>Ga0208297_1001538_pt1 | contig 20141 bp, 13 predicted proteins | sample LMS_cellobiose_e_FD_187367 | JGI IMG/M metagenome (GOLD analysis project Ga0208297, IMG submission 187367) | Rumen-fistulated moose microbial communities from Alaska, USA - LMS_cellobiose_enrichment (SPAdes) (version 2) | ecosystem: Host-associated > Mammals > Digestive system > Stomach > Rumen... | reverse complement strand
CCTGGACGAATGGTGACGGCCAGACCTACACCACTTCGGGAACCTATACCCACGAATATACTAACAACGACGGCTGCCCAAGCGTTGATACTTTGAAGCTGACCATCAACTACGGCACACACAACGTAGAGACTGAGACCGTTTGCGGAAGCCTCGTTTGGCATGGACAAACGTACACCACCTCAGGGACCTACACATACAACTATACAAACACAAGCGGTTGCCCGAGCGTTGACACCTTAAAACTGACCGTTAACCCAACCTACGCTGTAACTGACATCAAAAATGTTTGCCCGAGCGAAATGCCCTACACCTGGAACGGTATCACTTTCAACGCTGCTGGTACCCATACCGTGACCCTGGAAACAATTAATGGATGTGACTCTGTGGTCACCATGATCCTTTCTGTTAATCAAACCCCGATTACACATGAAAGCAGAACAATTTGCGAAAGCGAGTTACCTTACGAGTGGAACGGTATCACATTCAACACATTCGGAGCGAACACCGCAATTCTTCAAGGTGAAAATGGATGTGACTCTACCGTCATCATGACCTTGAATGTTATCCCCTCCTACCGTGTCACCGACACCAGAACCATCTGCCAAAGCGAACTGCCTTACACTTGGAACAATGTCGTATTCAATGCCACGGATACGCAGATTGTGACACTGCAAGCAGTCAATGGCTGCGACTCTGTAGTCACCATGGTCTTAATCGTGAATCCGACCTACAACATTACAGAGACAAAGAGTGTTTGTCCCAGTGAAATGCCTTACACTTGGAACGGAATAACGTTCAACAATGCAGGTATTCAGACCATTACTTTACAAACTGCCAATGGTTGTGATTCTGTGGTCACCATGATGCTTACGGTTAATCAGACTCATATCACAAACGAAAGCAGAACTATCTGTGAAAGCGAGTTACCTTACGAATGGAACGGCATCATATTCAATACATTTGGGGCAAACACCGCAATTCTTCAAGGTGAAAATGGATGTGATTCCACCGTCATCATGACCTTGAATGTAAACAGTACAGTCAGTACAGAATTCACCATCGAGACTGCCGAAAACTGCTATACTTGGAACGAACAGACCTATTGTCAATCGGGCGATTATGTGCAAACCTTCACGGCTGCCAACGGCTGCGACTCTTTAGTCACACTCCACTTGACAACAGGAGTGGGTATCAATGATTACAGTTTGAATATCACCATGACAGTCTATCCCAATCCCACAACGGGCATCCTCCATGTGGAATTTGTAAAGGGTAATAATCTGTGGTTACCTGACATGCTTCAAATATTTGACGCAAGTGGAAAATTGGTGGAGACTGTGAACATAACCGACCTTGAGGACTCTCCTACTCAAACCACACAAATCAACATGTCCGGACTTGCCAATGGTGTTTATTTCCTGAAAGCTATTAAAGAAGGGCAAATGGTGGCAATACGAAAGATTGTAAAGAATTAAAGACAGATAGATAATCTTAAAAAGAACCCAAATGAAAGAGATAAAAAGCAGCACATTCCGGATCAAATCATGCAAGGTATTCCTGGTGATTCTCACGATGCTGACAACTTTCAGCATAAGGGCTCAAGAGGTCAACAATGAGTTTTCCATAGACACGAAATTGCTTACCCGTGGAGAGCTACGTGTCGGAGGATTTAATCCCGACAATGAGGACCGTAAGAGAATAGCCCATTTTATCTTAGGGCAATATCGTATCAACTTGGGGTACAAGCGATCCCACTGGTTCGAGTTAAGACTTTCTCCACAAATGTCTTGTGTCTGGGGCCAATCTTCCGTTAGTTTAGGTCTCGCCGAAGCATGGGCATCTTTCAGGTCCAAGCAAGGCATTTTCGCCAAAATTGGCCGCCAGGTATTGGAGTATGACGACGAGCGTATATTGGGTTACGATGACTGGACCATGACTGCACCCACCCATGATGTGCTTAAATTCGGTTACGAAGGTTTTGGCAACAAAATCCATATTCTCCTTGCCTACAACCAAGATCCCGACAACATGGATATTGGCAGCACCTTTTATTCAGGCGGACTACAGCCCTACAAAACCATGCAAACACTTTGGTATCATTACGACACTCCCAAAAACATCTTCGGTTTTTCCTTGATTGGCATGAATATTGGCATGCAAAGCGCCAATGACAAGCACCCCAAAGATTACCACCAACAATTATTCGGCACCTACATGAAATTAAGACCCAGCATCGTCACCCTGGAAGGTGCCTTTTACTACCAGATGGGTAAGGAGGAACATGGAATACCCCTTGATGCCTTTATGGGCAGTGTCAAACTAAAGGTTACCCTCAAAGAAAATTATGACCTATATGCTGGTTACGACTATTTGAGTGGTGACAAGTACTTCGCTGTACCGGGACAAGGCATGATTGGTCTTGTACAGCATAAGAAACTACAGGGTTTTTGCCCACTCTTCGGTTCACACCACGAGTTTTACGGCGCCATGGACTTCTTCTACTTGGACAGCTATGTAAGCAACTTCACACCAGGTCTCCAGAACCTCTTTGCCGGAGGTTCCCTCAATCCATACAAAACACTACGAATCGATGCCTGCTACCATTTCTTCGCTACCTCCACCAAACTCGAAAATCTGAAAAAACCACTGGGCCACGATATCGAGTTGTCGATTTCATATACCTTCGACAATTTTGTCAAGTTAGGAGCTGGCTATACCTTTATGTACGGTACCGAGACGATGAAAACACTCCAAAAATTAAGCCAAAGCCGCACATTACACTGGGGATGGATTATGCTGAGTGTCACTCCTACCATTTTCACTACCCAATGGAATGACAAGAAGAAGAATAAGTGATACTGCTATAAACAACTAAAGCAGTCTTCTTATTATTACCGATGATGGAGTTCTTCCTCCAGCTGTTTTCGTTTTCTCCCGCTGAACCAGAGTCCATACACCTCGCTAACGTTGCTGGCAGTGGTAAAGGCATTGATATTCTCCTGTTTCATCCATGCAAGCAGTTCACTGAATTCCTCATTACCAAGCAACACTTCCAGCTCAATGCTTTTTTCACCACTATAGCCACCAATAACCTCATAAAGGGTACAGCCACGATGAAGATGGTTGACAATGAATTCACGAACACGTTCATGCTCTTTCGACACGATACATACACGTTTACGTTTGCCCAAGGCCGCAGTAAAGTAATCCACCACAAGTCCGTTAATCCAGGTACCGATAAGGCCAATGATTACCATACGGAAGGGGTTGATGAAGAAAGCGGTACAGCAGATAATGGCTCCCGCAATGCTCACTGAAGTACCGATGTCAAAGTGCAAATATTTGTTCACGATTTTAGCAAGAATATCCAGCCCTCCGGTAGAAGCATTGATGCTGAACATCAAAGCCTGTGAAGCGGAAAGTAACAGCACGAAACAACAAAGGTCGAACCATGGGTCACCCATCACCGAAGGTGTTCCAGTAACTGGATTGGCACTGGCAATGCCTTGCCATGGGTATATCCAGTCCCAGAAATCCGTTAACGGACCTAAAATCAAGGCAGTATATACGGTTTTGGCTCCGAATTCATTGCCTATTAACAAGAAGGCCAATATCAGCAAAACAATATTGATACCCATAATCCATGTACCCAAACTGCCGCCAAAAATATTGCAAAGCACGATGCTCAAACCCGAAATGGTACCGATAATGAGTTTGCTCGGCACCAGAAAATAATAAACGGCCGCAGCAGTCACCATCATACCCAAGGTCATGATAATAAGTTCTTTCCAGAATTTAAAAGTTCCTAAATAATGGACAAAATCGATAATAGATTCTTTGAGTTTCTCTTTCATAGCTTTTATTTTTTGGGGTGGCAAAAATACGGAATTTTTCGATGAGAAAAACAGCCTTTCAGCAACAAAATGGCCGATTTACCAAGTCATTTTTGATGTATATTGGAGGACAAGCCGAATAGCAGAAAACGGGCAAAACGAGGGACAACGAATGGCAATGCCGCACCACCGAACCGCGTGATTTCTCACACCGTCCTGTGAGTTATGGACAACAAAAAAAGGTGCTGATTTGTGGTCAGCACCTTTCGGTTTGCATTGTTACTATTTCTCGTTCGGTATTGCTGCGCAATCCCGCAATAACTTCCTCACCTCGGCAATGCTCGAACAAATTCGGCATTGCACTCGGTTCGTCGTTATTTCACCTCCTCGAAATCCACGTCCTGGACTTCTGACTGGTTGCCGTTGTTGGCACCAGCTTGAGGTCCTTGGGCACCGGCATTGGCACCAGCTCCGGGGTTAGCACCACCGAAGTCGGCTCCTGGGGCGCCACCACCCTGCTGGTACATCTTGGCGGAAGCGGCCTGCCATGCACCCTGCAGTTCAGCGGTAGCAGCATCAATGCCTGCAATGTCCTTCTTGTCGTGAGCTTCTTTCAACTTGGCGGCAGCGGCTTCAATCTTGGCTTTGTCGTCAGCAGGAACCTTGTCACCAAATTCCTTCAGCTGTTTCTCGGTCTGGAATACCAGACTGTCGGCAGCATTCAGTTTGTCAATTTCTTCCTTGGCTTTCTTGTCGGCCTCGGCATTGGCTTCAGCTTCGGCTTTCATTCTCTTGATCTCGTCATCTGACAGACCTGAGGAAGCCTCGATTCTAATCTTCTGTTCCTTGCCGCTGGCTTTGTCCTTAGCGGTCACGTTCAAAATACCGTTGCTGTCGATATCGAAGGTCACTTCAATCTGAGGAATACCTCTCATGGCTGCGGGAATACCGTCCAAGTGGAAACGACCGATGCTCTTGTTCTGTGCGGCCATAGGACGCTCGCCTTGCAGCACGTGGATTTCCACAGAGGTTTGGTTATCAGCGGCTGTGGTGAAGGTTTCAGTCTTCTTGGTCGGGATAGTGGTGTTGGCCTCAATCAGCTTGGTCATCACGCCACCGAGGGTTTCCAAACCTAAGGACAGCGGGGTTACATCCAGCAAAAGGATATCGGTTACATCACCGCTCAACACACCGCCCTGGATAGCAGCACCAACAGCTACTACTTCGTCGGGATTGACACCCTTTGAAGGCACTTTGCCGAAGAAATCTTCCACAATCTTCTGGATAGCGGGGATACGGGTAGAACCACCCACCAAAATCACTTCGTCAATGTCAGAGGTACTCATGCCAGCATCTGCCAATGCCTTCTTGCAAGGCTCGATAGTGGCGCGGATCAAATCATCGCACAATTGCTCGAATTGGGCACGGGTCAAAGTTCTTACCAAGTGCTGTGGCACACCATCGATAGGCATGATGTAAGGCAGGTTGATTTCGGTAGAATTTGAGCTTGACAGCTCGATTTTAGCCTTTTCAGCGGCTTCTTTCAGACGCTGCAATGCCATAGCATCTTTTCTCAAGTCAACATTATAGTCTTTCTTGAATTCCTCTGCCAACCAGTCGATAATTTTGTGGTCGAAGTCATCACCTCCGAGGTGGGTATCACCATTGGTTGATTTCACTTCAAACACGCCATCACCGAGTTCGAGGATGGAGATATCGAAGGTACCACCACCAAGGTCGAAAACAGCCACCTTAGAGTCTGATTTCTTCTTGTCCAAACCATAAGCCAAAGCTGCGGCAGTAGGTTCGTTGATGATACGTTTCACTTTCAAACCGGCGATTTCACCAGCTTCCTTAGTAGCTTGACGCTGTGAGTCGCTAAAGTAAGCAGGTACAGTAATCACGGCTTCCGTCACTTCCTGTCCCAGATAATCTTCAGCGGTTTTCTTCATTTTCTGAAGAATCATAGCGGAGATTTCCTGAGCGGTATAAGAGCGGTCGTCAATCTTCACTTTCGGCATATTATTGCTTGCTCTTTCCACTGTGTAAGGTACACGCTCGATTTCTTTCGTCACACGGTCGTATGTTTCACCCATGAATCTCTTGATAGAGAAGATGGTTTTGGTAGGATTGGTGATAGCCTGACGTTTGGCAGGGTCACCCACTTTTCTTTCGTTGTCACCCACAAAGGCAACGATTGAAGGTGTAGTTCTTCTGCCTTCGCTGTTCGGTATAACAACAGGTTCGCTACCTTCCATTACGGCTACACATGAATTGGTAGTTCCTAAGTCGATTCCAATAATTTTTCCCATAGTTGTAAGTTTTAATTGTTATTATTATTTTTCACTTTCTGATTTTATTGTCGTTCTCACAAACGACATCCCCGTATTAGCAATTATTATGCCAATAATAGGTGTCAGGGATCAGGTTTCAGGTTTCAGTGTACAATTTACAATTAACAATTAATAATTAATAGTCACAAGAATTTGCAATATATTGATTATCAATTGATTAATCAACTAATTTACCAATTTACTAATTTACCAATTTGCTAATTAACTAATTGGCTAATTTGCTAATTGAGAACTGACATTTTGTCATACAAGACATAAAAAAAGAAGGCCGTGTGGCCTTCCTTTTTGTTAAACATCATGAAATAAGTTCTTTTTTTCTGTCTCTTAGAATTCCCAGAGGTCGCTTTCGAAAGTACGAAGTTTCTCTGTGATTCTCTCGGATTCAATCATCTGGTCACGAGCATTGGCAATATAGTCTGAAATCTGACGATCATACACATTGTCTTCAGCATAGATGTAACCATTGAAATCTCTCTTGAAAGTAAGCAGGTCGTCGTATGACAGTCTCTGGGCATTGTTCTTTGTATTGAAAACTTCTTGTTTTACCAAGAAAGGTCTCAACTCCTCGTAGTATATGTTTCCAACCCGTCTACGAGTCTTTGCAGCTCTTACAATGTCTTCATCTTCCAAATCATCATCATTGTTCATGTTGGGGTTTTCACGTTCAAATTCGAGAATGGGTTCTATTGTAAGAATACGCACATAATACTTAGAGGTCTGTTTATCGAAGTACCAAACTTCCTTGACATTGTATGACATAATATTCTTGGCTTCGAAGTTCTCATGAATTTCCTGATAATCGATAATGTCACCAGTTTCTGGATCAGCAATGGGAATTTGTCTTGATTCTGACAATGTAGTCATCACTTCCTCTCTGCTTTTGGGAATAGTGCAGAACTCATCACTGTATATTGGGAGCGCATTTTCATTATCAGGATTAGTGAAGTCAACAGCATCAAAAATGGTTTGAGCCAAACTCTTCCATGTACCTTTCACTTCTGTCGGAAAATACAAGGGATGATTTTTTTTGTCACGCAGGTCAATACGACGCCAAATAACATGATAATACATCACATCGGCTTGACGCTGATGAGCAAACGGAACAGGTTCCGAAAACTCACCAGTATTCACCTGTGCCCATGGAGTTTCTACAGGTTTACGAACAGGTTGTGCAAGAGTGCTTCCACCAAACTCACCATCTTCCTGCGCAAACACAAAAACAGCGGTAAAAAGGGCGATTAATAATAGACTGAACTTTTTCATGATATTATGTTTTAAATTTATTTCAAACGGATAGTAATTTCGTCCAAAGTTCTCTGACCTGCTTCACTTGAGGCTTTAATACCAGTAAAAGTGATGGTTGTACCCGAACTTGACTTGTTGATCTTCTGAATCACAGCATCGCTGAATGCACTACCAGTACAAGTCATAGGACTATCTTCGTAACCTTTGGAGTTGAAAATCACCTGAAATGAGTTAATGGTCCATTTTAAGTCATATGCAAAATCGTCACCCATTGCAGCTCTAATAAATTTGTTAGCATTCAACTCGGTCTTGCTTCGTTTACCGCCTCTGATGTTGGCACCAATAGTGGCACGTGGGTCGGGTACACGTTTCACGCGGAAAGTAGTGGAACCCATAGCCTGAGTCTTGCCTCCCAAATTAGCGCTTACCGTAGCCTCTACAGTCTTACCAATCAAGGATGCAGGAACAGAAATGTTGAATTTACCAGCTTCAGCACGAGTAACGCCGCAACCGGGGAAATTCACTGACAACTGGTCAGGAGCCACTGGAGCAGATACTGACACTGGGTTAGCGATACCTGCATACAACACATTCATCTTTTCAGCTGAGATAGTAGCAGAAGGTTTAACCACCATATAGCGGTCGTTGAATGGATAATATTGGTCGGTTCCATCAGGAGCTTTGATCTTGATCAAACCTGCATATCTTTGTTCACCGACACCACCGGCACCGAGTTCCAGTCTCACCAAACCATTTTCACCTTCCAACTTGGTAGCGCTACCCAATTGGTCAACGGTCAAAGTATCAACACCCGTTTTGTAATAAACTTCCGGAGTTGATTTGGTATCGTATGCGGAAACGATAATGTCAGCAGTGTATTTGTCACCCGTGAACACCATACGTGAGTTCGGGATAGCACGACCTGACACATTGTCAAACTTGAAGTCGCTTGCGCTGATAGAGTTCTTCACATACTCCAGCATTTTGGATTCAGCGTTACGGACTTCACCTTCGGTGGTATTAATCAAGGTGACTGCTGCACTCATGATAACATCATAGAAGTTGTGTTCTTCCCAGCTTTGAGTAGTGGCACCTTCCTTGCCTTTAAATGTCTGCTCAACATTCAAACCGATAGTTTTGGACATGGCCTCACGCTGATTGGGATCATCTACAAGTGAAAGAATTTCAGCCTTGTATTTGATAATGGCTTCTTTCATCTTGGTAGCATTTTTCTGCTCTATCATGTACTGAGTAGGTTTGCTTCTCTCGTCCTTGGACTGGATAGTAGCCACAGTTTTAGGCTTACCCTCTTTATCCTCGTAGGTGTTATCCACGTATATAATCAAACCTTTTTTGATTTCCTCGATTTCATTGATCAGGGCGTTTGTTTTTTGTTTCAACACATTAGCTTTCTGTTCTGCGTCTTTTACCTTCTCAGCACCTAAGATTGCCTTCTGGCCTTGCAGCCAGGAATAGTCACTTTCATTTTTTGCCATAGTATTAGCTGTTGATGCCACCATGGTATCATCAACCAAACTGAAGGCCTCAATGATATCTTTAGACACATTCAATGCCAACATAGCGGTCAGCACCAAATACATCATACCGATCATCTTTTGCCGCGGGGTTTCCGGACAATTTGTTGCACCCATATTACTTTATTTTATGATTAACAGATTTATTGAGTTATGAAATTAGTTGGCTACATTCATGGCAGCAACCATCTTGCCATATACGCCACTCAGCTTAGCAACGTTCTTGGTCAATTGGTCAACTTCTTTCTTGTACATTTCAGCATTAGCCAATGATGCGTTAAGGGTATTAGCGAAGTTGTTCATGCTATCCATAACAGACTTGTTGGCCTTAGCCATAGACTCAGTGTTCTTCATCTGCATTTCATACATGGTGTTGATAGAGGTCAGGTTCTGATTCAGTTTATTTAACTGATCATTGTATGAATTGGTATCAGTTTTCAATGCTTTGGTTGTCTCTTCGTAGATGTTTGCAAGATTACCAACTGCATTGGCAGCTTTCTGAACATTCTCCAGATATTTTTCTGAAATGGTTGAATCGGTATCCAATGATTTTGAAGTCTTGTCGTACTGGAGGGTCAGGTTTCTGACTGATTCAGCGGCCTTCTTCAAATTGTTCACATAACCGTCGGTAGCGGCGGTAGCGTCAGCGGCACCTGCCAGTTTGTGGGCGTTGTCGCTCAAGTTACGCATACCAGAAGCCAAGCTTTCAATCAATTCAGGTCCAATTTTAGCCTCTGTCAGCATCTGATCCAATTGTTGGGTAGGAGTTCCGGTAAGAGCTTTTTTCTTGTCAGCTTTTTTGCTTTCATTGCTTGTTTCCTCTTCATCGCCCAAAGCCAACTCGGGATAAACCAATGCCCAATTGTATTCCACATGAAGCGGTTCGAAAGCTGAGAAGAAGAAGATGATAGCTTCAGTAATCATACCTAACATCAGCATGACACCAGCACCTTTATAGTGTTGGATTTTGAACAAGGCACCCAAGATTACGAGAGATGCGCCCCAGCCATACAATTTGGTCATAAAGTTTTTGTAACCTTTACTTCTAACGAATTTGTAAAGTCCCATAGTTTTGTTTTTTTAATTGTTTAAATATTTAAATTGATTATTTATGATTTTATATATTAATATACATGTGAAGCGCTGTTGCTGTCACCTCTCTGACGGCCCATATAATGCTGTACGCAACGGAAACCGACATAACATTTGCAAGTATCCTGATATTCGTAAGTTCTTGCATATACTCTGGTATAATAGCTCACATCTTTCCATGAACCGCCGCGGATCACTTTTCTCTTCTTTTCAGGAGTGTCACCCTTCTTTGCATAGTAAGTATATTGCGGGTTCAGGTCGTGGGTGAAATTGACAGCTGATTCATCGTAAGCGTCTTCGCACCATTCTGCCACATTACCTGCCATATCGAACAAACCATAATCATTGGGATGATAATGTGCCACAATGCTGGGATATGGATTGCCGTCAGCAATGTAATTACCACGCTGGGGTTTGAAGTTGCTCAGGAAGCAACCATTCTGGTTCTGAGTTGCAGGACCACCCCAAGGATAAGAAGCCAAGTTTTTACCACCACGGGCGGCATACTCCCACTCACCTTCGGTAGGCAGACGGAACTCCTGCTCATTTTCATAGCCTTTCTTGCTCAACCAAGCCAATCTCAGCATCGTTCTCCAATGAACGAAAGCCTTGGCTTGAATCCAGCTGACACCTACAACAGGATAATTGTCATATCTTGTATTAGAGAAATAATTCAGCAACATCGGTTCGTTGAACGAATAGGTGAAATCATGTGCCCACGCCAGGGTATCCGGATAAATGTTCACCACATTCTTGCGGATAAAACGAGTGTAGCCGCCATTCAGATGGCTGGGACGGTTGGCATACATACCACCGAACTCATAGTCACTATCCGTACCGAATTCCTTGTATGAAGCGCCAAACGGGTGTTCTTCATCACGAGCGTCATAATAATTTCTGTAATCATATTCCCAATACTCATAATTATACATGGCGGTATTGGTGGAATTTGGGCGGAAATGATAGAAACGGGTATTCACCTTATTGAACAGAGGACTCAAAGCAGCCTGTACTTCCTCATTGTCTGAATCCCAAGGAATTTCCTCTTTCCAGTTAATCAGTTTGGGTTCAATAACTTCGCCTTCATTTTCACCTTTGGTATATTTCCTGTAGTGACCATATTTCTCGAAATCGGTCAACTCGGCTTCACCCAGGAGGACATGAGCGATAGAGTCGCGCACCCAGTAAACGAACTGGCGATACTCATTGTTGGTGATTTCTGTTTCGTCCATCCAGAACGCGGTAATAGTCACGTTCTTGGACTGGTGGGTCAAGGCAAAGGGCACATCCTCATCGCCTGAGCCCATCATGTAGTGACCAGCAGGAACATAAACCATACCGTATGGTTCAACATCCATAAAGTCAGGGCGGTCTTTAACACCGACCAACTGGCCGTCACCATTGTTTTTGCATGACAGGAAAATCACACAAACAACCAATAATAATGCTGCTAATTTTTTCATATCTCTATTTATTTAGATTGCAAAACAAACGCTATAAAGCCTTAATTTATTGTGTTAATATATGTTAATACTGATTTTTGTAAATATTTCTTGTGGAGCCATAGCCCGAGAAAATCTCTTCCTTATATATATCGAAACAATAACGCACCATTATTTCAAGGTCGCCGAAGCCCCTGTTTTTCTTCCATCCCAACTTACTGGTTGTAAAACCGTATGCAAGTCCTAAATCAATGCCTTTCAAGTAGTTGTTTGAATGGTTATAGAAAGGACGCGCACCAAACAAAACAGAAACGGCGTCATCGATACGGTAGGACAAGCCTCCCCAAAAAACACCATTATATCTTGTCAAAAGCATCAGGTCGAACTGAACGCTTTTCAAGTCGGTCTTAAGCAATGCGGATGGTTCAATGGTCCAGTTGGGGTTCCATGGCAATATCCAGATATAACCGCCATGGGCATACAATTGTCGTGAACGGTTGATGATACTGTTGTCACCCGACAGACGAGCCTTTGTAATCAGCTGAGTACCAGAAAGACCCACATTCCAACGTTCAGCCTTGTAAAACAAACCGAAGTTGATATCAAAATCCATCACAGACTCATTTTCACCTTTGATCTTGTCCAACAATTCGTCACCGGTTTCAAGGGCATGCAACTTGGTACCATTAATGGACTGGTTGAAGAAACTGACTTGCAGACCAATACCAAGATGTCCTGTTGGAATCTTCAACTTATAAGCATATCCTAAACGTACACCTACATTATTATAAAAACCGACACGATCGCTAAGAATGGAAAGGCCAAAGCTACCTTTCGCTTTGCGCAGATAAGATTCAATATTAAAGAGGAATTCACGTGGTGCAGTTTTCTCCTTGGTAATGTTACCGTTCTCGTCCTGATATACATCTTGCCATCCCAGATAAGCTTGTCTGTAGAAAGCAGTAAAGCACAATGTATTGCTTTGTTCACCCATCGCACCCGGGTTATAATACATCGTTGCCCACGGAAATAGCGTAAATTGTGCGTCATCTTGCGCAAATACACTCGCTGAGCATGCCACCAAAAGGAGCAAAAATGCACAAATTTTTTTCATTCGTTCTCTCTTTTATATTTTTCTTCCGTCTTTTTTAACATCTTGAAATCCAAACATTTACACTGGTATTCAAACTTCCACAAATCCGCTTTTTAAACTACCTTCCCCTTCGATTTGCCTAAATTCAAACCACCAGAATCCACCTTTTCAATTTTAAGCTTCAAAAATACAAAAAAAATTTTAAGTTATCAACAATTGTTCATTTTTTTTCACACAAAAGGATGTTTTTTTTTACAATAATACATAACATATTGTTAATCAACAAAATATATTATAACACAAAAATTTCTTGAATTTTGGATTCTGTACGTGGCCTGCGGTTCGTTCCACCACGGAATTTAGGGGTTAGGGGGGAGGGGTTAGTGTTGAATTATGAACTATGAATTATGAATTCTTAATTTCTAACCCCTGATCACTGACCCCTGACCACTAATCAAAAGTGTGCCCTCAACTCCACACTCCCTGTATGCACCACCTTGTGCCCCTGGGCATAGCGTCCCTGATACAACAAATTCACCTGCAAAAAGTCCGTAATATTAGCCTCGTACTTCACGTGCCAACTACTATTATGGCCCATGCCCATTCCCTCCAACATTTCATAACTCAGACTGGTATTTTCCAAATCATTATATTGAATATAAATATAAGATACACCAGCAATAAGATTTCCCTTATGGGCCATTTTATATTTCAGCTCAAAAATGGCTTTATGCTGCTGAGTCAACTGTATGCCCAAAGTGTTTCTTTTGTGGGCGAAAACGTATGACAAATTGACATGCAGCTTATTCTTGTGATTAAAAAGCAACTCGGCCATGGCACGATGCATGTCGATAGCGTAACATCGCGACGCTAAAAATTCCGAATTGTTAGTCTTCATCGAGTGACTATAATCCATTCTCAAGCTCACCAAAGGGCTGATACTGAACCTTAACAGCAGTTGTTGCAAATCGTACGCACTCATATCCGCTCCATAATACAACAGGTTCTTACTACGGCTCACCTGGGTCACAAAATCAATGCCAAAAAGTGATTTATGATTATATGAGAAAGTGTTGTTAAAAACCACGCTGCTACTTACGACATTGGTATCAAGCATATTAAAATAAAACGGATTGATAGCATTCGCGTTATGACGGAAAGTGTTTTTTTGCACAATCTTCAAATTGGCGGCATCCGAGAAACGGGCCAGCACCCTACGGAAGTCCTTTTTATTGGACCAGACATTGGCAGGTCTCAACTGGATGGTCTGTGAGAACTGATTATTGAAAGTGTTCACGTAGTCGTTGCCATTTTGCCAAACTTTAATGTAATTGGCTTGATCCTGAAATGCCGCCACCTCGAACTCGTCAATTTCCTCAATACCGTTGCCATTGTAGTCATTCCAGGTATAAAAACCTTGTCCATCTGCCACTTTCAAATAAGTAAAAACCATTTTCCGCTCCAAACCACTACCTGCCTCGTAATAAGTATTGAGAATCAGCGCATTTTTCCAGAAACGTCCCGTATATTCCAAGCCCGCCAAAAAATAGTTCTCCGCATCAAAATCCTGATTATCAGACCTCAATTTCATATTTTTATAGGTCACATCACCTTTAATCCTGTTGTTCTTCAGTTTGGCCAACTCAAACGAAGCCTTTGCCTCATGGCTTACCGTGCCTATATCCATAATCTGCTCATTCAAGCGGCTTTCTATCCTGTTTTTATAGGAGAACTGATACAAATAAGGCAAGGAGTCATTGTTTTTCAGAAAAACTGTCGCCTCATTGAAACCATTGCTGCCCATTCTCCAATCGCCACTCCCCTGCTCTCTCATGGCATTGAACTCAAAATTCTCTTTCAAGCCCAACTCAATCTTTCGAAAAGTCTTGGACACCGTGTTATAAGACTTCACATAATCAGTTCGCTGAATCGAATCTGTTGTGAAAAGGTAAGCTGTAAGGGTGTTAAACCTCCATCCATGCTTGGTGACAGCAGCATTGAACTCGTTTTTCAAAGCATGCATATTCCCAAAACGCGAAAACCAATTCATATCGTACCGCGCAGTTCCTATGTCCGAATTATTAAAACCCCAGGAGAGCTGTACCATCTGCTCATGGAACACGTCAGAATAATCGTCGGTAAGATTATAGTTTCTGGCGAATTCCACTTCACGAGTGCTCTCTATATGATGAAAATTCTTATGAAGAAACTCATACGACAATGCAGTCTGAAATACCCATGGGGACAATAATTTCCGCTTGGTTTTCAATTCCTTCTGAAGATGAAAATCCAGCTTGGCAGCGAACCCCACATTATTTCTGTTATCCTTTGAAAAATTATTCAAATCATAATTGGACAAAGCCCATTCACAAGAGATACCAGTATTTTTTGAAAAATCGTAAGCGGCGGTAATCGTGGCCATATCCATAGTTTTAGGTGTATTCAACAGTACCACAGGCTCATAACTACCCTGTGGCACACCATCGACAGGAGCCACCCAACAGAACACACGACCATTAGCGGTACTGTTCAGCAAGATATAGTTTCCCCGCTGGGCTCCCACCATCGTAAAACCCAAACGGTACAACTGATGACGGTCGTTTGTCGAATAAACGTAAATATCATATAATAAACCATTTACAACAGTATCCCGACGCTCATACAGCACCTCATTCTGATTATAATAAGCCGAATCAGCAGAAGGGAACCAGCCCATATCCACATTCGATGGCAAAAAAGATAGGAAACGCTTCTGTTCATTATTCAGTTCTGGCTGAATAGAACGGTTTTTCAAATCCTGTTCATGATAAAAATTCAGTTTCAACTTCAATTTCTGATTTTTTTCATGGGTGAACTCATTGAAAGTAAACAGATTATAGCGGGCATAATGACGATCGGTATATTCATACTCCACATAAATTCTTTTTTCAGCAGTCATCAGATGTTTAACTGTAAAAGTAAGTTCACCTGTATTGTAATCGATGATGTAGTCATTGTCCTGACCACGCACCAGCAAAACGCCATCCATATACACTCTTTCGCTACCGGCCAATATAGTAATATTGGTCTCGCCCGACTCTCCGCTCAAACGATAGGGTCCCTGCACTCCATTTTGCACCACCAAATCCTGAGAGGCGAATTTTCCCTTGTTAACACCACCTCCCACAGTATTTTTCAAATTATTGCCGCCTTTAAAACTGTTCAAGGCCGAGAAACTCATCCCCATGAACTTACGGTGGAGGCTCATAAAATCATCGTCCGACTGCTCAATTTCAATATCCCCTGCATCCAACCAAAAGCGATGGTCGTAATCCAAACGGATAAAAATCTTGTCAAAATCGTTGATAGACCTTGTATTACCTTCCGGCTGGATAGGAACATTCTTATCTGTAATATTGGCCATGATTTCCAATTTATCGGACAATTTGCCAGTAAGTTGCAAATTGAGCGAGGAATTCAGCACAAAATCCTGATTGGTACCGATACTGACACCTCGAGAGATGGAGCCGGTACTTTGCAAGGAAGAAGCATTTTGGGCAAAAAAGTCTTCCGTTTTTGGCACAATTGGTGTCATTTGGTGATAAAAGCTGCCCTTTTGCCTGATATTCAGGCTTTCCGAGCGGTGTTGCACCGGATTTTTCAGGTCAAAGCTGAAGCAATCATAGCTATAGCTCACCGTTTTCCCCATAGCCTGTGGATTCAGGATACGGATACCGCCATTCAGATAATCCACCTGGTAGTCGGCACTGTCGAGGCCGACAAGCACAAAAGTTCCGGGCACTATAGTAAGACTGTCGAGCGACAGGTAAGTGGAATCGACCGTTTTACTACCTGTCTTCTTCAAACCACCTTGTGCCGCAAGTGACGATGCGAGCATAAGGCAGGCAAAAAGCGGCAGCAGGACTTTGATTCGAGGCATTGACAGTCTTGTTTATCAGTAATAATGTTTCAAATGCAAAAATAGTCATTTTTAATAACTCCATTTCATTGAATTTCGTATTTATTTTTCAAAATTATCCTTTTGCCTATCAATAATCATAATAGATGCAAATCAAAAAAAACGCTATTATTTCTATTATAGAATTCTTGACTACGGATAAGTTTTATGGCGTTGGCTATATCGTCTTCAAAATGGACACTCATATATTGCCTCTCTCCGACTTTGAATATCATAATGGTATCAAACTCATCAATTGGTGGAGGCAAAGTGGACAAAAAATCCTCTTTTACTTGCACAAATACCTCATTATCAACCTCTTGCCTATTAAAAAAGTACCGATACCCCCGATATTGGTACCAGGTGATTTTGGGCGGTATGTGAGGGGTGGGGTCATGGGGTAATAAATAATTTTCTTACTTTTCTGTTCTATATTTATTTATTCGAATTGAAACAAGTCCAGTGACGTAGTCATATATAACATACGCTTTGTCGTGTCCAAAAAGTCTTAATTTCAAAGAAGCTAATAATTTAAGAGCATGGTGTTGTGACATGTCCCATTCCACAATCGAACAATGTTTGTCTCCAAACAGAACAGATTCTTTTTTGTTTAAATGCTGGAATTCTACTCCATTTGATTCATAAACAGAAATCTGGATTGTGTTGCTCGAATATGGGTTCTTCCAAGCCTTCATCCACCCTGAGATTCCTGAACCAACGAAAATATGTCCTGTGGAAGTTGCCACTCTATAACTGCTACATATAATGGTGTCTGAATTACAATTACTTATTATAAATTTTATCCTGTTTTTTTCTTGTGCTTTAGCGTTTACATGAATGACATCAAAACTCCCATTGTTATCTGGTATTAATAACAATTGTGAATTTTTGTGGAATTTTGTCAAAAGTGTATCCCTAATTATAAGTTTAGAGATACTATGAACAAAAACAATGCTATCTATACCATCATTTTTTGAATACACAGAAACAGGGAAGTCATCATAATGCAATAATTGTCCGTTCACATACCACAAAATTTCATTTTGCTCTAAAGAATCAAAGACATCGCTAATAGCAATGTGTGTTTGTGAAAAAACACACATTGGTGAAAGGAGCATAACAATAAGCACTAATTGTTTCATGTTTTAATGGAAATTAACAGCTTTAGATATTTTATATGTATTTTCGCTGTTGAATTCAATTTTATGTATGTATTTGTAGTTTTGATCCCAATAGCTAAACCCAATTTTGCTATCATTCGAATAAATATAATCTATAAAGATTGCAGAATGCCATGAAGAACTTCCAACAAGCCTTAATAGTGCACCAGGTTTTAAATCAATTTCATAATTATCTACCAGACTTCCTAATTGTTTATCAACCACGACTTCTGTCCCGAATTTGATGGCTGATTTTTTGTCCCCCTGCCAAGCGCGGTATACAGGATTCGTCCATGACATGTCTCCTAATAAATCTTGTCCATATACAAATTCTGTTGCCATATCAATTCGCATAAAAGTTGTTGGTGAACAATTGTTTACACTATATGGACCTAGTCCCCACGATGCATCATTTTGACACATTGTCATCAAATATTTTCCAACAAGATTGTCAAATATTCCATCTGTTGAATATAATTTCATGTTTTTAATGTCCTGAGTGTTATTTTGGTTCTGATAATTTAGAATCTGATTTTGATAACTATTCCAATTATCTTCACTTATTGCTGTTCGGAAACCATATATGGTGGACAAATAATCTTGTAATGTTGAAAAATCATCATTATTGTCTGCTATTAACGAACCTTTACCATCGGGATGCCAAATTTCTTTCCCATTCGGATCCATCAGCATCACCGGACTCCCGTTACAGAACGCATACGGACTAATGCCAGGGTACTCGTTCCACTTCGGGTCCACACTCCACCACCTGCCCAGGCGGCTGTCGTATTGGCGGAATTCGTAGCCAAAATTTGCCAATTCTCCAAGCACCTCATTATCACCCTCTTGCCCGTTAAAAAAGTACCAATATTCCCCAATGTCGGTATTGGTGATATTTGGGTTGTATGTGAGGGTTGGTTTCATGGATATAAATAATTGTATTTCAGTCAACATTCATGGAATCATGATACCTTTTCCTTATATGAATTTCAATACGAGAGTTTATGACTTGATATGTAATGTCAGATGCTAATGGGAAAAATTTAGAAACAAAAACATCACTATATAAAGGAACTTGTTTTGCCGAAGAATATACTGTGATTTTTTTGTGTTTAATTCGATTCTCCAATAGTTCATTCAAACGTTTACATACAATTTCGGAAAGAAATTTATTCCTATCATCTGGAAGAAGAAATTCATTGACGTATATATCCATTTCGTAATTGAGACAATCAATAAAAGAAAGTAATATTTCTAGTTCTTCTGAATTATAGAATTTCCCGCTTTGGTGAGGTGGGGTATTTATTATTATTACATCTCCAACACGGATTTTAGAAGTGTCAATAGGAATTCCAAAATATACTCTTTGGGCAAAGCAAGGTGTTATGCGGACTAACCCCAAAGTTATTATACAAAAGAACAACAATGATAATTTAAAATGATTCATAACTTTAATTTCCTAATAGTACATTAATAGCATTATTGTGGAATTCTGTATTGGTCTTTAATATTGTAGGGGAGAGTGTAGTAGCAGTCTTTTCGCCAGTGATAATAAATCCCCAACCAATAGATATGACCTTCTGATTATTGAGAATAAGCGAAGATTGCATCTGCATGGATACACTATAGATTGCTCCATCATTGAATTTCCTAATAGGCATGTCAGCTAAATTCATTGAAGGTGGTTTATTAAAATATGAGGCTCTTTTATAATCTTCTTTACCGACCACACCTGTACCATCTAACCTTTCCGATGGAATATTACTTTGGGGCAGTACTTGGGGAAGATTTCCAGAATCTACATACGGGATATTCGAGGAATAAGTTTGCATCCAGCCTCCCTTTTCTGTTTTCTCATTAGGAACAAAAGTCATGTCTATCAATACACTGGCTTGTCCATCTTGAACTATATCTGCCCCTTCCCATTTATTCATTATTAACTTGCCTTCACCAGTAGGCAATGTATAGCTTTGGGCATTATTTTCATCGCTAACATACCGGAAACCTGTTTTATTTTTGTAGTTTCTTTCGAATTCTTCTTGACTGTTAGTGTTTTTATCCCAAAAAACATTGCCGTCATTGTCTTTTACCCATCCTGCTTTTAGACCTTTTTTGTCTATTCGCCAAATAGGACCTCCTCCAAAGCACGCATACGGACTTTCAGGTGCTTTGAATATAGGGTCAACATTCCACCGCCTTCCCAACCTGCTGTCATACTGCCAGAATTCAGCGGTAAAATTCGCCACTTCTCCAAATACCTCATTATCACCCTCTTGCCCGTTAAAAAAGTACCGATATTCCCCAATATTGGTACTTCGGTTAGAAATAGGGTAACCGAAGGGATAATAGTCGGTGGTGCTAACAATATAGGGTCTGTAGGCATCATTTCCGGTGCTATATGGTTGGCGGCGGTCGAGAATAGTGGACATCACATTGCCCAAATGGTC
>Ga0208297_1001535_pt1 | contig 20266 bp, 21 predicted proteins | sample LMS_cellobiose_e_FD_187367 | JGI IMG/M metagenome (GOLD analysis project Ga0208297, IMG submission 187367) | Rumen-fistulated moose microbial communities from Alaska, USA - LMS_cellobiose_enrichment (SPAdes) (version 2) | ecosystem: Host-associated > Mammals > Digestive system > Stomach > Rumen... | reverse complement strand
GTCTTTTCCGAAAACATATTGCTGATGGAAACCCTCGTTGGTTTTGCGCTTTCTCTTCGCTGCGTCACTGCGGCTGACATGCATGCTCTGATGCAGGACGGTAAGTACTTTTGTATCCTCGAACTTGATTTTCCAGAAGGATACAGGTGTGCGAAGGAACACCCAGCCGATAGAGAAATGGCATGAAATGCCTAGATTCTCGCAGTGCTCAGCAAAAGCCGACTCATCCAGGGGCTTGGGCTTGTCCTTTTTGGGTTTCGGCGGTTTCACTTCCGGCTTTTTCGGAGTAGCGGCTTGAGGGAGGCTGATGATTGGTGGTCTTGCCGGCTGCTTCTTTTTCGGTACCCGGATTGCCTTGAGCGCACCTCGGCTGCCGCAGCAGCTGCATAATCGCCAGCCAAACAGAGCATCTGCCCAGTCACCATCATACACTTCTCTGCCCTTCAAATAACAGCAGCCCTCGTGATGAAGGATTTTCGAGTACTTCGTGTGGACAAGCTGCGTGGCCATATCTCCGGTTTCCGTAAGCCGGTCATATACTGCGTCATAGAGATCGATCATGTACTGAGCATCGTACTTTGAGTTGTGGAGGAGCTCGCGCCGGTAGTTTACGCCGTAGCGACGCAGTGCGGTTTCAAATCCTATGCTTCGCCCGATTTGATTATCTTTGTCGGCAAAGCTGAGCACATCCTGCAGGATGACGACCTTCTTCATAGGCAGGCTGAGTCCGTATTTATCAAGCTGACTCTTGAGCAAATCCCATGCCTCACGGTTCCAGACAACTATGGGGTCATCCGTTGTCAGATATCCTCTGCCCTGAAACGTGTATGCGAAATTTGACAGCACTTCTTCGCAGGACTTCGCAGCATCAAGCACAACTGGGCCAAGGTTCAAGAGACGGTAGGTCGTAGACGTGACCAAATCCATTCGACTCGGTCTGATGATGCGGAAGTAGGTTCGTGTCAATCTGTTTACTGAATCCCAGCAGGCAGCGCCAATGGATAGGAGCTCAATATCCTCGGCTTGATCGGCTGGGATATTCCACTCAACGTCAATGCAAAGATAGCTCATAAATCATGCCTCCTTCCGTCTTTGCACATCCATAGTACCAACTATGGTGTGCCATAAAACGGACAGCATTCTTTATGTCTTATTAAGCGTGTGTTGGTTTTGCAGAAACTATTGGATTTTGAAAATGTCTTCCATTTCCGTGATCGATCTGGGGAGAATGGCTTTATACTGATAGTAGAAGTCCTTCAGTTCGCTCTCCGATATTGTTATCACGGATTTCTCCCCACAATCGTCACAATGAGGGGCGTACAGGAATACCGTATAGCCTGCTGCTATGAATTCCGCAAAATCGTGCGCTGACAGTACATCGCTATATTTGGGTCCTTTAACTTGAACAACAGCCTTGCCAGGATGGTTCAAGTCGCGTGACAAGAATTCGCCTTCGACTTTTATCGTCGTAGACTTGTTTGCTATGGAATTGGATAGGAGATAGTAATTGTGCTTGATCTGGATGTAGCTCATGACGAGCTCTTCCAGTTCAAAATCCGGAAGATTACGTATAACTTGCTCGGAGGATAGTGCTTTTGCTTCACTCGGCGGCAGCAACTCATACTGGTTTTTGCCGGATTCCTTGTTGTATTCGGCTTTGGCATAATGAGTCATGACCTCATCTCTTATTTCCTCGACTATTCCTCCCCGTGCTCTGTTAAACGATGCCTTTATTGCTCCGGGGATCTGAGTACCCACTGGGAATGCCAAAACAGGAACCACCGCACCGACATCCATACGAATTCCTTGCTCAATCGGAATACCAGCCTGGTTGAGAGACATTGCTTTGCCAGTACACCTGCAAATCCAGTAGATGCCTTCCAAATCCCTCGTCCAGAGAAGATCTCCTGCTTCAACATTCCAGAAGGCATTGAGAGCGTGGTTGATCCTCTTCACGTCACTACGTACAGCCTGATAAAAAGAATTGTAATCTTCAATCTGGCTCGCTGCTTTTTTGTAAATATAGCTCCAGCCTATGGCCAAATACTGCTGCTGACCTCTCAGGCAGAAATCTATCAGCTGCCTTCGGTCCGAACAGTCGGTCTTCAAGTTTATCCTCAGCGCATTAGAGTAGTACATTTTATGTCCTCCGTCTTATGGTTTCAGGACATCTGATTGTCTCTTTGGTGGGTGTTTTGAGCAGGCGTATTACGCTGCTATATGAAGGAGGCTTTCTGGCGCAGGCTCGAACGCATCAACTAGAACACATTGCCCATCTGGATCCGCGCCAGTAAGAAATATAGACATATCATACTTTAGTCGTTCGAGGCGCGCTTCTCTTTCCTGGTCAAGTTTCTCTTCTATTTCTCTGATTGCTCTCAACAATCCCTCAACCGTTCCTGAGTAACACACGGTGCCATCCGAGTCATAATAATCGAAAAACTCGTTATAGTGTACGATGTAGTCCTCATAAAAGTAGTGATCGTAAAGAGGGTCAAGCGGATCATGGGGACGTATTTCTTCCAACTCTGATAGCATTGCCTTGATATCCATGAGCATGAGTTCAAGACGATCTTCCCTTGATATGTAACTGTGATCCTTCTGTCGATCTTTTCTTTCTGCCAGCTGTACTGCTAAACGGGAAAAATAACCCATGACTATTCTCCTCCTAAAGAAACCGTCCTTCTTCTATGAGTACCTGTTCAAATTCTCAGTCCATCCACTCTAAATAACGCTATTGGGGTGTTCCTGCTTGTACAGTATCCCGGCCGTTTCGTCAATGAGCGCCCAGCTTATTGAATTGTTTGGTTTCAGGATCTGCTCATATGCCGCATACATATATCCTGCTATTATATATGGCTCAACACATCCGACGTGTCCTCCCCAAGCGGGGAACACAACACATTCCAGATTTAGACGTATGGCCTCCATCATAGTGTTTCGCATTGCGTGATATATGAGTTCTGGTTCTCTTACCTCGGACGGCGTGGTCATCACAGGAGTGTGCAGAAGATATATCTGCCTTCCGCCTTCGGTCAGCGCATTTCGAATGGGTATTGAGATGCAGGAAGCCAACGGCTGTATGCCACAATACTCTAAGACGAGCTTTTTCTGCACGTCCTTCATAAGTGCTTCTCCAAACACTTCGGTAATTGCTGCATCATAGGATCCATCCATCATTCCGAAACAGTTCGCCGGGCTCACCACCCCGTCTATGTTGTGATGCTCCTTCATGAAGGCCTGGAATGAGGATAAAACAACGATCACAGGTGGGCCGAATTTTCTTTTCCATTCATCGCACATAGCCTGATCCCAGCTGAGAAGATATATTGTCATGTTTTCCCCTTATCGCATTGATGTTTGCCTGTTGCACCCTTGCACTCAATAGTTCTCCAAAGCCTTGTGCAGCGCCTCTTTCACCTGTTCTACCAGTGACAGCGGCGAAAGCACTCTGACATATGGGCTGTACTGGATCGCCCACAGCTTCATCGCCTGCAAATTGACATGCACCCTGGCTATCACGCAATCCGCATCCTCGTCCGAGAAAACGACGTCCGACCCGAACCAGTCCATCACATCATTGATCAGGTGCTTTTCCATCCGAAACGTCACTGTGTCGCTTTCACCGGAGAACATATAAATATGTTCCGCCATGTGCTTGGGAAGATTGATGCCGTGTTCCAGACCGACAATAGTTTTCGCCGGCTTTGATTTTGTGTCCATCAGCCGGATATCCGTAATTCGATCCAGCCGATAATGAGATACGTTGTCGTGGGGCTCCGTGTTGCAAATTAAGTAGTATCTTCCGTTCGTCGCGGCGATCTGATATGGGTTGACCACATACTCTCTCGCACTACCGTCCGCGTTCAATCTGGCATGCTGCTTTTTATCCAAGCCGAATGATGTATAGTGAAAAGCAACCTGCTTTTGATGGCTGATTGCCTCGTCCAGAATCTCAATTGTGTAAAAGAGCTGCTTGTTCGGGGGCATGGTGTCGGGCATAGTTCTGATGTGAGCAACTCTGGAACGGAAATAGATATTGGACAGGCTCTCCAGCTTCGTCACCAGCTCCTTACACTGGCTGTAGGGGATGTGCTTTGAAAATAGAAGCCCGTCGATCAGCAACCGCAGCTCGCTGTCGGTGAAATCCCGCACCAAGTAGAAATCTGACCAGATGTAGCTCTCTTCCATCTCACCGGTTGCCCGGTTACGAACCATGCGTATGGACTCGCTGTATTCGATCTCATATCCGCACTCCATCAGGCTGAGGATATTCCTTCGGACGGACTTTCGCTCGATCGTCATGTCGTACTCTGATTTCAGAATATCTACGATATCCTTTTGGCTCAGGCGATGATCCTCATCACTATACCTGCGCAGAATCTCCAAGATGTTCATGATCAGTGTCTTTTTCGCTGGAGTCGCCACGGCAATCACCTCAAGAATATTTTACAGGATTTGAAGTCATTATACAAGGCGGTATGGTACAAAAATGTCCCATACCGCCTTCATTATACTACCCAGCCTGTTTTTTCAGATACGTGATATCGTCCGCCGTGAGCAGGCCCTTCTCCAGTAGCGCCTTGATAGTCGCATCCAGGAACGCACGGTTTTTAGACAGAATTTGACGGACATCCGTGCAACAACGCTCCAGTTCGGCGAACAATGCGCCCTCTTGGGAACTTAGCAGATTGTCAGAATCCTGGAATGGTGATTCCAAAAGAGCCATACCACGCAAGCCATGACGTACGATTGCTCTATATAGTATGTTTTTTGCTTTTTCAAGATCATCACACGCACCAGAATCCAAGATGCCGAAGCGCTGCTGGACGGCAATATAGCCTCCTAAAGACCGCATAGCGCAATCCGAAAACTTATCGTCGATGTCCTCACCATGGTAAGAAACAAAACCACGCGAGCCGTTGATGGGATTATGAATACAGGCGATTGTCACACTTCCTGGGGAAAGCGCTTCCGCCACTACGAGGTGCCCAGCTTCATGGCAAGCCACTCGAACCATTGTGCTGTTGACATCATCAGGATGATCCGTCCGGTTGGAGATGATGAAATCCCTTGTGACGTGGTGCGTAGTGCTGATACAGCCCATCAAAATGTGCCGCATTGTAATCTTGTCCGATCGGTCAAACCCTGCCAGAAGACCAGCTGAGTTCAGAGCGGTTTCCAACTCTGCACAGCTCCTTCCAATCATGATTCGGGCAATCTGCTTCGGATCCACATCATCGACATGGGGCTTCTGAGAGAGGTAGTATTCGATGATTTTTTCGTTTTCCTCGCCATTCGGCTCGGAAATCTCAACCACCATGTCAAAGCGGCCAGGACGCAAAAGGGAATCCGGAAGCACGCTGATACTATTCGCTGTAGCCAGAACAAAAACAGATTTCCCCTTCAGGTTATCAATACACGCTTGGACTGCTACGAATTCCTCTTCATTGCTCCGGTCCTCCTCAACAGTAGCGAACTTGTCCATATCGTCCAGGAAAACGATAGAGGGTTCGCTCTCCGCTGCCTTGCTAAATGTCTCATTGATTGCTCGAACGAAATCACCGTCAGGCTGGTTCCTGCGCAGAGGGAAAGCCGTCCTTCCGCTGGCTTCAATCAAGCATTTGGCCATAAGGGTTTTGCCCACGCCGGGCACACCATGCAGCAGCAGCCCACACGGAGGCTGAACGCCCAGCTTCTGATACACTTCCGGATTCTGGAGCACGTCCGCAGTTCGTTTGAGCTCGTTCTTAATGGACTCGTAACCAATAATTTTACCAAAGCAATCCATAACCATACCTCGCTTTCTGATTTGCTTTAGTCAGATCATAGCAAGAGGTATGGGATATTTTTATACCATCATACTGATCAAGTTTTGCCTTTCAAAAAGGCACTTTTTGTTGTTCTACGGCGACGTAAACCGTAAATACATACAGAAGCGCCGAAAAATCAATAGATCGGGAGAGTTGCAGATATGATTATCTCAGTAGACCATGGAAATAAATCAATCAAAACCGCGCATGCGGTCTTCACATCAGGACTCATCGTTTCAGAAGGGATCCCCGGATTCAAAACCGATTATATCTTCTGGAATGACAGGTATTACACGCTCACGGAACAGAGGATCGCGTACCTGCGCGATAAAACGCAAGACGATCGGTTCTATGTACTTACTCTCTTCGCCATCGCGAAGGAGTTTGAAGCGGCCGGTGTTTCTGAGACACTTGATCCGGTGGATATTACACTTCTTGTCGGTCTTCCGCCTGCTCACTATGAGCAGCTCCACAGCCGTTTTGAGCAATACTTTCTACGCGGCCGCGAGATCATCGATTTTGAGTATAATGGCAAATACTATTCGATCCGGGTCACGAAAGTCTTCAGTTATCCTCAGGCCTTTGCAGCTGCCGTAACGCAATACGCATCTCTTAAGCAGCATTCGACCGCCTATGTGATCGACATTGGCGGGTTCACGATTGACGTACTCAAGCTGAGAAATGGCCGGCCAGATCTCGCAGTAGTTGAAAGCTTTGAAAAAGGCGTGATTACCCTGTACAACAGCGTAGCCAGCAAATGCAATTCGCTGTATGCCCGCATCCTTGAGGATACCGATATTGACGAGGTAATTCAAAACGAGCCCACCGTGCTTCCGGGCGATGTTCAAATGCTGATCCGGCAAATGACAAGTGATTTTCTTTCCGAGTTTTATAATTTCCTGCGCGAACGAGGGATCGATGTTACAACCAGCAAATGTGTCTTTGCCGGCGGGGGCTCTATGCTGCTACGCAACATGATCGAGCGAGGCCGCAAGGTAGCATATCCCATCTTCATTGACAACATCCACGCGAATGCTATCGGATATGAAATCCTCCACAAGAGTGAGGTGGCATCTCATGCAGGATAAGAAGATGAGAGTCGCTCTGCAGTTCAACGAATACGACTTCCGGCACAAGAAGGCGCTGGAGATCCTTAGAAATCGTCCAAGGCATATGACCGAACTGGTCGTAAACGCTGTCCTGCACTACGTCACCTGCCCGGATGCCGGGAGTGAGATTAGCAAAGAGTGGGTGCGCGGGATCGTCAAAGAAGAACTGGAAGGATACCAGCCGGCTGTTCAATCTCAGGCAGGCCCCAAAACAAAAGAAAGCGCTGTATCGGCTGTCCGCGATGAGGATATCGCTGCTCTCGGTGATGTTATGGTGATGTTCCGCAGAGGAGAATGAGAATGGCAAATAAGACATTCGGCTATGCACGCGTTTCCACTGCAGACCAAAACGAGGATCGACAGATACTCGATCTGGTGGATTACGGTATAGATGAGCGAGACATCTACGTTGACAAGCAAAGCGGCAAAACCTTTGAACGTACCAATTACCTTGCACTGCGGAATACCATTTTACGCGAAGGCGACATACTGGTCGTGAAAAGCATTGATCGCTTCGGCAGAAACTATTCGGGAATTCGTACCGAATGGGAATACCTGACGAAATCTTGCGGAGTCGATATCATCGTGCTTGATACGCCGATTCTGGACACGACGAAGTTCAAGGATCTGCTCGGTAGCGTAATAACTGACATCGTTCTGGCTGTTCTATCGTTTGGTGCACAGCTTGAAGTAGATACGAAATCACAGACGCAGGCAGAAGGTATCGCTGCGGCTCATTTGAAGGGAGTCAAGTTCGGTCGGCCACGTTCAGAGCCCGAGAACTGGGATGAGTGGTACGCCCGATGGAGAAACGGCGAGATAACCGCTGTAGCGTGCTATAAGGCGCTGGGCATCAGCTCATCTACTTTCTATCGACTTGTTAATAAGCAGGAGGACAGGAAAAATGGTCAATCATAAATCGTTGCTTCACCAAGTTCTCCTGCATCTGAGAGAGGCGGTGTTCGCATTTGAGGGATGAGAATGAAGCTCGGAAACGAAGGATACGAGAAGCATTCAGCGGTGAAGGCGTTGAGATTGAAACGATGCCCGCCCGTGAGGATCTTGCTCCGGGCATCACGGAAGAAACGCACGTAAGGGTTGCCGCATACTGTCGCGTCAGTACAATGTCAGAAATGCAGGCGGAGAGTTTTGAGATACAGCAGCAGTACTATCGCGAGTATATCAAGAAGCATCCGAACTGGGAGCTCGTCGAGATCTATCCGGACGAAGGCATTTCGGCAACTTCCGTAAAGCGCCGCAAAAACTTCAATCGTATGATTGACGATTGCGTCGCGGGGAAGATTGATATGATTGTGACCAAGTCTGTTTCTCGATTCGCGAGGAATGTCGTGGACTGTATTAAATACGCCCGGATGCTCAAAGCCCTTGCATCGCCGGTTGCTATCTACTTTGAGACTGAAAATATAAACACCTTGTCTCAGAGCGGCGAACTACTTTTAACTGTGCTCGCCGCATTTGCCCAGGATGAAAGCGTAAACAAGTCCATCAGCGTTTCCTGGGGTATCCGGCAGAGATTTGCAAAAGGCATTCCCAAGCTCGTAAAGCCGTATGGCTATGAGCCCAACAAGGAGCTCGGAAGGCTGGAAATCAAGCCGCCTGAGGATGAGGTAGTCAAAAGAATATACGATATGTATCTGCATGGGAAATCTCCCTATGAGATTGCAAAGCAGTTGACAGAGGAAGAAATCGAAAGTCCTACAGGCAAAAGTCACTGGACGGTTTCGTCCGTAGCCTACATCCTCGGGAATGATCGCTATTGTGGCGACATTATTATGCAGAAAAGCGTTGGCGTTGATATCTTCACACACAAGAGGGTCCGAAACATCGGGCAGGTTCAAAGATACAGGATTCGGGATGTTCATGAACCGTTGATCTCAAAAGAAGAATGGCGGATTGCAAAAAACAGGATCACGATGCCAGAACGGGAAGCGGTAATCCTTGAAGACGAATCCGGGACCGGGAAGTTATCTGAGTTTCACCCTATACAAATTAAGGAGGACATTGATCTATGAACAGGAATCTCTCTGACTATCGTATCGTAAACCCTTTGACCTGCAATTTCAGCGCTGCTGAAGTTCGAGCATCGTGGTCAACCCTTCGTTTCAACAATCTCACGGCTGCGGAGCTCGGTTATCCCGAGCATGTGAGACTTCTGATCAGCCAGGATGGTAACACTCTTGCCATTCAGGGATGTGACAAGGACGATCCCTGCGCCGTGCCGTTTATGGGTGGTCGTACTGCCGAAGACTTGAAGGGCCAGAAGAAATGGCTTACGATCACGAATCGAATGCTCCTGCGGATTATCAGGGAAAAGCAGCATTGGGAAGAAGCGAAAACGCAGCGCAGATTCTATGGCATTCCCTGGGGTGAGCAAGGCGCTATCATTTTTGATCTGACCCGGATTGCGCCGCCCAGAACCAGAACGCCCTACTATTCTCCGGATGATATGCTTCAGACCTATGCTCTTGCCGCGCAGTCTTCCTTCCTGCCCGTTGCGATTACTCCCGGCAACTTTCCACCCTTCGCGTCTGTGCCGCCGACGGAACGCAAAAGGACGTCCCATGTCATTGATGCGGACTATGCCATCGTCAACGAGTAATCCGACAAGTGCCACGGCAAAACGGCTCCGCACGGAAAATGCGGAGCCGTATTCTGTCCTGTTAATAGACCATGATATATCGTATAATACTACTGGAATCTGAACCTGATACTTCCCTATGCACGGGGGAGCTGCCTTTATAGAATAAAAAGGAGTGAGAACACATGACGAAGCAAGAAGCGGAAGAAGAGCTTCGAAAAATGCTGGAAGAGGGCCAACAAGGTCCCTACTATTCTGCCGAAGAAGTGTTTGATCACATTCACGAGATGCTGGCTCCTAAGAACATCGTTTATATGACTGCCGATACCCACGGAAAATTCGATCGTATCGTCGATTTCTGTTACAGCCACAAAGTCGAAGCGGAGAATACCTTTATTATCTTGGGCGACGCCGGATTAAACTATTATGGCGATCGTCGGGATCTGTATGGGAAGGAGATCCTTTCCCGCTTACCCTGCACATTCTTCTGTCTTCACGGCAATCATGAAATGCGGCCTTCTGAGGCGATCGGATACAAGCAAAGCAGTTATCATGGCGGAGCTGTATGGGTTCAGGAGGAGTATCCGAACATACTCTTTGCGGTTGATGGAGAAGTGTATGATTTCAACCATCACAGCTGCCTTGTGATTGGCGGCGCGTACAGCGTCGATAAATACTATCGCCAGTCACGCGGCTGGAACTGGTTCTCCGATGAGCAGCCATCTCAGGAAATCAAGGACAAAGTGGAAAGTGTGCTCAGCCGGCGAAACTGGAACATAGACATTGTCCTCTCCCATACCTGCCCGAAGAAGTATGAACCGACGGAAGCGTTTTTGCCGATGGTTGATCAGAGTACAGTGGATAAGTCAACGGAAGAATGGCTGGACTCCATTGAAAGTAAGCTCTCCTACAAGCGGTGGTACTGCGGTCACTATCATGTTTCAAAGCAGATAGAAAAGCTCCGTTTCCTTTATCAGGACTACACCCTGATCCCTCACACGCTCTCGATCGCTGATGAGCGTGCGATAGCAGAACGGATGCGGCATCAGGCTGAAGTGTTGGGAACGCTTGGGCTCTCGGCGGACAGCGTAGATCAGTCCGAAGAGTAATGCAAAAGGCATTGCTCAGTTTTATACCACAGGTTTACTTTACAAAGGCGGATCTACGTGCTATATTGATATCCGAAAACAGGGTTCACGCCCGGAAAGGAAAAAGAGACATGTTCAACGTTCAATTTGCTTTGTCATTCAAAGAGCATCAGGAACAGCTTCTGTCCAGCATTGATTATTGCCTGGACTCTATTTCCGTGCGCTCATATAAGGCAAAGCAGAACGACTACATGATCTCATAGTAAATCTGACCGGGATCATAATAGGAGCTTGAGGCCGCTTGTCTTGTATGAGGCAGGCGGCTTTTCATGTTTACAGACTGGAGTATCTGCAATGATTGAGATCAAAGGAAAAGTGAATACTGCCATCTGCTACGCAAAGGTCATCGAAGACGAGGCCATCGAGCAGATCCGGCGTATGTGCGATTATCCCCTTACCGAAGGCAGCCGGATTCGCATCATGCCCGATGTCCATGCCGGAAAGGGCTGCACCATCGGCACGACCATGACCATTACGGACAAAGCTGTGCCTAACGTGGTCGGTGTGGATATCGGTTGCGGTATGTATACGGTGAATCTTGGGAACGTGGAGATCGACCTGGCGCAGCTGGATGACGCTGCACACTTCATTCCCTCAGGAATGAATGTTTGGGATGGTCGGCAGGAGCGCTTCGATTTGACGGAGCTTCGCTGCTATCGCTCGCTCAAAGACGCGAAACGATTAGAGCGCAGCCTGGGAACACTGGGTGGTGGAAACCACTTTATTGAGGTAGACACCGCAGCGAAAGGCACGAAATATCTCGTGATCCACTCCGGCTCCCGCAATCTCGGGAAGCAGGTGGCCGAATACTATCAGAAACTTGCCATCGAGCTGAACCAGGGCAAGGAGGAGTATTTTGTCAAGCGCGATGCTTTAATCGCCGAATACAAGGCAACCGGACGCAGAACGGAGATTCAGCAGGCGCTGAAGGAGCTGCATTGGAGCTCACACGAAACCTCAATTCCTGAAGATTTGTGCTTTGTCTATGGCCAGTATCTGGAGGACTACCTGTTTGACGTTGAAATTTGCCAACGGTTTGCCCGTCGCAACCGTGAGAAGATGGCGGAGATCCTGCTGGAGCGCAGCGGTCTCTCTGCTGTGAGTGCTTTCCACACGATCCACAACTATATTGATACGCAGGAGCGCATTCTCCGCAAGGGCGCGATCGCTGCCCACGAGGGCGAGTTGGTGCTGATTCCGATCAACATGCGTGACGGTAGTGTCTTGGCTATGGGAAAAGGCAATCCGGAGTGGAACTACTCTGCGCCTCATGGTGCTGGCCGCATCATGTCCAGAACAGCTGCAAGGGCATCTTTGGACATGGACGAGTACCGCCGCGAGATGGCCGGGATCTACACCACCTCCGTCAATGAACAGACGATTGACGAAGCGCCTATGGCGTACAAATCTCTGAGCGACATTATCGACGTGATCTCTGAGAGCGTTGATGTCATCGAAGTATTAAAACCTATCTACAACTTTAAGGCCAACTGAGCCGGTTCCTTTCCGGCTCAGCGCCGGAACAGGAGCGTAAATGAAATGAATACCATACCGGTCATAGACATGGCCGCAACAGGTATGAACATCGCCCGGCTCCGCAAGAATGCCGGGATGAGCGTTCGTGACCTTCAGAACGTGTTCGGCTTCGCCACACCCCAAGCCATTTACAAGTGGCAGCGCGGCGATGCCATGCCCACACTCGACAACATCGTGGTCCTCGCCGCAGTTTTCGGCGTCACTGTGGATGACATCCTCATCTTCAAGGACCGATTTCAAATCCGAGTAATCGCATAAAACTCCCCGCCCGGTCTTCGGGCGGACATGGCCCCTTCGACAAGTGGCTAAGTCACGGCCCTTTCAAGGCCGGATCGCTGGGTTCGAATCCCGCAGGGGTCACCATATATACCGGATTGGTGTAACGGTAGCACGCCTGACTCTGACTCAGGAAGTCGAGGTTCAAATCTTTGATCCGGTGCCATACGGCTCCATAGCGCAGATGGTTAGCGCGCCGGCCTGTCACGCCGGAGGTCGCGGGTTCGATCCCCGCTGGAGTCGCCAAACGGCCCCTTAGTCAAGCTGGATAAGACGCCGGCCTCTCAAGCCGGAGGCGTTGGGTTCAAGTCCCACAGGGGTCACCATAATAAGCTTGCGTGGTGGAACTGGAATACACATCCGGTTTAAGCCCGGATACCATTTAGGATTAAGGGTTCGACTCCCTTCGCAAGCACCATGCGCATGTGGCGGAACGGGATACGCATCAGGCCCAAACCCTGAGGCCCGCACGGGCTTGTGAGTTCAAATCTCACCTTGCGCACCAAATTCCGGGCTGGTGTAATGGCCAGCACGATCGGCTTTGACCCGGTCAGATGAGGTTCGAATCCTCAGCCCGGAGCCATACGGTTCCATAGCCAAGAGGCGAAGGCAGCGGATTGCAACTCCGTGATCGACCGTTCGAATCGGTCTGGAACCTCCATATGCCGGACGATGTCAGACGGCTCTGACACCGGTCCTGAAAACCGTGGGCAGCCGCAAGGCTGTGGGGATCGACACCTCCGTCCGGCGCCATTTATATGGAGTGATACTCTAATGGTAAGAGACCTCCCTGCTAAGGAGGCGGGCAGCAATGCCCTTGGGCGTTCGAGCCGCTCTCACTCCGCCAAAAACGCACAGGTGGCGGAACTGGAATACGCGCCAGACTAAGGATCTGGTTCCTCATGGATTGCGGGTTCGATTCCCGCCCTGTGCACCAAATGCGCTTTTAGCTCAGCTGGTAGAGCAGCCGCCTTTTAAGCGGCAGGTCGCGGGTTCGAGACCCGCAGGGCGCACCACTATGTTCGCGTAGCTCAGTTGGCAGAGCACCGTCTTGATAAGGCGGGTGTCGCTGGTTCGATCCCAGCCGTGAACACCACTCCCTGCATTGACGCAGGGAAGAAAAATGTTGCGTGTAGCTCAGATGGTTAGAGCGCCGGATTGTGGCTCCGGAGGTCGGCGGTTCGAGTCCGCTCGCGCACCCCACGGGTTCTTAGCTCAGTTGGTAGAGCGGCAGACTGAAGATCTGCGCGTCTCAGGTTCGATTCCTGAAGAGCCCACCAATCTGCACAGATGGTGGAACGGTAGACACGCCAGCCTCAGGAGCTGGTGTCCATCATGGACATGCGAGTTCGAATCTCGCTCTGTGCACCATATGGGAGAGTGCCCGAGTGGTTAAAGGGGGCGGTCCGTAAAACCGTTGGCTTCGGTCTACATTGGTTCAAATCCAATCTCTCCCACCATCCTTATGGATATAGATAGAGCCAAGCAGATCTCAAATGACGCCTACGTCAATGATTGCTTGGCTCTATCTTGTATTGCCCATATTCTTCGTGGTTAGATCCTGTGTAAAGCCTGCCATGCTCCGGACAGGACTTTTGTGCCAACCTTGGTGCCCCCGAAAAACATAAACATCAAGGTTACACTAACTGCCGTGACAGCTACAGCAGTTGTCTTGGTGCATGCATTGATATTCTCGGTCTGCTGCGTCTGCAGGCGGAGTGCCGTATTTGCGGCTTTCTCCTGCGACTTTTCGTAGCGGTCGAGCAAGTTGAAGATGAGCTCCATTTTTTCAGTAGCGTTGGTGTCCGGGTCGGACAAGATCACTTGCAACATAGCATCATAGGTGTTTACATTGACAAGCGCCTGCACTTGCTCTACTAAGCCAGAAATGTCCTTTGCGTTTTCCTGGGTGGTGTTGATGCTGGTTTCCACGGATTCCACCAACTCGGAGATTGCCTGTACGATCGAAAGACTCCGATCGTTTTCCCGTCTGCTAGTTTGGACGCTGGGATTGGTTTTTTCCATTTTCTTTTCATTAGCGTTCATTGAACAACCCTCCTTAATCGTCATCTTCGCCGTAGCCATATTGGATGTTTTCCCATCCGCAGTGTGGGCAGCGTACGTATGCATGATCATTGTCTCCGTCCTCCCAAGGAAGCGTCAGGTCTCCTCCGTTGAGGGGCATTCCACAGTTTTCGCAAATATCCATGATGGTAAGCCTCCGTTTTCTCTTTATTGCTATGTTGAATGATATAGCATTATGCTATATTTGTCAATAGGGAATTATATAGAAAAAATTAATCTTATATATTGCAATTTGCTTTATCCTGTGAGATAATAATTTAAGAAAAGCTGCAGGAGGTATCAGACATGAGCAGTTCGATGGAACGGGGGAAGAAGGGCGTTGAGAGCGTAATAGAGAAGTTTGGCAATATGCCTGTTCGTGATATTTCCCCAGAATCAATTGAACACGGGCGAGAAGCTATTGATAGCTTTCTAAAAAAGTACGGTGAGATGCCCGTCAGCGATTTAGACGCTGTTGATTATGTCAGTTCAACATGGGAGAATAGGCCGAAAGCAAACATGGTAAAATGGCTTATGACCAAAGCCAGTGTAAGTGTTGATACTTTGGCTGCCTACCTTGGCTGCTCCAGGCAGTACCTTAATAACAAATTAACCCGTGATTCTTTTTCCTTTGATGATTTGGTTATTGCCGCTTATGCCTGCGGCTTTACATTTACACTAACAAGCAATGATGAAGAAGATGCCAACCGCTGCGCGTATCGCGTGGACTTGGTGGATTATTTCAAAGCCTGTGACGATGAGGTATTAGTTCGGATTTCGGAAATTGAAAAAGAGAGCCATGAGGCTCGCAGAGCGGAATATGAGTCCAAAAAGGCAGAGCTTGAACGCATGAAGCGTGAATTTGGATTTGAAGACTAAACCAGTGTATTCCGGGAAAAAGTACAAAGCCTTCAGCACATTTGATGTGTTGAAGGCTTTGCTTTTCCCAGTTCTACCAACTTAGGTTTTTTTCAGTTTTTCGACGTCTTCCGGTCTATCAAGGATGTGCATTCTCGTGTGACAGTTCGGGCAAAGTGCGACGGTATTGGCTGTACTATCTTCACCGCCACGGGACAACCATGTGATATGATGAACCTCCAGATATGGATTGCCTTTCGGATCAATAAAGGGGGCAGGCTGACCGCAAAGCTGGCAGATCCCGTTAGCCCGTTTCCTTGTTTCCCTGACGACTTCGGAGCTTCTGATATATGCAGCGGTCCTCTGTTCTCGGCGGCCACCAGAACCGGAAATAACATCTTGGATGAACTCTTCTGCCGTTTGTTCGATCCGTGCGTTCTGGTCCGTGTCTGGAATCCAGTTGATGAATCTATCCTCCTGAATAACCCACACGAAGGAGTGCGCGTCAATTAGCCTCGGCGTTCCTTTCATGGGGAGCATATCTTCCATCAGGGTACGGATCTCTTTGATAATGTCGATAAAGCCCTTGTAGTTTTCCCAACTACATTGATACGAAGTCGAGTATTCGATACCGATGGCAGCAAAGCCCTTATCGAAATGCCCTGTACTTATAGGCAGAAAGTTCGTATCATCTTTTATAAAAAACAAGAATGCGATGGTATCATATTTGCCACCGAACGCTGCTACAGCGTTTGTGAAGGCAACCTGATCCTCGCACAGAGGATTGCGGTAGATGTCGTACAGAACGCGCTCCGCTTCCGGACGGTATTTTGGATGCGATGGATCAAGCCGGTTCTTAAAATCGACCTGCTGGTTCTTGTTAACCAGGTTGCCGGCCTTGCTCATTGCTTTTCTTGCGCAGTCAGCAATCTTTCCTGTTCCGATCCAAGCTTCGCTCCATGAATCAGATTTGAGCTCCTTGCGGGCGTCTGCTGCGATTTCAGATTTATAATCTTCCTCACGCCCCAGGAAACCAGCGCTGTCACGGAAGCTAATCAGGCCCTGCCTCCCATCCATATGATTCACAAACGAAGTAAATCGGGATAACTGCCCGATCAGCATCATGTTGTTCGCAATATCATTACCCATAACGCATTCACCTGCTTTTCAGTATAAACACCTTGATTTAATCACTTCGTACCGTATCAAAAAGCCCACCGCGATAGTGAAGCATTTCAAAATGCTTAGGCGGCTTTTTGAAGGAGTGAATTCTGTCGTTTATGAACACATCCCTCGCATGCCAAAAAGTAAACCTTTTGGCACACTTAAATCAGTTGGACATTAGTATTGTTCATCGGCTGTGGGAGGCCAGTTCTATAGGTAATCGCCGTTGTAAAGCCACGGTTCCTCTCCAAATGTTTTGAAGAACCATTCTTCGAGTTCATCCGGAGTCTCTATCGATTCCGGCAGCGGAATGTCGGTACACCAGCCGCGCTTATAGTCCTCTACCGTCATCATACGAAATTCCCATATTCCGGAATCAAAACCATCTGAGCGGAAGCGGAAGTACCTGTCGCCATCCTGAACGACTTCGCCCTTTATCATATGGCCACGATTGCTGATGAAGCAGAGATGGCCATTGCGCATTTGACATGCCATAGCGAGCTCGCTGTAATCCCGACTGCTGGCAAATTTCAATGCATAAACTCTTCTTGTGAGCATGAGATGTCGCCTCCTAACATGTTATGCCGATTCGATCTCCCAGAGCACCGTTACGGTATCGGATACTTCAATGTCATCCGGCTCAATGTCCATATCGTAGCTGCCGATTCCGTCTGCCATTGGCGCGGCCATGCACTCTTCGGCCATGAGCATCCGGTTCATCGGGTGCACCTCAAAATTGATCTCGCCCCAGGAGTAGTCAATGCTCTGAATAGCCTTCAACTCCACACCGGCTGCCGTCGTCAGAACGGCGGCCTTTTCTTTTGCATCAGTGACGGCTTTCCCCAACAGCTCATTCTTTGCTTTCTCTGGATCGCTGACGGTATAGCTGAGTCGGAACTCCGGCTTTACCGGGCAGTGCGCCAGCGCATACAGCACTCTGCCAAGGCGTTCATTATCGGAAAGAAACTCGACCTTCATCAGGTGGCTGAACTTATACCCGACGAACCGCTGTTTATACGTATCTCTTTCCTTATAGCGCTCATACTCTGTATCCACGCTGAAGCTGAGCGTTTTCAGGTCCGTCCGCTCGAAACCGAAGTTTGTCAGCAGATCCTTTAATTGCTCGGTATCCTCGGAGGATCTCCGAAGGGCTTCTCCATAGTCGGGATAGGTTCCCTCCAGCGACATGGTGATCCTGGTCTTGTCGGGCTTGACCTTGATCTGGCCTTTTCCAGTAACACGAATGGTTTTCATCTCTTACTCCTTTCCCGGCGCACAGGCGTCGATCACGTTTTGATAGTATTGTCTCATTTCAGAATCCCGGCAAACCATAATAACGGCCATCCCGTAGTCCGGGTTTGCCGAGAGCCAGTTGGATACAGCGCGGAGGGCAACTGCAGCTGCCTCCTGCTTTGGATAACCGTAAATTCCGGTGGAGATCGCAGGGAATGCGATGGTATGGATGTCATACTCCTTCGCGAGATTCAACGAGTTCCAGTAGCAGGCGTGGAGCAGTCGTTCACACATAGGATTTCTGGCTTTATACCGTGGGCCAACGGTGTGGATCACGTATTTTGCTTTCAGCAGCCAGCCACCGGTGATCTTCGCCTCGCCAGTCTCGCAGCCGTTCAGCTTCCGGCACTCCTCCAGAAGGCCGGGGCCGGCAGCCCGGTGGATTGCGCCGTCCACACCGCCGCCGCCAAGCAGTGTTTTGTTTGCTGCGTTCACAATGGCGTCCACCTTCATATTCGTAATGTCGCCGATCTCGAAGTAGATGTGGTTCTCCGGCTTGTCCGCATCCAGAATCAGATTGATCAGTTCCTTAGTCAGCAGGAAGGATTTCCCCCAGGGATTGATAATGATTCCTGCCTCCGGCATATCCTTGCATCCCTTCAGAAAGGAATCGATGAAATTGGAGATGATAGAGGCGCTTTCTCCCTTCTCATACTCCTCAGGAGACGTGAATGAAACCAGCCACTGTTTTCCGTCGTTTGTTTGCAGATGATGCAGTGTGAAGTGCAGCTCCTCATCGCTTGTTACAGTGTCTCCAACGCTGACATGTTCGATATCGATCATGTTGACAGCTGCTTCAGGAGGAATGACCGGGATCATGAAGTGCCCATCCTCATGCATCCGCTTCCGGATGGATTCCAGTACGGCAATCAGGTTTTCCCTGGTCTGCTCGATATAATACCGGTCAATTGCTTCTTCGATGATGTTGTTTCCGTCGAGGAAATCGTTGTGATACTCCTCTGACCGGCCCCGAGCCTGATCAAAACGTGTGAGAACAGCCAGCATGTCCTCCGGCAGACGAGTTTTGCATTCTGCCTCATAGATGATGGGCACACCATAGAATGCCTCAGCCATACAGCCGGCGATGCAGGTCAACGTATCGCAGTCGCCGCCAAGAGAAACGGCTGTCCGGATTACATCCTCGAAGTCGGTCCCCTCAAGAAAAGCGGTGATCGCCTCCGGAACAGTTTTCTGGCAGCTTTCAACGTGATGGTAAGTCGGCCTGATCTCATCGCAGGTACGAGAAAGATCGTACCCGAACTCGCGGACGATGTAGCCCTTGATTTCATCCTTGCTGCTGCCGTTTCTCGCAAGGAAGATTGCACTGGCTGTTGCCTCAGCGCCTTTGATGCCCTCAGGATGGTTATGCGTGACTTCCGCAGTCCAGCGAGCGATTTTGCGGGTTTCGTCGATGGACTCGTAGAGCCATCCCGCAGAAGAGACTCTCATTGCAGAACCGTTGCCGTAACTGCCATAAGGCTTGGGCTCCTTCACCCTTAGCCATGTGTAGAAGCGCCCTCCATATCCGGCATTGGGATACTTGTGCCCCCATTTCCGCATGGATGCGATCAGCGCTTTCTTCACGTCCACTTCATCAGCGCCTTTCGTATCTAGCAGCGCTTCAGCCACGGCTATCGTCATGACGCTGTCATCTGTGAACCGGCTTGCATCCACGAACATCGGGAAGTCCTTCGTCTTCTTGCCTCTGTCGAACTCATAGGGCGCTCCGATCATATCTCCCAGAATTGCTCCGTACACTTTTCATACCTCCTCGGTTCTCTTGATGATCCAAGTATAGCGGATTGGAAAAAAGAAGTGGTCGTTTGCCAAACGACAAATGACCACCATAAATCATATTGAGCAAAAATGTTCTCGCCATGCAGATTGCAGCATATCATATAATGCCTTTTCAATAAGAATGTGCCACAGCAAACCTCACATTGTGTCAGGCGTATCTTTACTTTCTCATTTGGCTCTCGATCCAGCCCATCAGGACATCTTTGATGTAATCCTGCTCCTGCTTGTCCAATGGCTTTCCGGACGGTATGTGATGCCATTTCTCAAGGCAACTTCTACAGCAGCAGGCGGTCGCGTGCTGGGCAACAAAGACCGGATGACCGCGCATCGGCGTCTGCTTACCGTCATGCTCCGGATTCTCCGCTGCGAGCCGTTCTCGGATGAAGTCCTCGGCATGGCATGCGATCTGCTCCATGCCTTTCTCCGTGACATAAGCCTTATCCTGCTCGGAAAGACGAAACCGGCTGCGAAACTCAGATTTGGAAAGGCCTGCGATCAACTGCTGCCGATCCGGAACCTGATACTTGATGGTTTCTGCAGAACCTGTTCCGGGTATGTAGCTATAGCCAGACTTCCGCGCTTGGAGCATTTGATCCTTGCGCTCTATGT
>Ga0208297_1001534_pt1 | contig 20289 bp, 22 predicted proteins | sample LMS_cellobiose_e_FD_187367 | JGI IMG/M metagenome (GOLD analysis project Ga0208297, IMG submission 187367) | Rumen-fistulated moose microbial communities from Alaska, USA - LMS_cellobiose_enrichment (SPAdes) (version 2) | ecosystem: Host-associated > Mammals > Digestive system > Stomach > Rumen... | reverse complement strand
TATCAAAAAAGAATATACCCCCGAAAATCGGTTTGTCAAGCCCGAAAATGAAAATTTTCGAAATCCTTCCGATAATGGAAGACGCTCTTACCCTAAGCTCCGCTTGGGTATAGATAAAAAAGCAATATAAAGAGATAAATTATCTGGTATCTGGTGAAATACAGCCAGATAAAATATCCCTTAATTATTTATCTTTTATCGGTTGAAAAAATATCTGATCGAGGCTATAATACCGGCAAAGGAAAATTGAACGGATGGGAGGAAAAGGAAGATGAAAGCAAAACGAAGAATGCCGAAATCGCCGGGACCGCACAGTCCGAAACTGGCGCCGCTGGAATCAGAAATCATGGAGCAGCATCTGCAAGGAAAGACGATCAGTGCGATTCAAAAATGGCTCAAGATGGAGAAGAAAATCTCCATCGCTTATTCGAACCTATACAACTTCATCCATCGCCGAGCGGAAAAGTTTTCCGAGACATCCGGCACCGCAGTGATCCTTCACTTCATGCATCTGAAACCGGAAGTCCGGGAAGAAGTCCTGCAAATCCTCCTGATGCTGATGCACAAAGAATCCAATGTTCCGCCCCAGAAATCAGTCCGGAAGCATGAGCAAGTTGCCCCGGCGTCAGCCGCGAAACCAGTCCTGGAAGATTACATGAAAATCCAGCCCGACGATCCGCCTGCAATCGTCCGACTGAAAAAACTCGCCACGATCGACAGCACCGAACTGGAACAATTCGAAGAAGAACTGAAAGCAGAAAAGAGACATTGACTTGAACCGTTAGATCATATCAAGATCGAATGGATTTCCTGTCAAAACTCTATTTTCCGGGATCGAATCTGGCTTTCAAATAAGTCGATTTCGGCTTGCGGTGGATATGGACGGCCTGAATGATCTTTTCGGCCGTCAGCTTGCCGCATTCCCTCAGCGGTGCCCGGACCACGGGCCGGTTCGCCGGGACATCGGGCAGCTCCAGTCCGTCGCATCCGATCACGGGGATCGTGATCTTCTTTTCATTCAGGAGATGCAGGATTTCCGACAGCTGGGTATCGTAAGCCACGATCAAAGCATCCGGAACGGTTTCCTTCAAAATCTTCTGCAATGCCGCAGCTCCCCCGCCAGAGACCGGACGGGTGCTGCCGATACAGGCGGAATCCACCAGACTGTAGTCCTGGACCGAATTCAAATAGGCATTGAACTTGTTCAGAAGCTGGGGATGGATCAAACTCTGGGTCTGCCCGATAAAACCGATCTTCCGGCAGCCGTGGTCGTGAAGATAAGCCACAGCATCATGGATCCCGTCGCTGAAATCAAACGACACCTGCGGGATCGCCGGATCGATCGGGTCGCAGGCAGTGATGAAGGGAACCTGGGTTTCCTCAGCAAAGCTCAGAATTGGAAAACATGATCCATGGCTCCTGCTTCAAACGGTATCTGAAATGTGGGCGAGCAGACTGTGCATGTCATACGACTGGGGAAAAGCATGGTCCGATCATGTGCCTGGGACTATTTGAAAAAGGCCAGCCCCGGCAGCAGTATGTGCCGAAGTCGCTGGAAGAAGAAGCGTTAAAAGCGGTCTCCGAATATAATGAAGCGCTGGATCTGATCGATCAGATATCGAAGATCAATCGGCAGCTGTTAAAAGAAAAGTCCCCGGGAAGACAAGGACGCGGGAAGCATCTGGAAGAACAGTAAGGCAGTAAGTGAAAACCTCGCGTTATTACTGGGGAACCCGCCATAAAGGGGAAAGCAAGATATCCAGGTTGCAGGAAGAAAACATCTGCCTGGAAAAGTGTGTTGAAACCTTACGGAAAGACAACGCCGCTTGCCAAGAAAAGATATCCGGACTTGAGCGGATCTTAGATAACCAGACCCGCGTGATAGAACGAATAAGCGCGGAACGTGATCATGCGCAAAGCCGCCTTGCGGCAACGACGGCAGAATTGATCAAAACAGAGCAGCTGAATCGCGAACAGGAAAACTGGAAGGAGAAATATTTTGAACTGAAAGCGAAAGCAGCCGAACAGGATCGGAAGTACAAAGAATTGAAGAAAAAGCTGAACATCCGGGATGGAAACGAAGGTCCATTCGGAATAGCAGGCTCCCCTTCAAGCAACCGACCGTTTCGAGCTGACAGCACGGAAGAAAACCGGAAGAAAAAGGGTGGAGCCCGATATGGACACCGAGGCTATGGCCGCCGGAAATTTGCGAATGATGGCAATGCAGTCGAAGAATGCTGTTCACAGGTTCGAAGCAGTGATATCTGCTGTGATCATCCCGAACTGGTGAAAACCGGAGAGCGAAAACGGGAATACGACCGTTTTATCCCGGCAAGGCAAGAACACGTAATCGTGAGGCAAGATGTTTATCGCTGCCGGAACTGCGGCAAAACGATTTATGCTCATCCTCAAGATGTCCTGCCTCGAATGTCTTATTCCAACAGTTTTCTGGTCGCTGCCGCCATGGAAGTTTATATCAATGGGAGGACCGCCCGGATGACAGCCTCACTCCTGGGAATTGCGACCGGTACTTTTTTCGGTCTCGAATCTTTTCTGGCCAATCTTCTCAAGTCCGCGTTCAGAGCAATATCCCTGGATTTGGTCAGACAAAAATTCTTATATGTCGATGAAACCGTCTGGTGGAATGACGGAAAACGATTCTATATATGGTCTTTTACGAATCCCAATGTCAGTCTGGTCAAATTTTCCGAATCCCGCAGTTCAAGGGTCCCCGCACAGTATTTCGGCTATCGGAATGAACAGTATGTCCTCCCCGAAGGCACCGACTGTTCTTTGATTGAAGAATACAATCGATATGAAGGACTTACTCTTTGCTCGACAGATCGCTTCAAAGAATATAATCCACTGAAAATTGAGCGTCAACTCTGTTTCGAACATTTGAAACGGGATCTTGACAATCTGCTTGATAAATCCGACGATGAAATTCCTGAAGTTAACTCATGCTGGAATTGTTTTGTTAGATAAACAATATCAGCAAGAAATTTTTGCATCAACGAAAAAGATAACGGGGATGCCGCATGATGTTCAAATTTTCCATCTTTTCTGCGGAAAGAAGGCATTAATAAATGCTGTATCGGAATCTTTTTGTCATGCGCCCGTGAAACAAGTTGTGATGTGATCGCACATCCATAACATCCCCAAGTATTTAATGCCAACATAGGGATCTTACAATTCTGTTTCCAGTCGACATAACGGCTTCCTCCACTCCAAGCCGCACCTGCTATTTCTGCGGGATTAGCGACTATCATCTGTTGTATCATGCTTCCTCCTGAGGATTCGCCAGCTAACAATAATTTTCTTGATCTGAGATTGAATTGTCGCTCCAAATGCTTTTTTATTTTAAAAACCAATCCATACCATCCGCATTCTTTATAAATATAGTAAGTTTTTTTTTCGTTAACATAAGAAGTGTCGGCTTCAATCGTCATTGAGAAAACAGTCAATCCGTATTTATGAGCCATTTCTTTAATCCAGCTTGGGAGATCTTTCCTGATTTTATGCGCTTCGCCATTAAATGGAGCATAAAATACAATATTCGAAGCAGATGTTAATGGTTTCCCCATGAGATCAACTGGAATCAAATATCTGATCAGAATGTTTCTATTGAGAGGAAGATTAACTCGCAAATCAAAAGTGCCTTCGATGCATTTATTGTTTATTTTTCCATTCAGTTTTGGAAAAAACAATTGAGGGAAAAACAAATAATAAATCAAATAAATAATCAGCGAAACAATTATAAAACACCAGCTAAACAATTTTTTTTTCATTTGAACATTTCTCTTGCCCAGGTTGATCCTTAATCACTGCTGTTCAGTAAAAATTACCAGAATTGATTGTTAAAGTCGGATCCCGCGCTATATTAAAGTGCCTGACGTCTTTAAATTGAGCTTATGAGATCCGATAGTGTATTACAATAGCATCTTTCATCAACTTTTCAACTTACAACAAAGCAATGGAGATGTATAACTGGGCGAACGAGACGATCGGGAAAGTCCGGAACATAAAGACCTTTCTTTCGTGCGGATTTTCCAATCCGGCAAACATCCAGCAGCTGGCCTCGCTGGTGAATACCACCTTGTCGCAGACAGCGGAAACGACCAACCGGCATTTTCACCTTGACATCCTGCGGGCCGCGGACAACATCATTCAAGATGATGTAATCGAAACCACGGCAAACCGCGGGATCGAACGGCAGAAATATGCGCAATCCTCCCGGAAAGTGGCGGATAAATGCGATGCCATGGCACAGTCGATGCTGAGCCAGCTTCAGGCCAAGGACCAGATTCTGGAATCGCGGGTAATGTCCGGGACTGCCGATCTGCTGCAGCTCACCCATGCCAGCGAACAGGGGATCATGTTTATCGCCGAGGAAATGGGGCGGCTGAACAACAATGTTTCGGCCATCAACCGGACTGCCGCGAGACAGGAGGAAGCCCTGGGGGAAGACGAGATGAACCGTGCCCAGGAATCCGCCGTATTTACGCAGCTGGAAAAAGAGGCGATCGAACGCGGCAATTCCTATTCCCGGCAGAAAAACTCACAAAACAGGATCAATGACACGTTCCGGAAATGCAGGGTGTTCTGATGAATACGATTTATATTATGTCTGCGGCGGTGTCAACCACCATCCGGATCGGCGGGAAATCGGTCGATCTCACCTCGGCGAACAGTATTCAATCCCTGATTTCCGAGGCGATGAGTTCGATCCATCTTTTTGCCCTGAGCATAGCTCTTTGCATACTGCTTTACGCAGTTGCCCGGAACTATTTTCAGTTCGGCGATCACGGCGGGGTCCGCTTCCTGGCGGCTCTGCTGGTGACGATTGTAATGATTTTCGCCTTCCCAAAAGTCTGCGATTCTATTCAGCAGGCGACGGAAAACTATTCGCAGGGGACTGCGGAAACCATTGAGAACATGGTTTGCTACTTGACAGAACAGAAGGTCAATGCAGGGAAGACCGGCGCGGATGCCAAGATGAGTATAGCGCAGAAGATTGCGCACCTGCCGGAAAACATCATGCACAGCATTCAGGCAGCGATGTGCAATATCTTCTATGTCAACGGCATCTGGCTGGGAAAAAGCATCCGGGATATCGTCTATTTTATTTTCAAATGCCTTTACAACGGGGCATTGTGTCTGACGCCGATCTTTTTCGCCGCCCTGATGATCCCTGAGACCCGGCAGCTGGGGACGAGCTTTATTACGTCCTGCATCGGGATCTCAATGATGCCGTTGTGCTTCCTCTTTGGAGACCTGTGCAACATCTGGCTGGTGGATCACATGTGGAGCTCGCTGGGTCTGGGCAATGGAGGGACATTCTGGTCGGTTGCCAGAACCGGGGCGGCTTTCACCAATCCGGTCGGCACCATGCTGGCTTACATTGCCTTCGGCATAATCTATGCCTTACTGGCTGCAGTGGTCTATATCGTTCTGCCATTCCTCTACATGAAACTGTTCCGGACCGGCTCACCGGGTTCGCCTGCCGGGATCATTGCATCCGCAATCGGCAAAGCGATTCATGCGGCAGTAATCGGCGGTGCAGTGCTGGCCAGCGGCGGAACGGCTGCTGCGGCTGGCAGTGCTGGCGGAGGCAGTTCTGCAAGCGGCACAAGTGGATCTGCCGCCGCACAAGGAGCTGCAAAAGCGGCGAAAGGCTCCTCCGGCTCTGCCGTCGAAGATACCGGAAAAACCATCGACAAAAACATGGACGCCTGAAAGGAACCGCATAAATGACCAGAATCACAACACCTTGGAAGAAGGTCGCCCGGCTGCAGAACCGGATCATTTTCTGGGCGCTGTTCCATATCGTCTGCCTGATCTGTCTGGCAGCGGGCCTGTATTACACGATACAGTTCATGCGGCACCCCGACCAGGTAATTATCGAAGACCAGAGCGGTTCGCTTTACCGAGGACGCACCGGATCGGTAATTTGCCGGGAGGTTGCCGAAGATACGGCCAGACGGGCCACCTTTGCATTTCTGGACCGCAGTTATCAGCATGAAAACCGGGCAATGTGCGAGGCAATTTTCGGCAAATCGGCACAAAAGTCTCTGTTTGAACTGATTGCAAAGTCCAAAGATGAGTTTGCAGAACAGAAAATCCAGCAAATGCCGGTTATCTCCCGGATTACAGTCCGGGATGCCGAGGAAGACCGGCAATGCCTGGTCTGGGTCGAGGGGATCCTGCACCGGTCCGGGATTTATATGGAGATGCAATACTACCAGCAGTTGGAATATATCCTTGGATTACGGCTGATGCAGTCGGACGACACGGATAATTTTCCGCTCCGGGTCTTGCGGATGAACTATCAGGAACGCTCGCTGTATGACAGCAAGCCGAAAGGACCGCAGAAATGACGTATCAACGCTTTGGCAATTTGCTGCACGGACTGCTGATCGCATATGTGCCAATGTCTTTTCTGCTTCCGCTGGCGATGTATGAACTGAGGGATAACAACCGGCTGATCCTGATGGACCAGGCGCACAGTTACCACATCACGGAGTATTCATCGGCTGAAACCCTGCGGAAACTCTACGAATATCAGATGAAACAGGCAGTGTTCGCTTTCCTCATGCGGAATCCAACCGGGTTCGACAACAAGGAACTGCTGGACCTGATGTTTCAGGGACAGGCGAAACTGGAAGCGCATAAGCAGCTTGCAGCCGAAGCGGACCAGTTCCGGACTTACAAAATGCACCAGAAGCCGGAGATCCTGAATATCCGGATCCTGCGTGCGGACCGGCGGCGTTCATACGCGAAAATCGAAGGACAGCTGATCCGGTATTATGTCGGAAGCGATTTGCAGCAGCGGACCTTTACCGTTGACTTTGAACTGAATATGGAACTTCAGGTCAATTTCGACACGGCGACCAACAGCCGCTATCCGTTTCATATCACGAACTTGAAATACACTCAAAACGAACAAAAGGAAAAATGACCATGAAACTACAAATGATCGGGCTTGCCGCATTGCTGGCAGGAACACTGTGCTCCTCGGAACCTGAGCCGGAGGAGATCAAAAAGCAGAACCAGTATGTGGAATACCGGCTTTCCCAGGGGGAAATTTACCGCATCTATGTGAAAATGAACGATGGAGTCACCACCGTCCAGTTCCCTTCCGCGATTACGGAAATCGCCGGAAAAAACATCAGTGCCGATGGGAAAAATGGGGACTCCGACTTTCTCATTCAGGCGCAGGCCGGCAGCTATTATTTCAATATCGCCGCCATCAAAAAGGGAGCGACCGGAACATTGACGGTAACCCACAACCGGAAACTGTATATCCTTTATCTGATCCAATCGGATAAGGAAGCTTACGCCAGCGTGGTGTTCGGCCGCAGCTCGAACCGGAAAAATCTTTCCGGACCGGTGGTAACTGCCACACCGAAGGTCACGCCCGCGAGACTGGTTTCTCTGATCGACATGGCAAAAAAGTATGATGTCCTGGCAGAAAACCATCCCGAAGCCGTAGCCGGATGCGAACGGGTGAAATTCAAAAACCGCTACCGCTGCGGGAAATTCGACATCAATCTGCTGGACGCTACCCGGTTCGAGGAAGAAGACACCGTCATTTTCCATGTTGAACTGGAAAACCTGACCCATGAGGAAATCGCCTATGACAAACATTCCTTTTCCGCCCATGCGGGGAACTCCATCTATTACATGAGCGTCTCGGACGCTTCCGGACTGATGCCCCCCAAAAGCAAAACCCATGCCTGGTTCGGCATTACTTCCACACCGGAAGGCGGCCGCAACAACCTCAAAGCCGACAATGACTGGCTGCTGGCGTTGACCACGCGGGAAATGCACACCAGTCAGCTGCAATCAACTGCGGATCTGGTCAAAGCCGAACGGGAAAAAACAGATTCCGAACGAAAGAAACTCCTGGCTGAAGCCGCCGAAGCCGAAAAGAAACTGGCCGATTTGCGGAAATTATCTGAAGAAATCAAGCGGGAACGGGAGGAAATCACCCGGCAGAAAACGGAACTGAACGCGGAAAAGGCAAAGTTTGTCCGGGAAACGGAAAATACCCGGATGCAGATGAAGGCCGAACAGCAGACTCTGGAGAAGGACCGGAAACAGCTTAAAGAAACTGCTGGACTCGCGCAGACTGCGGAAGTTCTGCGGAAAATGCGAGAAGACACCCGAAACGCGGTTAAAAACATGCGGGAACGGAGTCAACGGAAATGAATGCAAACGAACTGGTCAATATTCTGAAAAGTCCGACCTCCAAAGTGATATTTTTCGGAGTCATTCTGATCGGCGGGGCGCTGGCCCTGATCCCGTTGCTGACCCGTGACGATGATCCAAAGGCAGTCAAGGAAGAACCGGAACTCACCAAAGAGGAAAAAGCGCCGATTGAAATGGGGACGGAAATCCCCCGTTTCAAGGTGGATAAACGCAGTAATTCAGCAGGCAAACCAGTCGGAAGGCAGGTGTCGCCGCCGCCCGTCATCAATGTCGCTCCAACCAAAAAAGCGGAGGTGACCGGACCGGAACAGAAACCGTCTGCCCGTGAACTGGCCGAACGGATGCGGGATCGTGCGGAACATAACCGCATAACGCGAAACACGATGCCGCGGCCCGCAGGAGCAGGCGAACGGACCTCCTCCAGAAGTGGTAATGCAGGAAGGATTTATGCACTCACCGCTCAGAAAAACGGAGGAACAGCCGAAAAAGAAGTGTTTCTTTCCGAACGCTATGCACCTTACGGACGCTTGCTCAACTGCAAACTGGTCAATACGCTCGAAAGCAATGTGGAAGGCACGCCGCTGATCGCAATGGTGATCGAAGATTTGTGGTGGGTGAACTCCAAGGGCGAACGGAAACTCATCATCCCGGCTGGGACAGAGATCCATGGGAAAATGGGCTCCTGCGTCCGCAACCGCATGATGGCATCAGGCAACTTCATACTCGTTTGGCAGCTGACTTCCGGCGAAGTCGGCATGGAGCTTCAGGTGAATGGTCGTGTTCTGGAAAAATCCAATCAGGCGGGCAACAAGAACCTTGCCACAATCACGGATATAGCTGCCGGTATTCCCGGCAGGGTCATGAACAATAACAACTTGAACGAGATGCTTCAATACACGATGGCTTTTGTTCAGGGGCTGTCTGCCGGATTCCAAACCACCCGGACGTATGACAATGGCAGCACGATCATCCAGGAAAACGACGGCAGTACCAAAAACGCTTTGGCTTCCGCTTTTCAGCAGATGAGTGAGGTTGCTCTGGAAAACATTTCCGACAAGATCAACAAGGAAAGTTATTACATCCGCGTGGCGGCCGGAACGGAGTTTTACCTTTATATCGAACAGGTTACGAACATCGAAAAAGCCGCTATTGCGGACAGTGCGCTGAACAATCTGGCTCAGATGAAGCAGGCCCGAAAAAGCAATCGCGATGAAGAAGTCGACAAAATGTCCCAACTGCATGATTCCCTGGGCAAAGCATTGCCCAGATCACTTAAAAAAGAACTCAACATGAAAGGGTTATGAAGATGAAAACCAAATGTATCATTCCGCTCCTGATCTGTACTGCGGCAGTCGTTTCCGGCTGCAAAAGCAAAGTCAAGCCCAAAGAATTTACCGCTGTCCCCCTTTACATGGCGGGGCAGGAAATCCCCGGTCCGGATCAGGAGAAATACCTGTATAACGGTTCGGTCAAAATGTATTCGGTCGGTCGGCTGGTCGATCCCGGCAGCGGCACCATGCGCGAAGCAGGAACCGTATATCGGATCGAGTCCGGTCCGAAGTGGAACCTCATTCCGCAGTATGATGCCAATCCGGAGAGTTTTGCCCGGAAAAAGATGCAGGAACAGTATGCCGACAGCGTCAGCGGACATATCAGCCAGTCGCTTTCGGCCAGCCGGGAGATCCGCAAGGGACAGCTCGAAACCAAAAAAGAGATTCAATCTCTGGAAGAAAAATGCCGTCTTTTGCAGGAAAACAATTCCGAACTGCTGAAAATGATCCAGAAAAATCGTGAGGACGCCCAGCTCTCCGTTCAAAATATGAAACTGATGCAGAAATACATCCGGAAACTTGAGAGCAAGCTGGAAGACCTGAAAATCCAGGACTTCAGGGGGCGCAGATGATGAAACGCATAAAACCGATCCTGCTGTTCCTGCTGCTCGCGGCAAGCATGATCTTGCATTACTGGGAATTCCGCAAAATTCAGGATTTTTCCAGGACTTTTGCGCTTCAGGCGGAAATCGAAACCAAGCGAACCGCACTCATGGTGATTTATCAAACTGTCCTGAAAAACATGGCAAAGGAACTTGATGACGTCAAAAAACGCCAGAACGAATCTTCCGATGAACTCAAATGGGAGGAAAACAACCAATGAAACCGCATGTCCTTTTTGTCGCCGGAACCAAAGGCGGGGTCGGCAAATCCTTTGCCGCCTGCCAGCTGGTGGCCGCAGCGGAGGATCTGGGAATGTCCGTAACGGCATTCGATTCCGACACGGAGAATTCCACGTTGAAAAATCTGCTGCCCGGCAAGACGAAGTTTCTGGATGACACCAACAACGATTATCCGCTGGATGATGTTATCTCCTCGTTATTCGAGGACACTGTGTCTGATTTTACGGTCGTGGACATGAAAGCTGGAACCAGCCGCAGTTCGATGGAATGGTTTGCCGCCGTTCCATGGGATAAACTTCTGCCCAGGGCGGAAATCAGTATTCTCTGCTCGATCACGGTTGATCCGGATGCGACCCGCACACTCAGCCCATGGCTGGTTTACTTTGACCGGCTCAGTATTCCGGTTGAATACATCATCGTCAAAAATGCCAAAGACGGCAAGGATTTTTCCTTCTATGAGAGCATGATCCCGAATTGTCTGGCAGATATGAAACACTGCCGCCATTCCGAGATTATTTTCCCCGCTCTGGATAAAAATTATATTTCCATCCTGAACAATGCCAAACTTACGCTGAAAGCCGCCATTTCCACGGACAAAAGCAACACCTCGCTGAAAACGGTGATGGCTCAGGCCAGGCTGACCAACTATTATCATGCCTGTACCGATCCGCTGATGATGATTATGGCACACTGGATTCCCGAAGAGGAACAAACCGAAGATCAAAAACAGATCATCGCCAAAGTCGAAAAAAGAATCCGGCTCGACAAAGGTCTGCCGGTAAAATAAACCAAACCGAAAGGAAAAGAAAAAATGGCAAAGCCAAAACCACTCATGACCCCCGAACAGCAGAAAATGTTCAAAAAGGCAGTCGCCGACAAAGCGATTCCGGCGATGAAGTATGAAGATTACTGCAAAATCACCCCGGAACAGGCAGACGAAATGCTCAAAGCCGTTGCGGCAAAAGCACCTTCCGCTCCAGGGAAAACACCGGAACCCCAATCGGCGGGATCTCCGGAGAAAACTCCTGAAAAGAAAACCCCGGAAATCAAAGACCCGGACTCGCCTGCAACCAAATTCCAGAAACGCGCCATTGCCGAGGCAGTCAAGGCAGGACAGATGGAACGGCTGCCCGAAGACCAATGGAAGGATCTGACCAAAGGCGGAGCCAGCAAGATCATTGCCGAACTCCATGCGAAACAGCCTCCGGCGCCGGCTACCGAATCTCAGATGCAGGAAATCGAAAAGCTGGTCAAGGACGGCCGCATTTATCCCATGAAGACGGAAACCTACAACTCGCTTTCCAAAGATAAGGCGTCCACGCTCATCGGTCTTGGTCGAATGAATAAGGAAAATGATGTTCGCGTGGAGGGATATGACCCGAACTATGTTTCCAAACGCGACCAGCCGAAGACTCCGGAACAGGAAGCCGAGATTACCAGATTGGTGAAGGAAAAGAGATTGAATCCCGTTTCTTTTTCAAATTGGAAGAGCTTGACGCAGGGGGAAGCTGGTAAACTGATCTACATCGGTCAGCAGCGCGAAGCCGCCAACGAACTTGCTCCCGAACGGGACAAGACCCATGAACGGGATGCTGCATCAAACCCGGAAAAGGAAAAATCCCCGGTAAAACGTCCGGCACCGTCCCGTGCCGATGATATGCCGATGTAAGACACATGAGCAGGAAGGTGCATGATGGAGAACAGACCACAAGAACAGCCGATTTCAGCTGATATTGTCATTATGGATTATATTCGTTTCCTGCCGGAAGAAAAACGGAAGGACTACGAAGTGATGCTTCGCCGGTGTAATTTTCATGACTCCGACGATCCTCTTTTTCCTATTATACTCTTCCTGCTCTTTTTCCAGGAATCGGTCAGTTATAATGTAGACAGAATCGACGATTCCATTTCTGAAATGAAATCCGTTCTGCAAAAAAGCGGACAAGATAAATTCGCCAGGTATGGCGCATGGATCTCCAAATTTGTGCTGATCGCTTTGACTATCGTCAATCTCCTGACATTCTGCATGGTTTTGTCATCACCGGCGGGAAAGACAGTCAAAGCAACGGTACGGACCGCTCAAAATGAGCTTCAGGCTATCCATAATTACTGGACAAAAAAATTGGAAGAGGACCCGGTGCCCCTGCAATCCCATTCATTCGACGGGGGATGGACCTTTGCCCTTTTTGCTGTAATCCTTGCCGCTGCCTGGATTCCCTCTGTTTTGGTTCTGCTTCATTTGAAACGCATCAATTTTCCGAAAAAAAGTGAAAATCAAACAGGGCAAAAACACCATCTGTTTTGGTGCAATCCTCCCAATAAGAAGAAACATAAATTCAAGCAGAAAAAACGCAAAAAACGAAGTCCGGCTCCAAAACAGGAAACCAATACAGAACAAAATAAAGAGCCAGAAAAGGAACAAAATCCAGCACCCAAACAGGAAACCAGCTCGGAACAAAATAAAGCGCCAGAAAAGGAACAAAGTCCAGCACCCAAACAGGAAACCAGCTCGGAACAAAATAAAGAGCCAGAAAAGGAACAAAGCTCGGCCCTCAAACAGGATGCCCACGCGGAACAAAATAAAGAGCCAGAAAAGGAACAAAGTCCGTCTTCCAAACAGGAATCCAGCACAGGAAAAGATGAGGATCCCGGGGAGAAAAAGAACAGTCAGCAAACCGACAATTCAAGCGCAGAAACCAAGCGCAGAACCAAGCAGAAATCCAAATTCAAACGAAAAAAAAAGAGATGAGATGAACCATGATGACTCCCGAACAAACCCGTCTTTTGAATAAGCTGCAACTGATCCGCCATCCGGCATTTACCGATGTCAGTCCGCTGACCATGTCGCAGGAAGAAGCGAGCGAACTTTTTAAGCAGAATCTGCCCATTCTGGAATACCAGAAAGCGGTGGCAATCAAGCCTGACCGCGAAACGGAAGAAAAAGTCTTCTGGGGTATGAACGAATATGATTGCAAGAAACAGATCGACCGCTGGATCGACGAAAGCGGTTATACACTGGATCACCGACCCAATCCATACTTCGGGTCCGGCGAAGACTGGCTCAAATACTTCGAACAGCCGATCTCGCAGGTGAATCTCCGGAGTCTGGAAAAGCATTTTGCCGAATGGGAAATAAAGATCCCCAAAGAAACTCGTGAAATTCCTGATGGTGATAAAGTCCGGAAGGAAACTTTTTCCCTGCTTGAACTTGGTTTTGATGATGCCGATCCCGGCAAGTTGGAAATTGCAGTGGAAAAACAGAAAGCCAGAGCTCATGCGGAACAGTATCGCATCACGCCGGAACAGCGAGTCGAAATCAAGGCTCTCCAAGCGGCAGGAAAAGCTCCGGCCATTGACCGGTCCGAATACTTGAAAATGGACCGTTTTGCCGCGGAAGAATACCTCTCGAAGTATCGGGACACCCCGGAAAACACTTTTGAGGCGGTTTCCTACGAGAAAAAGACTGCTCAGAAAAAGACCGAGGCTTTCCCCGAATATCATCCGACCAACCTGATCGGTAATCAGCCCGCAGATTATCTGCAGCGGTCCATTCTCCGGGATCTGGCGGTGGAGGGACATATCGCCACCTCGGAAACCAAACAGGAATTCCTGGACAAAATCCAGTTCATCACCAAAGAACAGGCGGAAAAACTTATTGAAGGGAGGGAAGATCTTCCTGCCGGAGCGGGACTGATCGAACAATGTCGTGCCTACTGCAAGTTCGGGCAGATTTTCAACCAACGGGATGTCAATACCATTGCAGATGTTCAACAACTTTATCAGACCCACCGGAGTTATGATTTTGACAAAAAAGCCGCTCTGCGTGACCTCGTGGATGATGGTTATATTAACAGTCCGGACGCTCAGTCCAAAATAGCATTCCTCTCGGAAACGCAGGAAGACCAGTTGCTGAACCGCTACGGAGATGCCCTGGCTGGTCCGCGAGTCCGGGCAAAAATTATGGAGCTGGTATCGGATGGGAAAATCGGATCTCTGGAAGACGAGCATTTTCAGAATCTGACGGTCAAAGATGCCATGTACATTATTTCACAAAACTCCGAAATATCCCGGACACAAAACCATAAACCCGCCTCTGTCAAGCAGAAGGAACTGTTGCAGAAGATGGAACAGAGGGGGCAGATTGATTTGTCCAATACCGATCTGGATCATCTTTCTGCAAAGGAAGCGCATGATTTGATTGATGCAAATATCAAAAATCAGTTTGGCAATCTTACCGGTCCCGCCACCGAAAAACAGCGGCAGATGATTCGCGCGCTGGCACGGGCTGGCGCCATTACTTACATCCCCGCCGACGAATGGCGAAATCTGACCAAACAGCGTGCGTTTGAAATCATCAGCGCCGTTCCCGAAGATAAACGCAGGGAAATCATGGCACAGCGGAGGGAACAGACAGCTCCCGCACCATCGGAGAAAGACGTTGGAAGGGGAATCGAATGAGAGCCACACCGATGCAGAGATATGCCCTGCGGCTGCTTTTCGCCGCAAAAAAGGAGTGTTCCATCAGTTACGACCGCTGGACCGCATTGCAGCGGGACGAAGCGGATCAGCTGATGACCCCGTTTGGCGGACAGGAGAAAATCATGCGGGAAATACAGCTGCCGGTCAAGCCGATGCCGGAGAAAACGAAAATTGCAAAGACAACGGATTCCGATGCTCCTGCTCGTGCGGAACGAGACATCCGGGGAAACGGGATCGAATTGGGGGAATAATATGAGAAAGAGTATTCTTGACGAGGAGATTCTGAACATTGAAGGAAACCAGTGGACGGTCCGCGACGCCTGCACCGGGACAATGGTTTTCGGCATGACCGGCTCCGGAAAAAGTTCTGGTCCGCTGCACAAGATCGCCGGAAAATTCCTCTCAATGGGGTGTGGAGGTGTGGTCTTCTGCGCCAAACCCGACGAATGCGATACTTGGATCCGATATGCGAAGGAAAACCGCCGGGAAAATGACTTAATGTTCCTGTCGAAAGAGACCTTCAACTATCTTGATCATGAATCAAAAAGAACCGGAACTGGTGGCGGGCAGATCGAAAATCTAGTCAATCTCTACCTTGAAATCTCCAATATGGGAAAAGACAAAAAGAATTCCGGAGGCGGCAACGATGAATACTGGCAGGCCGCCGTCCGGCAGATGCTCCGAAACACCATGACTGTTTTACAACTCGCCGGAGAACCAATCACCCTCGAGAACATCCATGATTTGATTATTTCGGCACCGTCCGCATCCAATCCCGCACTCTCTGAAAATGGATATTGCGTTGATCTTATGGCCCTCAACGTCCCAGAAGAGCAAAAAAACTCACCGGACTTCCAAATCGCAAAGACCTATTTTCTGGAGGAATTCGCTACGCTGGACGAACGAACGAGAAGCAACACAATTTCCAGCTTCACCGTGACCGCGGACGCCATGCAGCGGGGCGAACTGGCACGCTGCTTCTCCTCTCCGGAATCTTCGCTCCATTTGGAGGATATCTACCGGAAGGGCAAAATCCTTATCTGCGACTACGACCAGAAATCCTGGGGCAGACTCGGTCAATATGCAGCCGGAATCATCAAATACTGCTTTGAAATGATGATTGAACGACGGGAGGATATTTCCGATCCCGATGCCCGACCGGTTTTCCTTTGGGCTGATGAATGTCAGTTTTTTGCCATTGATTACGATCAAAAATTTCAGACCACTGCGCGTTCCTCCCGAACTCTGACCGTATACGCAACCCAAAATCTGGGCAATTTGTTTGATGGTTACGGCAAGGACAAGGCAAACTCTCTCCTCGGCAACCTTGGCACCAAGTTTTTCTGCCAAAACGGCGAGTTCGAGACCAATGAATGGGCATCAAAATCTATCGGACAGGAGATTATTTACCGCCGGAACAAGACCTTCGGAGACTCAAAGTCAAGTTCAATGAAAGGCGATGACAACAAGTCTCTCTCCTATTCTGAAGGTTTCAGCGAACAGAAGGACTACCGGGTCGATCCCGGCGATTTTTCCACGCTTCAGACTGGCGGTCCGCGCGGGCAGTGCAAGGTCGGTTTCATTTTCTGGCAGTCTGGCCGGGTTTTGAATAACGGGAGTGTGTTTATCCGATCTTATATTGAACAGGAATGTCGTCTTGGCTGCGGGGCAAAACACAAGCGGCAATGCCCTCCGGTCCCCGCTGTCGGGAAAGGTGAATATATCGGAAATGCCAAATTCGTCTTGGGGTCGGATATTTTGTATTTCGTTTCTTTCCTGCTGGTTCTGATGATCCCGTTTGCAGGACTGTATCTCATTTTGTCGGGCAATGACCTTATCATAATATATTACAGCGAAAAGTATTACTGCTGCGTCAGTACGCTTTGTCTGTATTTGCTCTCCATCGGAATTGACCTCGGATGTGAATGTCTCCGCCGTCTGCCTTCCGTCATATACAGCGTTTGGACAAAAACGCCCAGAAAAGAGAAAAAACTGCTCAAGGGGATCATCTATCAGGACTCTGTACTGGGGTATTACGCAATCTGTGTCGGTTTCACACTCTGGCTGCAATACAATCTGTTCGATCTGCGCGAGGCTGGATTCATCCTGCTCTGCTGGACCGGGCTGTGCATTTTTTTCCGTTTCTTACGAATTTCCGGAAACCGCGAAATCAAGGAGTGAAGCAGCATGTTTTCCAATATCCAGGAAGCCATTACGTTTTTCGACGGTCTCAAGCCATACCTGAAATCCCGTATCATGGGACAGGATCACGTAATTGAAGCGATTACCGAGAAACTCCGCTACTGGTTTCTTTCCATCAATGCGCCGGACCGCCCCTCCGTTTTTTTCTTTCTTGGCAGCACGGGAACGGGCAAGACCGAGGTCGTTCGCGAGCTGGTCAAGTATTTATTCAAAGACACAGATAAACTGCTCCGGATCGACATGTCCGAATTCGGTAATACCGCGGGCAGCGACGTCGGGCGAAAACTGCTCGGCAGTTCTTCCGGAGAACCCGGTCGGCTCTACGAGTTTCTGGAAAAGCATCATGAGGGTGCAATCCTGTATGATGAATTTGAAAAAGCAAACCCGGAAATCGCCAAATATATGCTTCAGCAGATTGACGCCGGACGGGTCACGCTCTGGAACAACAAAACCTATGATATTTCCCGCTTCCTGCTCTTTTTTACCTCGAATATAGGTGCGGAGATTTTTCAGGGCAACAAGCATCTGAGCATGGAGCGCAAGGTTTCCGCCGCCATCCAGCGGCTCAACGACCAGTTTGGAATGCCGGAGTTTGTCGCCAGGTTCGGCAAGTTCAACTACGGCATATTCGCCTTCAATTCGCTGACTCCGGATATTCTCCGGCACATTACCCGTAAATTCATTGACGACAAACTTCAATATTTCAAAAACATCCGAGAACATGCAAAAGGCCGGTTTCTGACTCCCCCGAATCTAATTGTTTCCGGTTATTCCGATGATGTTGTGGAATATGCCTTGCAGCAGACCAATACCACCAAAAACGGCGCCCGTGAAATCCGCGACATTGTGGACCGGATGCTCAATGCCGTTTACAATCAGGCGTTGACTGATAACCCGATGAATCAGGATATTGTTGCAGAAATCGAACTTAATTCAAACGGAATCCCGGAAATCAGGAGGTGATGTTTTCATTCAAATATTTCAGATTCGGCAGGATTTTCCCTCTCGCCAAGGGTGAAAAATATTTCTAAAACGAGCTTTTCAATATGAATATTCTCACAATTGACATCAAAACCCGTTCTTGCGATTCGATTAAAAACAACGGGGTCTTCGCTTATGCGCAGAATAAGTCTACACAGATCATCTGCGTGACTGTTAAGAAAAATCAGGCCAATCCCATGGTTTGGCTTCCGCCTGAATTGAGGCGAAGGGAAATCATCAGTATTTCCGACAATCGTCTTCGGCAAACACTGGAGGAAGCGGATCTCATCCAGGCTTATGATATTACAACGGAGTTTGCCTTATGGAAATATACGCTTTGCCGCCTCTATCCGTGGTTTCCGGAAATCCCGGTCAGAAAACTCTCCTGCATTGCCGCAAGAGCCGCATATTTCGGCTTGAATTTCCCGATCCGCTCCTTGATTGAAGAGATCGGCATTCCTGCGGATGATCAGCTGCTTACACCGCCAGATCCGGTTATTTTCTTCCATCCCGGCAAAAAAATTCCTTTGGAAATGCTGACTTCGCTGCTCCGTTTTTGCATGGCTTTGGTGGATATCGAGGCGAAAATCGCCCCGAAATTCATTGAACTTCCGCCAAGAGAACGCCATAACTGGCTGACTTGTCTGGCGATGAATGACAACGGGATCTTTATCCGTAAAGAAACCATTGAAAAACAGCAGGAACAGATGGAGCATACGAATGAGGAACTCCGGGAGGAATTTCATGCGATCACCGGAATCGGCAATCCGATGAATGGTGATGCCTTGCTGGCATATATCAATAAAAATGGCATCTCGCTTAAAAATTTGGACCAGGAAAATGTGGAACAGGTTTTGCGATCCATGCCGGTTTGCAGAATCAGGCGGGCTTTGGAAATCCGTCAGGATATTGTAAAGAACAATCCTTTGCGTTTTTCCAGACTCCATTCATTGCTTGGAAATGACTCCCGCATTCGCGGATTATGGGAATATCATGGGAATTTATCCGGCTCCTGCCGGATTAAATATCTGTCGGATATTGCCGACCTCAGCGGTTTGATGGAACCGGAGCGGGATCATGTTTTCAGAATCTGCCGGTTTCCGGATTTGAGACACGGGATTTTTTCAAATGTGATGGACTGCCAGATCCAAAATCAGCTCATAACAGGCCGCAACTTGAAAGATCACTGCAAAAACGCGGTTTTGAAACCGGGCATTACGTCTTATTACGGAAATCTGAAAATCTCGTATTTCGGCGATTTCCTGAAATTTGTCCTTCCCTCCGGACGGGATCTTTACCTGTATAAGCCGGAACTGGATAATTCCGGACAATTGTCCTGCCTGTTCAAATATAATCGAACCATGCAGAGAAAAGAAATATCCGGAGGTTATATTTTGCATCTCCTTGAAGAGGCAATAGTCAACGATGTCGTCTTTGACCATCTTACCTTGCTTCGGCAGAATTTCTTTACACCGGTTCTGGCGACATCATTTGATATTGTCACGGAAGACCCCATATTGAATGAAGGAGATGAATTTTTTCAGGACGTGATCAGCAGCGTTCCGTCATGGCTGCATGGTAACACTGTTTCTCCGGTAATGTGCCTGAGCAACACTTGGAGCAGTGAAAAATGAAACGGAACATCCATTTCATACAAGGGATGAACCCATCAAACAAAGGAGGCACAAAATGATGGAAAACATTGAAAGAATTCATTATTTTCGGGACGATCAAATTCCTGAAATCATGCATTTCCGGGCAATCCAAAAAAGATTCAATCCGAAAGACACTAAGCATGGAATTGTTGACGTGGACGGTCCGAATCTGGTTATTCTGGATAAGGAGAGCAAATATTATTTGATATGTCACCATCCTTCAAGAGAGGTTTTGCAGCAAATTTTGGAACTTATAGAAAAAATTTCCATATCAATGTATATGGAAGTTCCACTGAAAAATACGGAATCCATTATTAACGAGGAAGAATTCTCTCCTGATGAATCCGAGTTGGAGTTATTGAAAGACCCTGATTGGATATCCAAAAAAGAGAATTTATAATCAGAGAAAAAAAGGACAAAAAAATAGACGGCTTTCGCAGATTACCCGCGGCAGCCGTCATTTTTTTGTGTTCATATCAGGAACAGAAAAACAACTTGAATCTTGGAAAAATAGGATTATATTATAAAAGGCATTTATAAATATTTTAGTTTTATGCACAAGTATATTCAAAAGCAAGCATAATTCAC
>Ga0208297_1001533_pt1 | contig 20300 bp, 20 predicted proteins | sample LMS_cellobiose_e_FD_187367 | JGI IMG/M metagenome (GOLD analysis project Ga0208297, IMG submission 187367) | Rumen-fistulated moose microbial communities from Alaska, USA - LMS_cellobiose_enrichment (SPAdes) (version 2) | ecosystem: Host-associated > Mammals > Digestive system > Stomach > Rumen... | reverse complement strand
GGAGGTTGCACACCATTATCCATAATTACACAAAGATGTAATTAACAAGAGGAGAGCTCTTTGAAACAAAAATGAAATACTGTGATTTCAAGAGATATTAAAAGGAAATGGTAGTTTATTAAGGGAGAAGGATTGTATATGGGAGAATTAACTAAACTTCCTAATGTAGGTAAGGTGCTGGAGAAAAACCTCAATGAAATCGGTATTTTTACTGAAAAGCAGCTGAGAGAAATCGGCAGTAAGGAAGCATTTATTCGAATAAGAATGATAGATCCAGGGGCTTGCCTGCATATGCTCTACGGTCTGCAAGGAGCAATTGACGGTATCAAAGACAGTCTATTACCCGAAAGCACTAAGCGCGAATTAAAGGAGTTTTATAGGAATTTATAGGGGGAAGAGGGAAAATGCAAGTCAGCAAGGCCTTTGAAGTATTTGCTTCGCAAGCACCTGAATATCAAAGCATCTGGATGAAAACTGTACAAAAATTGGATACAGTTTGTAAACTTGATAAAAAAACTGCAGAGCTAGCATATCTGGCAGTATTCTCTGCTGCCAGGCTTGAAAGCGGAATACCATTTCACACCAAAATGGCCAAAGCACATGGAGCTACCAGGGAGGAGATTGTCGGCTCAATATTAATTGGCCTTCCTGCAGTAGGCAATGGTGTAATTAGTTCTTTACCTATAGCCTTAGCTGCATATGACGAATGAATAACAAGTGCTTAAGGGAATCGAAACAACTTCAAATCGTATCTAAAAACCTAGCGAGTTATTCCTAACGAATACTTGGCTTTTTTCGTTCTTTGGCTTACTAGTCTGACCTATTTTTTTAGGTGGCTTTTTATTTTCCTCCTGAAAAATTCTTATTGACTACAGTTGTTCTATAGTATGTTCTAAAGAAAGACGTGAGCCTCCCGAGGCTGCCGTCAATAATGCAGCATCAGCACTAAAATCGGAGGGTATACTCCTAATTGAAAGGTGATTAAAATGAAAATCATTTATGTTGAAGATAGAACCGATCATTTCCTTGGTTTTTATTCCGCTTCCATTTATCTTGTTCCCGCCCAAAGATTTCAGACTGGTATCAACATGCATTGGTTTATATTACAGCTTAATCATTATATCTGCTATATTCGGGAATTTTCCTGTACCCTTTATGGGATATGGAGTATCACCAATAATCGGATATTCTACTGTTGTGACATGGTATATAAATACGATGCCGAACCATATAAAAACCGCAGTTTGAGAAATGAAAGATGGAAAATTTAAGGCTATAGGCTAAGAAAAAGCGGACAAAAGAAAGACGCAGCCCTATGTTATTATATTGAAAGAAGCTAACTGGAATAGGTATGCCTATAGTAGACACGTGACTATCATTGAAATAGCAGGGGAAAGGTAGCAAAAAATATGAACATATTAATCGCAGACGATGAACAGGATATCCGAAACTTGGTAAAAATCAGTCTTGAGGAAAACGGATATACCGTCCTGACGGCGGAAAATGGCAAAGAAGCATGGGACATCCTTACGACACAGAACGTCCACCTGGCTATCATTGACGTGATGATGCCGGTGATGGACGGATTTAACCTTCTCCGCAAAATACGGGAACACAGTACCATTCCTGTCATCTTCCTGACTGCCAGGACAGATGACATGGACAAGGTGCTGGGTCTAGGATTGGGCGCGGACGACTATATTGCCAAGCCCTTTTCTGTTGCCGAGTTGGTGGCGCGAGTAGGTGCGCAACTCAGACGAAATAATGAATATCTGTCACCGAAAGGCAAAAGCGGCGTAAGCATTACATACGGAAATTTATCCATAGACAAAGAAAAATGCTGTGCCTATAAAGGCGGAGAGCCTATTGAACTTGGTGCCAAAGAGTACAAGCTGCTCCTGCACTTTATGGAGCACCCGGAGAGGGTTTTTACTAAGCGGCAGCTTTATCAAGCGGTATGGGAAGAGGATCATTATTTTGACGAAAATACCGTGATGGTACATATAAGCAGAATAAGGAACCGTATTGAGGATGACCCGCACAACCCCAAGTATCTCAAAACCATTCGCGGCATAGGATACAAGCTCCATCACACCGGAGAAAAGCCATGAAGGAAAAACTTTCCACACAATTTTTGATAAGTTTTCTGGTGATATTCCTACTGACCCTATTGGCTACGATATTGGCATTTGTAATGCTGTCTTTTACGAGCGAATTGATTGAAGGCTCCTTGACCAAAAACAAGTATCCTGCCAGCGCAATTATCAAAGAAGATTATAAGCAGATTGATGCATCCGCTGTGGTGGAAAACGGCGGCGGAGTACAAGTTGTAGATAAAGAATACCGTGTGGTATGTTCCAGCGGTATTGATACCATCGGAAAAGATCAGCTAAGTGCTGGTGAATTTACTAAATTTTTAATAGAGAGTAAGAGCAAGCCCTACAATTACGATATTCTATACCAGCCTGATGGCGAGTTCTGGCTGATTGTTACCTTTCCCACCTCCATCCGAATGGATTTTTCCCTGGTACATAATGAATCAGCTGCTGCCGGTGATTTTCAACGGGCAGGTTGCGCGATTGCTTTTGCGGTACTGAGTTATCTTCTGATAGTTGCGCTTTTCGCCTTTGTCTATTCGAGGCTTACTGCAGCCAGCATTACCATACCTTTGAGAAAGCTGATAGAAGGAACACAGCTTTTGCGGGAAGGCGATTATTCTGTGCGGGTGGATTTGCGGCTGAAAAATGAGTTCGCTGAGCTTCAGGATACGTTTAACGAAATGGCTGCCCGAATAGAGCATGAAATCTCCTTACGCAAAAAGTCTGAGGAGGACAGACGGCGGTTAATCCTTGACATCTCTCACGACCTTAAGAATCCCATGGCCAGCATTCAAGGCTATGCGGAGCTGCTCTTGAAGAAATCAGATTTAACCGAACAAGAACGCAGCGAACACCTGGAGGTCATTCTCAACAACAGCCAAAGAGCAAATCGCTTGCTTACTGAGTTGTTTGAGCTCTCTCAAATAGACAGCCCGGAATTCTCATTAAAGCTGGTAAAAACTGATATCAGCGAATACCTGCGGCAATTATGTGCCGAACTGGTCCCGCAGTTGGAGCGGGAAGGGTTCGAGTATGAATTTAATATTATGGAAGAAAACATCTTTGCGTTGGTGGATCATGACCGGTTTGGCCGGATCATACAAAACCTTGCAGACAATGCTTTGCGATATAATCCGCCCGGAACACTGGTTACCGTGAGCCTGACAGTGAAAAATAATCAGGCAGTTATTGACTTCAGTGACAATGGGATCGGAATTCCACCTCATCTTGCCGACCACATATTCAAGCCCTTTATTCGTGTCGACGATTCCCGCAACTCCAAAACCGGCGGCAGCGGCTTGGGGCTATCCATAGCAAAAAGAATTGCCCAAGCCCACGGAGGGGATTTGACCTTATGCTCAACCGGGGATAAGGGCAGCACCTTTCAGATTACGATTCCTGCGATTTAAGGTAAATTTAAGGTTTATATCAGATGTTTAACAGGTTCAGCTGAGATGATAGTAATGAGCTTGAAATACATCTGATTTTTTTATGGGGTGAAGAGAAATGAAGTGTGAACCCTCTTTATTGGAAATATTAATGACCAGACTATCATTTCTACTTTATGGCAAATCTGTTTACCGGGCATTTGCAGACCGCCTGCCTCTAAACGGTGAGGAACAGGTACTCGACTTTGGATGCGGAATGGGTACGGTTGCGTACTACGTGGCCAGAAGGCTGCCGAAAGGCTATTTGACCTGCATGGATATTTCCAGGCGATGGATGAATGCATGCCGCAGAACCCTGCGCAATTACATGAATATCTCTATTCGGAAATGGGAATCCTCAGAAATTGCCAATGAGAGTTTTGATGTAGTGTACTGCCACTTTGTTTTGCATGATATTCCGGAAAGTGAATTGAAGGTAGTTATTTCAGCTTTAGTTAAGTCTCTCAAAACTGGCGGTGTACTGGTTTTTCGTGAACCGTTAAGTGATAGGGATAAAATAATGTGTATTAAACGCTTGCTGGAGCAAAACCGGCTGTGCCACAAGGAAAGCCGTATCACAGATATTCCGTTGTTGGGCAACGCCCTGGAAAGCGTATACCTCAGATAATAAATAAGGGAGGCCTTAAAATGATGCAATTAATTGCCTTCTTCAGTTTGACGGTTTTAGCGATAGCTTCTTTTGTATCCGGATTGTTCATGGCGGCTTACTGTGTAATCGCCAGTTTGAGGCAAAAGACGTATTCAAAGCAGCTTATCAGGTTGAAAAAGACGACGCTGTTCTTCGTGGTGGCCGTAATCATTACCGCGGGACTGGTCATCTTTTCACAGCTCAACGCTTACACACCCAAAATCGTTGATGAAAAGGGCAACACACCTGATAACAGCATTGCAGAGCTTAGAGAACTTGAATTAAACGGCAGAAAGCAGTGGATAAGCGTGAGAGGTTGGGACAAAAATGCACCTGTCCTGCTCTTTTTAGCAGGAGGGCCGGGCGGCACGCAGATGGCGGCTGTGCGTCATGAACTGGCGGAGTTGGAGAAGCATTTTGTGGTTGTCAACTGGGATCAGCCCGGCTCTGGAAAATCTTATTATGCGGAAGATACACAAAACATTACCGTCCAAACCTATATTCAAGATGGTCACGCATTGACGGAATACCTGAAGGAACGATTTTCTCAGGAGAAAATCTATCTGATTGGGGAATCGTGGGGCAGTGCCTTGGGGATTTTCCTGGTTCATGAGTACCCCGAATCATATCATGCTTTAATCGGGACGGGTCAAATGGTGGATTTTGCAGAGACTGAACGTATGGACTATGCCAAAGCCATGGAAATCGCACAGCAAAAAGGTGATATCGCCTTGATAGAAAAGCTTATCGCTAACGGTGAGCCGCCTTATTATGGCCAGGATGTTACCTGGAAAAGCGCAGTTTATCTTAATTACCTGAATGACTATATGGCGAGCATTCCCGGCATCCACAACCCCGGCTACAATACCCTGCGGGACATTGGATCTTCAGAATATGGACTCCTGGATAAAATCAACTATATACGCGGGATTGTCAATACTTTCAACCATGTTTACCAGCAGCTTTATGACATCGACTTGAGAACTGACTATAACAAGCTGGATGTCCCTGTTTATTTCTTCTTAGGGCGGTACGATTTCAATGCGCCAACAGTGCTGGCAGAGGAATACGAACAGGTCCTTAAAGCTCCTGACAAAGGAATTGTGTGGTTTGAGCATTCCGGGCACAGCCCTTGGATAAATGAGCGGGAGAGATTTGCAGAGGAGGTAGTATCGTGTTTTTTGAAAAGCAAAACGGAATAAAAGTAAAAAAATTGAGATCAAACATCATTCTGGTATTGGTGATAGCTACTGTTTTATCTGTTTCAGCTTGCACCGCCGCCAAAGGCAGTATAGTGATACTGGAGAATCCTAATGGATCAGGATTCTCCATGGATTTCAAAAACTGGACTGCCCAAAATAAGTGTCAATTATCCCTATATCGAGGTGATGTGCTGCAGTTTGAAATCGTCCGCGAAGAAGGAGAAATTGCTCTTGCAGTCAGGGGAGATAAAGGCAGCGAACCCTATACAGGGAACCGAGTAGAGTCCGGGGTATTTACTGTAACCGTGTCTGAAACAGATGAATACCTGATAGGAATCACCGGAAAAAATGCAACTGGGAAGGTTATGGTGAAAGTACTTGAGCACTTTTAGCATTCACTGAATTCGAGCACTTGTTTCCGTATCTTATTGAAAAATAATCCTAAATGACTATATTAATAAATATAGTCATAAGAATGGAAGAGATAACATGCCCAAAACCTTTACCGAGAATGAGCGGAAATATATCAAAAACAGGCTGATGGAAGAGGCCCAAAATTGTCTGAAACTGTATGGGATGAGGAAAACTACAGTTGATGAACTTGTAAAAAGAGTAAATATACCCAAAGGTACATTCTACCTTTTTTTTGAATCAAAGGAGATGTTATTTTACGAAGTACTGTGTTTATTTCATGATGAATTGCAAGCGGGTTTGCTGCGTGAGCTGGAGGTTCTTGAAGAACCCGTATCGGCAGATCATTTAACCGAACTGCTGCTTGGTCTGTACCAAAGAATTGAAGGGTCATTTTTGTATAAATTCATCACCAGCGGTGATCTGGAATTGCTCATGCGCAAGCTGCCACCGGAAGTGGCTATTTCACACGCCATGAAGGATGATTTCAGTATTGAAAAGATTCTTGCAATAGTGCCCGGAATAAGAAACGAACACATTAAAGTATTCAGTGCTGCCATGAGGGCGATTTTCCTATCCATGTTGCACAAACATGAAATAGGAGAAGAGGTGTTTGAGGATACTTTAAGGCTTATGATACGCGGTGTCGTTATCCAGATGTTTGAGGATGGTTTGAGATGATAAGAGTAAAGGACTTAAGTTTTAGTTATACCAAGCATCCCTTTATAGAAAACATAAGCTTTGACGTAAAGAAGGGCGAGATATTTGGATTTTTAGGACCTTCCGGCGCAGGAAAAAGCACACTGCAAAAGATACTTACCGGGCTTTTGACCAATTATCAGGGAAGCGTTATGGTGAACGGAATTGAGGTAAAAAACCATAACAATGATTTTTATGAAGACATTGGCGTTGATTTTGAGTTCCCGAGCCTGTATGAAAAGCTGACTGCTAGGGAAAACCTTCGTTTTTTTGCCTCCCTTTATAAAAAGAGACTCGATGCCAATGAGCTATTGCAAAGCGTGGGACTGCTGCAAGATGCCGATAAACGAGTGGCAGAGTTCTCAAAAGGAATGAAATCACGGTTGAATTTTATTAAGGCTTTGCTCCACGATCCCATACTCCTGTTTCTTGATGAGCCTACTTCCGGCCTTGATCCATCCAACGCGCTCCGGATGAAGGACATTATCCTCGAACAGAAGTCAATGGGAAAAACCATAGTACTTACCACACATAATATGTACGACGCCACCGAGCTATGTGATAGGGTGGCCTTTATTGTCGAAGGCAGCCTTAAGGCGTTGGATACTCCGCGCAATCTGATCATGAAAAAGGGAGCCTCCCTCATAAGGTACTCGTATTGGCAGGATGGGGAAGAGAAACAGCGGGAAATTGCAATCGACCGCACCGGAGAAGATGAACTTCTGCAAAAACTTCTGAAAGAGAACCTGCTTTTGTCCATTCACAGCTGTGAGCCTACACTGAATGAAATCTTTGTGGAGATTACGGGGAGGCGGCTGCACTGAATATATGGTCTTTGCTAAGCGGTGATATCAGGTTTCAGTATAAATATGGATTTTACTTTCTTTACCTGGTCTTCACCGTTTTATATGTCAGCCTGCTGTTGGCCTTGCCCGCAACCTGGAGGGAAAAAACGGCTATCCTAATGATCTTTTCAGACCCAACCGCTATGGGGCTTTACTTTATGGGAGCAATAGTGCTCTTTGAAAAAAGCGAGCGGGTTATCAACAGTATAGCTGTTTCACCTGTCAGATCGTATGAATACACCCTGTCAAAACTGTTTTCTATCGGTTTTATATCTGTAATAGTCGGAATTGCCATTGGGTTATTCAGCAATGCGGTAAACATAACCATCCAGTTTGTCGCCGGCATATTTTTGTGTTCCTGCCTTTTTTCTGCGGTAGGACTGGGTATCGCAGCCAAAAGTATCAGTTTAAACGGTTTCATTATTTCTACCATACCAGCTGAGTTGTTAATAAACATTCCTGCCCTTGCCTGGCTGTTTGGATGGCGACCGGCTTGGCTTCTGTTTCATCCGGGAGTATGTATGATGGCGCTTTGCGAAAATGAAAAGCATGTATTACTAGCTTTACTAATTTTAGCTCTCTGGACCTTGCTTGCCTCCATAATCGCCAACCGTACGGTAAAAGGTATGTTTCGGGAAATAGGAGGAATTAAGCTGTGAAGCCGCTTTTCACCTCTTTTGGCCTATTCATAAGGCAGATTACCACAGACAATATGCTTTGGGCGGTATGCCTTGCTCCTATTTTAACGGCACTTCTTTTCCGCTTTGGATTAACATACGCAGAAACTATGCTGTGCGGTTATTTTCAGAAGCAAACCATACTTGCTGATTATTATCTTTTGTTTGATCTGTGGATGTGCCTTATGCCTTCATATATGTTATGCTTTGCCTCAGCTATGGTTATTTTAACCGAGCGTGATGAGAATATGGCCAGCTATATGGCCGTTACCCCAGTAGGCAAAACCGGTTATATGATTTCCAGGCTTATATTTCCGGCAGCTATTGGCTTGGTCTATTCGATTTTGCTTACTTACATTTTCTCGCTTATGGATTGGAATCTTGTGCTGCTTTCGGCCGTCTCCCTATTGCTGAGCCTTTCCAGCACAGCTGCTAACTTTCTAATTATTTCTTTTTCCCGCAACAAGGTGGAAGGAATGGCGATGGCTAAGATTGCATCACTCATATTTTTGGGGATGGTGGTCCCTTTCTTCATATTGTCTGATGCCCAGTATTTTGCTGCTTTTCTTCCATCTTTTTGGACGGCAAAGCTTTCCATGGACAAAAACAGCCTGTTTATGATTCCAGCTTTGCTTGTTTCTTTTGCCTGGATAATTATGCTCAGCCGCAGGTTTAATAGAAAACTATATTGATTATATTTTTTGCTTGTCATGTGTATTCAAGTACAAATAAAATACATCTAATTACCTACTTGACAAGTCAAAGTCAATATTGCATATACAACATGTAGTATTTAGAGCACATACTTACACCTTGATGCAGAGTAAAAGGGATGTGAAGTTAAAATGACAACAATACTTATGCAATGTTGCTGGTTGAACATCCCATGTCAGGCTATGATATCGAACAAATGCTAATGATTATGTATGCGGAACATGGGGTTGGATTTTTAGTAGGTTCTGCGAAGGGAGTGTATAATACGTTTGATAGGATCAAAAGGAGGAATAGAAAATGGAAGAAGTATATGAATTTTTAAAAAGTTGTGGTACATATTATTTGGCTACGGTGGAAGGAGATCAGCCAAGAGTTAGACCATTTGGCACAGTTGATATTTTTGAAGGTAAACTCTATATCCAAACAGGCAAGAAAAAACAAGTATCTAAGCAACTTCAGGCCAATCCAAAAGCAGAGATTTGCGCATATGCTGATGGGAAATGGCTCAGAGTATCCGGTAAGCTTATCCGAGATGACAGGGTAGAAGCCAAAAAGCATATGCTTGACAACTATCCGGAACTTCAATCTTTGTATTCACCGGAAGATGACAATACAGAAGTTCTCTACTTTGAAGATGCAACCGCTACTTTCTACTCTTTCACTGATAAGCCCAGGGTGATCAACTTTTGATAAAAAATGTCCCATGGAACATATGGGGGCGCAGGGAGATGATTCTACCTGCAGCAGTTGGAAAAAGTTTGAACTGGTACTCTGCTAAACAGTAACCGTACGGAAGCAAGGGGAATCAGCTGACGATAGGAAGTCTAACGTTCCCTTGCTTCCGTTGAACAGCTTTTGTGCTGGTTTTACCGGTTACGGCGTCGTTTTTTGCGTCTTCGATTTTCCATATAAATCCTGTGGGCTGGTATATTGTTGGTATCAGCAGTGTCTTGTGATTCCTCCTCAGCAGATGATTCTGGTTCATCAAGTGCTTCCGCATTTTCCAGGTTATCCGAATCTTCATTAGAATTAATTATGACGGATCCATCTTGATCTTCGGGGATTTCAAGAGCTGCAGATGCATCTGGTTCTTCGATTCTATCCTGGGATTCTGATATTTCCATCTCTTCTGTAGAATCAGTGGTTTCTGGTGCTTCCTGATCATTCTGGGGTTCCGGGTCTGTGGGTGATTCTAATTCTTCTTGTGTTTCCTCGGCCCCCAATGCCTCCGGGCTGTCAAGCTCATCAGGCTTTTCTGGTCTTTCTTCGACTACAGGTTTTGCATGACTAAAGATTATCTTTGCTGTGCTGGGAGCAGGGACAGATTTAATTGGTTCTATTTTTTTAGGTGTTTCCTCTGTTAATGAAGCTTCTGATACTTCAGTTGTATCCAATGCCGCAGAAGCCTCCTGGGGTTCGGGTTGAGACGTTGGAGATTCTTGGCTTGCAGATACCTCATGTGGTTCATCTGCAACTTCGGAAGAAGCTTCACTGGCAGAAAAAGTTTGTTCTGGGGAACCCTCATCAATTTCTGCGGATACTGGGCTATCTTCTGTTTCCAACGCGGGTGGAGTGTCATTAGGGTCAGGATGCTCCTGGATTTCATTCAATGTTGTAACTTCAGATGTATCTTCCAATGGTTGATTCAGTACAGATTCGGCCTGCTTTTCAACAGTTTCACTGGTTTCTGTGGAAACTGGCTCTGGGGTTGTATCCTCTATTACAGATTCTTGCTGGGTAATTAAGTTGCTTTCATCAGCTTTGGGAACTTCATCTGCTGGGGGCTTCTTATGTTCGAATTCTTTTGTCGGGATTGATGTTACATTCACAGGACTTGAATTAATAGTGTTTTTAGAGGTGATAAATGAACTGTTGCAGTAGGAACAGTTCTTATCTTCGGACAAGGGAGTAGGAAATTTGCTCCACTGCTTGCAAGCTTGGCAGAATAGCCAATAAGCCATAATATTTATCTCCTTCCTAATTAATATCATTACGAAAAAATTGATGTTTTTATATTCATTAATACTGGGTTTTTAACATTTTATGAGAATGAAATAATAATGTTACTATTTACCTAATAAGGGAGTTGGAGAGTTAAAAAAACCTATACCCAGTGAGAAGCCAGAGGGATTCTGTGCCTGATATATCAAGAAGGTGTTGTTAAGTGCAAAATAACGCTATATAATGCTTAGTAGTGTACTGCTTGCGTGGCAGTACGGCTTTTTATTCATATCATAATACTGTAGGTTGGTAGGACGGGAGGAATAACAATGCCTATCACAGATTTTTTATCACGCAATGCTGAACTTTTTGGTCAGGAAAAATGTCTCACCGAGATTAATATGGATCTCCAGGAAAAACATAATGTAACTTGGCTGGAGTATGAACTCATCGAAAATAACCCTGCTGGTGAATATCGCCGGGACATGACTTGGCGGGTTTTTGACGAAAAGGCAAATCGATTTGCTAATCTTTTACTCAAAAGAGGAATTAAAAAAGGTGATAAGGTAGCTATTCTGCTGATGAACTGTTTGGAATGGCTGCCCATATATTTTGGTATCCTAAAAACCGGGGCTATCGCGGTACCATTAAACTTTCGTTATACAGCTGAAGAGATAAAATACTGCCTGGATTTATCTGATAGTGTTGCCCTGATATTTGGGCCTGAATTTATTGACCGAATGGAAACCATTGTTGATCAGATACCCAAGGTGAAAATCCTTTTATATGCAGGGGAAAATCGGCCTATTTTTGCGGAAAGCTACGATCGCCTAACCGCCAACTGTTCTTCGGAAGCACCGCCGGTAAAACTGTCCGATGAGGATGATGCAGTAATATATTTTTCATCGGGAACCACAGGATTTCCCAAAGCCATACTGCACACCCATGCCAGTTTAATGTCTTCAGCCATTACAGAACAAGCTCATCACGGCCAAACCCGGGATGATAACTTTTTGTGCATTCCACCTCTTTATCACACTGGAGCCAAGATGCACTGGTTTGGCAGCTTAATTTCAGGAAGCAAAGCGGTATTGCTGCGCGGGGTTAAGCCGGAATGGATTTTAAAAACCGTCTCCGAAGAAAAGATTACTATTGTCTGGCTCTTGGTACCCTGGGCCCAGGATATCCTGGATGCTATTGAGAGAGGAGACGTTAACTTAGATGATTATGAACTGTCCCAGTGGAGACTAATGCATATCGGGGCTCAACCGGTGCCTCCCAGCTTGATTCATCGTTGGAAAAAATACTTTCCTGAGCATCAATATGACACTAATTATGGTTTAAGTGAAGCCATTGGTCCAGGGTGTGTTCATTTAGGTGTAGAAAACATCCATAAAGTCGGGGCTATAGGCATTCCCGGGTATGACTGGCAAGTCAAAATTGTGGATGAAATAGGAAAACCGGTAACTAATGGTGATGTGGGCGAATTGGCAGTTAAAGGGCCCGGGGTCATGAAGTGCTACTACAAGGACCCGGAAGCTACTGCAGCGGTATTAAAAGATGGATGGCTGCATACAGGAGATATGGCCCGCATGGACGAAGATGGCTTTATTTATCTGGTGGATCGCAAAAAAGACGTGATTATCAGTGGAGGAGAAAATCTGTACCCGGTGCAGATCGAAGATTTTTTGCGGGCACATGAGGCTATAAAAGATGTGGCGGTTATCGGCCTGCCCGACAAACGCTTGGGTGAAATAGCAGCAGCTATAATAGAATTAAAGCCGGGTTACAGTTGTACAGAGGAAGAAATAAATCAATTCTGTGCCACCATGCCGCGTTACAAAAGACCCCGGGTTATTATTTTTGATAATGTACCGCGTAATCCTACCGGCAAAATTGAAAAACCACGCTTACGGGAAAAATATGGAGCTACCAGTTTAGTCGCAACCCTAACTAAGAGTTAACTCAAGTTACTGTTGAGGAGGATATCCTTCTTCTGAGCAGGGGGGAAAGGTATCCTCCTTTTTATATGCATTCATGATTTATATAAGCGGCCACTCTTTGAGTGAATAACTGATATTATATATTGAAGAAGAAAAAATAAACGGTTATTTACATGAAAGGAGAATTCAGGGTGGCGATTAAAATATGTCCTCAGGTATATCAGGTCGGAGGAGCTAACCTTTCCCACGCTGATGATTGTTGTGTGTATTTAGTGGAATCTAAGCAGGAATGTGCTTTGATCGATACTGGAGCGGGGAGGGGAACCCGGCAAATACTCAACAATATAAAAAAACTTGGTTTCCAGCCAGGGCAGATTAGCTATATTATTCTAACTCATGGCCATATAGATCATATTGGCGGTGTAAAAGAATTGCAGGAGCAAACTGGAGCTGAGGTGGTAGCTCATCAATTAGAATTGGATGCTATTGAGAATGGAAATTCACAACTAACAGCCGCTTCCTGGTATGGAGTGGAATATCAACCGGTCCAAGTGAATCGAGTTATCAAACAAGATGGGGAATCTCTCGCCGTTGGTGATATTGAGCTGGAATTTTTACATACCCCAGGCCATACCCCCGGCAGCATTTCTGTACTATGTACATGTACCGGTTCCAAGATTTTATTTGGGCAGGATATTCATGGTCCCTTTAACCGGGAGTGGGGTTCAGACCTTAAAAAGTGGCGAAGTTCTATGCAGCGACTTATCAGCTTGAATGCGGATATACTTTGCGAAGGTCATTTCGGCATATATCAGCCAGCTAGCAAAGTGCGCCAATACATAGAATCGTATCTACGCCGCTATTAACTGCCCAAGAAGTCGACCCTTACACCAGCAGGTAGTATAATTAGTCTTAGTGAGCTTGCTGGATCTCGGTAAGTGATAAAAATTGGCAAAGCAAAATACAATAATAGCAGCCAAATAACGTTATTACAGATGGGCTGATTCTGGCACTAACATCTAACAAATGGTTATTAAAAAGATCGAATTCAGTGAGGGCGAGGAGAATGATAAAAATAACTGCAGATAGTACCTGCGATTTATCAGAAGAGATTATTAAAGCAATGAACATTACTTTGATCCCTTTACATATTATCGTAGGTGATCAGGTGTTCTACGATGGTGTGGATATCACTCCCCAGGATATTTTCAGATTTACCGAACAAGAAAATCAATTATGTAGGACCTCGGCGGTAAATGTATACGAATATGTCTCGGTATTCAAGGAATTTGCCGCACAATATGAAGCAGTAATACATATTTGCATCAGCTCCGAGTTTTCCACCTGTTATCAGAATGCTTGTTTGGCAGCAGAGCAGTTCAATAATGTATATGTGATTGATTCTCGTAATCTTTCCACCGGTAGCGGCCATATCGTTTATGATGCTGCAGTTATGGCTCAACAGGGGATGGACCCCGCAGAAATATGCCAAACTTTGTTGATGACAACTTCAAAGGTTGAAGCTAGTTTTGTCATTGACCGTCTTGATTATTTACACAAGGGCGGCCGTTGTTCAGGTTTGGAAGCAACTGGTGCCAGAATCCTCAATATTAAACCATGTATTGAAGTTGTAAACGGAAAAATGAAAGTGGGCAAAAAGTATCGGGGCAGCTTTGAACACTGTCTGGAACACTATGTGAAGGATCGGTTGAGTGACCGTACCGATATCGATTACACCCGGCTGTTTATAACTCACCCTATGTGTGCAGATAATACGGTTGCCAGGGTTAAAGAACTAGTGAATCAGTACGCAGATTTTAAAGAAGTGATTGAAACCAGAGCTGGATGCACAGTTTCCAGCCATTGCGGTCCCAATACACTGGGCATTCTGTTCAAACGTTGTTAACGTAAATCAAACATTAGGACGTTTACTGGTCAAAAATTAAAATTACGTAAAATATCAATCAGCAGTTTGTCGGCGAGGGCTTGTTTGAAAAGCAAACTCTCGCTCTTGGTGTTTTGGATCTTGGCTTTGTTTTTCGATATATTCACAACCGGCCAGCCTACTCAGCACACCGATTACTCCTTTTTATTCGATATTTATTAGAAAATTATGACAAAATAGTTGATTTTTCGCCTGTTCTAAAGGTATATATAAGGTAACGATGATTTTTACTAAATTTATGATGCTGATTCAGGGGTGTTGGGTGTGCACCTAATGATGAATACTCCCCATATAAAAGATAAAGCCAATAGTATGCGATATCGAATATTGTTAATAGTTGGTATTCTAGCTGTTCTCCTTTGCGGTGCATCATATATTGTTTTTACCTGGAAATACTACTGGGAACAATCTGATAGGATAGCTTTGGGCATAGCTGAATCAGCAGCGGTTTTTATTCCTGCACATCTGATTAACCAACCACCAGCCGGCAGTTCTAATTCGCTTAAGGTTGAAGACGAACTTCTGAAAGCCAACCTAGTGGAATTTAAAGATCGGCACAAAATTATTAAACGAGCCTACCTTTACACTTTAAACGAAGGACAATTAACGGTTCTTATAGATTCTGAATTAGGAACCCAGCCGGATACTAACTTCCCATTAAATTCCGACACAGCTTCAACCTATAAAATGCCTCTATCAACTGGAAATTCTATTATAACAGAGCCTATAACTGATGAAATGGGTACCTGGAAGAAAGCTCTGATTCCCATAAATGACTTCCAAACCAACCAAGTGATTGCCGTTTTGGGTATTGATTACCCGGTACAGTTTTGGTACACAGAATCCCGGAAGCATGCCATTCATAGCTCAGCAGTAACTGTTTCTATGGTTCTGGTGTTGATAATATTTTACTTATTAATCAAAAAAAACAATAATCTGCAGTTGTTAAGCCAACAGCTTCAGAGTAGTCAGGAATTATTGCTAACTGATATTGAGAATCGCATAGAAATAGAAAGGGCTTTATTTGAAAGCGAACGTACCAAATCTGTGTTACTGTATCACCTACCGGGTATGGCTTATCGTTGCCTTTATGATGAAAATTGGACCATGCTGTTCGTTTCCCAGGGTTGCCATGTTCTAACCGGCTATCCCCCTGAGAGTCTCTTGCATAATAAAGAATTGTCTTTCGAAGATATTATTTGCCTGGAGTACCGCCAGATTCTTCGAATACTATGGAAACAGGCTGTGGCACTTAAAACTTCATTTAAGTCTGAATACGAAATCCTCACCGCTAGCGGTGAGCGTAAATGGGTATTAGAGTTAGGACAAGCTATTTATGATGAGAATGATGAGGTTGAAGCCCTGGAGGGTCTGATTATTGATATTCACGATCAAAAATTACGAGAATTACAGATTAAGTATATGCACGACCACGACTTCTTGACTGGCCTATACAACCGGCAATATTTCGAAACAGCCAAACAAAAGTTTGATCATGAGAAATGGTTGCCCCTATCGATTATTATTATCGATATTAATGGAGTAAGAATTATAAACGATGCTTTTGGACACACTGCCGGGGATCAATTGATCGCAGAAACTGCTAAAATAATTAAAAATTGCTGCCGTGATAATGACATTGCAGCACGCATCAGCGGTGATGAATTCGGCTTGCTATTGCCGAGGTGTGATAACCACGCAGCCCGGGAAATGGTGGATAGAATCAAAAAAGCCTGTGATAAATATAATAAGTTTTCTCACAATGATAGGTTTCGTATCAATGTGTCGATGGGTTGCAGTACCAAAACATCAATGCTGGAAGACCTGGATCAAATAGAAAAGATTGCTGAAGAGCAGATGTACAACAGCAAACTGCTCAACCGTCATAGTTCCCATAATGCCATTTTATCCTCGATTATGGCTACCTTATATGCCCGCAGTCAGGAGACTGAAGAACACTCTTGTAGAATAGCCAAGCTATCCAGAATGATAGGTACATACCTGAACCTTACTGAAGATAACATTAATGACCTTCAGTTATTAGCCATGCTGCACGATATTGGTAAAGTCGGGATTGATGACCGTATTCTAAATAAAGCAGGCCCTTTAAACGAGGATGAATGGGCTGCTATGAAAAAGCATCCCGAGATCGGATATAAAATAGCCATGTCCACTGTGGAATTAGAATCTATAGCTGAATATATTCTGCATCATCATGAACGCTGGGATGGAACCGGTTACCCAAGAGGACTCAAAGGAGAATCCATACCTTTGCTGTCCCGTATTCTCGCAGTAGCCGATGCCTTTGATGCTATGACGGAAGGAAGAGTATATCGTCAGAGTATGACTAAAGAGGCTGCTCTAGATGAAATCAGACGCAACGCAGGATCACAGTTCGACCCAAACATTGCTGAGATATTTTTACAAATCATGTCTAAGAATGAACAGCTATAATAGCCACGAATCAGATAATCTAACTCTTAGTTGCTACTGCTAAGTTTTGATCGCAATATACCAAGGCCGTTTCCAGGCGGTGATTTTTAATTTCTGTAACTTTAATGGATAGTCCGTTAACTTCCAGTTCAGGCGTGCTGCCATCTTCAGGGACCGTGCCTAGCAGCCCAAATATTAATCCTCCAAAGGTATCGTAACCATCTTCCGGCAGAGCTACTCCAAGTTGCTGGGAAACTATGTCCAAGGGAGCCGAGCCGCTTATTCGCCAGACCTGGGGATCGATTCGTTCAATTAAAGGCGGCTCTATCGGAACGGTATCATCATCTTCCAAGTCACCAACGATTTCTTCCAGAAGGTCATTCATGGTAATAATACCACTCATCCCTCCATATTCGTCCAGAACAATGGCAAAATGGTTGCGGGTCTTCTTCATATTGTGGAACAAAAGATCCAGACGGACCGTTTCGGGCACAAAGTAGGCCGGCCTTAAGGCTTGTTCAATTATTTTATCCCGAGTCTTCTCTTTAACCCGGAAATAATCTTTGGCTTTTAATATCCCAATAACCTGGTCAGGACTCTCATCACAGACCGGGTAAACCGAATGACGGTTTTCCAAAATAGTTTGCTCCCACTGCAGATCACTTTCGTCCATCCACAGGATCACCACATCAGTTCTATGAGTCATTATATCTGCTGCATTTTTATCATTGAACTCAAATATATTTTGGATCATATCCTTCTCATTATGACTAATGGCTCCTTTTTCACTGCCGGCATCTACCATCATACGAATTTCTTCTTCAGTGATAACGTCATCTTCAGCATTAGGATCAATACCTAATAGCCGCAGCAGGAAATTGGTAGAAAGGGTTAAGAACCAAACAAGGGGACCGAATATCAGGGATACATAATAGATTAATCCGGAGATAGCCAGAGCCAGTTCTTCTGCTTTGCGCATAGCCACTCGTTTGGGAACCAATTCACCTAATACAAGAGTAAAGTAAGACAATATCAGAGTAATAACAATAACCACCAGGGTATCCAAGGTAGCCGGAGCAATAGAGACTCCCAAACTAACCAACCAGTTTACCAGAAGATCAGAAAAATTATCGGCAGCAAAGGCACTGGCGAGAAAACCAGCCAGTGTAATACCAACCTGAATGGTGGATAGGAAGCGGGCAGGCTGTTCTGTAAGTTTAGCTAAACGGATAGCTCGTTTATCACCCAGACTAGCCAATCGGGCCAGTTTGTTATCATTCATAGAAATTACTGCTATTTCGGCACAAGCAAATATGGCATTGATAATTATTAAAATAAATTGCAACACCAGTGGCCAAAATATATTTTCTCCGGACAAATAAAAAACCTCCTAATTGCCCGACGAATACCTATCCATAGAAAGTATCTATATAAAACTATGTAAAACGTAAAAAAAGCGGCATATAATCACCAACAGATAAAATCATCTGCGCGATGAATACATGACGCTTATTTTTTACCAAATGTTTATATACGATGCATCGTTCGGGTATTTCGTCCAATTAGCAATTCACTCCTTGCTAAATTGAATAAATCTTACTATAGAAGTTTAGTTTAGTCAATATTATCCACTGGCTAAGACACGCTAAAAAAGGGAAGATAGGCTACAGTATTGGCCTTTATTGAGAAATTATTTGCGATTAAAGCATTGTTTTATTTATATATAATAAATAAAGCATGCATATTTCCCTTAAATTAAGGTAAAAACAAGGACCCTGGGACGAGTTCCAGGGCCCGTATGAAAACATACTATTCAGATTCTGCCAACATATTGATAGGGACATTTAGATGGTGGTTGTTATCCAGAAAACGAACTTTTGCGGTATCCTGTTCTATTTGTTCGATCCATACCGGATGTCCCTGGTAAAGAACTTCGATGACTCCCTTGGATTCCATAATCTCCCGGGCTCGGTCTACCAGCATAAGGCTACACCTCTTTTTAATCTATCTTTCCACAATCAAGAGTTGATTATTACGTTGGCATTTTATTGCCTGAATTGAGATGTATCCCGGTAGCTGTCCAGGTGTACAGTGGTAACTGCAAATAATTCCTGATTGATAGTTTTTTCCACCTTATCTGCTATATCGTGGGCTTCAATCAATGGCAATGTTCCATCTACTTCTATGTGAAGGGAGATTATTTTTTGAGATCCATAATCGTGCACTGCAATGTCATGGGTAGCAATTACTCCGGGAACATTTCTGGCCAGGTCACTTATCCTGTTTAATTGACTGTTATCAGTTTCCCCGATGATTTTTGAGCATGAGTCCAGAAATATCTCAATACCGGTCCAGATAATCAACGCAGACACTGCCAAGCCTAAAATAGCATCCACCCGGTAATAACCAAATTTTGATGCGACAATGGCCAGGGCGACTAGCAAAGATGCTATAGCGTCGGTGCGATGATGCCAGGCATCGGCAATTAGTGCGGATGAACAGATACGGTTTCCCAGTTCTATAGAGAATCGCGACATAAGTTCCTTAAACAGTCCAGCCAATATCATGAAGACTGCTATCAAGTAACTGCCGCTTACAGGAGTATTCACCACAAAGCGCTGATAAGAATCATAGCCAAATTTAACCCCAACAGCTAAAAGCATTAAAGCGATTATTAGAGTAGCAATAAACTCAATACGACCATGACCATGAGGATGTTTGGCGTCAGCAGGAATAGCGGACATTTTAAACCCGAGGATAACCACCATGGATGTTAAAACATCTGAGGCAGTATGAACAGCATCAGCCAGCATGGAAATGCTATTCAACATTAAACCAAATACCATTTTAAAGGCAGCTAAAAGAATATTTCCAAGAATGCTTACCCAAGCTTCTATATAGGCAACTTTTCTGCGGTGGGCAGGATCCTCGATACGCTTAATATTTGGTGTATTGATTAATCTTAAAAGCAGAAAATCAGTAAGGGTAACCGATATACGATCCATTTTTACACCCCCCATCCAGCGAAGTAAAAAAAATTACCGTCGAACTGTTATATTTTCCATATAATAGTCCCACGGTAATTTCCGCTGCCCATACAAGGGCCCGGCATTCTTGCCTGACCAATATATTAAATTGAAGAAATTATAACATCATTTCCGGCCTTCTGCAAGGAAAAGATGGACTTTTGTTGTTAATCAGTGATAATGTCATAACATAACTCATCAGGGAAAATGTCATCCCCCACTAGAGTATAATGGGAGGATGAAAACAGAAATGAGTAAACAAGAAGCGAGAAGAATAACTATTATTGAA
>Ga0208297_1001532_pt1 | contig 20358 bp, 19 predicted proteins | sample LMS_cellobiose_e_FD_187367 | JGI IMG/M metagenome (GOLD analysis project Ga0208297, IMG submission 187367) | Rumen-fistulated moose microbial communities from Alaska, USA - LMS_cellobiose_enrichment (SPAdes) (version 2) | ecosystem: Host-associated > Mammals > Digestive system > Stomach > Rumen... | reverse complement strand
AGTGTAATATTGAGCTGAGCCATTGGTTCTCCCCCTTCAGGTTTTGTGGTTTGGCTTCTACATTATACCTAAAGGGTGAGCCGGTGGCTCCTTCGTTTTCAATTTACACCATTATACGGACGCGGCCGTTTGTTGAAGTAACGCACAACCTCTTGCCTCCCCTTGCCAAGGGGAGGTGGCATTTGCGAAGCAAATGACGGAAGGGTGGCTGCGTTGCAGGGAGCAATATCTTTACGACAGGAGACAGAAGGTAGAAGGTAGAACATATTATTCCTTATACGCAGCGATACTCCATCCCTCTGCGTCCCCACCCTTCAGTCAGCTTCGCTGACAGCTCCCCTTGGCAAGGGGAGCCAAGGGGTAAGCGTAGCCCTGGTACTTTCCCCCCGCTTTTCCAGAAAAGCGGGGCCCCGTCCGGGGAGGACGCCAACGGCAGGGCGGCCGCCCTGTCCGACAACGGCCTCCAGTTGGTGAAGTTCTACCCCCAGGAAGGGCTTGCGCCGCCGCCATCCGGCTGGTATACTGTGGGAGAACACACCGGGTGTTGCCCGGCAGACAGGAGGAGATTCGGATGAAGAAACGCGTGTGGTCTCTGCTTCTGGCGGCGGCTTTGACCGTGGGACTGTTCGCGGGGCTGACCGTACCCGCCCGGGCGGCGGGGGACTTCCTGCCGGAGAGCGTGGAGGCCCAGGTCACCCTGATCGACACCACGGACTGGCTGATGATGGCAGGCCAGGACCATGTGCTGTGGGTGTACAACAACAGGGAAAACTGGAGCGCCAGCAGCCTGATGACGGGGGTGGTCCAGCTCTCCCTCCGGGAGCAGGGCTCCAGCAGAGATATTTACGCCCTGAAAACAGACCAGTCCCTCTGGCAGTTCCGGGATATGAGCTATGAGGGCAACACCCCCTCCATGCGGTTCTCTCAGCCCGTCCGGATCATGACCGGCGTGAAGGAGATCAGCGGCGAGTACGCGCTGACCACCGGCGGCGCGGTCTACCAGCTCGGCAGGGCCTCCGCCCAGCCCACCGGCCGGACCGGCGTGGCCACCATCGCCGCCAACGACTGCCGTGGCCAGACGGAATTCCGGGGTCAGCCCTTTCCCTGCAAGGACCCCGGCACCGTGTATTTCTACGGAAACGCCACCTTCCTTCTGTCGGAGAGCGGCGACCTGTGGTCCTGGGGCGAATCGGAACGGGGCGGCCTGGGGATCTCCCTCCGGAAGCCCTACTCCGTGGCCTACAGCCATATCTATTTTTACACCAATTATGAGCCCAGATGGCGGACCGCGCCGGTCACCTTCTCCTCCGCGCCGGAGCGCATCCTGACGGACGTGCGGTCCGTGTGGATCGAGGAGAACGCCTGCTACGCGGTCAGGCAGGACGGCACCCTCTGGAAATGGGGGGACGGCCAGCCCGTGGAGGTGTATTTCAACGGCTCCTCCTTCAGCGACGAGGTGAAGGAACCGTCGGACCAGACCGGGTGGACCCCCAGACAGGTCAGCGCCCCCGGGTACTGGGAAAAGATGCTGAACAACGGCAGCGTCAAGGTGCGGTTCTACGCGGACGGCCGCGCGACCCTCCTGAGCGGGACGGAGATCCGCCTGAAGGACTGGGCCTCCGACCCGGGCAACGCCACCCCCTTCACCGACGTGAAGTCCTCCGCCTATTACTACGACGCGGTGAAGTGGGCCCTGGACCAGGGGATCACCACCGGCATCACCGCCACCAGCTTCGGGCCGGACAAGACAGTGACCCGGGGCCAGTGCGTCACCTTCCTCTGGCGGGCCATGGGCCAGCCGGAGCCCGCCGGGAAGGACAATCCCTTCCTGGATGTGAAGACCACGGACTACTTTTACAAGGCGGTCCTGTGGGCCGGGGAGGAAGGGATCACCAACGGGGTGGACGCATCCCACTTCAACCCCGGCGGCACCCTGTCCACACTCCACATCCTGACCTTCCTGTACCGGGCGCTGGACCAGGGGACGGACGGCTGGCATGATGGGAAGGCGGGGGACTGGGCCCAGAAGGCGGGCCTGCTCACCGGCACCGGCGCCCACGCCGTCTCCACGGAAACCTGCCCTCGGGCCAACGTGGTCACCTTCCTGTACCGGCAGCTTCGGTAAGGGAGGCCCCGGCGGTCTGCCCAGGGAGTTCGGAAGAAACAACGCGCCCGCTCTGATCCGCGATGGGTCAGGGCGGGCGTTTTTTCGGGCAGGCCCCTAAAACACCGTCCCCAGGCTCACCTGCTCCGCCGCCCGGAGGGCGGTCAGGGCCCGGACGGTGCGGCCCACGGCGGCCCGGCAGGGGGCGGGCTCCCGGGCCCCGGCGTAGACCAGGGCCTCATCCAGCAGGGCGGCCACGTCGCTGACCGTCTGGTGGCTCTCCGAGAGCCGCAGCCAGCCGTCGGCCGCCTCCCAGGTCTCCGCCGCCCGGCCCAGAAGGGTCTGGGCGGTCTCCCAGTCCTCCTCCCGGGCCGCCGCCGCCGCCCGGGTCAGGTCATCGGTCATGGGGCCCGTGAGCCCGTCCACCGCCCGGCCCAGCAGCAGCAGGGACCCGGTCAGGGCCCCCAGCAGGGCCAGGGCAAGAATCAGCTGCTTCATGGCTTCTCCTCCCGGGGCAGGTAGTACACGTGTCCCCGGCGGTCCACCGTCAGCAGGTAGACCCCCTGGGCCGAGGCCGCTCCCCGGGCCTTCAGCTCCTTTTCCAGCCAGCCCCGGCCCAGGCCCAGCAGCTTCAGGTTCCGGTCCACCACCCGGCCGTCGCTGATCACCGTCACCGGCAGCTCCGGGCCCTTGGGGTCCAGACCCAGCTGCCCGGCGGTGGGGGGCGTGTCCCTGGCGTAGGGCAGCACCGACACCCGGCCGGTGGTCTCCAGCACGGCGTACTTCACCGCGGACAGGTCGGTGAACCCCGCCGTCCGCAGCTCCTCCATGAGCTCGTCCAGGGTGAACCGGTTCTTCCGCAGCTCCGCCGCCTGGACCTTCCCCTCCGCCACCACCACGCTGGGCCGCCCGCACAGCAGGGCCCGGAACCGGAGGCTCTTCACCGTCAGCACCGACAGCACCGAGGACAGGCACAGCAGGGTGAGGATGGGGGTCACCCCCATGAGCAGGGGGATGCCGAAGTCCTGCATGGGCACCGCCGCCAGGTCGGCGATGAGCAGGGAGAGCACCAGCTCCGGGGGCTCCAGCTCCCCGATCTGCCGCTTGCCCATGAGCCGGAGCCCGGCGATGACCAGCAGATACAGAATGGCGGCCCGGAGGACGGCGATGATCATAGGCGGGACCTCCCCTTCGTTTTTTTCAGTATCCCCGGAAGGGCGGGGGATATTCCTCCGGCCATTTTCGTGGCCGCAGCAAGAATCTTCTTGCAATCCGAGGCCCCATAGGGTAAACTGAGAAAAATGAAAGAACGAGAGGGGAATCCTGCATGAAACACGAAACCGTCCTGGTCCTGGATTTCGGGGGACAGTACAACCAGCTCATTGCCCGCCGGGTGCGGGAGTGCGGGGTCTACTGCGAGGTAAAGCCCTGGACCGCCCCCCTGACGGAGCTGAAGGCCCTGGAGCCCATGGGGATCATCTTCACCGGCGGGCCCAACAGCGTCTACCTGCCGGACGCCCCCCAGGTGGACCCGGCCATCTTCACCTGGGGGGTGCCCATCTTAGGCATCTGCTACGGCTGTCAGCTCATGGCCCACAGCCTGGGGGGCCAGGTGGTGCCGGCCCAGGCGGACACCGCCCGGGAGTACGGCAAGACCGAGACCTGCTACGACCCCGCCTGTAAGCTCTTCTCCGGCCTGCCGGAGCGGGGGATCTCCTGGATGAGCCACGGGGACTACATGGCGAAGGTGCCCCAGGGCTTTGCCCTGACGGCCTGGACGGACATGTGCCCCAACGCGGCCATCGCCGACGAGGCCCGGGGGTTTTACGGGGTCCAGTACCACCCGGAGGTGGCCCACACCGACCACGGGGTGGACATGATCCGCAACTTCCTCTACCAGGTCTGTCACGCCAAAGGGGACTGGACCATGGAGGACTACTGCAAGACAGCCATCGCCGCCCTTCGGGAGAAGGTGGGGGACGGCAAGGTCCTGCTGGCCCTGTCCGGGGGGGTGGACTCCTCGGTGGCGGCGGCCCTGCTGGCGGAGGCGGTGGGCAGCCAGCTCACCTGCGTCTTTGTGGACCACGGCCTCATGCGTCTGAACGAAGGGGACGAGGTGGAGCAGGCCTTCTCCAAGTGGGACCTGAACTTTGTCCGGGTGGACGCGGAGACCCGGTTTTTGCTGAAGCTGGCGGGGGTGGACGAGCCCGAGCGGAAGCGGAAGATCATCGGGGAGGAGTTCATCCGGGTCTTTGAGGAGGAGGCGAAGAAGATCGGGGCGGTGGACTATCTGGCCCAGGGGACCATCTATCCCGACGTGATCGAGTCCGGGGCCGGGGAGGCGGCCACCATCAAGAGCCACCACAACGTGGGGGGGCTGCCGGACTACGTGGACTTCAAGGAGATCCTCGAGCCCCTGCGGATGCTGTTCAAGGACGAGGTCCGGCAGCTGGGCCGGGAGCTTGGCCTGCCGGAGTATCTGGTCAGCCGCCAGCCCTTCCCGGGGCCGGGCCTGGCCATCCGGATCATCGGGGACGTCACCAAGGAGAAGGCGGACGCCCTCCGCCTGGCCGACGCCATTTTCCGGGAGGAGATCGCCCGGGCGGGGGAGGACCGGAACCTGAACCAGTATTTCGCGGTGCTGACCAACACCCGGTCGGTGGGGGTCATGGGGGACGGCCGGACCTATGACTACACCCTGGCCCTCCGGGCGGTGACCACGGCGGACTTTATGACGGCGGACTGGGCGAGGATCCCCTATGAGGTGCTGGACCGGATCAGCGTGCGGATCGTCAACGAGGTGGCGGGGGTGAATCGGATCGTGTACGATATCACCTCCAAGCCACCGGCGACGATTGAATGGGAATAAAATTATCTTAGTTTCTGAGTCCCGGAAAGCCTTGATTTTACTTGGTTTTCCGGGATTTCACTTTTTCTGCGGCTACAAATTGGCTACAGCGAAGGGATTTTTTGTAGCCATCAGCTCTCCGACATAAACTCCTCAAGCTGTCTGGCTACTTCTGCCTGCGCGTTTGGGTACAGGTGGCCGTAGGTGTCCAGGGTGGTCTGAATGCGCTCGTGGCCCAGCCGCTCCTGGAAGAGCTTCGGGGCTACGTTCATCTCGATCAGAGCGGCGGCGTGGCTGTGTCGAATGTCGTGGACCCGAATCTTTTTCACCCCGGACTTTTTACACCCGGCAAGCATCTCCCGATACAGGAAGTTTTTCGTGTACGGGAACAGCCGGTCATCTGACTGAAGCTCATAGCACTGGGCCATGTACTCCTTCAAGCAGGTACAGAGGGCTGACGGAATCGTCACGGTCCGAATGCTCTTGGGCGTTTTGGGCGGGGTGACCACATCTGCCTTGTTCAATCGCTGGTAGCTCTTGTTGATGCGGACGGTGCCGTTCTCCAGGTCAATGTCCGCAGGAGTCAGGGCCAGCAGCTCCCCTTCCCGCATCCCGGTGTAATACAGGGTCATAAAAGCGGCATAGGCAGCAGGCGTGTCCTTGATTGCCTCAATGAACCGCAAGAACTCTCCCTTGGTCCAGAACAGCATTTCCTCCGCGTTCTTCTTGCCCATCCCCCCCTGCTTTATGGCAGGGGTTTTCTTTCAGCCCGTAATACTTCACGGCGTAGTTGAAAACGGCGGTGAGTTGGTTGTTGATGGTCTTGAGGTAGGTGGCGGCATAGGGCTCGCCATTCTCATCCCGATAGCTGGTCAACTCATTCTGCCAGCGGCGGATGTCCGTGGGCTTGATCTCGTTGAGAGGCATTTTACCGAAAAACGGTGTGATCTTCAGGTCGATCAGAAACCGCTTGTTGGCCACCGTGGAGGGCTTGAGCCGCTGTTCCATGTCCTGGAGATACAATTCAATGAAGTCATGGAAGGTCATGCCCAGGCTGGTGTTGGCCCGCTGCATGAATTCCTGTTCCCATTTGAGGGCTTCCCGCTTGGTCTGGAAGCCCCGTTTCTTTTTGTGGATGGTTTTTCCGGTCCAGTCGGTCACACGGAGCTGGGACATTCAGCGTCCCGTGTTTCCGTCTTTGGTTACTGACATATACGCTCCTTTCCTCCCGGACTCGGACCCGACGCCTCGTTACTCGTCGCTGTCCTGGGGTTTCAAGCTGTTCAAATACGCAATTCGTCTCTTTACCTGTTCTTCGTGCTCCAACTCCTCCGGCTCCTCGCATGCAATCTTTGTGGCGGCGTAGTAGGCCAGGGTCTTGTCCTTCCACTTGCGGTACTTCGCCTGGGTGGTCTCGTAGGTCCGCAGATTTTCCCGCTGCTCCTCCCAGCTTTCCAGGAAGAGACACATATCCATGTTGTGGTCGGCGTCCGTTTCCTTGCCATTGAAGGTGAGTGAGCACTTCCATTCCTTGCTGCGGGGCGGTCTCTTGACGTCGATACTGAACGAAAGACCGCTGACCTGCTCGATGTGAAACAGGAAGTTCAGCACGTCTGCCATACTGCGGACTGGTGCAACCTCCGTCTCATACCCGAGAAGAAAGGTAGGGGTGGTGTCCAGCACATCGGCCAGCTGATTGACCACAGCGATGGAGACCTCGATCTCCCCGGATTCATACTTCTGGACCGTGCGGAGGGATTTGCCGATGATGTCGGCCAGGTCTTTCTGGTTGTAACCCTTGCGTTTGCGAAGGACTCTGATCCGTTGACCAACGGCGGAGTAATCGTAGTTATCCATGGTTTGTTCACCTCGTCTGTATCATACCACAGATAAAAGCGTATTTCAAGTACATATTTTATTATTTTCACTCTTGACAAGCGGACAGGTCTTTCGTATAATAAAAGACGTATCTAAAGTGCGTATTCTGAAATGTTAAAAAAGAAAAACCGCCTCAAAAAGGGGCGGACAAAAGGAGGTTGATACCGTGAAAGCACAGTTTATCACAGCGGAGGAAGTACAGCAGGTCCTTGGCGTCAGCCGCAGCAAGGCGTATCAGATCGTCCAGGGCTTGAACCGGGAGTTGAAGGCGGCGGGGTATATCACCATCGCCGGGAAGTGTCCGATCCAGTACTTCCAGCAGAAGTTTTACGGGCTGAGAGTGGAAGGAGGCGACGAGCCTTGACCGAGACAAAAGAAACGACTGTTCCAAATCCGTCTGTTGGCGCAGACGGGGAACAGCCGATTTCAGAAACCAGTGTAAGTATACCAGACGCTGCGGGGAATTACAACCCTGCGGAGCTGGACACAGAAAACTATTTCCGGGAGATGGACCGGATGACCGATCCGGCCTACCTCCACACCGTCACCATGGAGGACCTGTTCGAGACCGTGTATGAGGGCAGACCGGAGATCATCGAAGGTCTGCTCCACACCGGGGTCTATCTGCTTTCCGACAGCCCCAAGGTGGGCAAGTCCTTCTTCATGTTACAGATGGCCTACCATGTCAGCATGGGGCTCCCCCTTTGGGGGCACACCGTTCGCAGGGGAGCCGTCCTCTACTTGGCCCTAGAGGATGACTACCAGCGGCTCCAGGCCAGACTGGACCGGATGTACGGCGTCGACGATCCGGCCCGTGACCTTCATCTTGCCACCTGCGCCCACAAACTGGGAGAAGGCTTGGAAGAACAACTCAAGGGTTTCCTTCGGGAGCATCCGGGCACCAGGCTCATCATCGAGGATGTCCTGAAGATGATCCGGTATGACAACGCCAACTACAGCTACTCTGAGGACTATGCCGTTATCCAGGCACTCAGGGAAGCCATGGCCGGCTACCCTGTCGCCATGGTGGTTGTCCATCACAACCGCAAAGAGAAAGCCGATGATCCCTTCGAGATGATCTCCGGGACCAACGGCCTGTTTGGCGCGTCGGACGGAGGGCTGGTGCTCTGCAAAGCCAAACGCACAGACCGGGTTGCCACCCTGGACATCACCGGGAGGGATCAGCAGGACCAGCGCTTCTTTCTTCAGATGGACATGGAACACCTGACTTGGGAACTGGAGCGGGAAGAAGCAGAGCTTTGGAAGGAACCTCCTGATCCGCTGCTGGAGGAGGTGGCTAAGCTGGTCACAGAGGAGAAGCCTGTTTGGAATGGAACGCCTACAGATCTGGCAGAGTTGATTCCGGGAGGCTTCACCGCCAACGGACTCTCTATGCGGCTGAACGTCCGGGCAGGGAGGCTGATGGAGGAGTACCAAATCCGGTATGAACCCATCCGCACCCATGACAGCAGGAGGATCAAACTGACCCTGATCCAATCAAAAGCGTGACGGCTAGGAGGGCACCCCTGAAAAGCTGACGCAGCTGACGCAGTTGACGCGGACGGGGAGCAAAATCGGCGCGAAGCGCCCTCCCAAGGGCCTCGCCGTTTGAGAGCGAAATACACCCCTTGCACAAAGCTCCGCTTCGTTCAAGGGGCATTTCGCTCCTGGGTCGGGCTCTTTTACTAATGTTATTCACTCCGAAAGCTGACACGGGACGGAGGTGACCACCATGGCGCGACATTCCTTCATTCAAATCTCAAAGCTGCCCGATGTGATCGGGCGCATCGACTATATCAGCAACGGGGACCGACAAGAAAACCTCTACGCCACCTACCGCACCGCCGACCTGGACTTCTGGCGCAACCTGGCAAAAGAGTCTCAGGAGGAGTTCAGGCGGTTCGGCTCTGATGGCAAGTGCATCGAGGCCAGAGAGCTTATCATCGCCCTGCCTGAGAGCTACACCAGGTTCGACCCGGACACGGTCCTCCGGGACTTCACCGAGCAATTCAAGAAACGGTACGGTATGGAGTGTATCTCCGCCCTCCACCACAACAAGGCAAAGAGCAACTACCACATTCATCTGATTTTCAGTGAGCGTCAGCTGCTGCCTGAGCCGGACATCAAAATCGCCTCCCGCGCCGTCTTTTATGACGAAAGCGGGAAGCGGGTCCGAACCAAGAAGGAAATCACCGGGGAGGACGGAAACATCCGCGCGGGCTGCACTGTTATCAAGAAAGGCGAGGTCTACGAGCAACACCTGTTCACCGCAAAAGAGGAAACCTTCAAAAGTAACTTTTTCCTGGAAGACGCAAAACGGTTCTACACGGCCCTCATCAATCGACACATCGAGGACCCGGCCCAGCGGCTGAAGGTATTCGACCCCAACGGCATCTATCTCCCCACCAAGAAAATCGGCAAGAACAATCCCAGAGCGGAAGAGATTCGGGCGGACAACGAGGCCCGCCAGGACTGGAACCGAACAGCGGACATGGCCCTGGTAGTGGGCGTCCCGGAAGAGGAAATTCTGGAGGCGAAGCAGGAGCAGATCCATGAAAAGACCGTGGAATCCATCCGGGTCCACGGTTGGCTTCCCGGTCTGTTCCGGGGAATCGTCCAGAAAGCCAAGGCATTTCTGGATGGTTTAATCCGGCAAAGAGAAGTCCCGCCGCAGCCTACCTTGAGCATTGACATGGCAGAGTTCAGAGCGATGCAAAACCTGATGGCCCAGCTTCGCAGGCGGGCGCGGGTGGCCAAGGAGATTCAGGAGATCGAGATACCCAAGCTGAAAGCCCAGCTTGCCGAGACGAAAGGTTTGTTCAAAGGCAAGGAGCGCAAGGCGATCGAGGCACAAATCACCGAAGCCGAGCACCAGGCCCGCGCCCTCAAGGACGAGATTTTCGATCTGATGAGGCAGGAGGGCTACCCCGACGGCCAGGCGTTTCTGACCGCTTACAACAAGGCTGACAGCATCGTCCGACAGTACAATCGGGATCTGGCCGAATGGGAGCGCAGGGCCGACAGCCAAGCGGAGAAGCCCCGGCGCAAGAGCGTTCTGGAAGAGCTTCGGCGGGTGGAGGCAGAAACAAAGCATCAGCCGCGAAGAACCAGAACAGCGCAGCATCAGATGGACGCAAGGTAGACTCTTCTCCGGTCCCATAGATCGGGTAGACAGGTGGGCTCCGAGCCCACTTGCCTTTTCTCCTCCCGTGATATACTATGTTATTATCAAAATCGCTTCCGCAACAGAGGTGACCGCTATGGCCGACCAATCCAACCTGACCACCGAGGAGCTGCTGCGGCTGCTGTTCATGGAGTCCAGCCTAGACCATCTCATGAGCCGGAGCGCAGACAGCGTGCAGCTCCCCGCCTTTTCCGACTATATCACTGCCCTGTGCAGGCAGCGGGGAGAGCCGCCGGAGCGGGTCATCAACCGCACCAACCTGGAGCGGTCCTACGGCCACCAGCTCTTCAGCGGCCGGCGCAGTCCCTCAAGGGACACGGTCCTTCAGCTGGCCTTCGGCTTCGGCATGGACTATGAGGCGGCCCAGGAGCTGCTGAAGATCGCCCGGAAGAGCCTGCTCCACCCCCGGGTGAAGCGGGACATGGTCCTGGTGTTCTGCCTGCACCATCATTACTCCATCATAGACTGCCAGATCGCCCTGGAACAGTACGGTCTGCCGCTGCTGGGGGAGGGAAACCGCAATGAATGACCGCAAGGACGGACTGCATCTGATTGAAGCCGCTTTCTCCCAGTACGGCTATCCCCCCGACTTCCTGGCCGACTACGACCAGCTGGAGTGTCTGTCCGGCCGCCGGGGGCGGGAGACCTTCCTGGTCCGGGCCCGGGCTGACGGCGCGCTGGCGGTGGCCAAGTGCTACGACCGGGCGGTGCTGGACCTGGACCCGGCGGCTCCAGCCCCCGCTGAGGGACTGGACCACCCCGGTCTGCCCCGGTTCCGGGGAAAATACCACAGCGACCGGTATCTCTGCGTGGTCCGGGACTATGTGGAGGGGACAGCCCTCAGCGACCGAGTCCGGGAGACTGCCATGACCCAGGAGGAGATCGTGGCGGTCTGCTGCAAGCTCTGCGACGTGCTCTCCTATCTCCACAGCCGCCCCCAGCCGGTGATCCACCGGGATATCAAGCCGGAAAACGTCATCCTCACCCCGGCGGGCGGGGTGTGCCTCATCGACTTCGACATTGCCCGGACCTTCAAGCCCGAGGCGGAGGCCGACACCCTGTTTTTCGGCACCAAGGGCTACGCTCCCCCGGAGCAGTACGGCTTTGCCCAGACCGACGCCCGGACGGACATTTACTCCCTGGGAGTCCTGCTGCGGTATCTGCTGACGGGGAGCGTTCGGGAGAACAAAAATATCCGCCTCTACCGGCCTCTGGAGAAGATCATCGCCAGGTGCACGGCCTTCGCCCCGGAGAAGCGGTATCCCAACGCCGGGGCGGTGAAAAAGGCCCTGCTGGCAGCCAATCCCAGGTCTCAGCTTCTGCGGAAGGGCGGGCTGGTCCTGGGGATCGCCGCCCTGTGCGCCGTGGTGATGCTGGCCGGGTGGAAGGTCTACCAGGCCGCCACCTACTCCCCCTTCCACAGCGACGCCATCCCCGCCGTCCTCAACGACGAGGAGCGGGTGGCCGACGCCGTGGCCTATATGAAGGACAAGTACGGCACAGACCTCTTTGATTCTCCCGACGACCTGGCCACCGTCGGCCTGCTCCGCCGGACCCTGATCGAGGTCTACGGCCTGGACCGGGACTATGTCTACGCCTTCCAGCCCGACGGCCTGCCCCAGGAGAGCGGGGATTACTTCATGCCCTGGGGCTGGGAGGACAGCCAGAACGCCCGGCGGGACACGGTGGTCTACGCGGCGGTGAAGGTCCACGACCCGGCCATCGTGGCGGACTGGTCCAGTCTGAAGGACGACACCGGGGAGTATCCCGGCAGCCGGGTGGCGGTGGAATTCGCCCAGGAGACGGGCATCCTCACCGGGGCCAACCGGCCCTACGACATTACGGCGGGGGAACTGGCGCTGATCTTCGCCAACGCGGACCGGGTGTTCGCCTCGGCGGAGACGGAATGAGCAACGATCACAACACCCAAAAGGTGGGCCCGGGGCCCACCTTTTTTCTATAGAGGGGAGGTATGATATGGATGTCATACTATTCTGTACAGGAGGGGTTACTATGAAGAAACGATGGCTTGCGATGGTCATGGCGCTGTGCCTCTGCGCCTCGCTGGTGCCGGTGGGGGCAAGGGCGGATAACCCGCTATATGACACAGAAAAGGAAGTCTCTACAGCAACGGAGCTGAAGAGTGCGCTGCCTTCTGCCCCTAATCCGAATCCAGTCCCTGTGGCAAAGCTAGCGGGAGATATCACTGTCACAAGCTCCGACAGCTTTCGCACGATGGGCAAGATCGTTGTGCCAGACGGAATGACCCTGACCATTGAAAACGGCGCTTCTGTGGAGGCCGAGGTGAAGGTCGAGAGCGGCGGCAAGGTTCTTGTTAAGGCCGGCGGTACTCTCGCTACCACCATGGCAGGCGAACACGCCATTGTGAATGACGGAACAATTACCGTCAACAGGGGCGGCGTGCTGCGGAGCCAGAAGGGCGGCAACGTGGTTAATAACAATGGCGCGACCCTGCATGTGGACGGCGTGTTTTATTGCAATGGCAATTATGATGCAACGAAAACAACTGATAACGAGAAATACACTCCCTGGTTTAGCAACAGCGGAACTGTCAATGGCAGCGGCCAGGTAGTGGTGTTGAAAGCGTTTGCTGGCCAGGATGAAGCTGAAAACGACATTTTTGGCGATGTGTCCGTGTCCGCCAAAATGACAGAAAGAGTTAAGACTCAGTTTGGTTCATCACCCGACATCAAAGTCTACACGCAGGCGGAGAGTATAGAGGATTTGGTCGCGCTCAACAGCAATGAATCTCCTTATAACAATGTATCGGGCATCTTCCTCTCCAAGGACATGACAGAGGCACAGGCGCAAGCGGGCAACCGCAACTGCTTTGATGTGACCAATAATTTGACCATCACCAAAAACCTCTGGCTGGACCAGAAGACCGACCTTTACGTTGGCAGCGACGCAACCCTGACCGTGGACAAGGACAAACTTCTGTTCAGCGGCAGAGGCAATATCTCGGTGGAACCCACCGGCGGCACCTTGCAGCTTGACAGTATGAAGCTTCTCGGCGGCAACGGCACGGAGGCGGCGTTCGTTCCCACAAGTAACCGCATTTTCCTCAGCGCCATGTCTCCCGACGCGGCCGGCCCGGACTACTACCCGGCGGTCCCCTGCTGGATTTACCTTCAGGGCAACGCAACGGCACCGGCGGGCACGAATATTACCGCGCTCAACCTGCATCTGATCGTGGATTCTGTGCTGGAATTGAAGGGCGATTTCTCCGCTGACAGCGCGGAGGTGCGCGGTGAGCTGACTTACCCAGAGAACGCTACCGTTTCCATCGGCGACGTGGATTACGACGCGGAGAGCAAGGAAAACGCCCTGAAGGGAACGAAAAGCACTACCTACGAGATGAGTTTCAACCTGAACACAGGCAACAACTATGACGATGTGTATGACCATCTTAACTATGAGAAGGACAGCAAAAAAATCTACCTTGAGCAAAACTTCGTCCCCGCAAGCCCCAACCGCCCCGGCTACCGCTTCGACGGCTGGACGGCAACCTCCCCCTGGGCTAAAGCAACCAGCGAGGGCCTGGCGAAGTTCACCGTGCAAACAGATGAAACCGGCGCTTACGTACCCGCCCCCACCGACTTCCCCGTGCTGATGACCGCCCAATGGACCCGCGCCGGCAGCAGTAACAGCAACAACAACTCCAACACAACCGCCCAACCCACCGCCGAAACCGTCACCCCCACCGCCTCCGACGCCGCCGGCGGCGCGGTGAGCCTGGAGGCCACGGTGAAGGACGAAACCGCCACGGTGGCCGTCCCCGCAGCGGAGATCGACCGGGTGGCCCAGGGCGAGACCGCCGGCCAGGGGACCAGCCTGGTCCTGGACGTGTCCGGCCTGTCCAAGCCCGTCTCCGCCGTCACCCTGGACAAGGACACCCTCGAAAAGATCGCGGACGCCGCCGCGGCGGAGGACAGCGCCCTGGACGGCCTCACGGTGAAGCTCACCGACTGCGCCGTCACCCTGGACGCCGAAGCCCTGGAGGCCGTGGCGGACCAGGCGGGGGGCAAGACCGTCACTCTGGCGGTGGACGTGAACGCCGAAAACCTGACCGACTTCCAGAAGAATGTGGTAGCGGAACTGGACAACGCCGTGGTCTTGGACGTCTACCTGGTCTCCGACGGCAAGCGTATCTCCGACTTCCACGACGGCAAGGCCACCCTGGAGATCCCCTACCAGTGGGACGGGGAAGGGGTCCTCCGGGCAGTCTTCGTCAGGGATGACGGCTCCCTGGAGGTGGTCCCGGTCTCCTGGTCCGACGGCGTGGCCACCGTCACCGTGGGGCACTTCTCCCACTACGCCATCTTCACCGAGGAGGCCCTGCCCTTCATGGATGTCACCGACCCGCTGAGCTACTATTACGACGCGGTGAAATGGGCCCTGGATCAGCAGATCACAGCGGGCACCACTGACACCACCTTCTCCCCCGACGCCGCCTGCACCCGGGCCCAGATGGTGACCTTCCTCTGGCGGGCCGCCGGGACGCCGGAGCCGGTCGGGACCTCGAACCCCTTCGCCGACGTCAGCCCCGACGCCTACTACCGCAAGGCGGTCCTGTGGGCGGCGGAGAACGGGATCACGGCAGGCACCAGCGAGGCCGCCTTCTCCCCCGACATGACCTGCACCCGGGCCCAGATGGCCGCCTTCCTCCACCGCTTCGCCGGGACCCCGGCGTCGGAGGGGACCATGCCCTTCGCAGACGTGAGCCCCGACGCCTACTACCACGACGCGGTGCTGTGGGCGGCGAACTGCGGCGTCACCACCGGCACCAGCGCTACCACCTTCAGCCCCAACGATCCCTGCAGCCGGGGGCAGATCGTGACCTTCCTGTATCGCAGCGCCTAATGGCTCCCTGAGACACAGCAGGCCCTCTCACCAGCTTAGTTTGGTGGGAGGGCCTGTTTTTCCATTTATTCAAATACGCTCACATAGAGGATTTCTTCCGCTCGATTGCGGATACCGTTCATCAGGCGGACCCATTCCATTTGGTTGTGGGCTTTCAACCGCTCAGTGACGCCCTCTTGTTCGGCTATCTGCTTTATCAGTCGGTCAAGCGTTTCCTCCGCTTGTCGGTCGGCCTCAGCAATGTGGTCCTCCAAGGTTCCGGCTAGAAGCATGGCGGTATAGACGGGGTTCTTATGCTGTTTCAGGTGTTTTCGGTAACGGTTTCCAAGAATACCGACAGGCTTGCGCTCTGGTGCGGTTACGCAGGGCAGGTAGTAGTCGCCGTGAAGCTCGTACCAAAGGCCGTTGGTTTTGTCGCAAATGTGCTTGTCCATCGAAGTCCTCCATTCATTTGCAGTCGTTGTAGGTGGCTTTGAGGTGAACAAACCGGCTGGCTACAATATGGCTACAAAAATCTTGAAGACAGGGTAAAAGGCCCGGAATCGGTGGATCGTTTAGACAAAAAGCGTATTTTTAGTGCGGCTTTTAACGAGGTAGTAAGGCTATCGAGTCGAGTGGGAGTGATTTCCCAATGACCGCAAACCCTTGAAAACTCTGGGTTTTTGAGTGTTTGGGCCCGCTTGTGGCAACGTATTGGCAACAACTTTCTGTTATCCATCGAATAAGAGCTAACTGATTTTGTTTCGATCAGTTGGCTCTTATTTTTTGTTCTTTTTCAAAGCATCGATCAAGTGATCGCTCAGTTCCTTTGAGGGCACCTTCGCCCAGCGCTGCGTAGTGTCGTACTCCGGGTAAAAACGACGCCAGCGGTCATACTCTTCCGGACTGATCTCTCCCCTTCGGAGTTTCTTCGCCTGTTCAGCCCAGGCCACCAGCATTTCGTTCAGCCTGGCAGCGTCGTTGCCCTTATATGGATTGACGTAGAGACTGACGGTATTGTTCTCGCTCTCCACAGTAAGTCCATACAGGTCCTCCAAGGTGAACAACGTGTGCATCAGTCCAATGTAAGAGTCAATATCTGGCACATTAAGGCGACAGCTCCGAGTAACCCGGATGGCTCCCGGCAGGCCACGACGACAGAGAGAAGAGACTCCTCACCAGCCACAGTCCGAGCGCGATGGCAACCGTCGCAGGCAATGGGGCGAGCGCCAGTTCTTTGGGTTTGGATCGAAGAACGAGCACCGGAAACCACCGGTGGTTCAGGGAAGCGCAATCCGCTTGACCGAGGGCCAATTTACACTTTTGGGAGTGTAGCGCATCCGTCAAAAATGATCTTGCGATCTTAAACACAAAAGTCCAAGCCGACCCCCTTTCGGAGCTGGCTTGGACTTTCCACGGTTGCATTATAGCAACGCTAAGGATTCACTTTCTTCTCTTTCTCAACAGACAATGACAGCTGCCTTTTTCGGCTGTCAATACGGGGGGGACCTGTTTTCTCCAGGCAATATGCCGTTTACTTGTCATCCTCGATCTGAGGGTTCTTTTGCCTTTTAGGGATCATAAAGACAGCGATAAAGAGAGCCGCCGCCGCAAACGCTGTCATCCAGGCGTAGGTTGTATGGATATTCTCGAGGGTGTATTTCTGATTGGTAACGCCCGAGGAGAGAATTGCTGCAAACACCGCACTTCCGAAGCCTGCTCCAATGGTTCTCAGACAGGTTAGGATGGAGGTGCCGTCGGTTTCCTCCTCGCCCTCCAGATCCTCCATGCCGAAGGTTACGATATTCATGAGGACGCCGGAGAGTCCGAACCCAAAAAGAGTTAATGGGATCGCCAGCAGCTGTGTAGGCGTATTTGACTGGAAGAAGAGAATGCTCGCCTTGCTAATCAATACGCTGACACATCCGATGACTGCAAGCAGCTTGATCCCAATTTTGTCATACAGTTTCCCGGTGACGGGGCTCAATACTCCGATTAGGAGGGCGCACGGTGCCATAAGGATACCAAACATGGTTGCGGATTCTCCCTGAACTGTCTGGATAAAGATTGGCATGATTGTGGACATAGCATTCATGAGTGCATAGAGGATGAAGCTCATAACAACGGCTGTGGTGAATGTTTTTGTCTTAAACACGCTTAAATTCAAAAGCGGTGTTGCAAGTCTGAACTGCCGCACAGAGAATATGGCCAGGGCTGCAAACCCAACGACCATCAAAACCAGCACTTGTACGCTTACAAACGGATAAGTACCAACATTGCCCACAGACAAAAGGATACCTGTAAAGCCGACAGCTGCTAGGATCAGCGAGAGCATTTCAAAATTTTGCTCGCTGTTTTCCAGGACATCATCCATATATTTGGCACCCAGCAGCAGGTCCGCGATGCACATGATCAAAACGATCCAAAACAGAATGCGCCAGCCATAGCGGTCGATTATGATCCCGGATACAACCGGAGCAATGATCGGCGCTATCATTACCGCAAGCCCATAAAGCCCCATCATAAACCCACGTCGTGCCAATGGCGTTACGATCAGAATGACCATCTGCGTCATGGACAGGATAATACCATACCCCACACCTTGCAGAATGCGTCCAAGAATGAGGAATACGAATGCCGGGGAAAGGGCACAGAGCAGGCTTCCGATCCCGAAAACTGCCATTCCTATGAGAAATAAACGTTTCGTCGGATACTTTTTTACGATAAACGCAGTAGAAAGCATCATGATGCCACTGACCAGAGAATAAAGACTTGTCACCAACTGCGCTTGGCTTGGCAAGATATCAAAATCAGCCATGACAGAAGGTATGGCGGCAGTCATGATCGTAGATACAAGGACGGTTATGATCGATCCGAATACCAAAGAAATAAAGATGCCCAGAACATTGTAAGATTTCTTTTCCATGCACGCTCCTCCAAATTTGAAAAATAATGATTTGCAATTTTGCTAACAGCATTAGCGAAAAAAGGGCAAAAAAAGCGGCCAGATGCTGACCACATTTTTATAGCGCAATGATTTTCCGTTTAATACGCAGTAATGCTTCTGCGTCTTCCGAGCCAATTCGTTCTAATACTTGGGCCACGGCGTCAACGACTTCCTCTCTGACACGTTCAACCTCCCGCCTTCCGACATCCGTCAGTGTGATAACCGTTTGTCGAGAATCTTCAGCATCCGAGGTGCGGGTGATCCACCCCTTTTTTTCAATCTGGTTAGACAAGGCCGCAATACGAGCTGAACTGACATCCAACCCTCTGCTCAAATCTTTCGGAAAGACGGTCCCATTGTGTGCCATCAAAAAGTCTAATACAAAAATTTCACCCCGAACGTAACGCTCCATCATCCGGTTGACCGGAACATGGAGCAGCTCTGCCTGGACTGTCAGCAATTCTTCCGCAACACGCCTGTAGTTCATGCTTCCCCTCTTTTCCTAACGGTGTTAGCGAGTATACCACAGAAACCACGCCTTGTCAACACCATCGGCATTAGGTTACTCTGCTCAAAAACTCTTTTGACCATCTGTCCTTCCTCCCAGGATAAATCGTTGCCCTCCAAGTATGGATCATCCTTGGAGGACAACGATTATCCTTAGGTCACATCTGCTCTCTGGCGCAGCAGCGGCGCAGACACCGGCGGGAAACTGCCTTAAAGAGGGCGAATGTGATGGAGATGTGTTCGCGTTGTACAATAAAAAAGGAAGTTCTGGCTTTATCGGTACAAAATTCCCGCCGGAAGTCAGTCATCCACTGCTGTTAAATGATCATTTGACTTGGTTCAGAGGGGCGTTCTCTTTGTGACACGCTCTTCTGACTTATCATCTCCTTGTTCTCTCGTAAAAGACGAAAGGGAAGGCTTGACAACCTATCCCCTGTGTCTTTCATAGGTTCCATCCATATCGCTTCGCAATACTTCGCCGTTTCTTAGGGCGTAAAGTTTCATCGCATGCTCCGAGGTCATCTGCTTCATCATGCGCAAGACCTCCTCCAGGCTTACTTTCGGGCATTTCGTGCGCCAGTATTTCAGCATCTGAACCATCCCGCCGGAGAGGAAGGAGAGAACAAATTCCGCTTCAAACCCACCCTCAGGGAACAGGATGGGCCGCAGATTATCTCGGATTTTCGCCTGCATACGCTCCTGAAATGACGCGTCGCCCTTTTCGCCCAGCAAAACATCCAGGTATTTGCCGTAAACCCGATAATCTAGGGCCAGACGATGCAGAACTTCCTCTCTGGTGGGAAGTTCATCAAGGAGTCTGTCGACCCGTAGATTCATGCTGTCGAGCAAGCCGTTTTCAATTTCAATCAAAACATCTTCTACATGATCATAGTAAGAATAAAAGGTGCCGCGATGGAGGCCCGCTCGATCTGTGATTTCCCTTACTGTGATGGTGTCCAGAGATTTCTCTTGGTACAGAGACCAGAAAGCATCCCGAATTCCCTTTCTGGTTCGATGGTTGGCGCGTTCATAGGTTCCCATGTCGCCCCTCCTCTCATCAAAAAGAATACACCGTGTTGTAAATTTGTCAAGTAACTATATGATAAAAGTTATTAAAAATCTATGAATTATAACAAAATAACGACATAGTGGCATGATTTGTCGTTGCCACACGACATCGTTATCTTTATAATCAGCACTTGAAGGGTATAATGATTTCTACGAATCATGGAGGAGAAGCAAAATGAAATACGCTGTCATATATCAGTCAAGAAGCGGCAACACCCAGATCTTGGCACAACATATTTATAACAGCCTTCGGGATGCGGACAAAGTAATTTGCGATCTGGATTTTTCTGATGAACTACCCACAGCAGACATCTATTTCGTAGGGTTTGGCATCTACAATGGAAATTGCAGTGTAGAAATCATGGATTGTCTCGAACGGATTGAAACCGGAAAACTGGCCCTGTTTGTCACCTGTGGATATGCTCCAACGGAACAGTATAAGGCGAAATTGGAGGGCAGGCTCTTGGTTTGGCTTCCTGAGCACGCTGAATATCTGGGTATGTTCCTCTGTCAGGGCAGGGTACCGGAGGAAGAACAGCCACGATTGTTGGCGCAAACGCCTCAATGGGAGCAGGAGGTATCACAAATGCTGGAGGCAGGGAATTCTCACCCGCATGAAGTTGATTTACAGAGGTTATCTGGTTTCATTCAAAAAGTCTGTGATCAGGCGAACACCAGAATAATCCCAATTCTATAAGGGGATTCTTTTTATTAAGACCAATGGGACAGCTGTAACGTTTACGTTCGGAGGTTTAATATGATACAAGATATTGCAGCTTACTCCGCCAGTAAACAGTCTCTCTGCATCCAAAACGACACCATCCCCGATGCTTAGCTCACTACGGATAAAGAAGCAAGGAGAGGTTAAAAATTTTTGCCGTTCCCATCCGGCGGGGCCTCGCCGGATAGGTCTGGCTCAATCGTCGGGCAAGTCCACCTTGCCTACAAAAGAATGATAA
>Ga0208297_1001530_pt1 | contig 20369 bp, 15 predicted proteins | sample LMS_cellobiose_e_FD_187367 | JGI IMG/M metagenome (GOLD analysis project Ga0208297, IMG submission 187367) | Rumen-fistulated moose microbial communities from Alaska, USA - LMS_cellobiose_enrichment (SPAdes) (version 2) | ecosystem: Host-associated > Mammals > Digestive system > Stomach > Rumen... | reverse complement strand
AGCATGGCGGAGTTTGCGGAAAACAACTTCTGGATATACAAGCACGCGGCGGCCGACTCGGCCGCGGCGGAGCGGCTGGAGGGCAGCGAGATCGACCTGAGCGATCCGCTGCACTTCTACATGAGCGATCCCGGCACCAGCTGGTGCGGCTTTGCGCTGATGAAGCTGGACGGACCGGAGGACGAGCGCGTCCCGCGGGAGGGCGACACCATCGCGGACGCGGGCTACTATCAGCTCCGCTGCTCCACCTCCTCCGGCTCCTGGGACACCTACGTCGTGCCCGCCGGCGTCTCCACCGACTGGGATCACCAGTATGACGACGTGACGCTGTCCTGCGCCGACTCCGGCGCTTTGGCCTGGTGCGCCGCCTACCGGGAGAACGGGCAGATGACCGCGGCGCGGTCGCGGACAGGGCCCTTTGCCGCCGACACGCCCGTCACCTTCGACCTGGGGACCGCAGAGTACACTTACGTCAGAGTCTTCGTGCTGGACGAGGCCGGAAAGCCCCTGTGCGCAAGCGTGCGGGCGGAGGCGGGCGGCAGATAGAACGATAAAGCACCGCGTAAAAGGGCGCGGGCAGCCTGATCGGATGCCCGCGCCTGTTTGTCTTTTAAGAGCCCAAAAAGCCGCCGCGGCGAATGTGCCGCGGCGACTGAGATACAGCAGAGAGCTTATTTCTGTCAACGGGTCCAGGCGCTGCACAGCGGGCGGAAGCTCGTCCCGTCCACAAGGAACAGCTTGCAGTCCGAACCGCTGCCCTTCATCGTCAGGCTGCCCGATGCTGCAGGCGAGGAGACCGTCTGGAGCCAGGTCATCCGGCCGCTGTCATAGCGCGCTGCGATCAGCACTGCGCCGCCCGGCGCGGCCGTCACAGAATAGGTGAGGCTGTCACCGCTGACAGTCCCGCTCACGGAGCATATGGGCTTCTCAGCAAACGTGGCGGTATACGTCTTGTCCTCGGTGGCGGCCTGGATCGCGGGCCTCCAGCCCCGGAAGGTATAGGTGAACTTGTCGGTGGGCGCCTTGACGGGCGTCGGGCCGTTGTACGTCGGCATGGTGCCGCGAGCCACGCCGGTGTCGGTCTCGAGGACCGTGCCGTCGTCGTTCTTCCACGTGATCGTATACGTCGGCTTCGGCAGGGCGGGGAAGGTGTATTTGATTTTGAGCTGGCCGTTTACGACCTCGGCCTGGGCGGTCTTCCCGTTGACCTGGGCCGTCGTGTCGGCTGTGAACACGTTGCCGCTGCGCGCCGACAGGTAGATGGTGACCTCATAAGCGTACCCCGTCTCGAATACGTCGGTGTCCGGTTTCAACAGCGTGTCCTCATCTGCGTTGCGCCAGAGGATGTCGTTGCGGAGATAGACGCCGTTGTTCTGAGACGAGGAATAGTAGTTTGCGCCGGAGGGCAGTACGGCCGTGAAATCCGGGTGCGCGCCGGCTTCGGGCTCGTCCAATGTGACAGAGACAGAAGGGATCGAGTTTGGCAGGGCGGGGAATAAAACGGAGACGAAGGCCGTGTCCTCTGAGAACGTGCGTGAATAAGCGGTTTCACCGTTCAGCGTCGCGGCGATGTCGTCAGTGAACTCGTAACCGTACGCATGATCCAGAAAGATGTTGACGCGATAGCGGTGTCCGTACTGGAAGACGTCGCCGCCGTCTCGATCCAATGTGACATTCGCATCCTCGTCGAACCAGTTGATTCCGGACGGGGAATAGGGGGCGCCTTCGGGCAGCACCGGGTTATAGTCCGGCCGCACGTCTGCGGCCGGTACGCCCAGCGACAACTCGAGATGGGAGATGGGGATGATCTCAATGGTCGGGAAGGTATAAGACGCTTTGAGCCTGCCGTCGGACAGGAGCTCCACCGCTGCGGCATAGCCGTTGATCGTGGCCGCGGTATTTCTTCTGAACGCATAGCCCTCACGCGGCGTCAGCCAGACCGTGACCGCGTATTGCTTTGAGACGCCGAACCAGTCATAGTCCGGGCTCAGTACGGCGTCCGATGTGAGGCATTTCCATTGGATGTCGTTGCGGAGGTAGCTGCCGTTATGATTCTCATCGGTATAGTAGGGGGCGCCGGCGGGGAACTCGGCGTCGAAGTCCGGTCGCGTTCCGGCCGCGGGCGCGTCCAGCGTGACGGAAGCCGAGACGATCGGCTCAAGGAGCGTGGGGAAGGTGTACCTGATCTTGAGTTGGCCGTTTACGACCTCGGCATTGGCGGTCATCCCGTTGACCTGCGCCGCGGCGCCGGGGGCGAATGCGTATCCGCTCCGTGCCGACAGGTAGATGGTGACCTCATAGGCGTGCCCCGTCTCGAATACGTCGGTGTCCGGTTTTAACAGCGTGTCCTCATCTGCGTTGCGCCAGAGGATGTCGTTGCGGATATAGGTGCCGTTCTGAGACGAGGAATAGTAGTTTGCGCCGGAGGGCAGTACGGCCGTGAAATCCGGGTGCGCGCCGACTTCGGGCTCGTCCAATGTGACAGAGACAGCGGGGATCGGGGTCGGCGCCGGGGAGAAGAGGAAGGAGACGTAGAGCTGCGTCCCGGCCCTGCCCGCCCTGGCAGCGGACCCGTTGATCTGCGCCGTGGTGTCGGCGGTGAACGCATACCCGTCCTGCGCCGACAGGTAGATGACGACCTCATACTCGTGCCCCGTCTGGAATACGCCGGTGTTCGGGTCCAGCGGCGTGAACTCGCTGACAGCGGGTTCATACCAGTCGATGTCATCGCGCAGGCTGTTGTCGGCTGACGGCGTGATGAAGTACCGGACGCCGGAGGGCAGCTCCGCCTTGTAGTCCGGGTGCGCTCCGCCCACAGGGCTGTCCAGCGTGATCGAGACGGACGAAACAGGCTGGGCGGCCGAGTCGAACGTATACGTGACCAGGAGCTGATTGCTCAATATTTCCGCCTTTGCGGGATGGTCGTTCACCGTGGCGGTCGTGGAGGACGTGAACCAGAAGGTGTCCATTGGCGTCAGAAGAACGACGACCTGATACGCACGGCCCGACTGGAAGACGCTGACGTCCGGCTTCATGAACGTCCCCATCGTGGCGTCGCCCCAGGTGATGTCGCTGCGGGAATAGGTGTCATTAATTGCGGCGGTGTAATAGAAACTGCCGCCGGGGAACTGCGCCGTGTAATCCGGCTTTTCGCCGACAATGGGGCTGTCCAGCGTGATGGAGACGGAGGCGATGTGCTTTGTCACCTCGGGGAACGTATAGGAGAGGACATACTGATTGGAATAGGGGTCGATATGGTGCTGGGCCGTTTTCCCGTTGATCGTCCCGTCGGCGTTCGTCACGATCGTATAGCCTTCTTCCGCCGTCAGATAGACGTCAACCCTGTACTGATGCCCGAGCTCGAACGTGTCTTTGTTGGGGATCATCCATCTGTTGGCGGTCAGATCCCTCCATTTCACGTCGTTGAGGAGCTCTCCCCCCGTGTAATCGGAGCAGTAGTAGTGCGCTCCGGCAGGGAACTCCGCCGTATAGTCCGGACGCGCCCAGACGAAAGGCGCATCGATCGTAACGGCGACAGACCGGACGTACGGGTCCGTTTCCGCTGCGTGGACTGACGCGGGCAGCAGGAACGCTGCGGCGATAAGCGCAAAAAGGACGCTCACGAGCCTGCGTGTTTTGTGTGTCATCTCTTATCCTTCCTTTCCTTGATGATGCGGCGGGTCTCGGTGGCAGATCGGATCAATCGCGCCGGGATACGCGCAGAGGTCTTCGCCGCCTCCGTCCGGAAAAACGTCCGAGGGGGAGGGCCGTATCCTGCCGCGGGCACTTATAACTTAAATTAGATCGATTTAATTATACTCCATCACGGCGGCGTCTGTACAGTGGTACGAGCATTTTTTTTGCGGGATGCTCCCGATGATCATTGCATAAGGCCTTCGCCAAAAGGGGAGACCCGCCTTTCGGCAGTTTGACGAATAACTAAAACTTGTAAAAACGATCATGGGGTTGTATAATTTTAATATAACTGACTGGAGATACAGAACAGTCCATTTTACAGGATAGCGAAGACGAAGCTGTTTATGGATCCGAGACGCTTTTCATCTGCGCGTCCGGCAAAGGCAGAGCGGCGCGGATGAAAAGCCGAAAAGAGAAGGAGGAAGAGACGATGATCAGACGACGTGTTGCCGGAGCGGTGCGGATATTCCTGTACGCGCTTCTGCTGGCGGCGCTCCTGGCGCCTCAGCTGTCTTCTCCCGCGTTTGCGGATGAGGGCGAAGGCAAAGAGATCTGCCATTTTTGCGATAAACTCTGGGATGAGGACGAGCTTTGCCCGACCTGCGGGACCTGCCCCGAATGCATCGCGAATAACAACGGTGTGGAGATACACTGCTACGACTGTGACGAATGCGTCACGTCCTTTGACGAGAGCAGGGGCGGATGCGCCGCGAGCGGCCACATCTACTGCGACGACTGCCTGAAAGAGGAGCACCTGCACTGTGTGGACTGCGGAGACTGCTACTGCGATAATCCGGACATGCTCTGTGAGGAATGCGGCAAGTGCAACAGCTGCTGTGAAGACGACGGCGAGGGCAATCAGTACGTCTGCGACGACTGCCACAAGTGCTCCGGCTGTGCCAACCATTGCCCGATCTGCGGCGACTGCCAGTACGAGAGATGCCCCATGGAGCTAGCACACTGCCAGTCCGAGTGCGAACTCTGCCCGTCCTGCGGGGTCATCTGCTTCTACGAGAGCGACTACGATCCCTGCGAATACTGCGGGCTCTGCGAGGCCTGCTGCGAGGAGAACCGGTGCCCCGACTGCGGAATGTGCAGCGAGGATCCCTCCTTTGACACTCACTTCTGCGCCGACTGCGGAGAGTGCTTAGAGACCGTTCCCGAGGTCTGCGACAACTGCGGACTTTGCCTCGAGTGCTGCCTTGCCGAGGCTGAGAACCTCGGCTGCACCTGCGGAGAGTACTGCTTCGAGGACGTGAACGACGAGCACGTATGCGTCAACTGCGGAATATGCTTCGGCATGATCGAGAGCTGCCGCGACTGCGGCCTCTGCGTGGACTGCTGCGAGGACGTCAGCAGGATCGAGGGCTGCGACTGCGACCGTCCGGTATGCGTCGAGAGCGACGAGTGGGTCGAGCACTTCAAGAGTACGCATGCCCAGTTCGCGGGCTCCCACAGCGCCAGGCCGGCCAGCAGCTGGAGCTTCGACGAAAGCTTCCACTGGAAGGACTGCCGGTACTGCGACGAGGCCTCGCATATCACCTCCAAGGCCGCGCACAGCTTCAGGAGCGGCCGCTGCACCGTCTGCGGCTTCTCGAACGTCGAGCCCATCGTCATCAGCAAGCAGCCTCAGAACCGCGTCGCGACCGTCAGCGATTGCATGGCTGACAGCGGTGATCCCCTCTGTTCCGAGAACAACAGGGTCAGGTTCTCCGTCGCTGCCGTCGGCAGGAATCTCAGCTATACCTGGTTCAGCCGCACCGGCTCGGCGACTCCGGCCAAGTTCGAGGAGCTCCGCGCCGCCGGAAACGGCGCGTCGAACATCAGCTACAACGACACGGCGAACTCCAACAGCCTCGTGGTAAACGTGACCGATGACGCCTGTCAGGATGAGCTGTACAGCTTCTGCTGCTACATCTCCGACGGCGAGCACGGACTGTGGTCCGACGTCGTGACGCTGACCGTGGAGCACGGCTTCACGATCGCTTCGGAGGATGATTACGAAGACGCCGGCCACTACATGCTGTGCCACGGCGACGGTTGCTCCGAGGTCAAGCTCGTTCCCCACGTCTTCACGCACTGGGAATGGGGAGACGACGCGCACACGATCCGCGTTCAGAACTGCGAGGTATGCAGCTACTCCGTCGAGGTCTACGTTCACGACCATGTCGAATGGGTCAGGACCTTCTTCCGCGGCGAAGCCCTGTTCACTGACGCGAACCACAATTACGAGTTTGATCCCGGCACGGAGCCCGACAACTGGCACGTCAGCGGCAATATCGGCGAGCCGGGCTGCAAGGCCAGCTGCGAGGATCTCTACGGCAACATCTGGACCGCCGACTGGAACTACCATACCGGCTGGTGCTACTGCGACGACTGCTTCTCCAATCCCGTGAAGATCCGCGAGCTTCATCACTTCGGCGCCTGGCAGGGAGCCGACGACCCTGAGGCCGGCATCCTCTACCGCTTCTGCGCCGACTGCGGCTACACCCAGTACGCGACCGACGGGAACGGCAGACCCACGGCCTGGCAGAACGGAATGCACCCTGTCGTATACGTCAACTGCTCCGGTCCCAACAGACTTGTCAGAGCCGGCGACCAGATATTCTTTACGCCCGACAAAATCCCCGGCAGGGTATTTGAAGGCTTTACGATCAAGTATTATACGTTGGTGAGCGGAACAACTTATGCGCCGGTGACGAGAATCCTCGGCAATGTGACGATAGACGATCCCCTCGAGACCTACTGGGATTATTGGGAGGTCGATGACTCTATCCGCGGGTCCGGCAGGATAGAGGTACACCAGCGCTTCAAGAGCACCGCCTGTACGCATCAGGTGACTGAGATCGTAGGCAGGGAAGACGCCCCGTGCGGCAGGAGAGGCTACACCGGTGACAAGGTCTGCGCGTACTGCGGACAGCTCATCGAAAAGGGCGAGCCGACCGAGTACAGGGCGCACGGAAATCTGATAACTGTGACCGAGGATATATTCAGGACCGACGGGGATGGCAACGTCCTGTACGACCGCAGCGGCAAGCCCCTGATGATCGCCAGAGGCCCTCACGCGCCGGACTGCGCGACGCAGACCAACGGCAACGAGGCCGACAAGATCTGCGAGGACTGCGGATTCCGCGCCGTGCGCGGCAAGTCCATCCCCTGGCAGGAGGGACACAGCTTCTACTGGAACGCTGATATACGCTGCACAGATCCCGACCATCCCGTGTCAAATCGCTTCAAATGCTTGAAGTGCGGAGAGTATAAGTTCGCGCCTGAGGATCTGAGCGGGCTCGACGCCGACATGATCGAGTACATCCAGCAGTGGCACTGGCACGCCGAGGTCATCAATCAAGCCAAAGCCACCTGCACTGCCTACGGCTGCTCGGGCGATGTCTACTGCCCCGACTGCGGACAGACGATCGTCCAGGGCGACATGACCAAGCCCACCGGGCATCGCTGGGATTCCGGCACGGTCGCGGTCTCGGAAAGCGGCAACTCCGCGAGGATCGTCTACACCTGCACGGTGTGCGGCGCTTCCAGATCGGAGATCACGAATATCCCCGTCACGGGCGTCAAGCTGGACAAGACATCGCTCACGCTCACGGCGGGCGATACGGCGACGCTGACAGCGACGGTCGCTCCCGAAAATGCGACGAACAAGACCGTGACGTGGAAGAGCAGCGACAGCAAGGTCGCCTCCGTTGACACAAACGGCAAGGTGACGGCAGTCGCCGCCGGGACGGCGACGATCACCGTTACCACAGCGGACGGCGGCAAGACGGCGACCTGTACCGTGACGGTCAAGGCCGCGGAGATATCCGTTGCGGGTAGCCTCAGCGGCAAGACCCTTATTTATACCGCTGAAAACGTCCCGGCAGGATCGAAGCTGATTGTTGCGTGGTACAACGGCGGCAGACTGGTCAATGTGCTGTACGTTTCACCCGCTGAGGGTAGCTCTTCCGGCGATCTCACCGTCGGTTCCGACGCGACGACTTACAAGCTGATGCTTGTGAACGGCGCGTCATACACGCCGCTTTGTCCCGTATGGGTCAGCGGCGGTCAGTAAGCCGGCGGATACATCGAAGGGGATCGGGCAGATCGCCGGCCGGCTGACGACCGACGGTACTGCGGCCTGATCCATACGCACAATTGACGTCATTTCCATGAAACCCCGGTTCACGCGACCCCTGAGCCGGGGTTTTCCCTGTCGGCCGATTGACAAAAACGCTCCGAGGCAATACAATCAAATCAGGATCGGATGTGAAGGATAGACGTCCGACAAAGTAGGAACACCATGAAATCAGACGTGATCAGAGTGACAAACGCGGGGAAGGGGATCGAGGAGGCGCTCAAGGCCGCTTCCGCCTCTGCCTCACGGCGCGGCCCATCGTCACCGACGCCATGCGGAAGCAGCTGATCGGTACTGCGACCAGCGGCAAGAACGAAGCGGCGCAGGGCTTTATGGGCAAGATCCGCGACATCATCGACCGGGCGTTCCTGTCGGATAAGCTGGGGGATCTGCCGGACAGCTATATGCGCGGCGTGGTCGTCACCTCGGACATCGGCGCCGACGACCTCATGACGTATTCCCTCACGGCGAACATGATCAGCTGGTCCATGCGCAATTACAAGGCCGCCACGGAGAAAGAGCGGGACGACAGCGAGGAAGCGCAGAACGAATGGGACGAGCTGGAAAAGTCGATCGTCGCCAATATCGCGGATGAGGTGAAGATCGCCATCACCGGCAACGACGTCGAGCTGACGGTTTACAAGGATTTCAAAAACTGAGACTCAATTTGAATGATCGGAGGCAGCAACGATGCTGAACATTACAAAGAATCAGACGGGCAGCGCGCTCACCGTTGCCCTGGAAGGGCGTCTGGATACCAACACGGCACCGCAGCTGGCGGATGAACTCAAGGACGCGCTGGCGGGTGTGACTGCGCTGACGCTCGACATGGAGGCGCTGCAGTACGTCTCCTCCGCCGGGCTGCGCGTGCTGCTCTCGACCCAGAAGACCATGATGAAGCAGGGCGAGATGAAGCTCGTCCACGTGGGCGAGACGGTCATGGAGGTTTTCGAGTTGACCGGTTTTTCGGATATCCTGACCATTGAATAGCCGGGAGGAACGAACGATGAAAAAGCTGTATATCCTGCTGTCGGTCCTGCTGGCGCTTTCGCTGGCGGCCTGCGGCAGCACGCCGACCCAGCCGGAGGAGCCCTTTGAATGGACCAGGGAGGGCTATTTCGCGGACGAAAACGAAGCCAACCTTCTTTCGATCTACCCTTCTGAGGATGCGGAGCATCCGGGCTGGATGGTCGGCTTCATGTCAGATACAGACATGCACGGCTGGTATATCCAGCTGGAGGGCAAGACCCTGCACGGCGACATCACTGCGCCTTACGAGGAGGGCGATCCCTTCGTCGTCACCATCTCCGAGGAGGGGACGGACGGCGTCGTCATGAAGGTCGAGAACGGCGGCGAATACCACTTTATGCCCTACGAGATCCCCGAGGCCGCCTTTGCCGTGTCGGTCAATACCGATGGCTTCGGCCAGATCGCCTATGCCCAGGGCGAGGAGCAGCCCGTGTTTGACGATGAATATCCGAACCAGTCCGCCTATATCGGTCTGGCGGGGCCCGAGGTCTACACCTTCGCGGCGAAGCCGGACGAGGGCTACAGGTTCAGAAAGTGGACCATCGGCGGCAGAGAGTATTCCAAGGAAGCGCAGATCACCCTTGAGATCACTGAGGATACAGACCTCGTGGCCGTCTTCGGCGTCGAGGGAACGAACGATGATTATGTGGATCTCAGCGCCGTCACGACCCTGGGCGAGCTGCTGGACAAGCCCGAATGCGGCAAGGGCTGGTCGGAGAAGCAATGCGTGTTCGCCTTCGAGCAAGAGGATATGATCTACCGCGCCGTTGCGGAAATGACGCCCGACGCCGCCGAAGCGCTCTTTGCGCTGGAGTGGGAGGATGAGGAGTATGCGGAAAAGGAGCGGGAGCTCTTGTCCCCGCTGAAGATCGTCAGCATCGAGAACCTCACCGAAAGCATCCCGCAGCAGGAGGAGCTGGATCAGCTGATCGGCAAGACCGGCGCCGAGCTGCTGGACGACGGCTGGTACTGCTCCGGCTGGAACCTGGACGAAATGATCTTCTTTATGGACCGCGCTCCCTATGAATACGATATCGTCATGAGCGGGGAGATCCCCAGTCCCGACGACTTTGACGATGAAGATATCCGCCCCCTCGTCATCGAATCCGTGCGCTTTGCAAGGATCTGCGACGCGGCTTATCTGGACGAAGAATAACAGACATGAATCACCTGAAATGGACGCAGACGGAATGTCTGCGTCCATTCGTTGTAAATAGTAAAACCACTCGTTAGACGAGTGGTTCGGGAGAGCTTAAGCGATAAAGAAGACAAAAGAACTCCTTTTGCTTCATAATCGACGTGCGGTCTGGCACCTGCAAGAAGAACAGCAAAAGAAGGACATTCAGCATGGGACTGAATGACAAACACTGTTTATCGCATACGAAGCGGAATTGCAAATATCACGTAATTCGCTCAGCCCGCGGCGAACGCCGCGGGCTTTTTGCGTCTGACAACTTGCGCATTCGCCGCCGATTTGCTACAATAACGTATATCCTATTCCGGAGGCGCAGCGCCATGGTAAAGGCAATCATAACGGAAGCGCTCGGAGCGTTCGAGGCGCTATGGAACGCGATTAATGCCAATTCGGGCATCCTGCAGATCCTGCTGACGGTCCTCGGCTTCATGGTCGTCACCCGCAACCAGCTGATCCAGGAGAAGTTCAACGACCGGCTCAACAATATGAAAAAGACGCTGGAGGCCATCAGCACCGACCGCAACCTGTTTATGGAAGCGGCGCTGGACCTCTACCGCGAGGCCAACCGGGGGAATGAGGACTGCTCGGAGTTCGTAAACGGCGGTCACCTCGTCTATAAAAACGGCTGGATGGACTGCAAGGACGAAAACGGCCATTTCTTTCCGCTGGCGGATTTCTGCCCGCCGGTCCTGGGGCGCTACCCCTCCACGCAGGAGAACATCCCGCGCAACAAGCTCATGCCCGACATGAACGAGAGCTACGCCGACAACTGCAAGTTCCATCTGGGCAAGAACCTCTTCAACGCCCCGCTGTACGCGCTGAACTCCGTCAAGGTCGAGCGGGGCAAGCGCCCGGAGATCGCCGTGACGCTGGGCAGCTACTTCGATTTCTACAACACCTGCGAATACCTGAGCTTCGAGATGGCCTACTGCCGCCGCATCCTCGGCCGCAAGGACCGCACGGCCCGCACGCTGCCCCGCCGCTTCAAGCAACGCGATCTGTTCGACACCTCCAACCGCTTCCCTGGCATCGGCATCAACACCATCATCATCCTTAAAAACATGACCGACGACGTGGACGACGAGGCAAAGGGCAAAAAGGCCAGCTTCTTCCTGCTGCACAAGCGCGGCAACAAGGTGGCCGAGGGCATGGGCAACTACCACGTGGTGCCTGCCGGGTCCTATCAGCCGCTGCTGGACTACATCGAGCGCGAGGACACTGACAGCGACCACTATGCCGAGACCATGAAAAACACGGTCCTGCGCGAGTTCGGCGAGGAACTGCTGGACTACGAGGAGTTCCTGGACCTCAACACCTCCGACCTGCTGCAGCGCCTTGACAAGATCCTCCAGCCCGTCTTCCTGGGCGTTGGCTTCGAGCCTCTCAACACCAAGACCGAGGTGCTGTCCGCCGCTGTTGTCGATCTCGACGACCCCGAGCAGGCCAAGCTGTTCGGCGGGCGGACGAAACGCTCGCAGTACGAGACGCTCTTCGGCGCCAACGGCAGCTACGAGGGCGACGTGATGCTGCGCCCGCTGACCACCTCCATGCTTCGGCAGTACGAGAACGACTCCCGCTCCACCGCCTCCATGAAGGAGATCATGCGCATCCTCAGCCGTAAACACAACGCCGAGTTCTTTGGTGTCGTCGATACCGGCTGGTATCATAACAAACAATGAGACTGCTTCCGCTCACACTGACCCCCTCCTTTCGAGGGGGTCTTTTTTACTAGAAGGGCAGGGAAGTGTGAAATAACACAGATCCAGCGGCAATAATGAGAACTATTATACAGTTCGACCAATTCTGCGAAGAATAATTGTGCACTTTTTGGAAGTAAGCGATTGCTAATCAATTATCAATCTGATATGATATAAAGCGAAATACGATCGAGACAAATCATTATAGCAGTTAAAACTTCATTTAAATATACTAATTCCTTTTTGCGCTTATCCTGCCGAAATGCATAAGAATTCATAACGGTCAGAAAACGACCGTTTCTTTTCCACAAGCGGTTAGCAATAGCTAATAAGTTAGAGAATGCAATCATTAGCGGGTTAAGCGTTGTTTAAGGCAACGAAGTTAGCTTTAGCTAGTTATAATGCATAATATACTATAAATGAATATATATGTCATATTATGCAACAGAGTTAGCTATGACTAATAATAGCGAGGATATTCGAAAAACGAAACAGATGACAGCCCCCTCGGGCTTGCGTGCCGGCGGACGCCGGAGGAGATAGACGTGACGAAAAAGGAACTGAAAAGACTCAGCCGGGTGGAGCTGATCGAGATGCTGATCCTCCAGACCCGGCGCGTTGAGCGGCTGCAGGCCGAGCTTGACGTGGCCAATGCGGAGCTTGCGCGCAGGCAGAAGGCTTACGACGAGTCCGGCGACCTGGCTGAGGCAGCGCTGAAGCTCAGCGGTGTGTTTGAAGCTGCCCAGCGCGCGGCGGAGCTGTATCTGGACGGCGTCCGCCAAAAGGCGGAGGGGGAGGAGCCCAATGGCTAAACGTCCCGTCACCGAGGACGATCTGCCCACGCTGCCCGAGCTGCAGCAAGCGCTGGAGGACGCGCGCTACCGCACGCGGTTCACACGCACGGCGCGCAGCACGGTCAACGTGCTGGTGGTCGTGGCGGCTCTGGCCGTCCTGGCCGCGACGCTGTGGCTTCCGGTCATGCGCATTTACGGCACGTCCATGACGCCCTCCATGGAGAACGGCGATATCGTGATCGCCGTCAAGAGCGGGACCTTCGCCCGGGGCGAGGTCATCGCGTTCATGTTCAACAACAAGACGCTGGTCAAGCGGGTCATCGGCCTGCCCGGCGACTGGATCGATATCGACGAGCGCGGCAATCTTTCGGTCAATGGCGAGCCTGTGGACGAGCCGTATCTCACCGAAAAGGCCAGGGGAGAGTGCGACATCGAGCTGCCCTATCAGGTGCCTGAATCGCGCCTGTTCGTCATGGGCGACCACCGCAGCGTATCCGTCGACTCCCGCAGCACGGCTGTCGGCTGTGTGGCGGAGGAGCAGATCATGGGTCGCCTGGCCTTTCGCATCTGGCCGATCGATCAAATGGGGAGGATCGAATGAAATCGAATGAGTTCAGAAAAAGGAGGCGGGAACGGAATGAATGATCAGATCGGACGCCGGATCGCGCGGCTGCTGTCCGATAAGGTCGGCCGCGGCCGCTGGCGCCGACCGATCTCGGAACCGGCAAGAAAACATCCGACAGCTGGGAGATCGACGATCCCGACGTCGCTGAGATCGTCAGCGGCGCATCATCTTCGTCCTGCACCGTCAGGGCGCTCGCGCCCGGCGAAGCCGTCGTGACGCTGAGGCACGGCTACGGGAAAAAGAACGCAAACGAGAACACGCAGACCTTCACGTATATCGTCACGGTCACTGCGCCGGTCACGGGTGAAACGGAGCTGGCGGAAAACGCCGCGATCAATGACGAGCCCTTCACCGTCAGGGTCCGCGGCAATCAGACCGCCCTGAGCGGCCTGCACCTCCGTGTCGATCCCATCGGCGACGGGCTCGGAGAGTACCTCGACGCCGTATATGAGGACGTCGAGGAGGCCGAGGGCAAGGAGATCGATCAGTATGCCTTCCTGCGCCTCTATCACATCTACGTCACGGATGATGAGGATAACGAGGTCGATCTCAGCGGCCAGAACGTCAACCTGCAGGTGACCATCACCTACGACGAGACGCCCGAGGGCTGGCCCGAGGAGCTGTACGTCGGCCATTACGCCATGTCCGGCGGCGCGGTCGTCCGCAAAGCCGTCGAAGACGAGACCGGGATCAAGAAGGTCAAGGTCAGCGGCAGCAGCGTCACCTTCCACATCACCGATTTCTCGGTGATCACGCTGAGTGCGCCGAATCCGACCTATTCCTCCGGCACGCCGATCACGGTGGACGACGGCAGCATCATGGAGACAAAAACCATCGACGACGCCAACGAGTGGCAGATCGTCGATCAGAAATACATCGGCAACGACAGCGTCTCTTACAAGCAGGTCAAGGATTCGGTCCGCTATCAGAAGAACGTGATCCCCACGGAAAAGGAGAACGAGTTCTGGGTCTATCTGTCCGTAGACTACCGCCAGCTGTTTGCCGAGTATTTCGCCACCGCGTCCTACGGCGCTACGACCTCGCACAACTACCATGATTCGACGCTGTTCGGCACCGTCGTCGAGGGCGCCACAGGCAACGAAGGCGTCGGCGTGTCGGGCACACAGGGCGCGACACTGCATATCACCGACAAGCACGGCAACCCCATCACGGTCACGGCGAACAACGGCCCCTGCTATTTCACCATCGTATCTTCGGATTATAAGCTGATCGCCGAGAACGTTCCGCTTTATTGGTCGCAGGCCCAGAACGTCACGATCTATCTGGAGATCAACAGCGTGAGCCCCAAGAAGTGGATCATCCTCGGCCAGTCGGTCAAGGCAAACGGCCATCAGTATCTGATGCTGTCGCAGGAGGCCGAGCAGCTGATCATGTCTGAGGCGCTGCAGAAGGCTTCTCTCGACTACTTGACGGACACCATGGGCGACTACATCGAGTTCCTCGGCATGAGCACGGTCGAGGGCGACCTGGACAGATCCGACACGGCAAACAACTATTACGACGAAGGGACCGCGACGCTGCACTGGAAGCCTGTCCTGAAGGAAAACCCGACCATCGACAAGGTGGAGACCGGTGAAGAGGTGACCGTCTCCTTCTACGACCACAACAACGGCGACCAGCTCCGCACCATGACGGTCAAAAAGACCGTCTCCTGGGCCATGAACGTGGCCGAGCTGCTGTACAAGGTCCGGCTGGACGTGGAAAAGGCGGGCTTCGACAGCTGCGCCGACAATATGAACAGCGCAGTGAGCGATCCCGAGTCGTACCCGGTCAACGATTCCGCCGTACTGCACTACTTTGATGCCGACAGCGGCAGCAGGACAGCTTCGTTCCCGGTCCCGCACGTCCGCGGACTGCTGTACGATCTGAAGCTCAAAAAGGTCGATCAGGCGGGGGCGCCCCTCGGCGGCGCGGCTTTCACGCTGACAGGGCGCGGCAATGACAAGACGGATTACACCCTGACGGCTGTTTCGGATGAAACGACCGGTGAGATCGTCTTTGAAAACCTGCCCTGGGGTGATTACACCGTTTCCGAGACAAAGGCGCCGCACGGCTACACGATCCCTCTGCCGAGGTCACGGCGAAGAACACCTATCCCTCCATCACCAAGACGGCCGATGACGAAAGCGTCGAGCTGGGCCAGGTCGTCAACTACACCATCACCGGCAGCGTCCCCAACACCAACGGCTTTGATACGTATTCCTATGAGGTCAGCGACTATATGTCCTCTGGCCTGACCTTCAATCCGAGCTCCCTCAAGGTCACGATCGGCACCGCCGTGTTTACTGCCACCGATGCATCTGCCGGCGTCACCATCACTGCCGGCTCGCCCTCCAACGGCTTCACGGTCGATATCGACATGACGAAGTACCAGACCACCCCGGGCATCAACGGTGAAGTGAAGATTGAGTACAACGGCACCGTCAACACGAACGCCGTCACCAAGATCGACGAGAACCACGCCGTTCTGAAGTACAGCAACGATCCCACCGACAGCACCACCAAGACCGAGAATCCTCCCGTCATCGTCAAGACCTTCTCCGCCAAGATCGTCATCGACAAGATCAAGGAAGGTGAGGAGGCAACGAAGCTGGGTGAGGCCGTGTTCGTGCTGAAAAACACCCATGGCGACAACAGCGGTAAGTTCTATAAGCGCGATGGCGACGTCGTCTCCTGGGTCGCTTCTCAGGATGACGCTACCCCCGTTACGACGGACGAAAACGGCGCGGCCGAGTTCGAGGGCCTCGAGAACGGAACCTATGACCTGATCGAGACCAAGGCGCCCACCGGCTACAACCTGCGCAAGGATCCCGTCCCCGTCACGATCAACGGCACGAACGAAGACGCCGGCACCCTGACAGTCACCTCGCAGGTCGGCAACTCTGCCGGCGCGATCCTGCCCACCACCGGCGGCGTCGGCACCACGCTCTTCTACATGGTCGGCGGCATCATGGTCGCAGTCGCCGGCGTCCTGCTGATCACCCGCAAGCGCATGAAGGCCGAATAACGGCTTGTATCTGTCACAATCCTTTCTTTGTTAAACATGTGCCTTATGACGCCCCGGACCAAGGGCGTCATAAGGCATATTCGGCAGTAAGGAGAACGCGATGAACGGACGGTTTACCAATTTCATACTGATCCTGGCCCTGCTCATCGGGCTCTCCCTGCTGCTGTACCCGACAGCAGCCAACTGGTGGAACGAGCTGCACCAGGCGACGGCGATCACCCTCTACAGCGAAAAGGTCAGCGCCATAGATGCGGAGACATACAAACGCCTGATGGCTGAGGCAGCGGCCTACAACGGATCGCTGCTGACGAACGAGCTGCGCTGGTATCCCACGGAGAGTGAAACGGAAGCCTATAAAGCGATCCTGAATGTCGATCCGTCTCTCGTCATGGGACGCATCGATATCCCCTCCATCGACGTTTCGCTGCCCGTTTACCACACGGTCGAAGAGCCTGTGCTGCAGCGCGGCGTCGGCCACCTGGAGGGCTCGTCCCTGCCCATCGGCGAGGAAGGCACCCACTGCGTTCTCACGGGCCATCGCGGTCTGCCCTCGGCGCTGCTGTTCACGCATCTTGATAAGGTCACCGTGGGCGACGTCTTCACGCTTACGATGCTGGACGAGGTGCTGTCCTATGAGGTGGACCGCATTCTGATCGTCGAGCCGCAGGAGGTGGCTTCTCTCGCCATCGAGGAAGGGGCCGATCTGTGCACCCTCGTCACATGCACGCCCTACGCCGTCAACAGTCACCGCCTGCTGGTGCGCGGTCACCGCGTGACCAACAAGGCGATCCACGAGGTCCGTGTGTCTTCTGACGCCGCCCAGATCGCCCCGACGATCATCGCGCCGTTCATTGCCCTGCTGCTTCTGCTGCTTTTGCTGGCATGGCTGCTGTTCACCACCCGCAGGCGCCGCCGCGTCGGGGAGGACTTCGATGTCCCGCGCCCCGACGACTTCGATTTTGACGAATAGAAAAGAGGAATCCCCATGAACAAAGCACTGATGCTTCTCGGCCTGCTGGGCCATCTGCTGTGCTGGTACTGCGATCCGCTGCTGACAAAAACGCCCTCCGGTCACTTCAGGGGGGAGGATCTGAAGGACAGCGCCAAAATGGCTGCGATCTTTGCCGGCATGCCCCCCGAATTTCCCCTGCGCTCCGCCCTCTTGGGCGTCGCCGCCATGACGGCGGAGTTGTTTGCCTATCTCGGTCTGGCTCGGTGGATGGGGACCTTTTCAGCGCCTGCAGCCGCTGTGATGTACGTTTCGACGATCCTGTTCTTCATGCCCGGCGTCGCCCATCACGTTATATGCGGCGTCGTCGAGTGGCTGTATCTCAGGCTGGACCGCACGGAGGAGGGGCAGGCGCTTGTGCTGGAGCTGTTCAAAAAGACGTCCGTGACGATGATCGTCTGTTATCTGGGAATGTTCGCCGTCTGCCTCGCGCTCTTCTTCGCTGTCGTCACGGGCAGGACCGATCTGCCTCGCTGGGCGGCGGCATTCACTGAGCTGCCGATCTTCCTGGCGCTGACGCCGCTGCGCCCTGTGGGGCAGGGGAACCTGGCCGGCGCGATCATGTTTTTTTGCCTGCTTCTGCTGATGTAGTGCCAAAACCTTGCATTTTTCGACATACGCTGGTACAATATGTCTATCAAACCGTGTGAGGTGAGTGAGATGGACGGACTGTTCATCACCGTTGTCGGATTCAGAAACGCCGTGCCGCCAGTCGGGGCCGTACTGACGTGCGTCAAGGAGCCCTTCAACCGCGTCGACGACGACGCCATCCGCGTCCTGGATGAGGCAGGGGAGACTGTGGGCTACATCGCCAATCAGGGCTCCACCAAGGCCGGCGGGACCCTGTACGCCTCCCGCATCTACGACCGCGTCGGCGACGCCTTCCGCGCCGAGGTCTGCTTCACCACTCGCACAAAGCTCATTTGCCGCGTCACGGAAACCGACGTTGAGTGATCCGGAGTCATTAAAAATGCCCCCGCTCGTCTGAGCGGGGGCTTCGTCATATCCGGTTTAGTACGCCAGGCTGACGCCGTAGTCATGCACGACGGTGGGATACTTGCTGTCCAGCGTCGCATAGTACTCGTTGTACTTGGTATCCACGATCTGCTGGCGGGACTGGGCCTTCCAGTCGGAGTCGCCGGAGCCGATGAAGTAGATCAGGTGGTAGCCGTAGGACGTCTTGACGACCTCCACGTCGCCGGGCTGGCGGCTGGCGTCGAAGCACCAGTCGTTGAACTCCTCGACCATGTCGCCTTCGGCGAAGTCCTTCAGCAGACCGCCGTCGGCCACGGAGCCGGAATCCTGGCTGTACTTGGCGGCCAGTGAGGCGAAGGCCTGCTCGGTCTGCTCGCCGGCCAGGAACTCGTCCTTGATCTCGTTGATCTTCGCCTCGGCAGCGGCCAGCTTCTCCTGGGCCTCAGCCTTCTCCTCGTCGGTGGCGCTCTCAGAAGGCACGGAGGCGTTCAGCAGCAGGTGGCGGACCGTGGCGGTGGGCACCTCGGGCAGATAGCGCTGCAGGAAGTAGGCGACCGTGATGTTGTTGGAGGTGTCGAGGGACGTAGTGTCGCCCTTGACGCGCTCGATGTCGGCGGTCCAGCCGAGGATGTTCGTGGTGGTGGCGTCGCTCAGCGCGGCGCCGGTGGTCAGAGTCGAATCAGCGTCCGCATAGGCCTCGCCGTCGAAGGACTTCGCCTCGTTGATGAAATCCTCCTCGCTGTGGACGCGGGCGAGGATCTTGTCGGCCTGGGCCTGGGCTTCGGCGCGGTTCTGCTCGGTCTGCGCGTCGGCCTCCTCCTGGCTGGAGGGCTCGCCCTCCTTGACCGTCTCGCCCTCGGCGGGCGCGGTGTAGGTCACGGTCTCATAGGGGATCGTGAAGCTGCGGTAGTCGACCAGATCGAAATCAGTGGAATTATTGATGTAATACTCCTGGATCTCGTCCTCGCTGACGTCGATGTTGTTGATATAGTCGTTGTAGTAATTGAGGGCCGTGGCCGTGACCTTGGCGGAGTTCTGCAGGTCGGCGACCTTGACGCCGGAGCCGTAGACGGTCTTGACATACTCGTCCAGATCCATATCGTACAGCTCGGCCATGGCACGGTAAACGCCCATCTGGCCCTGATAGCGCACATCGTTCTCATCGGCGACGGCGTAGCCCTGCTCCAGCGCCTCCTGGTACAGCTTGTAGGTGTCGGTCAGCGAGCGCTGGGTCTCCTCGTTGAGGTAATCGCCCCAGGTGCCCTCGCCGTAAGCCTGCGTCTCCAGCGGCTTCGTCAGATCGACGCCGTAGTACATCTGCAGCATCGTGCCGTAGTTGTTCAGCAGGTTCATCTCGGCGGTCTTGTAATAGACCTTGTATTCCTTGGCCGTGATCTTCTGGCTGCCCACCTCGAAGGCGGTGAGCATATTGGACAGCGCGCCGCTCTGGGCCAGCAGACCGAAGATGCCCACGCCGACGAACGCGGCGACCAGCACGCCGATCAGCACGTTGCGCACCGTTTTGCCCACAGGCTGCTTCGGGGCGGGCTGCTGCGCTTTTTTCTCGATCTCCGCCTGGGTGGCCAGACGGGTCCTGTTACCTTTTCCCATGATTCCAGTACCTCTTATTCGTTAAAAATGACTGCCAGACTATTGTACATAAAAGCCTTGACAGTTGTGTTACAGACATGTAAATTATCAAGTAAGGCGGTCAAAAAGTCAATCATTTTCTATGAAAAATTTTTCGATTTTTTCGCAATGCCCTCTTGCATTTTAACGGGGGACATGGTATTATACCTGTTGTATGTTAATCGGTTTTAATGTGAGGTGAGATAGAGATGAAAGAGGGAATCCATCCCAAGTACCAGCGTACCACGGTGACCTGCGCTTGCGGCAACACCTTCGAGACGGGCTCCACGAAGCAGAACATCCGCGTTGAAATCTGCTCCAACTGCCACCCGTTCTTTACCGGCAAGCAGAAGCTGGTCGACACCGGCGGACGCGTCGAGCGCTTCAAGAAGCGTTTTGGCATCCAGGGCTAATGTAACAGCTGCATCGATAAGCCGTTTGCGAATGCTCATGTACGGTAAGGAAGCAAGCAACCGAAAACAAGAGATAGACCGCCAGCACTACACTATTCCGAACCAAAGACCAAAAGATAAGCATTGTGGGAAAATCTAAACTTTTGGATTTTC
>Ga0208297_1001529_pt1 | contig 20386 bp, 17 predicted proteins | sample LMS_cellobiose_e_FD_187367 | JGI IMG/M metagenome (GOLD analysis project Ga0208297, IMG submission 187367) | Rumen-fistulated moose microbial communities from Alaska, USA - LMS_cellobiose_enrichment (SPAdes) (version 2) | ecosystem: Host-associated > Mammals > Digestive system > Stomach > Rumen... | reverse complement strand
CTCCAGAGAACGCCGAGTTGAGGCTGCGCTTCATGCGGATGGAAATCGCTGCCGCCCGCCCGCAGGCAGCCCTGCGCCTGGCCAGAGAAGGCAAAAGCAGTCACAGCTTCTGCCTTTCCGCCGCCAGCCTTTTCCTGGATACCGGGCGCTTCAGCGAAGCCGAAACCTTCCTTCGCGAACTGCTGACAGCGCCCAACGCCCCCGACGTCTACAAGATTTTTCTCGCCGCAACTGTTTTTGAAGGCCGCGGCGACACGCAGCAGGCCTTCGGGCTGCTGGAAAATATCGCAGATCAAAGCCCCATGGCCGACAGAGTGATTTATCTCAAGGCCCAGATGCTTATTATGGAGAAAAACTGGTCGCAAGCCATCAGACTCCTTGAAGATGGCCTCAAACGCTATCCCGATAACCCAGATTTCTTCACCATGCTCGCGGACGCCTATGTCGGCGCGAAAGACACCGCCGCTGCCCGCAGAGTCATGGATAAAGCGGCAGCCACCCATCCGGAAGACATGGATATTCTGTTCATCCAGGCCACCACGTACGACCTTGACGGCGATCAGGCAGGCGCCCTCGCTATCATGGAGCGTATCATCACGATTGATCCCAACTATTACCGGGCGCTTAACTACATTGGTTTCAAACTGGCCGATACCCCGTCAGATGCCTCGCCTGAAGCACGCAAAGCCGATCTGAACCGGGCGCTGATCCTGCTCAGGAAAGCCGTCAGCCTCGCTCCGGACAAAGCATACATTCTGGATTCCCTGGCCTGGGCTCAGTTTCGCTCGGGACAGCTTGAACTTGCCTGGGAAAACATCCGCGCCACCGTCGCCATGAAAGGAGGCGCCACGGAGGCTGAAATCTGGGCTCACTACGGCGATATCGCCCACAGCCTTGGCAAAACAAAGGAAGCAAGGCGCGGATGGGAAAAAGCCCTTGCCCTCAATCCCCGCAACAGTGAAGAGCTTCGCGGGAAACTGAATCTTCCGCCTGCGAGGTAATCCTCATGCCTGTTCTTTTCACCCAAAAAGCATTCAGACTGCTCCTTTTGCCGTTTTGCCTCGCTCTCGCCGCCTGCGCGGGAAAACAGCCGCTTCTCCCAGATACTTCGTCGCAAACGGCAAGGCAGCTCTACGCCGAGCGCGTAGCCAACTTCACTGATACCCCGTTCCGCGCCAATTTTTCCGTCCGCGCCGGCATCGTGCGCGACGGCGTTTCCGATACTCGCCGGGTGACGGGAATCATCTGGGGCAACCCGGGCAGTCCCGTCCGCATGGATATCGCTGCCGGTATAGGCGCCTCCCTGCTGCGCGCCTGGACCGATGAAAACAGATTGCTGCTGTACCTGCCCGGCGAAAACATTCTTTATACGGCGCGCGCAGCCGTCAGCGGAGAATTCCGTCTGATGGACATTGCCATGCCGTTTGGCGCGTGGGAGATTGCGGCTCTTGCCCGCGGTGCTTTCGGCCTTGTTTTTCCTCCGGATGAGGTCGCATTGCCAGCGGATCCGCCCGCAACTGGAGAACGGGCATTGACCAAACGAGGCCGCCGTGGTGAACTGTCCCTGTCTCCATCAGGTTTGCCCGTGTGCTGGATTGACGACGAAACAGGCTGGCGCGTGGAATTTTCCTATCGGGATCAGGCGGCGCACCCCTTCAAAATCACCGCGAACAACGCAGAAGGGGCTACGGCTGTCTTCCTGATCAGGGAACTTGAGCGGCCGTCTCCTTTTGACGATACGCGCCTGACCTTGAATATTCCCGCGAACGCGCGTGTCCTGCCGCTGGAAGCAGCTCCAGCCGGCACGGCCGCAAAGCGATAATCAAAGGGAGAATCGGTATGCCTCCTGCCTGTTCACTGACAACACTGAGCGCAATGTTTCCCAACCTCTGGCGCGGGCTTTGGGTCCTGGGGACGGAATTATACTGGACATTTGGAAAGGGCGCTGGCTTCGCCCGTCACCTTGCGTCGCTGCGCAAGCGCCGCGCCGCTCTCCAGGCGCAGATTGAACGCATGGGCACGGAGGCCCCCGGAGCCGCATCCCTCCACGACGAACTGGCCTTGCTGGAGCAGGATCTGGAAGCTGTCGCCCGCGAGCGGGAAACGGCCCATCAGACGCATCTTGCCCCTCTGCGGCGCCGTTTCCCGAATATTTTTGACTGAACAGGCCCGCCTCCGCGAACTTTTGGCACCATCAAAACCTACAGGAACACTTCATGTCCATTATCTATATTGGTTCGGATCATGCCGGCATCACATTGCGCACCCTGCTCTGCGAAAAGCTTGCCAGGGAAGGACATACCCTGCACGTCTTCGGCCCCGCCGAGGGAGAAAGCTGTGATTACCCTGAATCAGCCCGCGCCGTATGCGAAAAAGTACTCGCGACCCCCGGCAGTTTCGGTATCCTGATTTGCGGCACAGGCATCGGCATGAGCATGGCTGCAAACCGCATGCCCGGCATCCGCGCCGCCCTATGCGGATGTGAATTTCAGGCCCGCGCCTGCCGGCAGCACAATAACGCCAATGTGTTATGCCTGGGTGAACGAGTCACCGGCCCGGGGCTTGCGCTGTCCATGGCGGAACAGTTTCTGGCCACGGATTTTGAAGGAGGCCGCCACCTGCGCCGCGTCAACATGTTTGATAAGGGTTTTTGAGGCGGCTCACGCTGCCGGAATGCAGGAGGAGGTTCAGGGAAGCGAAAAACATATGACGGCAAAAACGTTTGAAACGCGCGCTTCTGGCCAGCCCTGCCGAATCCAATGAAAAAGCAATAACTATCCGTACCAGACCGTCAGCCTACAGGAAAAATCATGCAGCTCTACAATACCATGACCCGCAAAAAGGAACCGCTCACTCCCCGGACTCCCGGTAAAATCAACATGTATGCCTGTGGGATCACTGCCTATGATCTCAGCCATATCGGACATGCGAGGTCAGCCGTGGCCTTTGACGTGCTGGTACGCTATCTGCGTTATCTTGGACTTGATGTCACTTTTGTCCGCAACTTCACGGACGTAGACGATAAAATCATCAACCGCGCCAACAAGGAAGGCCGCAGCAGCGAAGACGTGGCAAGCCAGTATATGGCCGCCTTTCATGAAGACATGGACCGTCTTGGCGTCCTGCGGCCCGACATCGAGCCTCTGGCCACGGAACATATTTCCGATATGATCCGCCTGTGCGAAACGCTGATCAAAGCCGGCAAAGCCTACGCCACCGCAAGCGGCGACGTATACTTCCGCGTCCGCGCCTTCCCCGGGTACGGCAAACTTTCCGGCCGCAATCCGGACGAACTGCGTTCCGGAGCACGCATCGCTCCCGGCGAAGAAAAGGAAGATCCGCTGGATTTCGCCTTGTGGAAAGCGGCCAAGCCTGGCGAACCGCACTGGACAAGCCCGTGGGGCGAGGGGCGTCCCGGCTGGCACATCGAATGCTCGGCCATGAGCGAAAAATATATGGAACTGCCGCTGGATATTCATGGCGGCGGCCTGGATCTCATTTTTCCGCATCATGAAAATGAAATCGCCCAGACCGAGGCCGCCACAGGCAAGCCGCTGGCCAATCTCTGGGTGCATAACGGGTTCGTGCAGGTCAATTCCGAAAAAATGTCCAAGTCTCTCGGCAATTTCAAGACCATCCGAGATATTCTGGATTCATACCTCCCGGAGACACTGCGTTTCTTCCTCATCGGCAAACACTACCGCAGCCCTATCGACTTTTCCTTTGACAGCATGGATGAAGCTGAACGCGCAGAAAAACGCATCTATGAAACACTGCGGGATGTCGATGCCGCCCTTGCCCGCGAGACATGGAAAAAAGGGCAGGATGGGAATGCCATTCTTAAAGAACTTGATGAACTTTCCGCAGCCTTCCTTGCGTCCCTCGACGACGACTGCAACACCGCCGCCGCGCTTGGGCATCTTTTCAGCGTCATGCATGTGGCCCGCCGTGTGCTGGAAGACAAAAAACTCCGTGTTTCAGAGGCTGGCCGCGATATTCTTTCCCGCCTGCGCGGGCTGACCCCCCTGTGGGACAGAATCCTCGGCGTATTCGGCGCCGATCCTGTGACATTTCTGTCCGATCTCCGCGCCATGCGCATCCGGCGCAGAAATATCGACATGAACGCGATCAATACACTTCTGACCGCCCGCACCGAAGCGCGGGCTTCCAAGGATTTCGCCCAATCCGACACACTGCGCGACGAGCTGGCGGAACTTGGCATAGAAGTCCGGGACACCCCCGAAGGACAGCAATGGGATTTACGCTGAACCGCGGCTGCTGTCGGTTTCTCAGCCGCCTTGTCCAGATTGGTCTTGCCGTGTTTGCGGCCGCGATCCTCGTATTGCGGCCGTTACCCGTACAGGCGGGCCTGTTTGACGACTTCAGCATTCACGACGAAGCGGAACTTGGGCGCAAATTCAATCTGATGGTGCGCTCACGCCTTCCCATTATTGAAGATCCTGAGATCAAACAGTATGTCCGCATGGTTGTGGACAGACTGGCCAAAGCTATCCCCCCGCAGCCGTTCCCCTTTAAAACCGACGTCATCCTGCACCCCAGCATGAACGCCTTTGCCGTGCCTGGCGGCTATGTGTTTGCGCATACAGGGCTTATCATCCAGCTGGAACATGAATCCGAACTCGCGGCCGTCATTGCTCACGAACTCGCCCATGTGACCCAGCGCCATGTGGCCAACCGCATAGACCGCTCCAAATACACCTCACTCGCAAGCCTGGTGGGAGCCTTGGCCGGGGCTTTTCTTGGCGGTAAGGGCAACGCGGATGTGGGAGGCGCTCTGCTGGCCGGCTCCATGGCCGCCGGCCAAAGCGCCATGCTCAGCTACAGCCGCCTTGACGAAACAGAGGCCGACCAAATCGGACTCCAGTATCTGATCAAGGCGGGATATGCCCCGCGCGGCATGGTGGGAGCGTTTGAAAAAATCCGCAAACGGCAGTGGTCCAGCGGCATCGTTGTGCCCGAGTATCTGTCCACGCACCCGGATATTGGAAACCGCGTCAACGATATATCAACCCGGATCAGTTTGCTGTCCAGCAGCATACGCAACCGCCCGGAAGACGACTCTCGTTTCCTTCGTGTGCGGACGTTGCTGATGGCCCGTTATGCCAACGTGGACGTGGCCCTGCGCCAGTTCGTGGCCGCCGGGGAAAACAACGGACTGGCCCTCATGGGACGCGGTATGCTGGCCGCGCGCACCAATCGCGTCAAAGAGGCAGAAGAACTTTTCAACCGCGCCATCGCCGCTTCCCCAAATGATGCGCTTATCCGGCGTGAAGCCGGCGCGTTTCATTACAATGTCGGGAGCGGCAAAGCCGAAGCCCTGCTTACGCAGGCATTGCGGCTTGACCCTAAAGACAGCATGACCCAGTACTGGCACGCCCGCCTGCTGGATGATTCCGGACGCCGTTCTGAAGCGCAGCAGTATTTCCGGCAGCTGCTGAAAAATTACCCGGACGACGCGGAAATTCACCAATATCTCGGCGTGTCGCTCGGCAAAAGCCAGCAACTGTGCGAAGGCTGGCTGCATCTTGCCTACAGCGCCCTGTATCAAAACGACATGGGCAAGGCTATGCGCTGGTTTGGTAAGGCCAAGGCCGAGGCAAAAACCCCTGAACAAAAGCGCCTGCTCTCCAAATTTGAAGAAACGCTCAAAGCACGCAGGGAATATTTAAAAAATGACTGATGGACGCCGTCCCTTCCAGCTTGTTTCATGGCATGGAAGCTTTCTTGAGCCGTTAATCCCTCTTCTCTGTGACCTGACGGACGGAAAGACAGGACGCGCCATCGTGGTTTTTCCACATGACCGCCCCCGCCGCTATCTCACGAAACTGTTTGCCAGCGCCTCCGGCGGGGCTCCCCTCATCCTGCCGCGCATGCTGACTTCGCGCGAACTGTTCCGGACAATAGCCGTCGATTTTGACATCGCAGGCGGAACCATGGCGGGAGCTCTTGATCGGACGGCCATACTCTGGGACTGCGCCCACACCGCAAAACAAGACGGCTCCATGTTAAGCGAAGCTCTTGGCCGCATGACCGAAGCCGACTTTTTTCCGTGGGGAACCAGGCTCGCCAATCTGCTTGAAGAATGCCTGACCAATGCTCTCACCCCGACCGATCTGCGGCACACCGAAGGCGAAGTCTCCCCGTTTGCAGCGGCACTCCTGGCTTCACTGCGGGATCTGTACACAGGCTACAGAAAGCGGCTTGAGTCGCACGGACTGATGACTCCCGGGCTGGAAGCCGCACTGGTAACCGAACATCTGCGCGAACATTCGACATTGCCATCATTCCTGGATGGCAGGCATCTGATCCTGGCCGGATTCGGAGCCCTCAACGGCACGGAAGAGGCCGCGTTCCGTTTCCTGTGGGAACACGGCGCCACCGTTTGCCTCCATGGCGATCCAGCGCTTGCCGGTTCAGCCGGCCATCCGCACCATGCCTGCTCCCTGCTGGCCAGATGGATGAAAAAGTGGGGTGCCTCATGCGAGCTTGTCAGCAATCCACCGCAAAAATCCCCGCGCATCCGTTTTTTTGCCGGACACGATCTGCATTCCCAGCTGGCGGCGCTGCGCGAAGATATGGAAGCGCTGCCGCCGGCCGGGTCCGATGAAGGAATTGGCCGGGCCGCCGTGGCTCTGCCGCATCCGGGGGCATTGCTGCCCGTACTTCACCATCTGCCTTCCAAGGATTGCAACGTTTCTCTCGGTTACCCCCTGAGGCGTTCTCTTCTGGCACAGCTCATCGACGCCATACTCCGTCTGCGTGACTCCCGGAGAGAGGATGGGACATGCCACTGGCGGCCCCTGCTGGAAATTCTGCGCCACCCTTATCTCAGGATGCTCGCGGCAAACGGGCAGTCCGCCCGTGAAGCTTTAAGCGGCATAGAAAAACGGCTGCGGGCCGGACATCCTTTCGCCGCCCCCGAAGCCCTCGCCGAAGAGACCCTGACCGCCGCCCCGCCGGATGCTGAAGTCGCAGTTCTCGTGCGCCGTATCATCCGGCAGTCTGCCACAGCCTGGGGTTCGGTCAGCACGCCCGCAGAGATGGCCGCAAGGCTGGAAGAGCTGTGCGGATTGCTGCTGGAAGCCGGCGGCGACGTCTGGACGCGCTTCCCTCTGGATGCCGAAGGCCTTTTCCGTCTGCATCAGCGGGTCATCCCAACGCTCCGCGATAACCTGATGTCAGAAAAAAATCTGCCCTGGCCCTTGCTGCACCAGATTCTGGAAGAGCTGCTCCAGGAAGAGCGCATCCCTTTCGAGGCGGATCCTTTGACCGGCATTCAGGTTCTCGGGATGCTGGAAACGCGGCTGCTCCGCTTTGCCCACGTTTTCGTCGTTGATGTAACCGAAGATCATCTGCCAGGCATTCCAGCGCAGGATCCCCTTCTGCCGGACACGCTGCGCGGCGCGCTGGGCCTGCCTGACGCAAGCCAGAGGGATACGCTTTCAGCCTATACCTTCCGCCGTCTGCTCATGGGCGCTTCCACCGTCAATTTGTACTGGCAGGAAGGGATTTCCAGCGGGAAGCTGTTTGACGGACGCAAGCAGCGCAGCCGCTTCATCGAAGAACTGATCTGGGAAGAAGAACGCCGCCGCGGCAAACTTCTGAAACGCGGTACCGCGCCCCTTTACGTTCCGGACATAAAACTCGTGCCCCCTCATCCGGCTGAAACAGATCTTTTGCGTTCCCCCGTCCTCAACATCGCCATGAAAAGGCTGCTTGCAGCCCCACTTTCGCCTACCGAACTTGATGCATATCTCGCCTGCCCGCTGCGTTTCTATTACGAAAGACTCTGCCGTCTCGCCCCGCTTAAGGAAGTTGACGAAGGCGACGACATGGCCGGAGTGGGCAGCCTGCTCCACAAAACCCTGTGCGACGCCTATACGCCCTGGATCGGCAGGCAGCTGCGGAGCGGAGAACTGACGCCTGAAAAGCTTGCCGACGTTTTCTTCAGGCGCCTTGAAGAATCGGATTTGCCCGATTCCCTTCTCCCTGAAAATCTCGTCATGCTCCGCGTGGCAGGACCGGAGCGTCTGCGGCGTTATCTGGCCAGCCAGCCGGAGACTACCCGCATCCTTGAACTTGAGACCCGCCTTGACGGGACTCTCGAAATCGCTGGGATACGTTACCACCTGCGGGGGGTTGCTGATCGCATTGATCAACGTGAGGAAGGCGTCGTGGTGCTGGATTACAAAACCGGCAAACCGAGAGAAGCCAGAAAAACCTTCTGGACCGATGAAAAGCTCTGGGAAGAAATCGACCGCGCGCTGAATACCTCTCAAGATACGGCGCCGGACACCATCGCCGACCCTGACCTTGACCTTTTGCCGCGCATCGCCGGAGCCCTTCCCACGCTCCAGCTTCCCGCCTATCTGTACATGCTGCGTTCCCGCAACAGTCAGGGCGCCGACGCCGCCTTCGTCGATCTGGGCGAAAGCGGCGCCGAAATGTTTCTCCTGCCGCCAGACGCCCCTGAAACGTTGCGCAGCGAAATACTTTGTGAGAAGATACCGGCATTGCTGAGATTCGTGCTTCTGCACATGGATGTATGCCCTGCTTTTCGCGCCCGGCCGGACCGCCACTGTTCCTGGTGCTCCTCCGCCCGGTTTTGTTTGCGGTCCAGACAGGCCGCGCGCGCTTTTTCATTATCCTGAGGACAAGTGAGGCTTTCTATGGCGGATCGTGAACTTGGGAACCAGCTGACGGGATTATATGGATCACCAGGCGCATACATTGTTTTTTCTCCTCTAAAGCAATGCGTTTCACATATGCCCAGCGAAGTAAAACTCGTTGTCCTTATCCAAGCAAAGAGTCCGCAATAGATATCGCATCAGTTGCCCAAAAGAATTTTGGTCTGACATATGTTGCATTATGTTGATTATCCGGTTTACAGCTTAAAACTTTTGTGCACCAATTTTGAGGAATTGCAAAATAACCATAAACCGCTCCCATTAAAGCACCACAAATAGCTCCATTCGTATCTGTGTCACCCCCACCCATGACAGTATCAATTACCGCCTGCTCAAAAGTCTCTGCATGAGTTAATTGATACAGCGCGTTTTGCAAAGCCATTAACACCCAACCTCTATTTCCCTGATCCAATAAGGGCTTTATATCTACTGCTTTGACAATACATTCCCTGATATCATGAAGAATTGGCTCGCTGCAATAGTTTTCAGGATGTGTGGCGAGATCGACGTACAAGTCAAATCTATTCTTTGCAGATCGAATTGATTCGGCGATCAGCGTGGCAAATATCTGATTAACCTGTTGGCATACAGGATGAACATGGGTAAGCAATGCGTCTTCTTTCGCTGCTTGCCATAGAATTTTTCGATCCTGATTTGCTCCCCATATCCCCAATGGGCTAATTCTCATCAGTGCACCATTGGCTTGACTGGTAGGATTTACCTTTCCAAGTAAAGATGAGCGGACAGTATTTCCGCAGTCAAATGGATTTGAATGAAGCCATTTCAAATAGGCTTGTTGTGTCGCATGCTGGTCATATTTTTTCGTCTTTATAAGGGTACGAGCCAAAGCTAGTGCCATCTCACTGTCATCTGTTATTTGTCCTGGTAAGGTATCCCATGAAAGACTGGTGGAGATTTTTCGGATTCCATTGGGATAGTAATTCCAAATCTGTTTGGAGCTAAGAAATTCGACCTGACTGCCTAAAGCATCACCAACAAGTTGCCCGATAAAACATCCTCTGGCTCTATTTTTCATGTCTAGCATCGCTAATATTTCCTTTTTATTGTTAGCCGTTATTCAAGTAGATTTTTTAGAACTTCAGCAGGATTACGAAAGAAAAGAGATAAAACTTGATAGCTGCCAGTTTCTTCACAGGCGAAAAGGTGTAATTTCCCACCATCAAAACAAAATATTTCAGCATTAAGACAGGAAAGCAGAAAAGACGAATAAGTGGCGATTATGAACTGTGCTCCTTTTTGGGCACAGCGACATATTTCTATAAGGAGAGTTAACTGCCGTTGCGGTGAAAGAGCCGCTTCTGGTTCGTCTAGAATCAAGAGACTACTTCGCTGAAATACGTTCTGCATCAGAGAACATTATATATAAATAAATGAAAAAGTACATAAGAAAAAAGCCAATCAAAATTAATTAGTTAGAAAATACTATCTTAGCGTACTCTCTCTGGAGTGTAAAAGCTATATTCAATAAGCTGATCTCACCCTGCAGTGCAGTATGATTTCGTTGATTTTACGCATGATGTCTCCTATGATGAAAGCGATTCTGGATGTGGAAATGAAGCTTTACAATTTTCTTGTGGCAGGACTGCTTTTCATACTTCCCTTGCCGGCAGTGGCCGACGATATTACTGAAAAGCTGGACGGAACATGGATTGAAACAGAACAGATTATGGATGATTACCCGCGGACGATCTTAAACTTCAAGGAAAAGGGCCTCCATTTCGAGAACATGTACGGCACTTCTGCCACAGTTGAATACAAGGCAACAGAAAAGAAAGCAGATGAATTCACCATCAGCTTTGAATTTAGATACAAGGTGAAGCAGGGCAACGGGCGAATCGTTGAGCGTTGCGAACGACCGGAATTACTTTTTCATGAAGAAAACGGGCGTCCCGTCATTTCTGAAAAGGGATTTGAATTCGACGGGAGAGGTCCTATCATCATGAGAGAATATCTGCGCAAGGAAGATTTCATTGACGGCTTCACGTCAGAACTCAAGTACAAACTGAATGACCGCTCGATACCTCCGATGATGAAGGAATAGTCCTCTTCCATATGAGCCTCCTTAATTCGGCGTTCCTGTGTTTCCGCCGGAATGGCCTGGATGCATGTGCGACTTCAGCGAAGCGCCGGATGCCGTGACGTCGGACTGTCCGTCGATGCTCCCGGTGATATCCATCTTGCCGTTCACCTTCATGGTGCCGGCTCCGCCGGTCTGCGGGCATGGTGCTGCCTCCCCGGCACATCCCCCTTCTCACACAAAGCGTAGGCTGGCAGGCATGAAAAGAGCTCGCGCTGGCGAAAAAAACGGGAGACGCTTTTCGGCGTCCCCCGTTTTTTTATATGAAAAAGCCAGAACGGCCTTCAGACTGTCCGGATGTGAAGGAAGCTCGTTTTTCCTGGCACGCCATGCGTTCACGGGCTTTTCAATTTACGCCGGAAGAAAATCATGTGGATGAGCTGGACAAACTTCTTTCTTATGAGTAGGATAGGCCGTTTACATAATTTTTACCCCCGCGTGGCAAACAGTCCGCACAGCACAAGGATATCTCGATGAAAGCCTACCTCGCCCTGGAAGACGGATTTATTCTGGAAGGACAATCTGTTACAGGTTCCTTCAATACGGGAGGAGAAGTTATTTTCAATACAGGAATGACGGGGTATCAGGAAATTCTTACCGATCCGTCCTACACCGGCCAGATGGTCTGCATGACATGGCCACAAATAGGCAACTACGGCGTCAACCCTGAAGACATGGAATCCGGACGGGTATACGCGGCTGCCCTGCTTATGCGGGAATGCTGCAAGACGCCATCCAACTGGCGCAGTATCTGGAGCCTTCCCGATTTTCTTGCCAACCGGGGCATCCCTGGAATGGAAGGCCTGGACACCCGCGCGCTTACCCTTCATCTGCGCCAGCACGGCGCCATGCGCGGCATCATATCCACTGCTGCCGCCGATCCGCGCGAACTGGTGGAACAGGCCAGAACGCTGCCAACCATGGCCGGCCAGAATCTTGTCACACGCGTGGCGCCGGCCGCGCCATGGAAAATGGGCGAGGATGGTCCCAAACCGGCTGCGCCGCATGCAGACGGCTCTTTCGACTGGCCGGAAATCGCCGGAATCAAGCACGCTCCACGGATTATCGCCTATGATTTCGGCATCAAGTGGAATATCGCAAGAATGCTGGCAGCCAGTGGCTTTTCCGCCATCATGGTGCCCCCATCCTTCAGCGCGGCCCAGGTGGAAGCGTCAGGAGCTGATGCGCTGTTCCTCTCCAACGGCCCCGGTGATCCCGCCGCACTCACCCATGAAATCTCCACTATCCGCGAATTGACCCGGCGCTGGCCCATAGCCGGCATCTGCCTCGGACATCAGCTGCTGGGGATCGCTCTTGGCGGCTCTACCTACAAGCTCAAATTTGGGCATCATGGCTGCAACCATCCGGTCAAAGTGCTTTCCACAGGCAAAGTGGAAATCACTTCCCAGAATCACGGCTTCTGCGTCAACATTGATGCCGTTCCGGGCGTTGAGGTGACGCATGTCAATCTGAATGACGGCACGCTGGAAGGTTTTGCTCACACCACGCTCCCCATTCTTGCCGTGCAGCATCATCCTGAAGCATGCCCCGGTCCCTCCGACAGCCACACCTTTTTCGGCCGTTTCCGCGCCATTGTGCGCGAAGCCTCCGGATTCTAGGCAACCTTTGTACAGACCTACCGACCATTGCCACATTCGGGAGAAAACATGCCAAGGCGCACAGATTTAAAGAAAATTATGGTCATCGGCTCTGGCCCCATCATCATCGGCCAGGCCTGCGAGTTTGACTACTCCGGCACGCAGGGGGTCAAGGCGCTTAAAGAAGAAGGATACGAGGTTGTTCTCGTCAATTCCAATCCGGCCACCATCATGACCGACCCGAATCTGGCCGACAGCACCTACATCGAACCTATCGAGCCCAATACCGTCGCCGCCATTATCCGCAAGGAACGCCCCGACGCCATCCTGCCCACACTGGGAGGCCAAACGGCCCTGAACACAGCGCTGGAACTTTCCCAGATGGGCGTTCTCACCGAATGCGGCGTCGAACTTATCGGTGCACGCGCCGAATCCATCGCCAAAGCTGAAAGCCGTGAGCTGTTCCGCGCCGCCATGACCAACATCGGCCTCAAAGTCCCCGCCAGCGCCATTGTCCACAGTCTGGACGACATGCGCCGCGCCGCCTGTAATCTGCCTTTCCCGTTGATCATCCGTCCCGCCTTCACGCTCGGCGGCACAGGAGGCGGCGTGGCGTACAATATGGAAGACCTTGAAAGCATCACCGCCGCAGGCCTTGCCGCCAGTCCCGCCCATGAAGTAATGCTTGAACAGTCCGTACTTGGCTGGAAAGAATTCGAAATGGAAGTGATTTGCGACAAGGCCGGCAATTCAGTCATTGTCTGTTCCATCGAAAATCTCGATCCCATGGGCGTGCATACGGGTGACTCCATCACTGTGGCGCCGGCCCAGACGCTCACTGATCACGAATACCAGATAATGCGCGATGCCTCCATTGCCATTATGCGTGAAATCGGCGTCGAAACGGGCGGTTCCAACGTCCAGTTCGGGATCAACCCCGAAAACGGCGACATGGTTGTCATTGAAATGAATCCGCGCGTGTCGCGCTCCTCAGCCCTGGCTTCCAAGGCGACAGGTTTTCCCATTGCGCGCATCGCGGCAAAACTTGCCGTCGGCTATACTCTGGACGAGCTGCGCAACGACATCACGAAAAAGACCTCGGCGGCCTTCGAGCCTGCCATTGATTACTGCGTGGTAAAAATTCCGCGCTTCAATTTCGAAAAATTCCCCGGCGCCAAAGACGAGCTGACCACATCCATGAAAAGCGTCGGCGAAACCATGGCCATCGGCCGCACCTTCAAACAGGCCCTGCAAAAAGGGTTGCGCTCCCTCGAAACAGGCGCCATCGGCCTCGGCAGAACACACGAATGCATCCCGGAACGGGCAGACCTCATTCCCCTGCTGCGCACCCCTAATTCCAAGCAGCTTTTTGCCCTGCGCCACGCGCTGCTGCGCGGGTTCACCCTGGACGAGCTTTATACGATGACCCGCATCGACCCGTGGTTCCTGCGCCAGATTCAGGACATCGTGGAAGAGGAAAAGGCCGTGCGCGACTTTGCCCTGGCCAATGACACCACGCCGGAAAACCCCGAGCTGGTGAAGCAGCTCCGCCATGCCAAAGAATGCGGGTTCTCCGATCGCCAGCTCGCCGACATGTGGCGGCGGCCGGAAAACGACATCCGGGTCCTGCGCCATGAGACGGGCATTCTGCCTACTTACAGCCTCGTTGATACCTGCGCCGCCGAATTTGAAGCTCTGACCCCCTATTTCTATTCCACCTACGAAACCGTGCAGGAAGTCACCGCCGAACCCAGGAAAAAGGTGCTTATCCTTGGCGGCGGCCCAAACCGCATCGGCCAGGGCATCGAATTCGACTACTGTTGCTGCCACGCTTCCTACGCGCTGCGTGATGAAGGCATCCAGGCCATTATGGTCAACTCGAATCCCGAAACAGTGTCCACCGATTATGACACTTCAGATCGCCTGTATTTTGAACCGCTGACGTTTGAAGATGTCATGCATATCGTCGAGCTGGAACAGCCTGACGGCGTCATCGTCCAGTTCGGCGGACAGACGCCGCTGAATCTGGCTGTGCCGCTCAAACGTGCCGGCGTCCATATCCTTGGCACAAGCCCTGACGCCATCGACCGTGCCGAGGACCGTGAACGCTTCACCGCCCTTCTCCACAAGCTCTCCCTGCGCCAGCCCGCCAACGGCGCGGCGCGCACCGTGGAAGAAGCCCGCGCCGAGGCCGCCCGCATCACATATCCTGTCATGGTGCGCCCCAGCTATGTGCTGGGCGGAAGAGCCATGGAAGTGGTATACGACGAACCCCAGCTCAACGCCTATTTCGAGCGCTATATCGGGAATGCCACCCTTGAGCATCCGGTGCTTATCGACAAATTCCTCGAAGATGCCATTGAAGTCGATGTGGATGCCCTCTCCGACGGAAAAGATGTCTATGTTGCCGGCATTATGGAGCATATCGAGGAAGCCGGCATCCATTCCGGAGACTCTTCCTGTGTGCTGCCGCCGTATTCACTCCCTGCCGACATCGTGGCGGAACTGGAGCGCGAAACCCATGAGCTTGCCCTCGAACTCAAGGTACGCGGGCTCATGAATATCCAGTTTGCTGTCAAGGGCGGGCAAATATACCTTCTGGAAGTCAACCCCCGCGCCTCCCGTACCGTGCCCTTCGTTTCCAAAGCCACGGGCGTACCGCTTCCCAGACTCGCCACACAGATTATGATCGGCAGAACCCTCAGGGAACTGATGCCGGAAAAAATGCGCCGCACGGGCTATGTGTCGGTCAAAGAGGCCGCCTTCCCCTTCCGCCGCTTCCCCGGCGTGGACATTCTGCTGGGGCCGGAAATGCGTTCCACCGGCGAAGTCATGGGCATCGCCCCTACCTTTGAAGAAGCCTACCTCAAAAGCCAGCTTGCCGTCGGGCAAAAACTGCCGATGTCTGGCAAGGTCTTTCTTTCCGTCAATGACGCGGATAAGCCCCATGCCGCCGCGCTGGCAAAACAGCTGGTGGAAGATGGTTTTGAAATCCTGTCCACATCCGGCACCGCAGACATGCTCAACGCGCAGGGCATCCCCGCTGAACGGGTTCTCAAAGTCTATGAAGGCCGCCCAAACATTGTGGATATGATCAAGAACAATGCCGTGGCTCTGGTTATCAACACGGCCTCAGCCGTCCGCCGCACGGCCCGCGACTCCAGGGCCATCCGTCAGGCAACCCTGCAGTATGGCGTACCCTATACCACCACGCTGTCCGGCGCGCGTGCCATCGTGCGTTCGCTCAGCTATGCCAAAAGGCACGACATGTCCGTGCGGGTCCGCTCGCTTCAGGAGTATTACAAAGGCTAACCCGCCACTGAAAAAGGCCCATCGGTAAACCGGTGGGCCTTTCGCTTTTGTCTACGGGGTTCTGAAAGAACAGCGCTCAACACCTGCGCGCATTTTTCAGTTCCCGCGGGATACATGAATTGCCTGAAGAACGCGCCAAACGCGTTCCGCGCCACGGCTCAATCCCAAATCAGCGCAGTCCAGTCGCCTGACGTCATGCGGCGAGGCGAACCAAGCGGCGCGTAGGCTTCCGCCACGCTGTCAGCCTGAATGGTCAGAATGCCGGAAAGCACCAGCACTCCGCCGGATTTCAGCCTGGCCATGACCGCCGGGGCCAATTCGCACAGCGGCCCGGCAAGGATATTGGCCACCACCAGATCAAACCGTTCTTCGCCAGCCGTCTCAATACTGCCGAGACAGATTTTGAATCCGGAAATATGATTGATTTCCAAATTTTCGCGGGAATTGTCCACAGCCAGCGGATCGATGTCCGCACCAACGCCGGAAAGGCCGGACAACGCGCAGCCAATGCCCAGAACGCCAGTTCCGGTACCGAGATCAAGAAAACGCATACCGGCGCCGATACGGCCGGCGTCCAGGAGATCGGAAATAGCCGTCAGGCATAACACAGTGGTATTGTGATGCCCTGTACCAAAGGCACATTTGGGCTCAATGACAATGGGCACGGCTTCTGCCGGAGCATCCGCCAGAAGCCACGGAGGCAGCACCACAAAACGCCCGCAGCGGACAGGCGTAAAAAAATCCTTCCATGCGGCCTGCCAGTCCTGATGGGGAACGTGGCTTCTCTTGATCTGCGCCTGCGGAGCAAAGACGGCCATAGCGGCGCACAAATGGTCAACGACCGAAATGTTTTCGCAATGGACGGTGTACCGGGTCTCGCCTGTGGGCAGCGCGCTTTCTTCCCAACCGTAAGGCACCAGCCTTGCCAGCACCCCTGTTACGGCGTCAACGTCGGCCTCGTCCGCCACGAAATCCAACCGAATCATATCCGCCATATGCCCCTTTCCTCCAGCCGCACCGCGGCAAAGCTCTCTTTACTTTTACGCCTGTGTCCGGCAGGCAGATGACTCTGCCGGCCGGGCTTTTTCTCAACAACAGAAACGTTCCGGAAGGGATGCGGCTTTTTTGAGAGGGAAGCCGCCGCGTCCCTTATTTCTTGGTAAACAGGATCAGCGCAATGTATTCAAGGTTGGCCTTGCCGGTATTGGTGATGCCGTGCATTTCTCCATCATTGCAGACTGTCACGTCGCCAGCTTTGACCGGAATCATTTTCCCGTTATCGTTGTAGGTTCCTTCGCCTTTGATGTAATAATACACTTCAAAATCGCCGTCGTGGCGATGTGAGCCAAGCTCCTCGCCAGGTTTCAGCACAACATGACTGAACAGGCGTCCTTTTCCATGAAAAGCCTCGGGAATGGGCGGCAGGATAGACACCATTTCTATTTCGCCCTTCCCCCCGAAACGAACGGCGGCGCTCCTCTGCCTGTCTTTGCTGCGAATAATCATGCTTCCCTCCTTTGAACAGCGTGTTGCGCGTTTGACGCGTTCAAGCTGTAAAAAGGATACCGTCAAAAGACAACTTTGTCACGTATGCCTCCTGGGAAATCCTTTTTGTTCCATGCCTGATTATCATGGCGCGCGCATCAGGCTGTGGCAAAAACAAGATATGGATACTTCCCGTCTGCGTGAGGCTTTGATCACATCCTGCTCGTTATGCACGGTGTATGCGCTGGGTTTTTACTGGCATCTGGAAAAACCCTTCTGGGCCGCCTACACGGTGCTTATCCTCATGGATCTGCCCACGCTGGGCCAGACCATCCAGAAAGGTCTCCTGCGCATCGCCGGAACCATGCTCGGCGCATTGACAGCACTTCTCGTTTTTGCGCTGACAGGAGGAAACATATTCCGGGTTATGGGATGTCTTTCGTTATACATGGGCGTCATGCTGTATCTCATGCTCAGCCATCCGCAATGGCGGTATTTTTACTATATTTCGGCCTTCGTCTGCATGATTGTCGTGCTTATGTCAGCTCTGACGCCGCAGAACACCTTTTCACTGGCCGTGGCCCGGACAGGAGAAAACCTGCTGGGGATCGGCGTGTATATGGGAATCAGCCTCCTTTTTCTCCTGCCCACATCCAGCCGCCGGTTCAGCCAGCTTATCAGTGAGCTTGCAGCCGCCCATCACAAGCTGCAAACCGCCGCGAAAGGCGACGCTGCCCAGCAGATACCCCAGCTTGAGAAAATCCGCGAAGCAGCAGAACTGATGCTGCCAATGGCTGAAATCGAAAATCCTGAAATTTTCCTCCGGCGCCGTTTCTGGCGCGAAGTGTTCATCACAAGCCGCGTGGCGGCCGAGGCACAAGGCAATGAAGAAACAAAAAGCGGATCCTGTGCAGCCAGACGGCTGCGGGAGCTTCTGGCGTACCTGAACCATACGGGCCCCCGTCCCCCGGACGCCGCCAGGAGCGAACTCATCCGCGAAGCCCGGGCGGAGGGGCCGGATCCCGACCGCTTCCGGACACCGTGGCGTGTACTGGCAATGTTCTGGGCCGTCTGCGCGGTCTGGACCTGCTGCAATCCTCCGGGCATTGCCATCATGGGGTTCCCTGAGCTTGCCATGATGTTTGTCTTGACCGGCGTCTACACAAAACAGGCAAGCCTTGCCAGTATGCTTGCCCCTTTTCTGAGGGGAATCGTAATCATGTTCATTCCGTACGCTTTCATCTATCCACTGATGACAAATGTCGCTTTCCTGCTGGGGACTGTCTTTGCCATCAGTTCCGTTATCTGCCTGACGTTCCCCGGCCAGAAAAACGCATCCTCCAGACTGGGCTACACCATTCCCTGGCTGGCTCTCGGTCAGTTGGAGAATATGCCGGATTTCAACGCGATAAACTATATCTCCGAGGGGGTCATCATGTTTTCGGCTCTTCTCGCGGTAGCGGCGATTCAGATGGTGCTTTTCCCTCAAAGCCCCCTGGGAAAGGCCTCCCATGCCGCATGAAATAACCTTTCTCGGCATCCTGTTTTCGCCTTTTGTCCCCCTGTGTCTTGCCGGCGCGGGGGCGGCCATACTCTTGTCCTTTCTGCTCGCACGGTTGAATCTGCTCCGTTTTTTCGTCAATCCGCCGTGGGTTATTGTGGCTTTCGGCATCATTTTTATCTGCCTGCTGTCCGCGGTTATGTGGACAGCCTGAACAAAAAACGCCCTTTCGGGAGAACGCATGCCCTCACGAATCCCCTTCGCAGCCAGAATTGCCGCCACCACGCTTGTGGTGGGTGTCGCTGCCGGACTTTTGCTGAATGAGTACAAGGCCTACCTGCTCAACCCGTGGACACGGGACGGAATTGTCCAGTCGAGGGTCGTCCTGATTGCCCCGCGTGTGAGCGGTATCATCGAAAAAGTGCATGTCAGCGACAACGCGCTGGTCCGCACGGGTGAGAGGCTTTTCACGCTGGACGCCATCCAGTCCGAACTGGCGTTGCCGGCAGCCCGGACAGAGACAAACCGTCTGCGGAAACTGGCGGAAACGGCTGGACGGAAAGCGCGGCAGGCCGTCGGCACGGCAGAGGGAAAAAAGGCCGTCCCCGCGGCTGAATCCGCTAAAACTAATCGTGAAGCCGCGCAGGATACCATGCGAGCGGCACAGGAAAAAGTTGAGACCGTCATTGTTGCGGCTCCGGAAACAGGGTATGTAACAGGGCTCGCTGTAAGCAGGGGGGATTTTGCCGAACAGGGCCATCCGCTTGTCGCGCTGATCGCGCGCGACGCGTTTCACGTGAACGCCTTTTTCCGGGAAACGGTCATCGCCCACATACGCCCGGGCATGCGTGCCATGGTCACTTTAGCCGCTTACCCGGACACCATTATTGAAGGCACAGTGGAAAGCATCGGCTTTGGCATTGCCCGTACAGACGGGAGTCTGAGCTCGCCCTCGGAAGGCATGCTTCCTGAAGTTATGCCGGCTTTTGAATGGATCCGGCTGGCCCAGCGCATTCCTGTCCGCATCTGTTTTCAGCATGTTCCGGATAACGTCATCCTGCGCGTGGGGCTTTCGGCCTCAGTCATGGTTCTTTCCGGCGAAAATGGCTGGAGCATAACACATCTATTCAGCATGCTAAGATAATTTTTGGAATACCCTGCTCAATCCCAGGCTTTGTTTATTTCACACTTCCGCGGCGGCTTTCCTGCCGCCACACACGGCCCGTTCAATCCATGGGCCAATTCTCGGACATTGGCGTTCCACGGACGGCTCAGAAGCCGTTCCGCGGCATCCTCGCTCAATCGTTTCTCCATCCCCTGCGGCATGCAAACACGAAGGAACCGTCCCGCGCGTTTGCGGCAAGCGAGCTGGAGGGAGTGACGATGGCGAGTACGGGCTGGCCTTCACCGATGATTTCGTAGGGGGCTGAAATATTCATGAAACAAAACATATCATGGTGCAACGTTTTGTCAATACATTATGTCTACCAGGAAGAAGAAGCCTGTCAGACAAGCAGCGCGGTGAACGACAAAAGGGTTATTCAATATTCTGAATTCACTTAGATTGATGAGAATACAATGGGCTGAGGCTGCCCGCCGTCAGGAGTGGAACACCTCTTGCAATAAAAAGAACAAACAAGTCTGCGCAGCGCACAACTCCGCTCTGGCGGCTGTTGTGCGCGTT
>Ga0208297_1001528_pt1 | contig 20404 bp, 28 predicted proteins | sample LMS_cellobiose_e_FD_187367 | JGI IMG/M metagenome (GOLD analysis project Ga0208297, IMG submission 187367) | Rumen-fistulated moose microbial communities from Alaska, USA - LMS_cellobiose_enrichment (SPAdes) (version 2) | ecosystem: Host-associated > Mammals > Digestive system > Stomach > Rumen... | reverse complement strand
TGGCCAATGCCGCACCGCCGCCGACAAAAGGCACGGCTTCCGTCGCCCCCTGCACAAGACCGTAGACGCTTTTCTCCGCATCCGTCTGCGGCGTGGCAAGTCCCATGGCGTCAGCCGCAGCCGTCCCGGGATTCCTGAAGCGGTAATCGGTGAACGGGCTGATGGCCAGATTCACAATGGCGTTCGGTCCCATTTCAGCAAGACCGCCCAGACCTTCCAGAACCGCGCGCGTTCCTGAAGAAAGCCCACGCCAGATTCCGCCGCCTGTCCCCTCATTCTGCATTTGCGCCTGCGGCTGTCCTTCCAGCGCAGCACGGCCAAGCAGACCTTCGGATGGGATATCTACAGGTATTTCAGCCGCATTAGCCTCGCCTGGAGAAAGCGCAGAAGCAGCAGCTCCGCCGCCAGCAAGAGCAAGTAAACCTCGGTACATGTTAGGGTCTTGCGGGTTGAACGTGCCGCGGTTAGTTACAGCTTTTATCTGTTCAGGGATGAACGCTATATATTCCTCGCCATCATTGTTAACACCGTCAAATCCTGCTGCTCTCAAATCATCTCTGGCCTTAATTCCTGCCCCCGTTTCTCCTTGGTGTGCTTTGAACGCTTTAAACCCAGTCCTAAGATCAGCGGGATTTTGGAGATTCAAATAAACCTCATAGAGAGTTGGCCCATAATCTTGAGCTTCTTCTTTCATCGGGGAAAAGAAGCTGCCCTGTATGTCCATGTTTGCTCTGCCTTTTGACGGGTCGAAAGACGTGATGTTTTCAGCCGTGCCATGGTACAATTTCAGGGGGTTCCCTTCCTCGTCAACAACTCTAGACGCCAGCTTGACATTGTCTGCCTTCTGGCCCAAAATAAGTTTTGAAGCTGGCGCCGGTGCTCCGTGCTGCTGTTGCAGCGTAGACGGGGTCTTGAACACCGATGCCAGCTTGTTTTTATCTTCAAGTCTATGCAGATAAAATTGATTGGTTCCGTCTTTGTTTGTCCTTGTCACGACTTCGCCAATAGACGGTGTTCCGGCATAATCCACTGGAGCTGCCATGACCGAGGAATCCCACCCTCTGCCTTTCCAGTTCGGTTGCCTGTCAAATATCTTGCCTTCCTTTATGATTTCAGGAACGGCAGCAAAGCCTGATGCCTTTTCACGGGTTAAACCATGTCCTAAAGAATCCTTCACGCCATCGAGGTTGAGCAAAACCTTGCCTAATTCTGGATTTTCGACCTCCCCGCGATAATTCTGCTCGTACCAGGCAGGAACCTTATCCGTTATCTTCACGCCATCTTTTTGAAATTCATTTCCACTAAGATGCGTGACCGGCTTACCGTTCATGGCATAGTCGGTGGCACGCTTCGCTTCCCAGTCCCCGAACCATGCCTTGAAAAACGGGCTCTTCGTGCCCAGTTCGGCATATACATCTTCTGCCAGCTTCACGATTTCCGGGTCGTCAGCCCAGTTTTTTGGCAAGTCGGAATAGTCAAGACTGCGGGCAAAATTTGCAGTCTTTGGATTAGTTACCAGCCTGCGCAGCGCGTTCATTACAACCGCCATGTCTACACCCTCTCAAGTGTCGTTCTAAAAGCCCTGTTGTCCGGGTCGTTCAAAAACCGCCGCATGTCGTCGGGGTCGTTCAGGATGTCCAGCCCCTGCGCTGCGGCGATGTCCACCGCGGCCACCGGGATGGAGGCGACTTTCCGGAATGTCGGCGCGATGCGGAAGCCCTGCATCTTGTCTTCGTTACATTCCGCCGCGTTCATCCGCAGGATGTCGTCAACGTCCTGCGAGCGCACGATGATGCCGTCTTCCGTCACAAAATCGCTCACGCCGTCATCCCGCTCTTCAAGCAGCATCCCGCGGATGCCCTGCTGCAATCTCAGCATAAAATCTCCTCTTTTTTGTCTTGCTATCACATCCCCAAACCGCGGCACACATAAAAAAGGAGGACGCCCACCGCAACCCGCAATACGGTGAACGCCCTCCTCTCTCAGGGGAGCGAGATGCTTACGATACCTTGAGGTCAGCCAGCATGCCGCTGGAGAGCGGGTTACGGGCCTCAAGGGTAGCTTCAACCAAGACGTGGCCTTTCAGGCTGTCGCCCGTGCGGGCCAGCTTTTCTTCCTGGAAGCCGCGCAGATAGGCGACTTTCCAGTACGTCGGATCGAGCACGAAGGCCGCCTTGGCCGAGTAGGTCTCGTAAGCCTGCACCCGGTTCGGGACCAGCTGGAGCGTGCCGAAATCAGAGACGAACACGTCGATAACGGCGGTCGCCTTTTTCTTTTCCACGTTCTCCATCTTGGTGACGCCGGCGCCGAGCACGGAGCTCATTTTAACACGGATGTCCGGGGCCATCATGATGCGGTCAGGATTGCCGCCTTCCTCGTATACGTCCGTCAGCAGCGTGGTGAGCATGGCCTGGGTAGGAACGCGGGCCGTGCCAGCGGTGCAGGCAGCCGGGGGCGTCTGCGTGTCGTCAGCAACAGCGCCGCCGGTGCCGAGATCCGAGTTGGCAGCCGTGAACCAGCAGGGAAGACCGCGCATAGTGCGGCCGTTCCCGCCGCTTTCGGCGGCCGCCATCTGGTTCGAGAGCAGCGCGAACTCAAGGTCTTTCTTGAGTTCTTTGGTGCGCTGGGCCATCTGATACGCGTACTGCTTGGACACGCCGGCCTGCTTGATGGCCTGGGCGGTTCCGGAAACGCTGATGGCCTTTTCCAGAATCTGGGTTTTGTTTGACAGCTCAGTGGTAGTACTTTCAGCGTACGAAGAGACGTCATGACCTTCGAGCTGGATGTTGGCCGCCGGAGTCGCCAGCGTGTCGGTCTGCCACTCATGCAGCGTCTGGGTGGCAGAAGCCCGTCCGCACATCGTCAAGAACGGCGTGTCGGTGGGGGCAACGTTAAAGATCATGTCCATGAGGTCGCGCGGCTTGCCGTTGATGTCCGCGTCCTTCAGCTGACCGGAAATAGTAGCCATGATATGTCCTCCTTTACATGGCTTCGAACAGCGCGGCCAATGCCTCCGTGCTGTTCGGGTTTTTGAGAAGTAGGGCGCGGGCCCTTGCCGCTCTTCCCTCGTTATTCGCAGCCGCCGAACCGCTCGGCGGCTGGACTTTCGGCGCCTCGGCGACTTTTTTTGCCGCCTCAGCCCGTTGTGCCTGGATTTTATCGTACAGCATGGCCTTCACGGCCATTTTCAGCTCGTACCCCTTTGAAATAGAGTCAACGGCTTCCTTCGGGACTCCCTGGTCCGAGAGGTACTTCGCAATGTCTGCGGCGAACGCCTTGCCGTTGTAGGATGCCCCAATCATGGCTTTGATTTCCGGCATAACCTTCACAAACTCAGAATCCATCTCGCGTTTTTCCTGGGCAGTCCTTCTCTGAACGTCCGCCTGCATCTGCGCGGCAACCTGCTGCTGGAGAGCCTGGATAGCGCCAATCCGCTGATTGTATCCCTGCTGGAGTCGGACATACGTCGCCGGATCGGTATCCGCCAAAGCCTGCCAGTTGACGCCGGCAAACTCGCCATCCACGATCTGCTTCATGGTAGCGAGCGCCTGCTGGATCTGCGCAGCGGACTTGGCCGCGAACTGCTCCTGCTGCTGCACAGCTTTCATGGCTGCTTCTTTCTCTGCCGCGATGGCCTTAGCATGGGCCATGACATCCGCCGCTATCTTCCCGCGGACTTCCTGGGATACGCCTTGCCACATGGCTTCTTCCCAGCCTTCAGGCATCGGGACGTCCTGCTGCGCTTCCTCCGGCTTCTCTTCGTCCTTGACGGGTTCCTGATCAGGCTTTTCGCCTTCGGTACCTGCTTCCGCTTCCTGGCTTTCCAGTCCATCAGCGGGAGATTCGCCGTCCAGCTTTTCAAAAGCGCCGGCGATGTCGTCGATGCTGTAAAGATCGGCGTCCTGCGCGGATTCGTTTCCGAGTTCCGGAGCGGGCTGCGTTTCCGGCGCGGTGTTCGTCATTTCTTCACTCATTTTGCCCCCTTAAAGGTCTTTCGCGGCATTGAGCGCCGCATTGACTGTTTCATCCTTACCATTCATTTTGAGCGCGGCACACTGCAATTCAGAAAAAAGTTCATTTTTTACCTGGCCGAGCACAAACTGCATCATCCACCATTCTTCCCGGGAGTCTTTCAACGTGCTGTTACGCCAAGCGGAGACGTACCGCTTGTCAAGCTTTTCGAAGACCTCCCGGAAAAGGCTGCTGTTCAGAATCCTTCCCGCTTCAAGCGCTCTCTCGCGTTCTTCCTGCGTCATCACATACCCCCGACTCCGCGGATGTTGGTCAGGCCGCTGCCGCGTTCACCCATCATAAGCCGCGTTTGATCCAGTTCCTTTTCCTGCCGCATTTCCATGGCCTTCAACGCGAGCTTTCCTTCCGCAGTCTGCTTTTCCAGCGCAATCTTTGCCTGCGTTTCATACGCCTGGCGCTGCGCGTCCGTCTGTGCCTTCTGCTGGTCAAGCTGCATCTTGGCCTGTGCCTTCTCACGTTCAAGCTGGACCTTCTGCTCCTGCGGGTTCGGCTGCGGCGGCTGGCTTGCCATGGCCGCGTCGGCACGTCTGGCGTCTTCTTCCGTGCCGAAGAAACGCTCCGGAGCCTCAAGTCCTGCCGCTTCGGCCAATTTTTGGCAGGTATAGACGATGTTTGACAGCTTTACAGGGCTAAGCGGCCCAAGCTGCGTCAAAAATTGCTGCTGCAGGGTAAGGATCGCCTGATAGCTCGACACAAGCCGCGCCCTGTTCCCCGTTCCGAGGCCGACGGCTACGGAGATGTCCATGTCCGGGTCCCATTTGCGCGGATCGAACGACATGAAGCGCCCCTTCACGCGGAGCTGTATAGCCTTGTCCTGGTATTTGTGGATGAGATGGAGCAGATACCGCCCCAAAGGCTTGAAAAACGTCTCGGCATACACCCGCGCCACCAGTTCGAGCCGCTGATTCACGGCCTCTTCCATAATGGCCGCACCCGTCGCTGTGTTTTGCAACGTATCGGCCTGGATAGACTGCGTCCTGCTGGATACGCCGGTCCGCCGCTCAATAAGCTCATCACTCATCGTGAGGCCCTGCAATGACTCGCCAGCCGATGTCTGGACCGGGAGCGGCGTAATAGACGCATCGCCGCGCACACGATGCACGGCACCCGCCCCGCGCGCAAGCAATGAGTCGTATTCAACGCTCCCGGCCTGTCCCTCGGAAACAATGAGCTCGCCCTGGTTAGACAGCGCCAGATTGTCCAGATACTGCCGCATGATTTCCGTGCGGAGCGTCTGGACATCCTGCACTAGATCTGCCACGCAGAGCCCGATCGCCTGATGCGGCATAGGGACGGAGCAGGCAGCAAAAAGCGGAGCCCGATACAGCGGCCATTCTTCCACCTTCATTATGCGGCATTCCGCATCGTCGCCGCAGTACGTGACCTTGACCTTCTCCGCGATGCCGTCATTGTTAATGTCAAAGTCCAGCCAGGCCTCGTAAATCTGGTATTCCCGCGCAGCGCCTTCCCTGCCGTCGTCCGTCTCGTCGCTCTCGGAGTTCACGCGCCGCCCGACCACTGTTTCCGGCATCTCGTCGGCATGGTCAAAAACGGGCAGCTCATCGATGAGCTCTTGCGTATAGCCGTCTTTCCGCAGATCGGACGCCGTCCGCCGTTCCCAGTGCGCGATAAACCGCGCATGCTCCACGTCCCGCGCATCGGAGCTGATGATCACATTCTCGGACGGGATCGGATCAATACGGATGTCCCGCGTTTCCACACGACGATGCACGGTCAGATCGCACAGCATGCCCAGCGGCCCAGGATACTGCGCGACTTCAACGGCACCTTCCTCTGTGATCGCAAGCGTAGGATCGGAAAGCACCGCCTGCGCTTCCTCCGGCGTCAGGCCGGTGTATTTTTCGACTTGCGTTTCCGTCCGTGTCGGCGCATGCGCAAGACACCAGCCAACACGCTGATAAAGTCCGTCCGCCAGCACGTCATGGACTATTTTGAACATGTCCCGTCCGAAAATCACTTGGTTGACGTAGATGGTCGCGTCGTCAGCCGCCTGTTCCTGTTCCGGCGTCCGTGGGTCGAACCGGATGATCTCATCCCCGGAAAACACCCGCAGAAGCCCCGGCTTGGCCCATTCCACAGCCTCAAGGACAGTTCTGTCCACGTACGTGGACAGTCCGCGCGCCTCCCTGTCGTCATCAACGGAAAAACCGTAACCGAGATACTGCCTCTTCAGCCGGCTCCGCGTCTCGGAAAGCTCGGATCCCTGCCGCCCTGCACACTGCTGCGACTCGCGCACAACCACCTTGCGCAGCCTGTCTTTTAAGCTCTCATCGATCATCAGCACACCCTCAAAGCCTTCGCCCTTTTGAGCGGCGCAAACCCGCCGCCGCGTTCCTCATGCAACCCCAGCCCAACCGCCAGATAGCGGAAAGCATCCGCCGCATGGCTTGTCCAGTCATGCAGGGGACGCGCCCGAAAATCCTGCGCCTTATCGTCAAACTCCCGCTGATACAGACGCAAAGCCTCAAGCCCGGCCGCGCATTTTTTTTCGTCGAACCAGCACCGCGGGAGCAGCATCCGCACGGCATTGATGCCGTCATCAACCCTGCCCATCGGGAGCACGCGCCCGGCTATCCCAAGCCGCCGCAGCGTTTCCAGCCTCGTCGTCCCCGTCCCAAGCTCCGAAGCCCCTGCATCGTGCGGCAGGAAGTGCTCGCCGTAGACGTAGCCCTTTTCCTGGAGCACCCGGACGTAGTGCTCAAGCCCCACGCCGGACGCCGCGTAGTAGTCGATGATGTGCGCTTCACGCCCCACGATCTGGGCAAACCAAATCGCCGTACTGTCAGAAAAACCAAGGTCCCACGCCGTCACGACGGGATAACCTGGCTGATACGAAACAGTGTCGATATGCCCGTCTTTCTCCAGCCCGTCCAAAATCTTGCCGTAATAGCTGCCGACGACAGCGGCGGTAAAGCTGCACTCGTATTCCTGCTCGTACTCTTCCTCCGACATCTCCCTCCGCGCCGTCGCCAAATCGGCATCGGAAAGGATGCCGGTCTCTGATGCCCGGTACATGAGCCGAGCCCACTCATCGCCGGTCTTGGCCGTCTCCCAGATGCGCCAGAGCGCGTTTTTTCCTTTCGGCGTGCCCAAAAAAAGCGCCGTTCCGTGCGTTGACAGAAGCATGGGCAGGACGATCTCCGACCACATGGAAAAAGGCATCTGCGCGACCTCATCAAAGACGACATCGCACAAATCGAGACCGCGCAGGCTGTCAGGATTTTCTGCGCCGTACAAACGGATTCTGGCCCCGTTAGGGAAGTCCGCCCGCAGCTCCACCTCGCTGAGCTTCGCGCCAGCGGCCAGCGCGATCTTTTTGAGGTAATCCCAGGCGACGTCTTTGGCCTGCCGGTACGTCGGGGCGATGTACGCGCCGCGATATCTGCTCCCCGCCGCCGTCGCATTACGGCACAGTCTGGACACGGCCAGCACCGTCTTGCCAAAGCGACGGTGGCAGATAAGGACGCCGTATCGCCTTGAATCAAGCGACTTGAGCGCATCCTGCTGCAAAGGGCGGAGCTTCACGCGGACTTCAGACACCGCCATCATCATCACCGCCGAAAAGGATCACTTTTGTCGTCTGCTTGACGTCGGCCTGGACCTTGTCCACAAAAAGGCCGAGATGCCGGCCCAAAAGCTCCAGCGCCTTAAGCCTGTCTGATCTCTTGACTTTTGTCCCGTCTCTCCCGGCGCTGACCTCGGTCACGCTCATGGCGGCGTCATCCGATATGCTGCGGCTGTCCTTGAGCACAAGCCCGTCCGGCCCCCACTCCATCAGATCGCGCGGGTCTGAAAAGGCTACCTTGGCGATCTCTCTGATGACCTTGTCCTGGGTGATCTCCGTGCGCTTTGCCCGCTGAGCCTGCGCTGCAGAAATAGCCTCTGCGATACAACTTTTTACAGCGAGCTTTTGCCCTATCCTGCTGGCAGTCTTTGCACTGTACCCGGCGCGGATGGCTGCCTGCGTCGCGTTAAGATCGACGAGGTACTCCCGCACAAAAGCCGCCTGCTTGTCTGTCATCTTCTTTTTTCGCATAGCCCCACCCTGCCAGTCTTTTTTACTGCGGCACAGGCTCATCAAGGGCGTTGTCCAAGACGGCCGGGTCATCCCTCTGCCATGGGTCGCCCCACCACCATCCGCCTGGACGGTTGTGCCGCTCCCGGATCTCCCCGCGCTCGACCTTGCGATGTGTGTTTTGATAAGCCCTGCGGCACTCGATGGAGCAATACAGTCTCCGAGGATTGTCGGACGGGATCTCACACCCGCAAAAAACGCACGGCCTGGCCATGCGTTTAAGTATATCACCGCTTTTCTGTCCCCCATGCCTTTTGCTGGGCATGAGGGCGTTTGAATGCGTTTGTGCTTAATTGACTGTATTTTTTAATTAAAAATTTTTCACTTTTTACTGGTGTTTGAGCCGCCAAAGCTGCAAAGCCGCCGCCTCTGCTGAGTACCGGCGGCGATTTTTTGCGCCTTCTACGGCGATGGGGGCACCTGCGGAAACCCATGAAAGGACCATCTGCTCCCCGACGCCCATTTCAACGCATATTTCCGCCATGCTGCGGAGTATGCGAGGGGTGTATGTGATTTCCTGCGTGTCGGCCATTGTGTTCCTTTTTATCTTAAAGTTTCACTTCAAGTATTGCTCAATTGCATCGGCAGCCTGTTTCCACCCGAAACACACCGCAGTGCCATATCCGGCTTCCCGCAGCCTCTGGAGCATGGCTTTCTGCTCAGGTCGCACGTCTGACGGCTTTCCATCTGCCCGTTTCATCTCAATCCACAGGCCGTGGCATCCGCGTCGGCCTGCCGCGAGGAAAAGGTCAGGCACGCCTTTGGTCATGCCTTCGGCTTTGAGCCATGCGGCCATTGCCAGTGTGCGCTTGCCGCCGTTCGGGATGGCGAGAAGCTGTGCCTCTTCCTTACCCGGGAAGAGTCTCCACCATCTGAGCAGCGCGACCTGTTCCTGGTGCTCTGTTGCTGACATACCCGTTTTTCGCACAGAATTTGCCTGTGCTGAAAAATTTTCCGCATCCGTGTATGAATATCTATTTTTTGCCATTTTTTGATTCTATGGGCATTTCTGCGCGTTTTAGAGATATACGCTCTTTTCCGCCCGGTTCCGTAGGCTCAATGAGCCTGACAAGTTCAAGATGCGCCGATTTTTCGACTTTGTCGCGGATGTGTTCCCCGCCAAGGATGCGCATGGCCACTGTGATGACGTCAAGCAACTCCATGACGATATGCTCTTCCTGCCCAGACTTCCCTTTTCCCTGCTGCTGGATGGCGTCCACAAGCTCCATGACTTCATGCGAGAGCACGCTGACCGCTTCCCATATACCGTCCGCATCATGCGGCCACTCATGCTTCCGCCTAGCCATAGCCATCCATGTGGCGACTTTTTCCGCCAGCATCGCGCCGCGGCCTTCGTCACCGTCGCCGACGATCTGGCGCTGCTTCCGCAAGCTCAGCATGTCTTCATTTCGTCCTTCTTCGCACATCCCGCAGTCTTCTCCCATCGGTCCTGCCCATGAGCCAGGGCAGGACGCGCATTTATTGCCATGGAACCGCATAATCGGCCTGTTCCCATTCCGTCAGGACGGCCTCTCGCCTGTCGTCATGCCTCGGCTTTTTCCCGACCGTTTCCAGCGCAGCAGCCGTATCAGGCATCCCTGGCTGGATGTCATCGTCAGACCTCTGCCGGATGTAGCCGCGCCAGACGCCGTATTGCGTCGGTGATCCCCGAAAATCGACCGGCATCTCATCAACGCCGGCACGCCTGTATTTTTCCACGACCTCGGCATCTCCACCGGAGCAGCGCGGGCACTTCACGACGCAGCCGAACGGACGCCGCGACGAGAAAAACCAGAGCCAGCCTTCCCGGCACTCCGGACAGCCGGCTTTCTGCTTCGAAAATTCCGGATGGGCTTCAAGCCAGGCGAGATACTTTGCGTAAATCGCCTTGCCCATGTTCGTCGGGATGGTGTCCAGATCGGAAATCGCAGACGTGATGAAATCAGCAGCCGCGTCCGGTACGTCCTGTGTCTTTTTCGCGATCACAGCGTAGATCGGTGTCCCCTTTGCAGGCCTTGTCCGGCCGAAACTTGCGTAGATCGTCTCCAGAACACGATTGAGTTCCATATCTGTCATTTTTTCATCCCCCTAGAGGTTGCAGCGAGACAAAAATTCAAGGAACTCCGGCGAAGCTTGTTCCGTATATGGATTTCCGCTCCCATCAGGCTTGAGCTCAAAGAGACCAGCCCAGCCTCTTTGCACGGATTGCTGGACAATGGCCGCCTTCATCGGGACGTCTTCCCCGGCCAGTTTGTCCAGCTTGGCAAGGGAAAGCCTCAGGGCCTCACCGGTAAGAGGCTTACGGATCTGCCGTCTCATGTCCTCAAAGGCGACAAGAGCATCATGCAGCTCGCCTTCTGTGCCTGCGTAGGCTTCGATTGAAGCCACGAGCTCAGGACGTGAATTGCCTGTTTGCTTCCGTCTGGGTTTTGGGGGTGGTTTTTGAGCTGATTCATTTGTATCCGCATCAAGGGGGGAAAGGGGGGTTTTATTTTTAGTTGTAGTTGTAGTTGTAGTTGTAGTTGGTATATTCCGTATTACGTTTTTTACGTCCGTATTTTTTGTATCGTCTTTTATACGTCCGTATACGTCCGTATTTTTTGTATCAGATTTTATACGATTCCAGCGTTCATTTATGGCTTTTCTGCTCTTCTCGCATTTCTCCGCATAGTGCTGCGCATCCCGCTCAAAAGCCTGAGAAAGCACAACCCAGGCCATGTTGAGGAGAGCGTCCCCGGAAAAATCCGGAGACTCGCCGTCAAAACGCCCGAGAATAGCATCCAGAATCTTTGCTTTCTGATCCGGAGAAAGCAGAGATAACACCGGCTTCATCTCCGGATAGAGAATCAGCCCGTTGACTTTTTTCTGTTCATCCATTATGCTTTTCTCCAGTTCATGGCTTGTTTATCTGTTTCGCCCCTGTTGCCGCAGGGGCTTTTTTGTTTGCCTTCACCCATTCCGCCCGCGCCACTTCAAGCTGCGGGCAGTCCTTGAGCGCCGCCAGCTTTTTCCCGCCGCGCACGCCGTAGCAGACAAGATATCCCTTCCTGCCGTCCAAAAACGGACAATCGACGGCAAATTTGACACAAGGCAATTCAATCATCTCCATCTCCCCAGTCGCCGCATCCGGCGTTCGCCCGCGTTTTTGCCCAGCACGCCGAGCATCGGTAATCCGTGATCATGCGGCTGCACGGATGCAGCTTCCCGGACCGATCGATCCAGCCATGGCATTTCCGCCTGGTGAGCATTTTTTCTTTGGCGGACGCTTCCTGGCCCATCCTCTCGGCGACCGTTTTCTTGATCGGCTCAAGGTCCATTCCGCCATCGCGCAGAATCTGCGCACATTCATCTCTTGATGTGCCTTTGTGCTTGTACTGGTACAAGCGGATCGCCGTAAGCCAGACCCGCGCGCAGAATTTTCCGCATGTTACCTGTTCCCTGGATGTTGGATGATAACTCACGCCGCAGATTGGGCATGTACGATCATCAAGACGCTTTTGAAACATCGTCACACGCTCCGCTTTATCGTGTGACTGCACGATCTTTCGCCGCATCGTATCCTGGCAGCAGATTCGAATCAGGAACGGCACGCAGAACGGCGATGAAATAGGCGCAGGCGCGTTCCACCAGCTCGCGCCGGTTGTACGCGCCTCCCGTAGCCCCCAAAACTGAGCAGATGTCATCCAGGAGTTCCGGAGTCCACCGCATCGACGTCGGATCAGTCATCGCCATGGGTGTCCCCCTCTTCACTCAAGCGTGCCATTGCAGCCCGAAGCGCGTCGGCTGTCGAACAATGCGCGCCAAGATGCTTTCTGGTGGCCAATGCGCAAATGATTGGCGTCGAAACGCCAGAAGCGCGCGAAAGGTCAACCTGTTTCAGACCAGTTTCCCGCAAAAATTCGATGATTTCGTCAGATAGTGTTTTCATGCGGCAAATATTAACAAACAAAAACTAAAAAAACAACTTTTATAAACATCTAGTAATTTACAAAAAACAATTTTTCTGACAGGAAAAAAACATGAAACTCGAAGAAAGGATCATCAAATCATTACACCGTGTTCTAGATGAACACGGTGGGGTACAGGCCAGCGCGGCAAAGGCGCTCGGGGTCAGTCCTCCCGCCCTGTATAACTGGCTCAACGGCAAGGGGATGACAAAAAACCTCGCCCTTATAAACGCGCTTGAAACGATCGGGTATCGGCTGCTCCCTCCGGATGAGAAACTGGAGGATTATGCACTGATTCCTAAAGTTGAAGCCCAGCCGGGTGCAGGCTCATCACTCATCATTTCCGGTGAAGTCGATGGCTATTATGCTTTTCGCCAAGATTTTTTAGGTAGAGAATCAATCAGCGCATCAAAATCCGTCCTGATGACCGTACGCGGCGATTCCATGATGCCGACTATCTCGCAGGGCGACACCGTGCTTGTCGAACAATCGGACAGGGAACTTTTTGACGGCCGCATCTATGTTTTCACCCTCGTGGATGAGCTGAAAATCAAGCGCATCATCAAATCCGCCAAAGGCATTATCCTCCGGTCAGACAATGCCGCGTATCCTGACGACATCGTCACGCCTGACCAAGTAGACAGCCTTATCGTACATGGCCGTGTCAGGTGGATCGGTAAGGTGCTATAAGGCAAGAGGCATAAAGATTCGCGGCCGGCTATCCTTATTCATTTTTGTACCTCTTTTGGAGGTTCGATCAGGCCAGCAACACGGGCAGAAATAAGCAATGTGTTCCCGCAATTCTTGCAACAAATAGTAATTGTTACATATTGGTATGATACTTCATAAATGGATTCGTCATATTCAATCAAGGAAAAAGGCCTATCCATGACCGTCCAGTCATTGTGACCGCACAATGCACAGGGTTTTGCCTGAATTTTTTTCAAATATTGCTCAATTTTTTCTCTTTTTATTTGCATGACGCCTCCTCAACACTTTGAAAATACGATGAAACAAACCAACGCAGCCATCCCCAAGACAAGTAAGAACATGACAGACGAAAAAATCAGAAAAATTTTTACGCGCATTTCACGGATCTTTTCCGCTTCCCTCCTTGCTTCCTCTCCGTATTTGCCCTCGCTGGCATAATATTCCCAGCCTGTAATCATGCTCGCTCCTCCCGCTTCGGCGGGATTTTTTTTATTTTGTATATTAACAAAAAAAAATATTTGTTGACAATACAATTAACGTTTATTAACCTATCTTCACCAACGCGAAAGACTCCAGCGAACATCCTCCGGCAAAGCCGGACAAGTAGCACACGGAAGGAATCCGCGAAGGAACCGCCGACAAAGAACCCAAGCACGGCAAGCCGCAAGCGGAGAGCAGCGGGAAGGCACGCGACGGCAGGGAAGGCGGAGGATGAGATGAGAAGAAAAACGCTGGCCCGGCATGGAAGGGGCGCGGACGAGCAAAGGCGCTGAAAAACGCGCTGGGCGTCGGCGGGTTTCGGGAGTCCCATACCAACCAAACCGAGTTTTTTCGTTTCTGCCCAGCTTCTTGCAAAATGTAAGAAGCTGGAATTGAAGCTGAAAAAGTTGTCCGCGTGCGCTGGAGAAGACAGGCAGGCGTCCGCGGCGGCGGCCCTGGGATCGGCCCGGGGCCGTTTCCCTCATCCTTGCCCGGCGTCGGGGTCGGTTTTGTGACCGGTGGCGCGGCGGCGGTCGGGGAGTCATCGGGGCTTTTTGTCAAATACCGGGAGGCGCTGCGCCTTCCACTGAAGAATGAAAGACATAAAGGAAATTCTGGATCTCTTTTGTCTTTTCACTCTTCCCTAGATTCTCCGGCTTCTGAAAAGCCCCCCTTTCCCCCCACAGCGGTGGGAGGAAGGGAGGCGGAAAGGTCGGTCACTCTTCCCTGAGTTCCCACGGCCCCTTTCATGTCCCCGGCTCCATTTTACGTCGGTCCGGTTTTCGCCCTCGACGAACGCGGCCTACTCCGCAAGACCGCTCGCGTTCCCCAGTACACCGGAGGGGAAGGCCCGCTCAGTTGGTGACAACTGTGAAGAAAAAAGTTTCCCTTGTCAAGTAAGATTTTATCTTCTATTGTTAGAAGAAGAAAAAATCTGCTACATAGGAGGAAAAAAGGAGTGGCAGAAGACATGCTCACCAAAGAAGAAATGGATCTGCTGGATGGGGAAATCCGGAAGATCTTTGCAGAAGAACAAAAAAAATTAGGGAAGTCAGATGAATACATTGGCAGGCAGGCCTTTGCCTGGGTAAAGGCTCCGCGCATGAAAATGCAGGTAATAAAAGGTTCGTCTACCAAAAAACCGCAGCAGATGCGCTTTGCAGATATCGTGAATTTGTGCGAAGTACTTGGACGACCTTGGGCTGACGTGTGCCGCGACGCGCTGAAAGCCGTGAAGGCGGCGGGAAAATCCTGATACTGGACAGTGTCAAGGAAAATGGTTACCTCTTGAGAAAAGCTGAAAAGGAGGTGCGAGGATGTCCAGAACTGCCGCAGATGAAGTTCTCAGCCGGTATTGGGACGACGGAAGCGTTCCTGTTGATCCTGCCCGCATCGCCGTTCAGATGGGGGTTGCCGTTATGGCGGATCCTCGCTTGCAGGGGAGCGGCCATTATTCCCCGGGTGACGCACAAAACGGCCCGCGCATCACCTATAACCCCAATGAAAACATTGTGCGTCAGCGCTTCACCATAGCGCATGAACTGGGGCACCATGTATTGAACCATGGAGAGCGCGACCGCGATACTCCGGCCCAGTTTACCATGTCATCCCACGACCAGAAGGAACTCGACGCAAACAGTTTTGCCGCACGCCTGCTTATGCCCGCAAAGTTTGTCAACGCGGCCATTTCCGTTGCGCGCGTCAAGACGGCTGAAGACTTGGCGAGAACGTTCCGTGTGTCCGTGGCCGCAATGAAGTTCAGGCTCAAGGAGATGGGATACCGTGTCTGACGAACTGGCCCCGCAGGAAGAAGAATCCGCTCTCCTATCGCCTCTTCCTGGTATGTCCCCGCTTGACCAGCAGACGTACACCCAAAGGCGTATCGTTTTCTGGTGTACGGCTGTAGTGTGCGGCGTGCTGTATGTATTGTTTTTCGGCGCGTTGGCATGGATCAGCTTCAGCGACGATATGTTTCTGTGCTTGATCCATTCGCGCCATCTTTTGGTTTTGGTTCTGGCGCTGCTTCTTGTCCCGTCGCTTATTCTCGGCAGAATGATCAGGGCTGTGTTTTCTTCGGACAACGAAAAGGAAGCCCCAAAAACGCCGATACAGTTAGCAAATACAACGTTGCATGATTCCATGTAAGGCGAAACTTACAAACATTAGCCTATACGCATAGGTGTGACCATTTTCGTGACGTCACGAAAATGGTCAGCTTGACCAAGCAAGCCAGGACGCTTATCTTTTTTCTGTCTGCCACCAGAAGGGTGGTTTCAAAACCTTGGTGCTGTAACACCAAGGTCACAACGGACTGGAGATGACAATCCGCCGTTGTGCAAGCGTTCCGACTAGTTCGGAACTGTCATAGGCCGGATTTTTTCCGGCCTTTTTTATGCCCGCTCCACGCGGGCTTTTTTTGTGAGAAAAAGAGAAGAAAAAAGTTTCATTTTATATATTGACTATGAAGAAAAAATCTTCTATACTGTTTTCATCAAACAAGGGGGTAGCCATGCTTAACGATATCGCGACCCAGTCTTTTTTGGAGCGGAACCGCATCCTCCGGCAGCGCAACCGCCTGCTGGAAGAGCGGAACGGCATGATCCGCGACGTCATCAATGCCATCGGGACGGCGCTGGTGATGACAGGCATGTGCATGCTCATCTACGCCGCGCTGGTGCTCGCCTTCGCTGCTGACAAATTTTGATTTTTCCGGGCGTACCGGAAAGGCGTGTACGGGAGTGTCGCATGCGCTCCTTCCAAAAGTGTTCTCCCGTACGCGCCGGGTTTATGGAGGTAAAGGGAAAATGTGCTACTGCCATTGCTCTTTTGAGAATTACATGGGCGACTGCACTCTCGGCATGCGTCAGCCACCGTGGTGGGCTCCGTGCCAGCGTGATGATGCAGAGGACGAACAGGAAGAAGAGATTGAAGAAGATGACGCGGAGGAAGAAACATGATTTCACATCTTTCCGTATCACAGCTCGACATGTTCAACCGCTGCGGCGAGCAATGGCGGCGGCGGTACATCGAGCAGGAGATCATCCCGCCAGGCATTGCCGCGCGTGTTGGGACCGGCGTTCACAGGGCCGCTGAAATCCACAACCGTACCAAGGCAAAAACCGGCAATGACATGCCGTTGGATGCGGTCCTCGACTGCGCTGCGGAAGCCTATGGGAAAGCCTTGCAGGATGGCGTTTATATCGCACCGGATGAAGTTTCTGGAGCTAGGATAGCCATGGCCGAAGGCAAGGACAGCGCGGTCAGGCTGGCGTCAGTATGGCACAAGGAAGTGGGAACAAGGATTATGCCCGCGCTTGTGGAAGAAAAGATCGTGATCGAACTTCCCGGCGTGGATCTGCCCATCATCACCATCCTGGACTGTTTCACAGCGGATAAGACCCTGCGCGATACCAAGACCAGCTCCAGGAGATGGACAACCGACAAAGCCCACACATCAATGCAGGCAACGGCATACCGCGAATCCGTGAAAGTCGCCACGGGCGACTACCCGGAAAAAATCATCTTTGACGTGCTGGTCAACAATGCAACTCCGGTTCTCCAGCTTGTTGAAACGGAAAGATCCGAAATGGATACTGCCATACTGTCCAGACGCTTCCGGACGATGCTGGCTAGCATCCGGGCAGGCATTTTTATGCCGGCTGAACCTGATTCGTGGATATGCAGCCCGAAATTCTGTGGTTACTGGCATTCATGCCCGTACATTCCCGCCCATAAAAAATTCGCAAGGAGCTTGTGAACATGGAAAAAGATTACAGCAACGTTCCGGTTTTCACCGGAAAGCAGGAAGTTGCCCAGGAAACCACGGGATTCTTTCAACCAGCTACGCGCGCAGCCGACGGCATCCTTGCCACCGATCAGGCCCGCGCTGTCGCAGAAGTACAGGCGGCCCTTGTGATCGCAGCTTCCAGGCCTCGCAATGAGCTCCAAGCCCGTGACAGGCTCATGCAGGCTTGCCAGCGCAGTAGTCTGGCAGCAACAGCGCTGTACCAGTACAGCCGAGGCGGAACGGCAATTTCAGGCCCTAGCATCCGACTGGCAGAAACGGCGGCAAGATGCTGGGGAAATGTGACTTATGGCTTCCGTGAATTGAGCCGTGACGCTGGCACAAGCGAATGCGAGGCTTTTGCATGGGATCTTGAGACGAACACAAAGGCCGTTCGCCAGTTCAGCGTAAAACACTGGAGAGATACGCGGGAAGGTGGATACGCCATCACAGACACGCGAGACATCTATGAAAAAATTGCGAATGACGCCCAACGCCGCGTCCGTGCCGCAATCCTTGAAATCATACCAGGTGACATAATTGAGGATGCTGTCGCACAATGTGAGGCGACGATGAAAGCAAAAATCGGGAATGTTGCCGAAGCCGCTGCGAAGCTCGTTGAAGTCTTCGCACAGTTCGGCGTCACCCGTGAAGCCATCGAGAACCGCTTGGGGCATCGTCTTGACGCGATACAGCCGGCCCAGGTGGAAAACTTCCGCAAGATCTATACGTCCATCAAGGACGGCATGAGCGAACCGAAAGACTGGTTCGATCTCCCGAAAGAACAGGATAAACCAGCACCGAAGCCGGCCACAAAGAAAAGGGCCGCAAAGTCCATTGAACAGGAAGCGCCTGCTCATGAACCAGCCCCAGAACAACCCCAAAAACCAACCGGTGAAGAAGAAACCCTTATCACCTGCCCGAACACCGGCAGAGGAAAGCCTGCATGGGCGTGCAACAACTGCATGGATCGCGACGGCTGCCCGGCATGGCCGGATGAAGACGAAAAATAATCCTACCTCCATCTCACCCCAGCCCCGCGCCGCGCCGGGCAAATCGCGCGGCAAATGCGATGAAGTGCATGCGCTGGCTGATGCTGAAGGATGAATTTCACAGGAGGGGGGGAACCATGATCATCATACACTACATTCTGTTCTTTGTCGCCGGCATAATCGTCGGGTCATATCTGTCTAAATAAGGAAAAAAAATGACACCAACCAACGCCGTCCAGCATGCCCGCGCATGGTCTGCGCTTGTCCTGCTGGCACCACTGTCGGACGAACGAATCTGGTCACCGGAGCAGAAAGAACTGGCTCATGATTTTGAGTCCTTCCGCTCCGGATGCGAGAAAGACCTTTCCAAAAAGGTCATCGGATGCCGGGCAGAACGCATGATAGCCGACCAGATCAACGTCTTCTGCCGCGCCATCGGATTTGACGGCAAAATCAAAGGCGAGCAGCACGTACAGGTCGCAGAAGAAAAGATGGCCGAAGCGCTTGTCGCCGTCTGCCACATGATCGCAGACGTCAAAATAACATGCCGCGCATGGTGCGTCGGGAAAAACTGGTTCGGCCTGGACAAAATGGCCTTTGAAGTCTGCCGGGACATCGTACGGGAATTTCCGTCAGCAGAAGTCCCAGGCGTCGCCCTGTATGAAAAACTCGCCGGAATGTGGGATTGAAGGAGAAAAGAAAGATGTCAGAAAGCAACGGAGAAAAACAGTTTGAGGACCGTTTTCTGCGGTCGCAGGAAGTTTGCCATTTTCTCGGCGACATCCACCAGAACACGCTTTCCCGCTGGGTTGACGAAGGAAGATTCCCAAAGCCGCACAAGGTGAACGCGCTGAAATTCTGGAGGCTGTCAGAAGTCCAGGCTTTTATCCGTTCCTTAGGGAATCAAGAAAATCAGCCCAATCCTGCATCAGTTTGATCCTGTCAGGAAGCCATTGCGCGCGGTTGTATGCGACACGAACCGCATTCCCCGGTTCATGCGCAAGCTGTTTTTCGATGACGTCTGGGTTGTATCCCATTTCGTTCAGCCGCGTGGACGCAAGCGACCTGAACGAATGCGCAACAAACTGCTCCTTCTCCCATCCCATGGCCCGCAAAGCCATCAGCACAGTACTGTCGCTCAGCGGCCTGTCCCCGTTCGGTGCACGCAGCGCCGGAAAGACAAGCCTGCTGCGGCGGAATCCTTCAGCCCTCCATTCCTTAAGCAGAGCAACCGTCTGCCGCGCCAGCGGCACAAGATGCTCGCGCCCCATCTTCATCCTTGCCGCCGGGATCGTCCACATCCCGGCATCAAGGTCAAATTCATCCCATGTCGCAAGCCTGGCCTCGCCGGGACGCACAAAAGTCAAAAGCTGCAGCGTCATCAATACGCGCACTTCTTCCCCCGGATAGGCATCGATTCCCCTGACAAGTGTACGTATCTCATCCGTGTCCGTCAGCGTCGGGAAATGCTTCTTTTTCACCGGTACAAGCGCCCCACGCAGATCACGGCACGGATCGCTTGTCATGCGGTATGTGGCTACACCATACCGGCAGATCTGCGAGCAGATCATAAGCACCCGGTGCGCCGTTTCCCGCGCCCCAGCCTGTTCGATTTTTTTCACGATGCCGAGGAATTCCGGCGGCTCAAGATCCAAGAGAGATCTTTCCCCGATCCTTGGGAAGACGTGGAGTTTGAGACGGCAAAGGATGGCCTTGGCATGCCTGTCGTTCCATCGTCTGCCGACGTTTGAGACATACCACTCCATCGCCAGCGCTTCAAAAGTATCCGCTTTGGCCTTCCTTTGCTCAGCAGGAGAAGCCCCTTTTTCGAGCGCTTCCTTCATCTCGTCGCGCTTTGCCCGTGCCTGCTTCAACGACGTCTTCGGATATACGCCAAGACTCACCCGGCTTTCCTTACCGCGAAAACGATACCGCCAGCGCCATCTCGGATTTCCAGACGGCGGAACCTCAAGATATAGGCCGTCCTCGTCGTAAATTTTATACGTCTTTTCCCTTGGCTTCGCGCTGCGAACCTTGGCGTCGCTGAGCATAGGCATAACCTCCGCAAAAGTTGCCCCACCACGTGGACAACATTCGTAAAAAGTTGCCCCATTTTTGCTTTGGATGCAAAAGTTGATAGAAGTGAAAAGATGTGGCAAAAATGAGCTAAGACTCCAAAAAAATCAAGCCCCCCTGGTCGGTAAAAGTATCCGATGGGGGGCTATAATTAGATAACCTGGTAGCCAAGGTGGGACTTGAACCCACACACCCGTGAAGGTGCCTGATTTTGAGTCAGGTGCGTCTGCCATTCCGCCACTCGGCCATGCGAATGCGGTATGTGTAAAACAAAACCTCCGCCCTG
>Ga0208297_1001525_pt1 | contig 20453 bp, 19 predicted proteins | sample LMS_cellobiose_e_FD_187367 | JGI IMG/M metagenome (GOLD analysis project Ga0208297, IMG submission 187367) | Rumen-fistulated moose microbial communities from Alaska, USA - LMS_cellobiose_enrichment (SPAdes) (version 2) | ecosystem: Host-associated > Mammals > Digestive system > Stomach > Rumen... | reverse complement strand
TGAAACTGAAAGTACTTCAGTGTGACCTCGATGCACCAGCCAAGGAAAGCATAGGCAAAAAACAGCAATATCAAGTTTATCAGGCGGTCAGTCGCCATTCTCCAAAACTCCTCTGAATTCTATATTGGGCTGCTGCATGTCGGATTCCGTCAGAATCCGTCAAACGTTCCTGTTCCGTAATATGAGGTCATTTGGGTAGCTTGAGACAATTTTTCTACGAGACGGGATCAGAGCCTAAAATGAGCACAAGGACACTTCTTGCTCTCGCTCATTTTCATTTTTTTGTCTCATTCATTAACTATTGTCTCAGTATTAACTACTAAATTCCCGGCAAAATCCATGATTCGCCATCAAAAGCCATCAAAGATTCACGGGCATGAAAAGACCCCGGAAATGGCGTATTTCCGGGGGTTTTCGACTCTTGTTGGGTCTGATTAACGCTTGCTGAACTGGCTTGCGCGACGAGCCTTCTTGAGGCCGTACTTCTTTCTTTCCTTCATTCTCGGGTCACGGGTCATGAAACCGGCTGCCTTGAGAGCGTGCCTGTTTTCAGGATCTGCAACGCAGAGAGCTCTGGAGATGCCGTGGCGAAGAGCGCCGCTCTGGCCGGTGGTGCCGCCGCCCTTAACGGTAGCGATGACATCGAACTGGCCTTCAGCCCCAACGAGCTGCAGAGGCCTGCGGACTTCGCTCTTGAGGATCTCCATGCCGGCGAAATAATCGTCGAGCGCCTTCTTGTTTACGGTGATGTTGCCGGTGCCAGGGACGAGTCTAACTCTGGCTACAGAAGACTTTCTTCTGCCGGTTCCTGCATACTGCATTTTTGCCATTTAGTCTCTCCCCCTTTCTAGAAATTCCAGACTTCCGGCTTCTGGGCCGCATGCTTGTGATCCGGACCAGCGTAAACCTTGAGCTTCTTGTACATCTGACGGCCGAGCGGTCCCTTGGGCATCATGCCCTTGACAGCGTGGCGGATGATCTCTTCGGGGTCCTTAGCCTGGAGCTTCTCGAAGGTGATCTCTCTGAGACCGCCGGGATAGCCGGTGTGATGCTTGTAGATCTTTTCTTTTGCCTTCTTACCGGTGACCTGTACCTTCTCGGCGTTGATAACGATGACGTAATCGCCTGTGTCGAGGAACGGGGTGTAAGTGGGCTTCTTCTTGCCGCGGAGTATCATAGCGGCCTCAGTGCAGAGGCGGCCAAGGGTCTTACCCTCTGCGTCGAGGATGTACCACTTGCGTTCGATCTCCGAAGGCTTTGCAATGTAGGATGACATTTCTAAACCTCCCTGTCTACTCTGATGCTTAATCCGCCGGGGCGGCGCATCGGTTTCGACGCCTACTCAGATGCCTTGCAATGCATCGGTTTCGGCACTGTAACTATAACAATTACTGCAGCACTCAATAAAGCGCGCTCATAAATAATAAGCGCTGGAAACGCTTTTGTCAAGCATTTTCAACGCTTTTACACACTTTTTTGCTTTGCCCGCGCCGTGAGGCTCAGCGCCTGCTGAACTCGCGCTCGATATTGCGGGACGCGTCGCGTTTTGCGATGTCTTCGCGCTTGTCGTAGAGCTTTTTGCCCTTTGCGACCGCGAGCTCGAGCTTGGCGCGGCCGCGCTTGTCGAGATAGACCTGCGTAGGTATCAGCGAATAGCCCTTGAGGGTGGTCTGGCCGATCAGCTTGCGTATCTCCGCCTTGTGCATGAGCAGCTTCTTGGGGCGGAACGGGTCGGTGTTGTAGCGGTTCCCCTGCTCGTAGGGGCTGATATGCATGTTGTAGACGAAGACCTCGCCGTTTTCGACCTTGGCGAAGGAGTCGCGCAAATTCACCCCGCCGGCTCTGACGGATTTTATCTCCGTGCCGCTGAGTTCAAGGCCGCACTCGTACGTCTCTTCGAGGAAGTAGTCGTGCCTTGCTTTTCTGTTCTGCGCTACGATCTTGCCTACGCTCAATACAGGCCTCCGAATTTGCTGAAGGGGAAAAGTCTGAAGACAGCCTTGCCGAGGAAAGCGTCCCTGCTTATGAGGCCTACGCGGGAATCGCGGCTGTCCATGCTGCCGAGGCGGTTGTCGCCCATCATGAAGTACATGCCCTCGGGGATCACGGTCTCGTCGATATCGCCGTTGGTATAGCCGTCCTTGAGATAATCTTCCTGAATGGCCTCGCCGTTGACGTATACCTGGCCGTCCTTGATCGCCAGGGTGTCGCCCGGGGTCCCGATGACCCTCTTGATGAGCAGCTTCTCGCTGCCGGTCTCGGTCGTGAGAGTGCTGTGGAACACCGCGATGTCGCCCAGTTTGGGCTCTCCGCCGAGCTTGTAGGCGAGCTTATAGACGAACAGATAGTCGTTCTCTATAAGGGTGTTCTGCATCGAGCTGTTGCGGACTATGGTCGGCTGTATCACCTGCAGGATGAGAAAGGCCGCGATAACGGCCGGGACTATGGTCTTGATCCAATCCATGACTTCGCTTTTTACGCTGCCCTTCTTTTCGGGCTCCTTGGTCTCGGGAGCCTGGGGGCTTTCGGTCTTTATCTCTTCGTTCGTCATTTTACACCTTTGTTTATATGCTCTATCTCGCGCGTGAAGAGCTGCGCCTCGGGCGCGCTCCACAGCGGCACTGCTGATTTTATAACAAGACCGGTGAGGCGGTCAAGTGGTTCGGGGGCTTCGTGTATGTGAAGTTCGCCCGCGTGCAGCAGCTGGGTGTTCTGTTCTGTGCGGCGGCCGCCGTATTTGGTGTCGCCGAGCAGCGGATATCCCGCGTAGGCGAGGTGGGCGCGTATCTGGTGGCTGCGTCCGGTAACGAGCTCGACCCGCAGCAGGCTGTAGCCCTTACGGGCAGCGACCGGGTGGACTATAGTCTCGATATAGCGCCCGTCGGGGCTTTCGAGCGGCAGGACCTTTCCCCTGTTGCGCTGCTCGTCCTTGACCAGTTTGTTCTTAAGATGCAGGTCTTCGCGCAGCTCGCCGCAGGCTATGCAGTAATAGAACTTGCTGATGAGCCCGTCCTCGCGGAACATCTGCGTAAGGGTGCGCAGGGCCTGCGCGTTCTTGCCGAAGACGACTATGCCCGTGGTGTTGCGGTCGAGCCTGTGGACGGGGCTGGGAGTGAAGCTCTTCTCCGCCCTGGGCTCGTAGGCCCCGGTCTCTATGAGGTAATCCGTGACCTGGTTGGCCAGGGTGTCCTTCTTTTCGTTGCTGTCGCCGTGCACGAGGAGCCCGAAGGGCTTGTTGACAGCGATGAGGTCGTCGTCCTCGTAGGCGATGGTGAACTGGCGCTTTGCGTGGAACTGTTTCTTTTTGCGGGTGTAAAGATCGAGCTCGCTGTCAGCGATGTAGAGCGCGACAACGTCGCCCTCGCTGAGCATGGTGTTCTCGGAGGCTTTTTTGCCGTTCAGCTTGACGTCCTTGCGGAGCGCTTTGTAAATGTAAGACAGCGGAGCGTTGCTCAGATACTTCTTGAGGAAGCGGTCCAGGCGCTGTCCGCCGTCGTTGGCTGTAATAAAAATTTCCCTCATATCGTATATATTTTAACACAAAACCACAATATCTATGTTATAATTGTGTTACATATAGATAAAAGGGGGATCATCTATGAACAAGATCAGAGACATCATATATGATTATAATGATATATTTGTAGCCCTGCTCATAATAGTCGTCGCAGGCGCGATGCTGCTTTGGAGAGTCAACGCCATCATGGAATATCCCGAATATCTTGCGGCGAACACCGAACCCACCCAGAGCACCAAGGTAGAGGACCCCGATCTTTCGGGCCTTGACCTGACCACAGACGCGGCTATCAGCACAGATTACAACACAAATCCTGACGACGCCAACGCCGAGCCCGAGACCCAGGCAGCGGTCACCACTCCGGTGGAACCGACCCCGGCTCCGCCCACAGGCGACGTCAAGTTCGAGATCCCGAAGGGATCCTCGGCCAGCAAGATCGCAGACCTGCTCAGACAGGCCGGCCTGATCGACGACAAGCAGGCCTTCCTGAACATGCTCAGCGAAAAGAAGGCTGATACCAAGCTCAAGGCAGGAACCTTCACCATTCCGGCAGGCGCGACTATCGAAGAGATCATCACCATCCTGACGAAGTAGCGCTCAGGCTCCAGGCAAACAGAATAAAAGGCGCAAGCGCAAGCTTGCGCTTTTTTAATGCGGCGAGCACCGCGGCGGCGAGGCCTGCGGCGATGAATGCCGCGCAGGAGATCTGCAGCAGAGGGCCCGCTCCGAGGGCAAGGCCGAGCGCGGAAAACAGCTTCGCGTCAGCGAGGCCTATGGGAAGCTCCGCTCGCAGCGCCGCCGCGGGGACCGCCACGGCCAGCCAGAGCGCGAGCGAAGCGAGCGCGGCGGCCGGCTGCGGGCCTGTGACCAGCCCGAAGGCAAACAGCGCCGCTATCCACTGGTCCTCGACCGTCCCGTCCAAAGCGTCCGTATAGGCGCAGTGCAGCAGGCAAAAGGCCGTAAAGGCGTCAGGCGCCAGGTAGAACAGCAAAGATATCACAACTATGCTGTACGGCCCGCTATGAGCCGTTCTGCGGCCTTCCAGCCGCGGATCCTCGCAGTAGTCACGGCTCCACGATGCAGGCACGAACGGCCTGCTCCACCACCAGAAAGCGCCTGCGATGAGGCAACAAAAAAGACGCGTCAAAAGAGTATCCTTTCTTCCCGTCTTTATATTATTTTACATTTATTGCTATTTATTGTCAATGCTTTCGCAAAGGAAAAGCTGCGGATGTTCCTCCGCGGGCACGCTCTCGCTATTGTCCGGTCGCTCCGCTTATCGCAGCGGTACTAAGCTCTGTCTTCGCCTTCGGCTCGCCAATCGCTAAGTGCCGGCGCCGGACGATGCCCGCTTGAGGAAGCATCCATCCGCTTTTTCTTCACAAGACACTACAGACCGATCTTGGTATGGTTTTTCTCGAGGAACTTCATGAGCGGCACGCCGAGTACGTAGCAGGCGATGAGCTCGCCGAGCGCTACCCACGCGGCCGCGAGCCAGAAATGATCTTCGAGCCCGAAGAAATACCAGAGCTCGAAACCTACGATGAGTCCGTTGCTGATCACGTTGCAGAGCGGCGCGGCGTAAGGCTTTTTGCGCAGCAGCCAGATGCCGCCTACGCCGATGAGGGTCGCGAGGGTCCCGAATATAACGTCATGAATGCCGAAGGGTCCGATGAGGTTGGCCAGAAGACAGCCGAGAGTTAGGCCGGGCACGGCGGCAGGGGTGAACAGGGCGAGAACGCAGAGCGCTTCGGATACCCTGATCTGCATTGTGCCGTAGGAGATGGGTGCGAGCAGAAGGGTCAGAGCGGCGTAAAGAGCCGCAATAATCGCTGTTTTTGCAATGTTCTTAGTCATTTTGTTTCCTTTCTTTGACTAATCGCTCTGCCTATGGTTTTCAGCGAGACAATCGGCAGCGCGAAGCTATTTAATTTTTTATCTAATATACAGGAAGATTCCTGATGATCAGCGTTGCAGCAACGAAGAAAGCAAGCATCAGCGCTGCTATCAGATCGCCGCGTCTGAACCGCATCCCGTTCATGCGGGTGCGGCCTTCGCCGCCGTGATAGCAGCGGGCTTCCATGGCCATTGCCAGGTCGCCCGCTATGCGGAAGGCAGAAACGAACAGCGGCACCAGCAGCGGCACCAGCGCCCTCGCCCTCTCGCGCAGCTTCCCGCTCTCAAAATCGGCTCCGCGCGCGGTCTGGGCCTTCATTATCTTGTCGGTCTCCTCGAGCAGGGTCGGAATGAAGCGCAGAGCTATGGAGAGCATCATCGCTATCTCGTGTGAGGGGACCCCTATCTTCGACAGCGGGGCGAGGTAGGCCTCCATGCCGTCGGTGAGCTGTATGGGCTTGGTCGTGAGGGTCAGCAGCGAGCTGCCGAATATAAGCATTATCAGGCGCACCGCCATGAACACCGCCCTCTGGACGCCCTCGACCGTGAGCGTGAGCTTCCACCAGCTCCAGATCACGGTGCCGGGGATAGAGAACATGTTTATCGCAACGGTCAGCACGATAAGGAAAATGATGGGCTTGAGGCCGCGCGACATGAATTTGAACGGTATGCCCGAGACCTTGACGACAGCCGCCAGGCAGAGCGCGGCAAATGCAAAACCAGTAAAGTTCTTCACGAGAAACAGGGACACGAGGAAGACCAGTGTCCCGAGTATCTTCGTGCGGGGATCCAGCCTGTGGACGGCTGATTCCGCCGGATAGTACTGTCCGAGCGTTATGTCGCGTATAGCCATGGTTCTCTGAGCAAAAGACCGGCCCGCACCAGCGGACCGGTCCTGAATAACGTTTTGTTAGCCTTACTTGTTGGCTTCTTCTTCCTCGGCCTTGTGAGCCTCGATGATCTTCTGTGCCAGCTGGCCCGGAACTTCGGTGTAGCGCTCGAAGCTGAGGGTGAAGCTGCCGCGAGCCTGGGTCATTGCGCGCAGGTCGTTGGCATAGCTGAAGAGCTCGACCTGGGGAGCCTCGGCGATGAGCTTCTGCAGGCCGCCCGCCATCGGTTCCATACCGAGGATGGCGCCGCGGCGCTTGTTCATGTCGCCCATGACGTCGCCGGTGTAGTCCTGCGGAACGATGATCTCAACGTGCATGATCGGCTCGAGCAGGCAGGGCTTTGCTTCCTGGATGCCCTTCTTGAACGCGAGCGAAGCAGCGATCTTGAACGACATTTCGTCGGAGTCTACAGCGTGGTAAGAACCGTAGTAGAGGGTAGCCTTGATGTTCTGGCACTTGCAGCCTGCAAGGGGGCCCTTCTCCATGCACTCGCGCAGGCCTTTTTCGACCGCGGGGATGAAGTTCTTGGGTACGCAGCCGCCTACGGTCTCGTCGGCGAACTCGAACTCTTCTGCGGACGGGCTGAACTTGATGTAAACGTCGCCGTACTGGCCGCTGCCGCCGGTCTGCTTCTTGTGCTTGCCCTGTACGTCAGAGGTGCCCTTGATGGTCTCTCTGTAAGCGACCTTCTGGGGAACTACTTCGACGTCGACGCCGTTGAGGTTCTTGAGCTTGGCGAGGATGATGCCGGTCTGCAGGTCGCCCTGGGTTCCGAGCAGGGACTGCCTGGTCTCGGAGTTGCGCTCGAAGCTGAAGGAAGGATCTTCTTCCTTGAGCCTGTTGAGGCCGTCAGCGATCTTGGCGGCGTCGCCCTTGGCCTTCGCCTCGATAGCGGTGAAGAGGGTCGGCTGCGGATATTCGATAGCCGGGAACTTGACTGCGTTAGCCTTGTCGCAGAGGGTGTCGCCGGTCTGGGTGTACTGGAGCTTGCCGAGGGCTACGATATCGCCCGGGAAGACTTCGGGAGCCTCGCCCTGGGTCTTGCCTCTCATGAAGAAGACGGAGCCGAGCTTCTCTTCCTTTTCGGCGTTGGCATTGTAGATCATCATAGCCGGGGTGATCTTGCCACGGATGACCTTGACGAGGGATACCTTGCCGAGGAACTGGTCTACGAGGGTCTTGAAGACGAAAGCTGCGACCGGGCCGTCGCCGTAAGCGACAGAACCTTCTTCAGCAGCGACTTCGCCGCCGGCCTTGGGAACGTACTTGATGCACGCGTCGAGGAGCTCCTTGATGCCGGTGCCCTTGATGGCGCTGCAGCAGAATACCGGGCAGAGGTCTCCGCCCGCGATGGCGTTTGCAAGACCGTTGTTGAATTCTTCTTCGGTGAACTCTTCGCCTTCGAAGAACTTCTCCATGAGAGCCTCGTCGGTCTCTGCGATCTTCTCGTTGAGGGCGTCCTTGTCGTCGAGGGTCATGACGGAGCTGCCGAACTTGTCCTGAAGAGCCGCGATGAGCTCGGGCAGGTTCACGTTCTCCTTGTCGGTCTTGTTGATGACGAAGAAGCGCGGGGTGCCGAACTTCTTGCAGCTGGTCCAGGCCTTCTCGGTTCCTACCTGGATGCCGCTGGAAGCGTCTACGAAGATGGCTGCCGCCTCGGCTGCTCTCAGAGCCTCGTCGACCTCGCCTACGAAGTCGAACACGCCCGGGGTGTCGAGGAAGTTGATCTTGCACTTGTTATATTCTACGGGGACCACGGAAAGGCCGATGGAGTAACCTTTTTCGATCTCCATCTTGTCGAAGTCGGAAACAGTGTTGCCGTCCTCTACCTTTCCGAGCCTGCTGATCACACCTGTTGCGAGCAGGGCTGCTTCAAGGAAGGTCGTTTTTCCGGAGCTGCCGTGTCCGATCAGAGCGATATTTCTGATGTTTTCGCTTTTATAACCCTTCATTTATGGTCATCCTCCTAATATTTATCCGATTGGGCGGGTGCGAAGTCCGCCAACATTCAGTATATCACAGCTTACGCTGCCTCGTAAAGCCTAAAAGTCCGCGGTCCTCGGGGTGCGCGGGAACGGCAGTACGTCGCGGATGTTGCTGACGCCTGTGAGGTACATGATGAGCCTCTCGAAGCCCAGGCCGTAGCCGCTGTGCTTGACGCCGCCGTACTTGCGGAGCTCCAGATACCACCAGTAGTTCTCCTCGGGGAAGCCGAGGTCCTTTATCTTCTGCTTGAGAACGTCGTAGCGTTCCTCTCTCTGGGAACCGCCGACGATCTCGCCGATGCCGGGGACCAGCAGGTCGCAGGCCGCGACGGTCTTGCCGTCTTCGTTCATGCGCATGTAGAAGGCCTTGATGCTGGCCGGGTAGTTGATGAGGAACACAGGCTTCTTGAACACCTCTTCGGTGATGTAGCGCTCATGCTCGCTCTGCAGGTCCATGCCCCAGCCGGTGACCGGGTAGTCGAACTTCTTGTCAGCCTTTTCGAGCAGCTCGATGGCCTTGGTGTAGTCGAGGCGCTCGAAATCGTTGCTGACGACGTTGTCGAGCCTCTCGAGCAGGCCCTTGTCGACGAAGCTGTTGAAGAAATTCATCTCTTCGGGGCAGTGCTCGAGCACGTAATTGATTACGTACTTGATCATCTCCTCGATGTTGTCCATGTTGCCCTCAAGGTCGCAGAAAGCCATCTCCGGCTCCATCATCCAGAACTCGCTGGCGTGGCGCGCGGTGTTGGAATTCTCGGCGCGGAAGGTCGGGCCGAAGGTGTAGATGTTCTTGAACGCGAGCGCGAATATCTCGCCCTCGAGCTGGCCGCTCACGGTGAGGTTGGCGCTCTTTCCGAAGAAGTCCTTGTCGTAGTCGACGGAGCCGTCCTCCTTGCGGGGCAGGTTCTCAAGGTCGAGCGTGGTGACGCGGAACATCTCGCCGGCGCCTTCTGCGTCGCTGCAGGTGATGAGCGGGGTGTGCGCGTAAACGAAGCCCTTCTCCTGGAAGAACTTGTGGATGGCGTAGGCTGCGACGCTCCTTACGCGGAAGACCGCGCTGAAGAGGTTGGTGCGCATGCGAAGGTGGCCCTGGGTGCGCAGGAACTCGAGCGTGTGACGCTTGTTCTGTATGGGGTAATCGTTGTCGGAGGGAGCCTCCACGACTACCTTCTTAGCCTTAACCTCGAAGGGCTGGCGGGCCTCAGGCGTGAGGACCAGAGTGCCTTCCACCGAAAGAGCGGTGGACAGCGGAAGCTTGGAGACCTCCGAGAAATTATCTATATCGGCCTCCTCATAGACGATCTGCACCGGCTTGAAGAAGGTGCCGTCGTTTAGCTCGATGAAGCCGAACTTGTTCGAGCCGCGGTTATTTCTGATCCAGCCGCAGACCTTGATATCCTGATCTGCGTACGCTGCAGGATCCTTGAAAAGCGTTCTGAAATCAATAATATCCATGTTTGTCACCTCGTAAAGAATCATTAACGATTTAGTATATCACAAAAAGAGAGGCGCTTGGCCTCTCTTTTGCTGTTTTTTGAAGTTTTTTCAAAGCTCCGGGGCGTTTATTTGCCGTATTCGAGCTGCAGCGAAAGTATCTTTGACGCGACTGCGTTGAACTCGGGGTACTGTCCGCAGAAATCGAGCACTATCCCGCCTGCGGCGACCTTGAATTCGCGGCGGTCGGGATAGGTGATGGTCACGCCGTGGCCGCTAAGCACCTGCAGGGAACCGTCGAGGCTCTCGAGATAATCTGCGAGCTGTTTTTCTATGAAGACCTCTGCAGCGACGTGCAGGGACTCGCGGTCGGCCTCTGACATGCTGTTATAGAAGTCGGTGTTGACGTTGATGAAGTTCATCGAGATCTGATGATCCGTCATCGCAAGGTAGGGCTGCACGGTATAGAAGCTGCTGGTCAGCAGCGTGGTCGGAGGGTTCTCCTGGCCGTCTATCTCGTTCGCGAGAATGGCGGGCATCACCTCGTCCATCTCCATCTCGACCGTGCTCACGCCGAGCATCTCGAAGTTCGAAACATACTGGAACGCGTTCGGGACCCTTATGCGCAGGCCCTTGAGGTCGGCCAGGCTCTCGATGCGCCTCACGTTATTGGAGATGCAGCGGTTCCCGTTTACCGAAAGCCCCAGGCAGGTCATGCCGGTGTTGTCGAAAGCCTCCTGGAACAGCGCCACTACCTCAGGATCGTTGCAGATCTTAGAAGCCTGCTCAACGTCGTCGAAGAGCCACGGGAAATCAGCTGCGCAGAGAGCCGGATACTGCGAACCGAGCACTGTAGACGCTATGCACATCTCCGCCTCGCCTGCCATCACTGCCTTCGTGAATTCCTCTTCGTTTCCGAGGGTGTTGTTGCCGTAAAGCTCGACCTTGTAGCGTCCGTCGGTGGCGTCTTCGAAAAGCGGCTTGAAGACCTCGGCAAGAGCCTTGCTCGTGGGGTGGGAATCCCCGAAATAAGTCGCGAGCTTAACAGTCCTCACCTCTCCGCGCCCGCCGGCGCACGAGGAAAGAGAAAGCAGCAATACGGCCGTTACGGCCAGCGCAGCAAGCTTTTTCATGGACACCTCCCGACTTTCTTATATATTCATTGTAACACAAAAGAGAGGCGCATGGCCTCTCTTTTAGCTTTTGCGGTATTACAGCGCCCTGAAGCCCTGATACCAGCCTTCCTCGTCCCAGACGATCTCATGAGCGACGCCGTCGGTGCTGAGCGCCGGATTGGCCTCTACGTCGGGCAGCATGCTCTCGCTTACCCAGAACTCGCCCATGTGAAGGGTGTCCTTGGTCCACATGGTCTTGAGGGGTACGCCCTTGTCCGGGCAGGTGCGCAGGCACATCTGCAGGCAGAGCTTGTCGCTGTCCATAACTGCCGGTATGCGCAGATACTCGGTGACGATGGAGGTTATGGCGTTGGGATAGGTCTCCTCGAAGGAGCCTCTCTCAAGCAGCTTCTTTGTGGTGACGTCAGCGTTGCCTATGCCGTTGAAGTTTCCGCCGGTCTTCGGGGAAAGGTGCAGCACGCCGATGCGGTCGATGAAGGGCTTTTCCTTGTAGGTGTAGGAACGGCCTACGACGTTCGGGTCCATGCCGTCGCCGGAGACTTCCTTGCCGATCTGCTCAAGGATGAGCACGTTGACCTTCTCGAAGGGCACGGAAGCCATGAGCTCCTTGGCCTTTACGAGCATCTTCGGTTCCTCTTCGTCAACGCATTCGTTGGGAACGGCGGTGATGCTGTAGGTCTGGTGCAGGGCGTTCTCGAGTATGCCTATAGCAAACGGAATGTTGCAGTTCTTAAGGCAGGTGCGGCCGAAGCTGGGCACGTTGATATGCATCTCGTCAAAGCCTCTGCTGTGGCAGATGCTTGCGCCGTACTGCTTGCCGAGGCCGATGGCGAGCATCTTCATGATGCCGCTCTCGTACGGGCCGCGGAAGTCGGTGTGCGGCTTGATGCGGGCTACGGGCACGATGTAGTCGCAGGAAAGCGCGAAGGCGTCGAGCCTTACTTCAAGACCTTCCGGGGAAACGCCTACGTGGCCGGTCTCCATGGTGCAGTGGATCTCGCAGCCGATAGTCTCTTCGGTGATGCCGTAGTGCTCGAGCAGAGCTCTCTGGCCTTCAGCGGTAGCGCCGCCGTGGCTTCCCATGCCGGGGACCACGTACGGAGTGCAGCCGACCCTTCTGATCTCTTCAGCCATAGTCTTCAGAATTACCGCGATATTGGCGACCTCACGGCTCATAGCGGACATGCAGACGGTCTTGCCCGGCTCCAGCCTCTCGAGGGTCCCTTCCCTCTTAAGCGCGTCGCGCACGGCCTGCGCCACATCAGGCACGTGGGTGTCGTCAAGGTGATTGACGACCTTGTAAAACTTCGGGATCTCAACATCCTTCAGCAGATCATAAACAACTCCCATTTTATCCTCCTTAATTATTTGTAATAATCCATTACTTCTTTTAATTGTTCCAAATCTATATGATTATTAATAAGTCGCCAACGATATTTGCCACTGCATATTACTGTACTACTAGTTACAACTAGTTGCTTGATTCTGACACCTGACGCATCGTAAAAAATCAGTCTTACAATAGCACCATTATTACGATTATAGCCGATTCTTATAATTAACAGACCGTCAAATAAATCTGCTAATCGCTTGACTTCTTCCTTATTGCTTATTTCTACCCGTTTCCCACTATCACTGAACAGGATTTCTGCTTTGCAGGCATTAGAGAGATCAACTGTATTAGGCTGAAGAATGAACAAAAAAGAAATCAGGAGAAGAATAGCAAGTACTCGCTTAGTTATACCTGACATATATGAACTGTCCAATATTGGAGGTGGAGATCAGCTCATAATGCAATGAACTACTCCATCCCGTTGCGACATATAATGATGAGCCACTGTAATCAAATGCAACTATAGAATGACCGCCATTGCCCAAGTAGTCATCAACCTCCACTTGTAAAACAGCTCCAGCATCAATATGATTTGTTATAGTTGTCCAAGAGACTGACAATCTTGGAACTACAGCGATATGAGTTGGCACGCAATATCTTCCAGAACAAAATGAGTCATAGGCAGGTTTAATATTTGACCATGATGTTCCAGATGTGTTAGGTGTATTGCTCGTAGTAATCAAATTTGTGTCCATTAAATAAAAGAATTGTTCAAAAATCGTTGAGTCTGATAGATTTGTAGACAATGGGCTTGCTCCAGTAGATCTAAAGTAAAGCATGACGTTTGTCGCTGCGGTTGGTGAACAATGCTCTGTCACAAGCTCTCCAGTTCCATTAGGTCTATATACTGTAATCGAGCTAAAGCTATTCATTACAACAGGTGAAAACGAAATTGATCGGCTTATCAAATTATTGCTATGCCTTGCTTTTGCATCATAGCCTATTATGTGATCATAAGAAGCCTCATAATCCTCAACGAAAGCGTTATAGGCAGACTTAACTTTTTCATAATCATATTCTTTAAGCGAATCAATAACAGTAAAACAATCACCTTTTCTTAGACAATATGTATATGTTCCAATATAGTATAATTCTTTTTCATAGTTATCACGGTTGTCTAAAAGCTGTACATTCATCAGTCCTTCGCATGCTGGAGCTCCTTTGAACGAAAACGATGAAGTAATAAAGGAACCGAAGAAGTTCATTATTTGTATATAGCCAGTCCGTTCCTTATCTGTTTCCAAATAAAATACCATTCCGTTAATAACGTTATCTGGTGAAAATAAAGGTACACTATCACAAATCACCGTTGATGAAGACCAATTACAATCTGGATACTTGGATGAACACTCAAGGTTAATCCTACTGATTTCAGAAAGCGCAAAAATTTCATATTCCTTTTTTGAGATAACCTGCCTATCGTCGATTGCAAACGAAACAACACTACTTAAAACAAACACTATTACAATAAAAAGTGCTGTTATTCTTTTATACATTTTTAACCTCCATAAAAGCTATATGTAAAGTATCGTTTAACGTTTACGGGTATTCTTATTAAATTGCCCGAAGCTTTGGGGCTTCGGGCATATGGTTTGTACTGTGAGCTACATTACCATGTTCGGCAGCCAGAGGATGATCTGCGGGAATACCGTTATCAGGAACAGTATGCCTATGTACAGAAGCACCATTGGCCAGACGCGCTTTATCAGATCGAGCAGCTGTATCTTGGAGATACCAATGCCGATGTAGAGCACGTTGCCGACCGGCGGAGTGAGAAGGCCGATGACCAGGCCGTATACCATGATGACGCCGAATGCTACGGGATCGATACCGAGGTTGGTGACGATCGGCAGGAATATCGGAGTAAGTATGGTCAGGGCCGGTGTAACGTCCATAAACAGACCGACGATCAGTATGAACACGTTGATGAGGCAGAGGATCACGGTCGGGTTGTCCGACATGCTGGTGATGAGCTCGGCGATCTTCTGCGGGATGCGCGCAACGGTAACGACGGTAGCCAGAGCCTGGCAGGCCGCTACGATGAGCATGATGACCGCGCTGGATTTGGCGGAGCCGACGACTACTCTCTTGAAGGTCTTGAAGTCCATCCTCTTGTAGACGAACTTCGCGATGATGTAAGCGTAGACGCAGGCGATGACGCCGGCCTCGGTCGGGGTGAACATACCGGAAAGTATGCCGCCCATGATGATGACAGGCATCATGAGAGCCGGGAAGGCTTCCTTGGTAGCCTGCCAGACCTCTTTCGCGGTGGCGCGCTTCATGACAGGATAGTTCTTCTTCCTGTTCATCGTCCACCATGCGAACATGCAGACGAGACCGGTGATGATGCCGGGGATGACGCCGCCGACGAACATCTTTGTTACCGATACGCCGCTCAGAACGCCGAAGATTACCATCGGCAGCGAGGGCGGGATGATCGGTCCGGTGATGGCGCCTGCGCAGCAGACCGCGGTGGAATCAGCCGCGTCATAACCCTCCTTGATCATGAGGGGGAGCATGATGCCGCCGATCGCGGAAACGGTAACTACGGCAGCGCCGGTAAGGGCTGCGAAGATCATGCAGGCCAGGATAGCGGCGTAACCGATACCGGCCTTGATGTGGCCGAGCAGTACCCGGCAGAAATCTACTATGCCCTTTGAAAGGTTGCCCGCGTTCATGATATCACCGCAAAGGATGAAGAACGGGATGGCCATGAGTGCGAAGTTGTTTACACCGCTGTAGAGGTAAGTCGGAACTACCTTGAAGCTGGTGACGGCCGAATAGGTGGCCATGGTGAACACGGTGCTCAGAATGGAGAGACCGATGGGCACGCCGAGGGCCATGAAGCCGAAGAGGGAGACGAGGAATACAACTAATATCATTATTCAGCTTCCTCCTTTCCCTGGTTCTGGAGCATCTCTACGGTGGTCGGCTTGCCGGTGAGCATCATAACGAGGTTATAGATGTTCACGCAGAGCATGATGAACATACCGATCGGGATGATCAGCTGCACGACACCGTACGGAATACGGGTAAGCGGGAGCGGGTTTGCGATGTTGACCGCGATGAGGTCCTTCATGGTGACGATGGTGACCGCCAGGATGAAGCTCACGATGAGGTTGGCAACGATATCTACGATCTTGCGCGCCTTCGGCTTGAGGGCGTTGATAACGATATCAACCCTTACGTGGGTGCCCTCCTTGATCGCTATCGCGGAACCAAGGTAGGTGCACCACACGAAGAGTATACGGGAGATCTCTTCAAACGACACAAACGCGAAGTTGAAGACGTATCTCCCGATAACGTTAATGAAGATCAGCAGTACCATTGCAACCGTGGCAAAGAACAGAAACCAGTCTATCGCTTTCCACATTATGCTGACTGCTTTTTTCATTATTGAATTTCTCCGAATCTTATAAATTATTTAAGACCTGAGACTCTGACGCTAAATATTAGTTAGCAGCCTTGAGCTCGTCGATCTTGGCCATAACAGCGTCGAAATCGGGATACTTAGCGCGATAGTCAACGATGACCTGGCTGCCTGCAGCCTTGAACTCTTCACGATCCGGATAGGTGACTTCTACGCCGTGCTCCTGCAGAGCCTTGACGTCGCTCTCCATACCGGCGAGGTAGAGCTCGAGCTGCTTAGCTACGAAAGCGGTAACGGCATCCTGGAGGACCTTCTGGTCAGCTTCGCTCATGCTCTTGAAGAACGGGGTGTTGACGTTGACGAAGTTCATGGAGATCTGGTGGTTGGTGATTGCGAGGTAAGGCTGAACCTCATACCAGCCGTTGGTGAGCAGCGTGGTGGGCGGGTTCTCCTGACCGTCGATGGTGCCCTGCTGGAGAGCGGTGAATACTTCAGACAGACCCATGGTAACGGTGGTCGCGCCGAGGTACTTGAAGTTGCTTACATAGTGAGCAGCTTCCGGCAGACGGAGCTTGATGCCCTTAAGGTCTGCGAGAGTGTTGATCGGGTGCTGGTTGTTGGAGATGCAGCGGTTCCCGTTGATGGACAGACCAAGGCAGGTCATGTTGACGGAATCGAATGCTTTCTGATAGAAAGCCATGATCTCCGGGTTGTTGTTGATCTTGGATGCCTGAGCTACATCGTCGAAGACCCAGGGGAAGTCCGCGCCGTAGAGAGCGGGGAACTGGTCGCCCATGATGTTGCCGGTAACGCACATCTCGATGGTGCCGGTCTTAACGCCTTCGTTGAATTCAGCCTCGCCGCCGAGAGCGTTGTTGCCGTAGATCTCGACTTCGTAACGGCCTTCGGTGCCCTGGTCTACCATGGGCTTGAACACTTCTGCCAGAGCTACGCTGGTCGGATGAGTGTCAGCATAATAGGTAGCGATCTTGATGGGCTTGGTTTCTACCTTCTTTTCTCCGCAAGCTGCAAGCGCGAAGATCATGGTGAAGGCAAGAAGCAGTGCTACAAACTTTTTCATTTAACTTCTCCTCCTTAAGTAATATTCTGTAACGGAATTGTCACAGAAACAAGCGGTAGGATCAATATATCATCCTTCACGGAAACCGTCAAGCCGATTAACAGTTTCCAAACATAGGCGATAAAATGCCGCATCGGCTGCACATTTTTTCAAACAGTTGAATAGGCTTCTATGATATATTTATAGTATAACGACTAACACCTACTTATTATAGGATCTTATAAATTCAGGAGGAGACTATGGAGCGAAGCAAGAAAATACTTGAGGGTCTGAGCAACCAGTATACCAGAGCTACCATGAAGTCGATGGGCTTTTCCACCGATGATCTGAAGCGGCCTTTCATCGGCATCGCGAACGCGTGGAGCGAGTGCGTTCCGGGCCACTTTAATCTTAGGCAGGTCGCCCAGAGGGTACGCGACGGTATCTACAAGGCGGGCGGCACTCCCGTGGAATTCGGGGTGATGGGAGCCTGCGACGGCATGGCGAACGGACACAACGGCATGCACTATATCCTTCCCTCCCGCGAGCTCATCGCGAACTCCGTAGAGAGCATGGCGGAAGTCAACATGTTCGACGGCCTGGTGCTGCTCGGCTCCTGCGACAAGATAGTTCCGGGCATGCTGATGGCGGCCGCAAGGCTCAACATTCCGTGCATACTCCTGCCAGGCGGCCCGATGATGGGCGGAGTGGTGTTCGACGGCAGGGAATCCGACCAGACCACCGCGAGCGAAGCCTACGGTATGCTCTCCGCGGGAAAGATAACCGAAAAAGAATATACCGATCTTGAAGACACGGCCTGCCCGGGCTGCGGCTCCTGCTCGTATCTGGGCACAGCAAACACAATGTGCGCGATCTCCGAAGCTCTGGGAATGACGGTCCCCGGAGGCGGCACGGCTCCCGCGACCTCGGCGGCCAGGCTGGTGCTGGGCGAGCTCACGGGCGAAAAGATCGTGGAGCTCGTAAAGCGCGACATCAAGGCCCGCGACATACTTACCAAAGGAGCCATCGAAAACGGCATCAAGTGCTGCCTCGCGATGAGCGGTTCCACGAACGCCGTTATGCACCTCACAGCCATCGCCCGCGAAGCGGAGCTCGACATGGACGTGCTCAACCTGTTCGACACCCTCTCCGACGTCACCCCGCAGATAGCGAAGATGAACCCCGCGGCCAAATACAACGTAGTGGACTTCCACATCGACGGAGGCGTCCCCCGCATGATGGAATACATGCAGAGCGTCTTGGATACGGGCTGCATGACCGTGACCGGCAAGACTGTGGCAGAGAACATCGCGGAGTATAACTACCCGTACCCGCGCACCGGCAAGGTCGTGCATACCATGGACGACCCCTTCGGCTACACCGGCGGCGTCGCCGTGCTGCGCGGCAACATCGCGCCCGACACAGGCGTCACCAAGCCCGGCGCGTTCGACAAGTCGCTGCACCATTTTGAAGGCGAAGCCATCTGCTTCGACTCCGAGGAAGAGGCGGAGGAAGCCATACTCGCGGGCAAGGTGCGCGAAGGCCACGTAGTGGTCATCCGCTACGAAGGCCCCAAGGGCGGACCCGGAATGCGCGAGATGTACAAGGCCATGAAGTTCCTCTACGGACGCGGCCTCAACCTTTCCACAGCCCTCATCACAGACGGACGCTTCAGCGGTACGAACAACGGCTGCTTCGTCGGCCACATCTCGCCCGAGGCGAGCGAAGGCGGCCCGATAGCGGTCATCCACGACGGCGACCGCATAGTTATCGACGTCGAAAAGAAGCAGCTCGACATGCTCGTCCCGCAGGAGGAGATCGAGCGCAGGCTCGCCGAATGGAAGCGCCCGGCTCCCAAGTTCACGAAGGGCTGGCTCGGACTCTACTGCAAGATCGCGGCTTCGGGAAGCGAAGGCGCGGTGCTCAAATACGACGATCTTTAGGAGGACAACATGGCTTACAGATCTGAGGACCTTCTCCAGGGCCCCGAAAAACCGTTTTACAGATCCATCTTCAAATCGATGGGTTACTCCGACTTCGAGCTTGACCACAGGCCAATGATCGGCATCGCGAACACCTTCAACACCCTCTGCCCCGGCCACAGAAACCTCGACGAGGTCTGCAGGCGCGTCAGCGACGGTATACTCGCGGGCGGCGGCACCCCTTGCGTCTTCGGCTGCATCGCCCAATGCGACGCCATAGGCCAGGGCGTGGAAGGCATGCACTACATGCTGCCGCACAGAGACCTTGTCGCCAACAGCGTCGAGAGCGAAGTCCGCGCCAACAGGCTCGACGGCATAGTGATGCTGGCAAGCTGCGACAAGATAGTCCCGGGCATGCTGATGGCGGCCGCAAGGCTCGACGTCCCCGCCCTCATCGTCTGCGGCGGACCCATGCTCGGCGGCATCGAATTCGACGGGCGCGAAGCCGACATGACCTCGGCCGACGAAGCCTACGGAATGCTCGCGGCGGGCAAGATAGGCCGCGGCACCTACGACAACCTCGAAAACCTGATCTGCCCGGGCAGCGGCTCCTGCAGCTTCTTCGGCACCGCGAACAGCATGTGCTCCCTGACCGAGGCCATGGGCATGATGCTCCCCGGCGGAGCCATAATCCCGGCGGTCTACGCTGCGCGCATGCGCCACGCATTTGAAAGCGGCCTCGCCATCGTAGACCTCTGCCGCAAGGGCATCACCGCAAGGCAGATCATCAACGAAAAGGGCATACGCAACACCATACGCGTAGCGATGGCCGAAGCGGCTTCGACCAACAGCATACTGCACCTCTGCGCCATCGCGCATGAAGCAGAGGCTGACATCGACATCATCGCCGAGTACGAGCGCTTCAACCGCGAGATACCGCAGATACTCAAGGTCAACCCGGCTTCCAAGTACAATCAGGAAGACTACTACAAGGCCGGCGGCGTTCCCAGAGTCATGAAGAACCTCGGAGAGCTGCTCGAGCTCGACGCCATGACCGTTTCGGGCAAGACCGTGGGCGAGAACCTCGCTGAATACGTGTTCGAGTACCCGGAGAACACCGAGGTCGTCAAGTACCCGGACGCTCCGTTCCAAGCACAGGGCGGCATACAGATAATGCGCGGCAATATCGCTCCCGAGACAGGCGTCGCCAAGCCTGGCGCCATCAAGGCGGAGATACATCAGTTCACGGGCAAGGCGATATGCTTCGACTCCGAGGAGGAGTGCAACAAGGCCATCATCGACGGCAAGGTCGTGGACGGAGACGTCGTGGTGCTGCGCTACGAAGGCCCCAAGGGCGGACCCGGGATGCGCGAGATGTACAAGTCCATGAAATACCTGCACGGCAGAGGACTCGACACCTCGACGGCGCTCATAACCGACGGGCGCTTCAGCGGGACCAACAACGGCTGCTTCGTTGGCCACATCTCGCCTGAGGCCGCTGACGGCGGCCCGCTCGCGGCGATACGCGACGGCGACATCATCGACATAGACGTCGACGCAGGGACCCTGAACGTGAGGCTCAGCGACGAGGAGATCGCCGAGCGCCTCAAGGACTGGAAGCCGGTCGTCAAGGACGTACCGCGCGGCTATCTGCGCATGTACCAGAAGCTCGCGACCTCCGCGGCCAAGGGCGGATATATCGATTACTAGGCACAAAGCAAAAGAGGGTGTCCCAAAAGGTCTAAACTTAGACCTTGAGGAGGCATCCTCTATTTTTATTCAATCGAATTGCCAGAAAGAAAAAAGAGCTCTGCCGCTCCTATCTGTTCATCGCTACCGCTATCTTCGTT
>Ga0208297_1001523_pt1 | contig 20474 bp, 15 predicted proteins | sample LMS_cellobiose_e_FD_187367 | JGI IMG/M metagenome (GOLD analysis project Ga0208297, IMG submission 187367) | Rumen-fistulated moose microbial communities from Alaska, USA - LMS_cellobiose_enrichment (SPAdes) (version 2) | ecosystem: Host-associated > Mammals > Digestive system > Stomach > Rumen... | reverse complement strand
CCGGCCGCGCGCGCGATGCCCGTACCGTCGCCGATGCCGGCGCCGCCGTAGCCGCCGTTGGCCGCGCCGCCGAGCGCAATGACGGTGGCGCCGTCGATCACGATGTTCACCGCCGGACGCCCGCTGCTGCCGCCGATGCCGGCGCCGCCCGCGCCGCCGACGGCGATCAGCGTGCCGCTGCCGCCGATGCGCAGGACGCCGACGCCCTCGCCGCCGGTCGTGTTCGGGCCGGAGCCGTTCTTCTCAATGCCGGCCCGGCCGAAGCCGCCGCGCAGCACATTGACGCCGAGGATCGTCAGATTCACGTCCGCGACGTTCTCGTCCGCGATCGTGAGCGCGCCCATGCGGGGCGTCGTGCCGTCGATCCGCACGCCGTTGAGCGTGACGCTCGTGACCGGCAGATCCGTGCCCTCGCTCACACCGGGGATCATGATGACGTCGGTCGCGGTCTCGACGTCGGGCGCGTTGGAGATCGTCAGCGTCGCGCCGAGGTTGATCGAGAGGATGTTCACGCCGTTCACGGTTCGATAGAGATAACCCTCCGGATCGCCGACGACCGTGAACTGCCCGACGACCGCGGAATGGTTCGCGGCGTTCTCAAACGTCACGACGACGGAGACGTTGCTCTCCGGCATGACGAAGCTGAGCGTGTCGCCCTCGAGCAGCTCCAGCTCCTCGCCGGTATCGTCGCGCGTGACGGAGAGAGAGACCAGCACATAGCCCGCCTTGCGCAGCAGATCCATCGAGACGGTCTGCCCCGCGGCGGCGGTGGTCTGATCCTTCGTGGAGTTGCCGTCCACCAGTACCTCGATATGGATCGTGTATTCATCCGTCACGGCGGCGGCCTCGAGATAGTAATAACCGTCGTCATGCTTCACGCCGGCATAGCCCTCGACCGCCGGGGAGACCACGGACGCATTGTCGCGGCTGCGGAGCGCGGTGGAGAAGGTCTCGGGGAACTCGGCCTCCTCCTCCAGAAGCACGGCATAGCCGCTGCCCTCGTTCGTGATCGTGCCGCCCTCGAGCACGAGGCTCGTATTCGGGGAGACGCACAGCGTGGCCTCGCCGTCGTTCGGCGTCAGGGTGATCTCGCCGCCCGTCACGGTGAGCTGCCCGCTCATGAGGCTGACCGCGCCGTTGATCCGGCCCGCGTTGACGAGCGAGCCCTCGCAGACCACGGAGGCGTTCAGCACGGCGGACGCGTTGTTCCACAGCTCGTCGCCGCTGAAGACGCTCTCGGCGTTCAGCGTGCCGTTGTTGGTGATCGTGCCGTGGCCGCTCAGTTCCCAGGGGAGCGTGAGCGTGCCGTTGTTCGTCAGCGACGCGTCCTCCTGCACGGCGACCCAGAAATTCTCCTCAAAGGTCAGGCGCTTGTCGGAGGGAACGACGAAGTCGATGTCGATATTCAGCTCGTCCGACTCCACGCCCTCGGTCAGGCCGACGATGACCTCCTCCACGTCGTCACGGTTCAGCTCGGCCTGGATCTCCGCCGCCGTCATGCCGTTGACGCGCACGGTCTTGTGGTTGTCGTCGGGCGTGTCGCCGCCGGGCTCATCGCCGGGCTCGTCGCCGGGCTCGTCAGCAGGCGCGCTGCCCCAGACGGGGTCCTGCACCGCGATCGCATCGCCGGGCGCCGGCGCTTCCGCATCGGCGGCGCTCTCGTCCTGCGCGACGCGCTCGTCGGCCTGCTCCGGCGTCAGATCGCGCAGATCGATGCCGGAGTCCTCATAGATCTTGTCGCGCAGCGCGTCGTCCGCCGCCAGCTCCTGAAGGATGAAGCCGTCGACGTCCTCCTCCGTGAAGGACTGCTTGACGATATCGCACTTGTCGCCGGGCACGTCAGGCTCATAGACGTAGAAGTCCGCCGCCTCGCCCGCGCGGAGCGTGGTGGTCTTGGTCTGGCCCGCCACCGGATTCGTGACGCTGCACTCCACGACGCCCTCGAGCAGGAAGAGCTGGGAGTGACCCTCGTCGATCTCCCGGATCCAGCCGCAGGTGCCGCGGATGCCCGTCACCATCGTGGCGGTGCGGATCGTCAGCGTCTCCTCCTCCTTGAGCGGGGCGCTCACGTTGAAGAAGATGTCACCCGATTCCAGCAGCAGCTCCAGCTTGCTGCCGCTCTTGCGCACCTCCGCACGGCTGGACGCATCCAGCTTGGCCGCCTTCGTATCGTCCAGGCTGATCCAGGCGTAGCTCTTGGCCTGGGTCGAGACACGATAGCCGCTGTAAAGGCGCATATTGTCCCGCAGCGTGACGCTCTTGCCTCCGCTGCTCTCCACCGCGACGGTGCCCTCGCTCCTGGCAAGACGCATGGTCGCAGCCGTCTCCGCCGCGCGCACGGGGCGCAGCCAGCCGAGACAGACGACGAGCGCCAGCAGGCAGGAAGCCATCCGCCGCATTCCGGTCCTCCGGTCCATCAATGATCCGCTCCTTTCTATCGTTGCAGTTCGTCCAGCGTGAGGATCTCAAAGCCCTCCGCCTTGCCTTTGAGTTTGATGGTGCCGCCGAGCGAGGTGACCTTCGCCCGGTCGCCCAGCGCGTCCGCCACGGCGCGCGAGATCAGGATCTTGCCGCCCGGGGCGTTTGCCTCGAGTCGGGAGGCGGTGTTGACCGTGTCGCCGATGGCGGTGTAATCCATGCGCTTGGGCGCGCCGATGTTGCCGACGACCGCAGGGCCCCAGTTGACGCCCACGCCGAAGGACACCGTCCGCCCGAAACGCTCCAGCAGCTCCTCGCCGAGAGCCTTCGAGCCCTCCACCATGTCCATCGCGGCGCAGCAGGCAAGGTAGACCGCATCCTCCTGCGGGAGGGGGGCGTTCCAGAAGGCCATCGTGCAGTCGCCCACGAACTTGTCCAGCGTGCCGTGGTTGCGCATGATGCACTCGGTCGTGAGCGTGAGATAGCGGTTGATGATCTCGACCACCGTGGGCGGGTCGAGCGCCTCGCTCATGGTCGTGAAGCCGCGGATATCGACGAAGAGCACCGCGATATCGTACAGCCGAGCTCCAGCGCGCCGCTGCCCTGCTCGAGCAGCTGGCGCATCACCGCGGGGTCAACGTAGTGCCCGAAGGTGTTGGTCACGCGGCGGCGCTCCCGCTGGGCGCGGACATAGTTGTCCGCGACCGCGGCGATCAGCAGCACCGTGACGCACAGCGGCACCCAGAGCACGTGCAGGATCCGGCCGCCGCGATAGCACGCGAAGCACAGGCCCAGCCAGCCGAGGCAGACACCCAGCCAGCCCAGCAGCGCGAAGCGCACGCGCCGGTCGATCAGAAACAGCAGCATCAGCGCGCAGACCGCGAACAGCACGGCCAGCTGCACGCCCCGCCCGACCGCGCGCGGGAAAAAGCCCGCGCGAAACGCGTCGATCTGGTTGGCCTGAAACTCGATGCCGTACATCGGGACGGCATGGTCGACCGAGGTGCGGTATTCGTCCTGCATGCCGGCGGCGTAGGGGCCGATCAGGACGATCTTGTCCGCGAAATAGTCCGGCTCGATCGTGCCGTCGAGCAGGTCGACGATCGAGACCTCGTCATAGTAGCCGCGGGCGCCGGCGGTGAAGGGCAGGTAGAAAAAGCCGCCGTCCGTCTCCGGCGCGGGGTTGGGCGCCGCGCCCGTCGCGGCGCACCAGCGCTCGTAGATCGTGCGGGCGAAGGAGTACACGCGGCCGACGCCCGGCACGTCGATATACAGCAGCGCGTGGCGCAGCACGCCGTCCCCGTCCGCCATGGCGTTGATGTGGCCGAGGCCCGCGCCCTCCGCCAGCGCGTCGTACGGCGCGTCCCAGGCGAGCACGGCGCGGTTGTCCATGTAGAAGCGGTCGCCGTCCACCACCAGCTCGCTGCCGAACGTCGCCGCGCCGGCGACGACGACGTTGCCGCCGTCCGCCGCGACCGCGGCGAGATACTCGTCCGCGTCCGGATCGGCGCTCTCGCCGACGTAGAGCACGTCGATGCCGATCACGGCGGGCCGACAGTCGGGATCGGCGTTGTTCAGGTATTCGATGGCCTCCGCCATCACGGTGCGCGGCCAGGGCATCGGGCCGAGCGCGTCGGACGCGCGCTGATCCATGCCGATGACGACGACCTCGCCGTCCGCTGCGCCGGCGCGCTGATAGAACGCGTCGGACGCCGTGCCGTCGAGCGAATCGAACCAGCCGAGGGCGGCCGCGGCCGTGAGCGCCGCGGCGGCGAGCAGGGCGGCGAGCAGCCGCTTCCAGAACCCGCGCCTCATCGCTTCTCCTCCGGGGCGGGATCCGCCGTCTCCCAGGCGCGGCTGGTCTCGAACAGGGCGAGGATGTCGCCGTCGACACCGCCCTCCTCCACCATGCTGTGGAGGATCGAGAGCGCCTTCGCCACGGGCATGGCCGGCTTATAGGGCCGGTCGCTCGCGGTGAGCGAATCGAACACGTCCAGAATGGTCAGCAGGCGCACCTCCGGCGGGATCTGCTCCGCCGTGAGATGCTGCGGGTAACCCTTGCCGTTGAGCAGCTCGTGATGCGCGGCGGCCCAATGCGGCACCTGGGAATAGATCTTCGGGAAGGTGACGCGGCCGAGGATGCGGCCGGTGACGACGACGTGGCTCTGCATGACGGCGCGCTCCGCGTCCGTCAGCGTGCCCTTGCGGATGGAGAGACACTCGCGCTCCGCATCCGTCAGCCAGGGGCGCTCCGCGCCGGTCTCATCAAGATAGGTGCGCGCGGCGAGCGCCTGCACGGCGGCCAGATCGCCGTCCGGCAGGAAGCCGGCGCGGTTCACGCGCTCGATGAGCGCCAGCGCCTCCGTCCGCTCCTGCGCGCGGCGCGCGCACGCCGGGCCGTCGAGCCGGCCCTCGAGCTGCGCGATGCGGTCGAGCAGGGCCACGGTGCCGAAGCGCTGCCGGATCTCCGCCAGCGCGGGGCCGAGGCGCGTCTCCTTGTCCATGACCTCGAGCGGCACGACCAGCTTGCCCACGTCGTGCAGCCAGACGCTCAGCAGGAACGTGCGGCGCTTGTTCGCATCGAACCGCCAGGGGTGGCCCGTGCGGTCCAGCCAGTCGAGAAAGGCCTCGCCCACGCGCGCCATGTTGCGCGTGTGATTGGCGTTGTAGGGCGAGCGCTCGTCGATCGCGGTAGAGAGCGCGCCCACCAGGGAATCGAGCAGAGCGGTGATCTGCTCGGCATACTGCATGTTCGTGATGCTGATGGCCGCCTGCGAGGAGAGCGCGGAGACCAGCAGCTCGATCTCGGGATCGAAGGGGATCGTGTTCCCGTCCGCGTCCTGCGCGTTGATGAGCTGAGTGACGCCGATGAGCTCGCCCTTGTCGTTCGCCATCGGCACGACGAGCATGCTCTGCGTGCGATAGCCGGTCATGGCGTCGTAGCGCAGGGAGCCGGTAAAGTCGAAGTGACTGTCGGTATGCACGTCGGCCACGTTGATCGTCCGGTCGTGCAGCGCCACCCAGGCGCAGACGTACTTCTCCTCCAGCGGGACGGGCGGCAGGGAGATCGGGTCGGCGTGCCCGCCCTGGCGGACGCCCTGCGAGCGCGTGACCATGCGGCAGAAATGCAGCCCGTCGTCCTCCGCAAGGTAGAGGGTGCCCGCGTCGCAATGGGAGAGGTCCATCGCGGTATCGAGGATGCTGCTGAGCAGGGCCTCGCGGTCGTGCTCGCTCGTGAGGGCGAGGCACATGGCAAGGAAGCGCTCCATCCCGTCCGTTCTCACAGGCAGATCACCTCACCCTCCCTGGCAAAGCGGCACTGCGGGCAGATGCGCGCGGCCTCCGCCTCGGCGGCGTCGAGCATATCGTCGGTGTGGCGGGGATCGTGATGGAGGATGCGCGCCTGCTTTGCCCCGCAGTCACGGGCGAGGCGCGCCGCATCCGTCCAGCGGCTGTGGCCGAACGCCGCGCTCGCGCACCACTCCCCGTCGCTGTACTGTCCGTCGCACAGGAGGAGGTCGCAGTCCGCGGCGAAGGCGCGCAGGTCGGGCAGAAGCGCCTCGGTCAGCGTACAGTCGGTCGCAAAGACGACGCGTTTGCCCCCGCCGGTCAGGCGCAGGAGCGTCACGCCGCCGGGGTGCACGCCCTCCATCGTGTCGACCCGCAGGGGGCCGAAGCGGAGCGCCGCGGGCAGCTCGTGCCAGCTGATCCGGCCGGGCAGCGCCTCCGGCCCGACGGGCCACAGCGGCGGAGAGAGCAGCCGCTCCACCTGCGCGCGGGCGTCCAGCCCGCCGCGCGAGGCGGCGTAGAGCGCCAGGTGCGCGCCCGGATGGAGCGCGTAGGCGCACATCGGCAGGCCGATCAGATGATCGACGTGCGGATGGCTCAGCAGCAGCGGCAGCTCCGGCAGGGAGAGCAGCTCCTCCGGCAGATGCAGCAGGCCCGTGCCGGCGTCCAGCACGACGGTCTCGCCGCCCAGGCACACCAGAACACAGGTCGTCGCCCCGCCGTAGCGCGAAAACGCCGCGCCGCTCACGCTGACAGAGCCGCGCGCACCCAGAATGGTCACGGTGTTGTTCTTCATACGATCCCTCTTTGCCGCGGATACGGGTGCGTTTTGCCTCCCGCGCCGCGGACGCCGATCCATAGAATAAACCAAGTTAAAAATAGCATACCCGCCCGGGCTTGTCAATGCTTCGTGCGCCGCGCGAGCGCCGCGGCGCACGAAAAAAGGGTCCTCCCGCGGAGGGCCCTTCTTCTTTCGGTCTTCTCTGCGCCCGGCGGCGCGGTCTCAGCCCTTGCGGTACAGCTCCCACGCGATGCGCGCGTTCTCCTCCAGCTCCTCGAGGCAGCAGAACGCGTCCATCACCGTGCGCCCGGGCACGACGGGCCCGTGCTGCCGGAGCAGATACCCGTCGCTGTCCTGCACGCGGGCGCGGAAGGCGGCGAACAGCGCCGCCGAGCCGGGCTGCTCGTACGGGATCAGGCCGACCGTGCCGAGCTTCATGCGCAGATACGGCGTGTGGGCGGGCATGCAGTCCGCCTCATTCTCCGCGGGAACGAAGCTCCAGAGCACGGAATAGGTGCTGTGGGTATGGATCACGGCGCCGATCGCCGCGTCCTTTTCATAGACGGCGAGGTGCAGCGGCCACTCCTTGCTGGGCTTGCGGCCGGTGAGGGGCGTCCCGTCCATGCGGATGGGGATCAGGTCGTCCTCGGTCAGCGTGCCGAAGCAGGTGCCGGTGGCCGTGATATACACCACGTCGCCCGCGCGGAGGCTCAGGTTCGCGCTCGAACCCGAGACCCTGCCGCGCGCGAACAGGCTGCGCGCCGCCCAGACGGCGGCGGAAAGCTCGCGTTTGAGGTTTTCGTCCACGGTTCAGCCCTCCTCAGTCTTCGGCGCGGTCATCGCCAGCGCCCGCAGGAAGAAATCCTCCTGCCCGAAGTTGCCGCTTTTCAGGATCAGGCGGACGTCCGGCCGGCCGAGCGGGATCATGATCGGCACGCCGGGGGCGACGCTCTCCCCGATGCGGTAGGCGGAAAAGCCCAGCGCCTTCGTCACGGCGCCGGAGGTCTCGCCGCCGGCGCTGATGATGCGCGTCCAGCCCTCCGCGACCGCGCGGCGGGCCAGCGCGGCGGTGAAGCCCTCCAGCGCGTCCGCAACGCGCTGCGCGCCGAGGCGCTGATACTGCTTCACGCGCTCGGGCGTGTCCGAGCTGTAAATGAGAGGCGCTTTGCCCTCCGCCGCGCAGCGGCGGACGAAGGCCCAGACGCGCTCCTCCGTCTCCTCCCCGGAGAGCACGGCCGCAGGATCGAGCTTCCGGGACGCGCCGCCCGCCGCCTGATAGCAGGCGATCTGGCCCAGCGTGGCCCGCGAGCAGCTGCCCGCCAGCAGGATCGCCGGGCCCGGCGCGGCGCTTGCGGGCACGTCCCGCGCCGCGGCGAGCCGCCCCGCCCAGATGCGGGCCAGCGGCTCCAGCAGGCCGCTGCCGCCGGTGAGCAGCGGCAGCTCCGCCGCCGCGGCGGCGATGCGCGCGCCGTCCTCGTCCGAGACGTAGTCCGGCACCAGGTAGCACGGCCGCGCCGGCGGCGTCTCCGCCGCGCGCGCGAGCTCCGCCGCCGTCACCCTCACGGCGGGATAGCGGCTCTGCGGCGCCATCAGGCGCGTGAGATCCGCATCCCACATCGGCGTGAGGGGGTGATCCTTCATCGGGCTCTCGTCCAGCGGGACGCCGTTCACCAAAAGGCACCCGTCCTTCACCACGCGGCCGTTGACGGGCAGCGCCGGGCAGAGGAGCGAATACGGCGAAGCCGTGAGCTCCAGCAGCATATCCGCCACGGGGCCGATGTTGCCGCGGGGCGTGGAGTCAAAGGTGGAGCAGTATTTGAAGTAAAGCTGCCTGGCGCCGCCGCGCAGCAGCGCGCGCGCGGCGGCCGCGCTGTCCGCCACGGCGGCGGAGGTCTCCTGCGTGCGGGATTTGAGCGCGACCACAACGGCCTGCACGTCCGCAAAGGCGCGCTCCGCGGCCGCGCCCTCCGGCACGCCGCTGTAAAGCAGAACGCTGAGCCCGCCCTTCACCAGAAAGGACGCGGCGTCTCCCGCGCCCGTAAAGTCATCCGCGATGACACCCAAGATCGCCATATCGTACCCTCCCGTCGGCGGCGCATGTGATGTGAAATGAATACGGGATCAGTATACTCTCTTTTTCGGCGTCTGGAAAGAGCTTCTTTGCCGGTTCGGCGCAAAAAATGACGCAACTCTTGCAAAATTTCAAGAGGCAACATCCAATTTTGACGGAAAACGCTTGCTTTTGCAAAAATTGATGCTACAATCAAGATACCGAACCACTCAACGGACAAGAAAGGTGAACTGTAATGGCAGAACTTGATTTGACGCAATATGGCATCACCGGTGCGACCGAGATCATCCACAACCCGTCGTTCGACTTCCTCTACGCCGAGGAGACGAAGCCCGGCCTCACGGGCTTTGAGGTCGGCAGGCTCAGCGAGCTCGGCGCGATCAACGTGATGACCGGCATCTATACGGGACGCTCGCCCAACGACAAATACATCGTGATGGACGAGAACTCGAAGGATACCGTGTGGTGGACCTCCCCGGAGTATAAGAACGACAACCATCCCATGACGCAGGAGACCTGGCAGACCGTCAAGGGCATCGCGCAGAGGGAGCTCTCCGGCAAGCGGCTGTTCGTGATGGATGCGTTCTGCGGCGCGAACGCCGACACCCGCATGGCCGTCCGCTTCATCATGGAGGTCGCCTGGCAGGCGCACTTCATCAAGAACATGTTCATCCAGCCGACCGAGGAGGAGCTGGCGCACTTCAAGCCCGACTTCATCGTCTACACCGCGTCCAAGGCCAGGGTCGAGAACTATAAGGAGCTGGGCCTCAACAGCGAGACCTGCGTGGCCTTCAACGTGACGAGCCGCGAGCAGGTCATCCTCAACACCTGGTACGGCGGCGAGATGAAGAAGGGCATGTTCTCGATGATGAACTATTACCTGCCGCTCAAGGGCATCGCATCGATGCACTGCTCCGCCAACACGGATATGGAGGGCAGGCACACGGCGATCTTCTTCGGCCTCTCCGGCACGGGCAAGACCACGCTCTCCACCGACCCGAAGCGCCTGCTGATCGGCGACGACGAGCACGGCTGGGACGACAACGGCGTGTTCAACTTCGAGGGCGGCTGCTACGCCAAGGTCATCAACCTCGATCCCGAGTCCGAGCCCGACATCTACCGCGCCATCCGCCGCGACGCGCTGCTCGAGAACGTGACCATCGACGAGGACGGCAAGCTCGACTTCGCCGACAAGAGCGTGACCGAGAACACCCGCGTGTCCTACCCGATCGAGCACATCGAGAAGATCGTCAAGAAGGTCAACGGCGTGTCCTCCGGACCGGACGCCGAGAACGTCATCTTCCTCTCGGCGGACGCCTTCGGCGTGCTGCCGCCGGTGTCCATCCTCACGCCGGAGCAGACGAAGTACTACTTCCTCTCCGGCTTTACGGCGAAGCTCGCCGGCACCGAGCGCGGCATCACCGAGCCGACGCCCACCTTCTCCGCCTGCTTCGGTCAGGCCTTCCTGGAGCTGCACCCCACCAAGTACGGTGAGGAGCTCGTGCGCAAGATGGAGAAAAGCGGCGCGAAGGCCTACCTCGTCAACACCGGGTGGAACGGCACCGGCAAGCGCATCTCCATCAAGGATACGCGCGGCATCATCGACGCGATCCTGAACGGCGACGTGCTCAAGGCCGAGACCAAGACCATCCCCATCTTCCGCTTCACCGTGCCCACGGCGCTGCCGGGCGTGGATCCCGCGATCCTCGATCCGCGCGACACCTACGCCGACCCCGCCGAGTGGGACGCCAAGGCCAGGGACCTCGCCGCGCGCTTCATCAAGAACTTCGTGAAGTACGAGTATAACGACGCCGGCAAGGCGCTTGTGAGCGCGGGCCCGCAGCTGTAAAAAAGCGAAACGCAAAGAGAAAAAGAGGAAGCGGCGGCGCCGCTTCCTCTTTTTGCGCGCCGGCGCTTCCTTTTTGCGTGCCGGTGCTTTCCCCGGCTGTGCGCCGGCGTTTCCTTTTCGCGTGCCGGTGCTTTCCCCGGCTGTGCGTCGGCGCTTCCTTTTTGCATGCCGGTGCTTTCCCCGGCTGTGCGCCGCCGCTTCCCTTTTTGCGCGCCGGCGCTTTCCCCGGTTGTGCGGCGCTGCTTCCTCTTTTTACATGCTGCCGCTTCGGGCGGCAGGCCGGGCGTTTGCCCAGAAAAAAGCGTTCCGCGGCAAAGCCGCGGAACGCTTTTTCATTTGATCGGGCTCTCGTTCGGCAAAGGCTTACTTGAGGTAGCCGGCTTCCTTGTAGTAACGCTCAGCGCCCGGGTGCAGGGGGATGGGCAGATCGTTGCAGATGAAGCCGCGGTCGGCCATGTTGTAGAAGAAGGCGTTGCCCTTGATCATCTCGTCGGCCTGCTCGGCAAAGGTCTTCGCCATCTGATAGGCCAGCTCGTCGTCGAGCTGATCGTTGCAGATGACCATGCACTTCACGCCGAAGGTGGGGACAGCCTCGGTCTGGCCGTTGTAGGTGTTGGCGGGGATCTCAGCCTTGTAGTAGGCGGGGTTCTCCTTGCAGATGGTGGTCAGCTCATCGTCGGTGAAGCCCAGCCACACGCAGTCCTTCGTGACGGAGGCGTTCAGGTGGACGCCCAGAGGCACGCCGGAGAAGCCGGTGGAAGCGGTCATGACGCCGTTGCAGACGTTGTCGGCGCCGTCACCGAGGGTGACGTTCTGCAGGGTGGCGTTCGCCTCGGTGATGCCGGCGACCTTCAGGCCGAGCAGCGCGGAGGTCTCGGACGTGGAGGCGGCGGGGCCGATGCCGAACACGCCGTGAGCATCCTTCGCGTCATGCAGATACTTGTAGCCGGTAGACTTGAGCGCAACCCAGTTGGAGAGGGACGGATACACGGCGCCGATGGCGCGCAGGTTGGTGAAGCCGCCCTTGCCCTCGAACTTGCCGACGCCGTTCCAGGCGTTGAGCGCGGCGTCGCCGGAGCACATGCCGAGCTCGATCTCGCCCTCGTGAACGTTCAGCGCGTTCTCGTTGGAGCCGGAGGAGGTGGTGGCGTCAACGGACAGGCCGTTGATGCTGTTGCTGAAGGTGGTGGCGACCGCCGCCGCCGCCGCGTACATCGTGCCGGTGGAGTCCGCGCCGCCGATGGTCATGCGGGGACCGGTGTACTTGTACTCGGAGGTGCCGGTGGAGGTGCCAGTGCCAGTGGAGGTGCCGGTGCCGGTGGAGGTGCCGCTGTTGGTGTTCTTGCTGCCGCAGGCGGCGAGCGCAAACACCATGACAAGAGCCAGCAGCAGGGATACGATTCTTTTCATGTTCACATCTCCTTGTTTTTATTTATAGAGCGGGGGCGTCCGCCCCCGGACTACCGTGGTTGGCGGGGCCGGTCAGGCGGCTGCGCCGAGCTTGGCCGTGCGGCCGCGCTCGAGCAGCGCGACGGCGACGAGGATCACGAGGCCGACGATGCTGAGCATCGTGCTCGGGATCATCATGCACAGGCCCGCGGCGATGATGACGATGCGCATCAGCATCGAGATCTTGCGCTGGCCGCTGAAGTACCAGCCCTGCATGCCGCAGGACATGCCGATGCAGCCGACGAGGGCCGTGATGCAGACCATCAGGATGGCGGGCAGCGTACCGTCGAGCATCATGGCGCCGTCATAGCAGAAGACGAACGGGACGATGAAGCCCGCAAAGCCGATCTTGCACGCCTGGATCGCCGTGGTCATCGGGTCGCACTTGGCAATGCCGGCACCGGCATAGGCGGCCAGGGCCACCGGCGGGGTGATGGCGGAGAGGCAGGCGAAGTAGAAGACGAACAGGTGGGACGTCAGCGCGGAGAGGCCGAGCTTCGCCAGCGCCGGCGCCAAGATGGACGCGCCGATGACGTAAGCCGAGGTGGTGGGCAGGCCCATGCCGAGGATGATGCAGGCGATGGCCGTGAACACCAGGCTCAGGAACAGGTTGCCGCCGGCGGCATTGATCATCGCATCGCCGAACACGACGCCGAGGCCCGTGCGGGAGACCATCGCGACAACGATGCCCGCGCAGGCGCAGCCGGAGACGATGGACAGCGCGCTGTAACCGGTCTTGACAAAGGTCTTGGGGATCTGCTTGACGGTGAAGCGCTTTTTCCTGTCAAAGAGCATGACCAGCGGCACGGAGGCGCAGCCGATCAGACCGGAGAACGCGGGGGAATACTGCGCGATCAGCAGCGCCCAGACGAGCACGCCGATGACGACGAGGTAGAGCCAGCCGTCCTTCATGACCGCGCGGGTCTTGGGGATCTGATCGGCCGGCAGGAGCTCCACGTCGCCGACCTCGCCCTGGGCGAAGACCGCGATGCCCGCGCCGAGGAAGTAGAGCACGGCGGGGATGACGGCGGCCTTGACGATCGAGGTGTAGGGCTGGTTCGTGAAGACGACCATCAGGAACGCGCCGGATCCCATGACAGGCGGCAGGATCTGCCCGCCCGTGGAGGCCACGGATTCGACGCCGGCGGCAAAGTCGGACTTGTAGCCGCGGGACTTCATCAGGGGGATGGTGAACGTGCCCGTGCCGACGACGTTGGCAACGGCGGAACCGTTGATGCAGCCCATCAGCGCGGAGGCCACGACCGCGGACAGCGCCGGGCCGCAGCGCAGCTTGCCGGTGACGGAGATCGCGAGGTCGTTGATGAAGCGGGAGCAGCCGGAGGCCTCGAGGAAGGCGCCGAACATGACGAACATGAAGATGACGCCCGCCGAGACCGAGATCGTGGTGCCGAAGATACCGTCCAGGTCGATGGCGAGGTACTTGAAGATCGCCTCAAAGGTGTAGCCGCGGTGGCCGAGACGGCCCGGGATGTAGCCGCCGAAGCGCGCATAGAGCACGAAGATCAGCGCCAGCACCGGCATGATGTAGCCGAGGCAGCGGCGCGTGCCCTCCAGCACGAGGAGCAGCAGGATGCAGCCTGCGATGGCAGCCCACTTGCCCGCGCGGCCGAAGTTGTCGGACAGGTGGTCGTATTCGTAGTTGCACATATAGATGGCGGCCCACATCGCAAGAATGAACACGATGTCGATGCCGCGGCAGACGGTGCGGAACGCCGCGTTGCCCGCGAAGCGATCCTTGAACACATGCTCATACAGCGGCATGCTCAAAAACAGAATGGTGAACGCGAAGGCGACGTGGACGCCGCGCTGCGGGATGACGTTGAGCTGACGGAACACCGTAGCGATCTGGAAGATGCACATGAGGAACGCGAACACGGCGGCAGCCTTGCCGAAGACCGTATGCTTGTTCTCCTCCATCTTCTTCGCTGCGGCAAGTTCTGCGTCCAGCGACTCGACGTCAATCTCTTTTGTTTTTGTGGGTTTTTCCTGACTCATATGACGTTTTCTCCTTCCCAACCAATTTTGCTATTGCGATACGCTTCCCTTGCCGTATCCAGTCTGCGGAAGCATACAAACTGCGAAAGCTGCAGATCACTCCCGTCCGCCGGCGTAGATCCAGGAGCAGCCGCGATCCACACCCTCGACCATCGCGCGGTAGGCGCCCAGGACGCCGCGCGCCGGATGGTCCGGACGCCTGACCTCCGCCAGGCGGCGGGCGATCTCCTCGTCGCTGACCTCAAGGTGGATGCTGCGCTTGTCAATGTCGATCTCGATCATGTCCCCGTCGCGGACGGCGGCGATGGGGCCGCCGTCCCACGCCTCGGGCGAGACGTGGCCGATGCAGGGCCCGCGTGTCGCCCCGGAGTAGCGCCCGTCGGTCACCATGGCGCAGCTGGTGTGAAGGCCCATGCCCACGAGCATCGCCGCGGGGATGGACATCTCCTTCATGCCGGGGCCGCCCTTCGGCCCCTCGTAGCGGATGACGAGGACGCAGCCGGGCTTGACGCCGCCCGCCGCCATCAGACGGCGCAGATCATCCTCCGAATCGAAGCAGACCGCGGGGCCGCGGTGATGGAACATCTCGGGCACGACGCCGCTCTTCTTCACGATGCAGCCGCCGGGGGCCAGGTTGCCGTGCAGCACGGCGAAGCACCCGTCCGGATACAGAGGATCGTCCGCCGTGTGGATGACCGCAGGATCGACGCGGCGGCAGAAGGACGCCAGATACTCGCCCAGCGTGCCGCCCATGGCGAGGCGGACGCCGGTATCCAGATACCGCTCGATGGCTTTGAGCGTCGCCCCGACGCCGCCGGCGCGGTAATAGTCGTAAATGCTGTATTGCGAGGAGGGCTTGAACTTCGCGACGCAGGGCACGTTGCGCTGGATCTCATCAAACTGCTCAATGTCAAGATCGAGGCCCATCACGCGCGCGAGCGCGCAGATGTGGAGCTGGGCGTTCGTGGAGCCGCCCGTCGCCGCCACGTGGCGCAGGCCGTTCTTCACGCTCGCCTCGGTCACAATGTCGCGGAAACGGACACCCTCGCGCGTGAGCTGCACGACGCGCTCGCCCACGGTGCGCGCCTGCTTGTACTTCGCGGAGGAGCAGAAGAGCATGGTCGTGCTGTCGATCGGGCAGATGCCGATCGCCTCGGCAAAGACGCCCATGGTGTTGGCCGTGCCGTACATGCTGCAGGTGCCGCAGGAGAAGCAGATATTTTCACGGTAGCGGGTGAACGTCTCCTCGTCGATCTTGCCGACGTTGCGCTCGCCGATCGACTCCTTCAGGTCGGGCGTGACGTAGGTGCGCCCGTCCTCGGATTCGTAGGGCAGCATGCTGCCCGCGGTGAGGAAGAGGCAGGGCTTGTTCAGCGCCGCCGCCGCCATCAGCATGCCGGGCACGATCTTGTCGCACGAGCAGAGGAAGACCATACCGTCAAACCCGTGGGCCTCGGCCATGGCCTCGATCCCGGCGGCGATCAGATCGCGCTGGGGCAGAATGTAGGACATGCCGCGGCCCTGGGAGATCCCGTCGCACGGCGCGGGGACGCCGAACTCCGCCGGGACGCCGCCCGCGGCCCAGATTCCCTCCTTCACGTAGCCGATGAGCTCCTTGAAGGCGCGATGGCCGGGGTTCACGTCCGTATAGGAGTTTACGATGCCGATCACCGGCTTATCCAAATCCTCCGTGCGGTAGCCGCAGGAATTCATGAGGCCGACGTAATACGCCTCCTGTGGGTTTCGGGGGTCGTGAATCCCCTTCCAGGGTTCCATGCTGTCGATCATCCTTTCCCGTTGTACGCCGCAAAACGCACTTTTCGTTTTACCTTTCTATTCTAACAACAGAATGATGTCACGTCAAACATATTTTTGTAAAATTCAAGAAATTTATATATTGCATCTATAAACGGTTATGGATCGTTGCGGTTTCATTACATGCGGGCGCATCTGCGCGCCGCGGGACGGAAACGGAGGAGGTCGGCGCGCTCGCGCGCCGGCCTCCTCCACCGGTGTCATGATGCTTACTGCAGAAGCCCGATCTCTCGATAGAATCTCTCTGCACCGGGATGCAGCGGAAGCGGAACGTCGTTGGCGAGGAACGTCCGATCCAGCATGAAGTTGAACAGCGAGTTGCCGGCGGCCATATCCTCGGCCTGCTCATAAAACGTCTTGGCAATCTGATAGGCAAGCTCGTCGTCCAGATCCTCGCTGCAGATCACGAGCGTCTTCACGCCGAAGGTCGGCAGGTCCTCTGTGAGCCCGGTGTAGGTGCCCGCCGGGATGAACGCCTTATAGTACGCGGCGTTCTTCTCGCAGATGATATCGAGCTCCTCGTCGGTGTACTTCGGGAAGACGCAGTCCTTGGTCACAGAAGCGTTGAGGAACACGCCGGCGGGGATGCCGGCGAACACGGCGCTTGCGGTCATGACGCCGTTCACCACGTTGTCCGCGCCGTCACCGAGGGTGACGTTTTGCAGCGTCGCGTTCGCCTTCGTCACGCCCATGGTTTCCAGCGCGAGGGTCGCGGAACTCTCACAGGTGGAGGCCGCCGGGCCGATGCCGATCACAGGGTTGTTCACCTTGGCAAGATCGTGCATGTACTCAATGCCGCTCGAGCGCAGCGTGATGAAGTGCGAGAGCGCCGGATATACCGCGCCGAGCACGCGAAGGTTGCCGCACGCGCCGGTGCTTGCAAATTTGCCTGCGCCCGTAAAGGCGTTCAAGCCTGCGTCCGCGCTGCACATGCCGAGTTCGATCGTCCCCTCCGAAACGTTGATCGCGTTTTCATTGGAGCCAGAGGAAGTCGTGGCGTCGACGTTCAGCCCGTCAATACAGCCGGTCAGCGTCGTGGCAATGGCGGCCGCGGCGGCATACATGGGACCGGTGGAGTCTGCGCCGCCGATGGTCATACGGGGACCGGTGTACTTGTACTCGGAGGCGCCGGTGCCGGCGGAGGCGCCGCTGTTGGTGTTCTTGCTGCCGCAAGCAACAAGAGCGAACACCATGGCAAGCGCCAGCAGAAGGGACACGATTCTTTTCATGTGCATATCTCCTTTTCCCAATTTTATCATAGTCGAAGGCATTTCTTCGCACTATTCCCGTTCCGCACGCGGGCACACGGCCCTCATGCCAGCTCAAAGAGCGCCTTTTCCAGCACCGAGCGGGCAAGCACGACCGGCTTGTCCGCAACACGGCGGAAGACGGCCTTGTCCGCCCGATCAAAGCTGGCGCAGTTGAGAAAGAACTGGTCGATCCCGCGAAAATCCATGCCGCGGAGCTCCTCCTCCATCTGTTTGTCCGGCATATGGGGGCTGACCGAAAAAGGCCGGAAGTCCAGCGCCGGGAACTCCTCGGGCAGCGTCAGCTCCATCCGCTTGTCCGGCATGACGATGCCGACGCGGCTTCCCTTTGCGACCGCGTACAGGAAGCTGCGGCAGACGTCAAACGGCTTGACAAACAGCGCACGGCTCTCGTAATCCGGAAAGGCGCTGATGCAGAACGGCACGATAAGGTCGCTGTGCGCTTCGTCCGCAATGCGGACGGCATCCCGCATCATATCGTCGATATACCGCTGTGCAATGACCGCGGGGCGCCCGGTCCTCATGCGCGGGCGAAGGATCGGCTCGCCGCCGACGGGGCCGAAGCGCGCTTCTGCATCCTCCAGGGTGCAACCATCCAGCAGGCCGTATTCCGTGACGTCAAACTGCTCAGACAGCACCGCCGCGATATCGTCTGTCCGCGGCGACTGCCCGATGCTGATGAGCGCCAGCGTTTTCTTTCGTCCAAACATGCAGAGTCACCTCCTCCGTCATCAACCTGCTATGATGCTATTCTCCTAAATCATTTGTTTCAATATCAAATTCAAAATAGATGCATAAGATCTATTCTATGCTTCTGTCAAAAAGAGGGACCCAACCGACGGCCGGATCCTCTTTCGCGCGGACGCCCTCAAAGCGTGACCGCACCGAAGCTGCTTTTCATGAACTCGGTGAACTGCCGCATCGCCGTGTTCTGGTGCCGTCCCTTGAGGCGCACCAGCGCGATCTCGCGCGTTTGGCGGACGTCCTCCAGCGCGATCAGCCGGACATCGTCGTTATAGAGCTTGCGGCGCAGCGAGGATTCCGACGCGATCGACACGCCGACGTTTGCCTCCAGCAGGTCGCGCCGCAGGCTGTGGTCGCACTCGATCACGTCGGTGGGACAGCTGCCCGCGGTCTCGAAGAGCTGATCCGTCTGCTCCCGGAACGACCAGCCCTTCGGCAGCAGGATGAAGCATTCATCCAGAACGTCTGCAAGGCGGACGCTCTCCCGCTTCGCCAGCGGATGCGCCTTGTTCACGCAGAGCATGAAACGCTCGCGGATCAGCGGCGTGGTGACAAACTCGTCGCCGTAGATCCCGGGGGAGATGACCGCGAGATCGACCTGATTGAAGCGAAGCATGCGCGCGGCCTCCGGATTGTCCGCGATCGTCTGCTTCCAGCGGAACGCCGGATGCGCACGCAGGAAGGAGGGCAGGTCGTTGAAGAACTGCGAGGTACTCACCGCGAGACGCAGATAGTTGTCCTGCTCGTCCTGAACCGCCCGCAGCTCGCCCCGCGCGTTGTCGAGATCCCGCAGGACCATGTTGACGTGCTCCAAAAACAGCTTGCCGCTGCGGTTGAGCACGACCGAGCGGCCCGAGCGATCAAACAGCTGCGTGCCGAGCTCGCTCTCCAGCCGCGTGATTGTCGAGCTGAGGGCAGGCTGCGAAATATTGAGCTGCTCTGCGGCGCGGGTGATGTGCTCGTAATAGGCGACCATCTGAAAGTATTGCAGCTGCTGCAGTTCCATAAAAAGCTCCCCCTGAGATAAGATTCATCTTATGATACCATAAGCAATTCATTCTTGCAATATTCGGTTTTTTGCTCTATCCTGTCCTTGTAATGATGCCGCCGGCATTCTGAGCCGGCAGCGCGACAGGAGGACGAACGATGGAAACCGCGAATCGCGTCAAGGTTGCGTTCGGACAGTTGACCCCCGTGCTGTTCGACAAGGAGAAGACGATCCAAAAGGTGTGCGACGCCATTCTTGAGGCGGGAAGGAACGGAGCAAAGCTCATGCTCTTTCCCGAAGCGTTTCTCGGCGCCGGTTACCCGCGCGGCATGAACTTCGGCATCAAGCTCAGCCACCGCAAGCCGGAGGCCCGCAAGGCATTCCGCTATTACTACGAAAAAAGCGCGATCTACGTCCCCGGCGAAGAGACCGCGCGCATCGGTGAGGCCGCGAAAAAGGCCGGCATGTACGTCGTCATCGGCTGCACGGAAAAGGAACACGACAACTCCACGATGTACTGCACCGCACTCTACTTCGGGCCGGACGGCTCGCTGCTCGGCAAGCACAGGAAGCTGCGTCCCTCCGGCATGGAGCGCCTGTTCTGGAGCACCGGAGACGGCAGCACCCTGCCCGTGATCGAGACGCCGTTCGGCAAGATCGGCGCGGTGATCTGCCGCGAGAGCCAGATGCCGCTGCTGCGCGCCGCCATGTACGCCAAGGGCGTGCGCATCCTGCTGGTGCCGACGCTGGACGACAGCCCCTCCTGGCAGCGATCGCTCCGCTTCATCGCCCATGAGGGCAGGTGCTTCCTGATCGCATGCTGCCCGTATTGGACTGCGGGCGATGTGCCCGCCGACTTCCCCAGCAAGGCAGAGCTGACGGACGACAGCCAGGTGCTCATCAACGGCGGCTCCGCCGTCGCGAGCCCCTTCGGCGAATACATCGTCGAGCCGACGTTCGGGAAAGAGCTGATCGGCTACGCCGAGCTGGACATGGGCGAAATCGAGGAGGCCCGCTTCGACTTCGACCCGATGGGACACTACAACCGGCCAGACATCTTCAAGCTCATCGTGAACGAATCCGAGCAGAAGGGCTTTTACGAGTACACCGATGGCAGCCCCGTCGAGAGCAGCGATGAGACGGCCTGTGACAAGGAAGAGGCGTGACCTCTTTCACCTGTCGGCACGCATCCTTCCGCGGCGCCGGCAGGAGAGCAGAAAAGGGAAGCGGCAGCAAATCGCTGCCGCTTCCCTTTTTGCGGGCGGGAGGCCGCCCTGTCTTCGCGCCGCGGGGAAAAGCATCCCCGCCTTTCAAACGATCATGGTACTTCCGTCTATCGGCGCTGCTCTTTCAGCTCCTTGATGATCTGCACGACAATAAACACCAGATAGCCCAGGGCGATCAGTGCTGCGGGCAAAACTAAAAAGAAGAGCAGGAAGTTTCCCGCCATTTGATAGAAGGCGAGTTTCACGAGATCTGCCATGACGACACCTCCGGCAAAGACAAGGGATACGCATGAGCGGCTGCATGCATGATAACACACGGCGCTAACGGTCTAAAAACGCGCAAGGAACACAAAATCATTCCCCAACTGTAATAGCTCCCCTATGATGCTGTACCAAACGGAAAAGTTCAAAACGAAGCGCATGGATTGGATGATTTGACGCTCTGCGCGGCGAGATGATGATTTCGGCAAACCGCATACTGCTCCAAATAATAGGAAAACCGCCTGAAATCTCGCGATTTCAGGCGGTTTTTTGGCAGGGGCAGAAAGATTCGAACTCTCG
>Ga0208297_1001521_pt1 | contig 20479 bp, 15 predicted proteins | sample LMS_cellobiose_e_FD_187367 | JGI IMG/M metagenome (GOLD analysis project Ga0208297, IMG submission 187367) | Rumen-fistulated moose microbial communities from Alaska, USA - LMS_cellobiose_enrichment (SPAdes) (version 2) | ecosystem: Host-associated > Mammals > Digestive system > Stomach > Rumen... | reverse complement strand
GACAACTCAATGATGGAGAACTTTTTTGGACTAATGAAGTCTGAGTTGTTATATTTGCAGGACTGGGAATCGGTCGATGAGTTTAAGAAAGAACTCAAAGCTTATATCAGATACTACAACAACGACCGAATAAAACTGAGATTAAAAGGAAAGAGCCCGGTGCAATACCGAACTCTTTACCAGGTAAATGATTAATAAATCGTCTAACTTTTGGGGTTCACTTCATTGGGGCCTGTCCCCTTTTGCACGTGTGCCCGTGCGGCTGTCATAACGCACTATGCCGGACAGGCCGTCCGTGGGGTAGCTGTATGTGGTGGCGTTGCCCATGTGAGTTACCTTGGTGCGGCTAATATAATCATAACTTGCTGAAAAAAAAACATTTATATAAAATATTTTTTCGAGCCATATCCTAACGTTTTATTTTTTTCTTACAGCAAGGAAAAAGAAAGACTGGAATAGAAACCGACTTTTTTCATCATTAATTTCAACAATCAAGGAATAAACCGAGAACAGGAGATGAGCATCAATATGATTACAAATGTATATGAATTATGGAGCCAATGAACTTAAAAAGAAGAGAAACCGTCTGACAAATTCAACTTGTATCATATTAATAATCAAACAGTTATAAAAGTACACAAAGAGCAAATCTGACACACTAGGCGCATCACTCTGTCAATCAACACGTTTCATGACAGTAAGGATAATTGATTAGTAATGAAAGGTGTTAGTACAGTTCAAATTCACCAACCCACCACATTCCATACGCAAAAATGTTCAAAACATACCGTCCTGAAATCAAAGATGACAGATTTGCCTCAAAATAATAATTGCTTTCATAAGAATTGTCGAAAACAATTGAATCGTTTGTATCGGTTACTACAATTCTTGATTCTGTTTGAGAACTACAGAAAACACTAATAATACAATCTTCAATAGAAGCAGTTACAATGCCTATACTCCTTGGATTATTCTGTTCATCTGGTGGTGGTGGCGTATCTCCTCCGCTAATAATAATAGGAGTACCAGCATAAATAAACTCTGGAATCAGCAACAAAGCTGAAGTCAAAATAAAGAATAACTTTTTCATACTCGTTTGTTATTTTGCTCCAAAGGAAAGGGTATGCGGACAGAACACAAACGATTTTATGCTGAAAAATGCTGAAAAGCTAAAACTGCATTGCTGAAAAAGGCTGTTATAAACTGTTAATCAGATAATGTACAGCCATTTAGAAGTGACAAGAATGGAATAATGAAAATAGTGTTCAAAAGAACTTTTCAAACAGCTCTTTGTCCATTTTTGATTTGATATGGGATTTTACACTCGATGCAGTTGAGTAGCTTTTGTTGAACAAGACTGAATAGTTCTGGGAACTGACACCCATCAGGTTCAAAAGGCAGAACTCCCTCTCGGTTCTGGACAAGGCAGGGCATATTTTTGACATCTCGGCCAAGAACGGCTGGTAACACATGTTAATCTCATGTTTTACCCTTGCCGCTTCATGGGATGAAAGATTCCTGTTTTTTATGAATGAATCTATCACATCCGGGGATGTGTTTTTCCGGAATTCATTGGTACATGACTCATATAACCTGAAAAGAGCCTCAATAGCTTCGTTCCTGTTTCGTCTTTCCAGATTATCAATCTGGCCGGTAAAATAGTCAACATTCTTTTTGTGTCTTGTTTTCATGGCTATAATAATGTATAGCATGACTGTTATCAGCAAAATAAAAGCGGCAGATACAAGGATATAATGCCTCACCGCGTACGAATGCCTTACTTTCTCATTATTGGCCATCAGTTTGGAAATAACCTCTTCCTGATTCTTCAACCTATAGATTGAATCAACGGCATTGTCCATCAGCGATGTGTAATATAGGGAACTGTCTCCCATCCCACAAGCCATATATGATTCTGCCAAAAATGAATAATTTGAATATAAGATGCTTATGCCATTCTTACATTTTAAGGACTTATACAAATAGTAGAAAGCGGAGTCAAGATTATTCATATAGTAGAAATCAATACCCTTCATATTGTAGGCAGCGCCTTTTTCCAATCCATCAGACAGACACAAATCAAGATAATAGAGTGATTCGGAGTAATCCTTTTTATAGAATGTGGATATTCTTGAGAAATACAAATAAATCTCTTTCCTCCAAAAGGGTGAGAGCCAACTGTTATTCAATAAAGGAGTCAAAATGCTGTCTGCTGCCAGATAATCCAATTCTTTCATCTTAGTATGACCTATCTGAAATGAGGCATAGGCAATCATAGCAGAGTCTGAAAGCTGTTCCGAGTGTTTTTTTGAACTTGTCAGATATTTCAGACCTTCTGCATTCATTTCCTTAGAAACGAATCTGACTCCCAGATTCTGTTCCATCAACGCATAATACCGTATCAAGGTGTCGGGGAACAGGTTCTTGGCGTTCAGGTAGGCCTCGATTGCATTCACGTCATCCTGAGCTACAGTATATACGCAACCCAAGGTGTACCAGGCCATTGCGGCACGATAGCGACGTTTCCTAGGGGCATTGTACGGGGTTCCGTAGTAGTCAGTGGCCGTCAGGATAAGGCTGTCACTGATCACAGGCTTGTAACACTTGTAGTCAGTCTGTGTCTTCAGGACGGCATACCAAGCCCTCTGGCTCTTGCTCTCAGGAACAGGGAAAGTCCTGAACAGCGTGTCGGCCTGGGCAGGATTGGTCTCTATCAGCCGCTCCATATTATTAAGATCGTTATTGTCACTGCATGAAGCAGTTACAACAGCTACCACAATACATGCAAGTTTATATGCCAGTTTTGAAAAAATCATACAATTGACTGTACTGCAATGTTTCCGTATTACAAACATACTGTTTTTTCCTGTTCGGCACTAATTAATCCTACTATTTTACCATTGCCTGTTTAATTGGCCGATGTTTTCTCTATTGCAAGGCAGGAAAAAACAAACATTGAAGGAATAAAAAAGGAAAAGAACTAACTTTGCGGCAATTCTGTCAATTGGAGATTATGCATACAAGAGAGGAGAAGATGCAGGCGTTCGGCCGCCTGCTTGACATAATGGATGAGCTCAGGGAAAAGTGTCCTTGGGACAGTGTACAGACCAATGACTCACTCCGCCAGAACACCATCGAGGAGGTTTATGAGCTCTGTGACGCCATAATGAAGGACAGCAAGGCCGATATCTGCAAGGAGCTGGGCGATGTCCTGCTGCATGTGGTGTTCTATGCAAAAATTGGCAGTGAGACGGGTGATTATGATATCAAGGATGTTTGTGACAGGCTCTGTGACAAGCTCATATACCGTCACCCGCACATTTACGGTACTACCAATGTGAACGGTGCAGAACAAGTTCTCCAAAACTGGGAGCAGCTCAAACTGAAGGAGAAAGGCGGCAACAAACGTGTGCTGGCCGGTGTACCCGATGCCCTTCCCTCAACAATCAAGGCTTTCCGCATTCAGGAGAAAGCCGCGCATGTGGGGTTTGACTGGGACACGCCACAAGGTGCTCTCGATAAGGTCCGTGAGGAGTATGCTGAACTGAATGCCGAAATCAGCACCGATAACAAGGAGAAAGCTGAGCAGGAACTGGGTGACCTGCTGTTCTCAATCATCAACGTAGCCCGTCTGTACAAGATCCATCCGGATGATGCTCTGGAACGCACCAACAAGAAGTTCATCCGCCGTTTCAATTATGTTGAGGAGGCTGCACTGAGCCAGAACCGTCAACTCAAGGATATGACTCTTGAGGAGATGGATTCTCTCTGGAATGAAGCCAAGACTAAAGGCTTGTGAATTTCCTTATAAGGAACATTTGACCACAAATGTGGTGACTGAATTAGGGATTAGGGTTACATCCAGCCTTGAGCCTTTTACCTTGGGCCCTTTTGATTCAGACCAATGCTCACCATTGGCAAACTGTCCGCTGGTGCGTATCTGACGTACTTTGCCTTTTAACTTAAGGCCTTCGGTATTAATCTCTATTTCTTTTGGTTCCGCGGTTGCGTTGGTACACACAAGCGTTAGAGTTTTTTTCTTCCTGTCAATTGCGGCAAGCGCCTTGCAGCCGGAACGGCGGTCTGTGGGGCAGTTGATAAGTGTGGAGCCGGGACGGATATAACGGCTGAACTGTCCGAATGCGAAATATTTTTGTGTAAGCAGTATATCTCCCGTATCGTGGTTGGCACAGGCCGTACCCCAGTAACCTCCTTGAGTGCGCAGAGGGCCTCCATCCTTACGTCCCATGTAACCGTCCTTACTTATATGTGTGTCTATTACCTGCCAAAGCACCCAGGCTGATGGTTCAAGTGCCTGGATATCTGATATTATCTTTTCGGCAAGCCAGAGTCCGGCACCCATCTCGCCCGCGTTCTGTCCTGCTGTTCCGTTGCCGTCCACCTCACTCATCCACAGATTGATTTTTTCATCCTTGGCCAGCTGACCCATCTCACGGATGCTGTTAACTCCGTAGGTATGCACGCTGATGCGGTCTATGGCGGCGCGGGCATCGGGAGTCAAGGTCCTGATTTCCTCTATCTGCTTACCCGGATTGGTTTCATCGCTCGTGGTCAGGATGATGTCATTGAGGCCGTAACGGTTCAAGGCCTGTTTGGTGAGAACCAGCAGTTTGGACTGAGACTCACCGGCATCTATATGGCAACCCTCCTGCTTGTAGTTCATGGCCGGCCAGTAATTGGTGTTAGGCTCGTTCATGGGTGATACGCTCTTGACCTTGAGCCCCATCTCACGCGTCATATAGTTGGCCACATGAGCCATATACTCTGCAAAATCATCATACTCATCATCCTTGATGTTGTTCTCATCGGACTTGAAGTTACCTGTGGAACAGCCGCTGTTGGTCATGAAGTATGGCGGTGAGTTGCTGAATATCTCCAGGTAGGCATCCTGACCGGCTGCCTTGAGGGCTGCCTTCACCACGTTGAGCTGACGGGTATCAGCAGCGTAATCGTATTTGCGCTCACCGGTGGCAGGGTCTATTATCATCCATCCCGGGACATCGCTGTCTGTACGGGTGATATGATGATGCGAAGGATCATCGCCGCCACCTACATTATATCGCATAATGTTCAGGCCGAGGCCGTTCCTGGCGTTAAAGAACAAATCAGCCGATTTGGATGTCAGGGTCTCATTATACCCTATGCGGTTGGCCCACCAGCACAGACTGGTTCCCCATCCTTCCCAATATCCTCCGTTGGTTAGGATGGCGTTGTCCATTGACACTTTCACCTGGATACTCTCAGCGCGGACGGCAAGACAGGCAACCGCAAGCAGTGCAAATACAATCTTTCTCATAATAGTGCGAATATAAAGAAAGGGACGGAAAAACCGTCCCTTTAGATGAAATTAATCTGAGATTATGATTAAAAAATCAGAATTTCAGTGAAAGACCGGCACGCACTTCAGGGAATTTGTAGCTGTAACCTGCCTCAAACACTACAGAGACTCCTTCTACAAAGAAATAACGGAAACCCAGGAACTCACTGTGATACAGGAAGGAATTCTTGTCCGTCACATTGTCATAGCTGTATCTTTCAACACCGAACCCGACACCTGCTGTTGCATGCACCTCGAATTCCGGTGAGATGTTAAGGCCATAAGTAACACGAGGAGTTCCTCCGGTGGCTCTCGTATGTCTGGCCACTTTACTGAAATCAAACTCACCACCAACAGTAAAATGACCCTTCCACCAATCATCAAAGAGGACATAGTCCAAGGATATTCCACCACCGACAGGCTGAATACCTGCTTCAAAATTCAACAATACTGTACCCTTTGACCACTGGGGAGCAAGCTCGGCATGAGAGCTGTACGAAACCATTGCCAATGCGGCAACAGCAAGAATCTTACCAAATCTTTTCATATTGTACTTTATAGGTTAAAAGTTAATTGTATCATTATTGCAAAAGTAAGTCAAATTAAAGACAAAACATAAGAATCTGTTAATTTTTGTTGGATCTCAACCATCCTTTCATTTATCACAGCTGATAACCTCCATCCTGCAGTTCATACAGTCAAAACGAAGGCGGAAACTACGGCCGTCCTGAAGACGCAGATATAGAGGTTCACGGACTTTCAAGTCAGAATCATGATGTCTGGGGCACAGTCCGATGGCATATCTTATACAATGGCGACAAGACATAATAACCGCCTTGTCAGGAACTGATTTCTCAAAGGCAGGGTCTATTTTCCCTACACCGTGGTCATGGTAGAATGCGTAAGCCTCATCATTCATGACATTGCCCAGATAGGTCAGTTCTTCCTGTGGATAAACAGGAACGGGGATAACTTTCTCACCTGCTGAAGGACGCACGTATGATTTCATCCTTAAGGCCTCCAATGATTCTGTCATCCGTCTCCGTAAATCAGACAGTAATGATGAGGGGATGAAACGCTCCGTCTCCATCCTGACTTCAACAGACCGGACATTAAAACGGGTGTTTCCCAGTTTGGAAAGCTGGGCCTTTATATTGTTTTCCTGAGGGGTGAGGGCATTCTCTTTCTTCCAGTCTGAAAAAACAGCGGCCGTAATACCGTCCTCATCCGTAACGCTTACCCGATAACCGTCCGTAATCTCCTCAAATAGCATATCGACGGATATCTTTCTTACTGCCGATTCTCTGGCAAGCACCTTCTCGAACTCCTGATCATAGTTGCGATATACCACAGTTCCCGGATTGACATCCGGCATCCTGACACCTTCAAGGAACAGGAATATCCTGCCGCCCTCTACACGGTTTACACGATATCCCTCAAGTTCTCCTTCACTATTGAAGAAACAGAGTCCGTCACCATTGCGGAAAGCCTTGAGTCCGGCTACAGAGAGCCATCCTCGGCCTGTCTCCTTGACCGTTCCCATTTTCTCCCCTGTTGATTTGGGTGTTCCGAATGACCATACATCGGCTTTGCGGCCGTGAAGGAAATAGTCTGTAAATCCGCGGTTGAAGCTTTTGTCCACATCGGGTGTGAACATAACTGTACTGTGTCCCACGGAAGCACGACAGAACTCCTTTCTATGCTCTATGATCCTATCTACTGCCTGACTGTATGCGGCTGTCACATTCTTTACATAGGAAACATCCTTCAGTCTGCCCTCTATCTTGAACGAGCATACCCCGGAATCCATGAGTTCTTCCAGACTCTCCATGCGGTTCATGTCACGGAGCGAGAGCAGATGCTTGTCCTTTACTATGACATTGTCATCAGAATCGACGAGGTCAAACTTAAGACGGCAGAACTGGGCACACTCTCCGCGGTTGGCACTACGGCCGAAACAGTATTGCGATGCATAGCACTGACCGCTGTAGCTCACACACAAGGCACCGTGCACAAAACACTCCAGCTCTATATCAGGACAGGCTTCATGAATGGACCTGATCTCATCAAGCGACAGTTCACGTGCCAATACCACGCGGGTAAATCCACATCCGGCCAGAAAACGGACCTTTTCCACACTCCTTACATCACACTGGGTGCTGGCATGAAGCGCAATAGGGGGCAGCTTCATGCGCAACACGGCCATATCCTGCACCAGCAACGCATCCGCCCCGGCCTCATATAGTTCCCGGATAAGCTTTTCGGCATCCGCCAGTTCACTGTCCTTGAGTATGGTATTAACGGTGACATAGACCTTAGCACCGTAAAAATGTGCAAAACGTGCCAGCTCAGCTATATCCCTGACACTGTTACCGGCCGCCTGACGTGCACCAAAACGTCCTGCACCTATATATACGGCATCAGCCCCGTGCTTTATGGCTTCTATCCCGCACTCCAGGTTCCTGGCGGGCGAGAGCAGTTCTATGTTCTTTTTCGTTTCCATTCCGGTTACCAGATGCGCGCTCTTTTTCCGGGTTCAATATACATCCCATCGCTCTCAGTTATCCCGAACGCCTCATACCACTCGTCAATGTGAGGCAAGGTACCGTTAACCCTGAGACGGCTGAGAGAATGCTCGTCGCTTTTTGTCATCTGAAGCACTATCTCGTCCCGGCAGTTCTCCGCCCAGGAACAGGCGTATGCTATGAAAAAACGCTGCAGCGGAGTGAATCCCAGTTTACTCACACCGGGATTATCCCTGTTTACCGCGCGGAAAGCTTCAAGAGAAATTGTCAATCCGCCATGATCCGCTATATTTTCACCCAAGGTAAGCTTCCCGTTAGCTTTGATGCCCGGCAGCACCTCTATAGCGTTAAACCAGTCTGAAAGTACTTTGACACGACGATTGAAACGACGTGTATCAGCGGAGTTCCACCAGTTGCTCATGTTGCCGTCCTTGTCAAACTGACGACCCTCGTCATCAAAACCATGGGTCATCTCGTGTCCCATGATTGTGCCTATGGCTCCGTAATTGAACGCATCGTCGGCTTCCATACTGAAAAACGGATACTGGAGTATTCCGGCAGGGAAGCAGATTTCATTGGTAGAAACATCATAATAAGCATTTATCTCCTGCGGATTCATATACCATTCAGTCTGGTCAACAGGTTTCTTGAACTTGCGCTCCACCATATCGTTCCAGAAATAACGGCTGATGGAGGCACTGTTTTCAAAAAGGGATTTTGATGAATCAATCTCCATTCTTGAATAATCACGCCACTTGTCGGGATAGCCTATCTTGAACCTGAATGCCTCGAGTTTCGCAAGAGCCAGACGCTTGCTCTCATCACTCATCCACTCCTGAGCCCGGATACGGTGTGCAAGCGCGGATTTCAGGTTGTGAAACATATCTATCATGCGTTCCTTGGCACCGGCAGGAAAATATTTCTCTACATAAAGGCGTCCAATAGCATCGCCCAATGTTCCGTTTACTGCCGATGTGGCACGTTTCCACATTGGTTTGGGTTCCTTCTGTCCGCTGAGGGTACGTCCGTAGAAATCAAAATCAGCATCGTCGAAATCCCGACCTAACCGGGTCCCGTTCGAGTCCAGCATCTGCCATTCCATGAGGATCTTCTGGTTGTCAAGCGGTTCCTCATTCAGCACACGGATTGCCTCCATTATTGACTCAGGCTGCCCTACATCAACCCAATCCACCTCATTAAGGCCCATTTTACAGAAGAAACTTCTCCAATCCAGTCCAGGCAAATGCCGATATAGCTCATCAATTGACCACTTATGATAGTTAGTAGCCGGATCACGCAACTGCACATTATTTCGGGATGCTTTAGCCAGACGTTTCTCAATACGCCAGATGATACGCATCCGCCGGTTTGCTTCCCGCTTGTCATAACCAGCAAGCATCAGCATCCGCACCACATGTTTCTTGAACGCTTTCCTTATACTCTGAGTCTGTCTGTCACGATCAGTATAGTATTCCTTGTCACCGAGTGTAAGGCCGCCCTGACTCAAACCGACGATATTGGTCTTGCTGTCCTTCAGGTCAGGACCGATACCTATGTCAAAATATCCGGTCACCCCATAAGGGTCAAGCTCCAGCATAGCGTTCAGCAGCTCGTCAGTGTTGCCGATAGCTCTGATACGCTCCATATAAGGAACCATGGGATTAATGCCGTCCTTGTCACGGCATTCTGAATCCATTACAAGGTTATAGAGGTCTGCAATGCGGGCGGCATCACTGCCGGGAGCATTGTCCTGCGCCGTGATGCCGTCTATCAGTTCCTTGAGCTGGAGGCGGTTCTGCTCTGCCAGTTCATCATAAGTTCCATAGCTGGAGAAATCATCAGGCAGAGGATTTGCGTCAAGCCACCCTCCACAACTGAAACGGTAGAAATCCTGACCGGGGCTTATGTTCCGGTCAAGATTGTCCTCTTTTATTCCAGCCGACGCGCCCACACCTCTTACCAGATGCGTGCTCTCTTATCGGGAGCCAGATAAAGCTTGTTGTCCGGAGTGATGCCGAAGGCCTCATACCATGCGTCAATGTGCGGCAGTGTGCCGTTCACACGCCAGCGGCCCAATGCATGAGGATCACTCTTGGTGCGGTTACGTATCTCCTCGTCACGTATATTTCCGGCCCATACGCCTGCATACGCCATAAAGAAACGCTGTTCAGGGGTATATCCGTTAATGGTTTTCAATGGAGCGTCCTTGGTGGCGTTCTTGAATGCCTGGTATGCAATCATCAGGCCGCCATGGTCAGCAATGTTCTCACCCAGTGTGAGAGAGCCGTTACCGTTCAGGTCCGGCAGAACCTTGATGTTGTCAAAGTGATCCACTATCACCTGTACGTGCTCCTTGAACTTGTCGGCATCACCTGCGGCCCACCAGTCAGTAAAGTTGCCCTCCTTGTCAAACTGACGGCCCTGGTCATCAAATCCGTGGGTCATCTCATGGCCTATCACCACACCTATTGCACCGTAGTTGAATGCATCATCGGCACTCATGTCAAAGAACGGATACTGCAAAATTCCGGCGGGGAAACAAATCTCATTGGTGGTAGGGTTGTAGTAAGCGTTAACAGTCTGAGGAGTCATGAACCATTCGGTGTTGTCAACCGGTTTCTTGTACTTGCGTTCCACCATATCCTGCCAGAAGAACTTAGTCATGGCGATATTGTTCTCAAACAGGTTCTTGGATGGATCAATTACCAGCTTTGAGTAATCTTTCCACTTGTCGGGATAACCTATCTTTACATAGAAGGCGTCCAGTTTCTCATGAGCGCGTGCTTTTGTGCTGTCGCTCATCCAGTCCTGAGCGTCAATACGCTCGCCAAGAGCTATCTGGAGGTTCTTGACCAGAGTGGTCATACGCTCCTTGGACTCTGCCGGGAAGTACTTCTCCACATAAAGCTGTCCGATAGCCTCACCCAGTGCACCGCTTACGGTTGATGTGGCACGCTTCCACCAGGGCTGCTGCTCCTGACGACCGCTCATAACCTTGCCGTAGAAGTCAAAGTTTGCCTTATCAAGCTCCTGGGTAAGAAGTGAAGCGGAATGGTCTATAAGCTGCCACTCCATATATGACTTATGGGCCTCAACCGGGACCTGGGCCAGGATGGCCTCAACTTCATGGATAGGTTCTGGCTGACCGACGTCAACAAAATCGCAGTCACCGATACCCAGCTTGTCAAAATACATCTGCCAGTCTATTCCCTTGTAGTCCTTCTTCAGCTGGTCAAACGACATCTTGTGATAGTTGGCTGCGGGATCACGCTGCTGTACTGCGCTGTATGACTTCTCTGCTATGCGGGTCTCTATCAGCATCACATCCTCCATCTTGTTCTGAGCAGTCTTTTCATCAAATCCGCAGAGAGTAAACATACGTACAATATGCTTCTTGAAAGCCTCACGGATGGCAGTTGTAGCATCATCATTGTCCAGATAATACTCTTTTTCTCCAAGTGAGAGCCCACCCTGACCCACGCTTACCAGATTTGACTTGCTGTCCATCATATCGGCACCTATACCGACTCCGAAATAATTACCTGCCAGACCGTTCAGGTCCAATTCAACCATAAGCGGGAAAATCTCCCTGCGGTCCTTCACCGCCTCAATCTTCTCAATCCAGGGCTTGAGCGGAGCCAGTCCCTCCCTGTCACGGCGGGCTGTGTCAAGCACCAGTTTATAAAGGTCTGCAATCTTCTGGGCGTTTGATCCCGGCACGTTGTCAGCAGCGACAATCCCGTCAATCAGCCCCTTGAGCTGCTCGCGGTTATCTTCGGCCAGCTGGTCAAAGCTGCCGAACCTTGCATACTCGTCAGTAAGCGGATGAGCCGCATTCCAACCGCCGTCAGCAAACTGAAAAAAATCATCTCCGGGTTTAGCGCTTGTATCAAGATTTTCCATCTTGATACCGATACCCTGCTTAGGGTTATTACATGACATCATAGCCATTCCTGCTAATGCAATTGTAATTAAAGATACTTTATTCATATTTATTTGTGTTTGTTATAAACCTTCTCCTTCCATCATGGCCTCCTCCCAACGCTTTTCAGCTTCGGACAGGTCATTCTTGAGCTTGCTGTATGCTTCGTACATAGCCGCGTTTTGCGCTCCACTGGGTGTGGATAGCCAATCCTCCAAATCCTTTATCTCTTTTGATATGCGTTCCACATCCTTCTCACAGTCATCAATCCTCTTTTGGATCTTACGTTTACGACGCTCCTGCTCTTTCCTGGCCTCATATTCCTCCTTCCCGTCCGATGCCTTATCCTGAGGAAGCGGCTCCACCGAAGCACCTTTCATCCGGCCTATGTCAGCAAGATTGTCCAGCTCCTTCTTCTGAAGGAAGTCATATATGCCACCCAGGTGCTCGAGCACCTTTCCGTCGGCGAACTCATAGACCTTGCTCACCAGTCCGTCCAGGAACTCACGGTCATGGCTGACTACTATCACCGTGCCGTCAAAGGCCTGTATGGCCTCCTTGAGCACATCCTTGGATGCCATATCAAGATGATTGGTAGGCTCATCCAATATGAGAAGGTTATTGGGAGTAAGCAGCAGGCGTATCATGGCTAACCGGGAGCGCTCACCACCGGAAAGCACCTTGACTTTCTTCTGGCCGGCCTCACCACCAAACATGAATGCACCCAGGATATCGTTGATTCGGGTACGGATGGGACCGGTAGCCACATTGTCAATGGTATCATGTACTGTAACCTCATCATCCAGCAACTGTGCCTGATTCTGCGCATAATAGCCTATCTGTATATTATGTCCTATGGTAAGTGTGCCGTCAAACGGTATCTCGCCCATGATGCATTTGACCAGTGTGGTCTTACCCTCTCCATTGCGCCCTACAAATGCCACTTTCTCCCCGCGCTTTATGGTCAGGTTCACTCCGCTGAACACGCAGTGGTCACCATAACTCTTGGCTACGTCCTCGCAGATAACAGGATAGCTGCCACTACGTATGGCTGGCGGAAACTTAAGCCGCATGGTCTTGTTATCCACCTCATCAATCTCAATGGGTACAATCTTCTCAAGTGCCTTAATGCGGCTCTGTACCTGCACGGCCTTAGTGGGCTTATACCGGAAACGCTCTATAAACTCTTTGGCATCGGCTATCTCCTTCTGCTGGTTCTCGTATGCTCTGAGCTGCTGCTCACGGCGTTCCTTACGCAACTCAACAAACTCATTATACTTGACCTTGTAGTCATATATCACGCCACACGATATCTCTATAGTGCGGGTGGTAACATTGTTTATGAACGCACGGTCATGGCTGACCAGAATAACGGCGTTACATCGTTTGGCAAGGAAATCCTCAAGCCACTGTATGCTCTCTATGTCAAGGTGGTTTGTAGGCTCGTCAAGCAGTAACACATCCGGATGACGCAACAGTATCTTGGCCAGTTCAATGCGCATTCTCCATCCGCCGCTGAACTCACTTGTAGGCCTATCAAAGTCTGCACGGCGGAATCCCAAACCAATCAGAGCCTGTTCCAGCTCAGCCTGATAGTTGCCGCCACCCATCATCTGGAAGCGCTCGCTTTCACGGGTAAACCGGTCTATAAGAGCATGATAATCCTCACTCTCATAGTCTGTGCGCTCAACCATCTGGTTATTCAGGCGCTCAACCTCAGCCTTGAGCTTATGGATATCCTCAAAGGCTGTCTCTGCCTCCTGTCTCACGGTGCGGGTATCGGCCAATTTCATAACTTGCGGCAGATAACCTATGGTAGTCTCCTTGGGAATCGATACTGTACCAAACGTGGGTTGCTGCAATCCGGCTATAATCTTAAGCATAGTCGATTTGCCTGCACCGTTCTTACCCACAAGAGCGATACGGTCCTTGTCACCTACTACATAGCTGACATCATGAAACAGGGGACGTGCCCCGAATTCGACCTTAAGATTATCTACCGAAAACACCTATTCTTATGCAAACAGTTTGGCGGGATATACCCCCCCCTTTATAAGTTCTGCAATCTTATCAACCACACCCTGACGGTCCTCAGCGTACGTAACACCGAACCATTTGGATGTAGTGTCAAGCACTTCACATGTAGCGGTACCGCTATTGATAAGTTCATTTACCATGAGCGGGATGAAATATTCTGACTTTGGAGTGTTGATATTGGCCTTGAGCCACCCCTTGAAGAAATCCTCAGAGTATTTCATGTAATCAGGGGTGAATCCCCATACGTTCATTGAAACAGGTGTATTGTCATCAATGTGAACCCAGTCCTCACCATCCCTGTAACATACACCGTTCTCGCGGCGCAGTATCTCGGTACGCTCCACAACGGTTGTAAGATGACGCTTGGCATTTACCTCGCATACGCCGCGTGACACCTTGCCATTCTCACTCAGGGTGTTGGCTACGCGGAAGCCTACCATTGAATAGACGTTCTTTGAACCCTCGGGCAGACTGCTCAGGAACTTACCCATCACGGCAAAACAGTCACGTCCGTAAAAGTCATCGGCATTGATGACGCAGAAAGGCTCGTTGATTACATCCTTAGCCATCAGCACTGCGTGGTTGGTACCCCAAGGCTTGGTACGGTCCTCCGGACATTTGAACCCTTCAGGCAGATCGTTGATACTCTGGAACACCACCTCGGTCTGAACATGCCCTTCATATTTCTTGAGCACCAAGAGACGGAAATCATCCTCAAAGTCCTTTCGGATAATGAACACCACCTTGCCGAATCCGGCACGGATTGCATCATAAACAGAGTAATCCATAATGGTTTCACCACTGGGACCCAGCGCATCCAATTGCTTGAGTCCACCATAACGGCTACCCATCCCGGCAGCCAGGACAACGAGTGTAGGTTTCATATTTTCTGATATTTTTTAGACCTTTTTTTAATAGACTGCAAAGTTACACTATTTTTCACATCAAAAAAGTTTATATTCGCATCAAGAAAGAAAACCTTACAGCTATGAAAAGTTTTTTTATAGGGATAACATTCACTCTGGCAATGCTGTTCACAGCAAACTGTAAAGACAAAACAGTAAACACACCGGCCGAAGAGGTTGATGCTGACACCATTATTCTGGATGCCGACCAATATGTCCGTTTTGAAACCACTATGGGCAATTTTACACTTAAGTTGTACAGGGAGGCCCCACTTCATCGCCACAGTATGGTACGACAAGCCAGAAAAGGCATATACGACGGTCAGCTCTTCTTCGGTGTCCAGAAAGGTTATAAAATACAGTGTGGTGACCCTTTCTCAAGGAATGCCAAACCAGGTGAGGAGGTGGGTGTCAAGGATGAGCCTGATACAATCAAATCTGAAATCAACCCGTTTACCATGTATCATAAGCGCGGCGCAGTTGGTCAAGCCAGTTTACGACAATTCGATTTCTCCACAAGCCGCCAGTTCTATATAGTTACCGGAAACAAAAGCAACTTGTCCACATTGCATAAACAGGAGACCGTTATTAATAAAAAATACCGTCAGGTAGTCAAGGATTCCCTTACCCAATTCCGTGCCGAGGAGATCATACGTTACCGCAACCAAAAGAACAACCAGAAAATAAGTTCCATAAACAATGCCCTCAACCGTCAGACTGATGCTATCATGGCAAACCGGAAAGAGTTTAAATATTCACCGGAACAGATTGAGGTCTATACCAAGATAGGAGGAACACCCAGTCTTGACGGTTTATATACTGTTTTCGGTGAGGTTTACGAGGGGCTTGACGTAGTGGAAGCCATAAACAGCGTCCATATTGACAAAAACTACCGTCCGCAACAGGATATCAGGATAATCAAGGCATACGTGCTGGATGAGGCTCCCGCAACCGAGACAGACAATTGATACTCGATAAGGATCAACTCTCCATCATTTTGCTGAACGACTGCCAGAGTGAATCATTTGGCAAGGGGGCTTTTACATTTATTTTAATATGAGAAACCGGATGTTCAAATGTAATGCTATATGCATGTAGCGAAATACTCCCGTCAGGGTTGGAGCGTTCAGCGCCATATTTCAAATCACCCTTTATAGGGCAGCCTATCCTGGCAAGCTGGCAACGGATCTGATGGTGCCGACCCGTTTCAAGTTCAACATCAATCAGCCAATACCTGTCCGATGCGCCTATTACTCTGTACCGCAGGACAGCTTTTTTACTACCAGGCACCTCATGGTCATACACGTATGAGCGGTTCTGCTTTTCATTCCTTACTATCCACCCGGTCAGTTCGTCTTCATTAGACATTGGCTTGTTTTTAACGATGGCCAGATACCTCTTGTCCACCTTTCCTTCACGGAAGACAGCATTCATCCGGGATAGGGCTTTGCTGGTTTTGGCAAAAACCACGATCCCGCTCACAGGCCTGTCAAGCCTGTGAGTGACCCCGACAAAAACATTACCAGGCTTGGAATATTTCTCCTTCAGATAAGCAGCCACGACATCGGACAAAGGCGGATCACCGGTCTTGTCTCCCTGTACTATCTCACCTGCCTCCTTAGAAACAATGATAATATGGTTGTCCTCGTAGATTACCTGCATATTACATGCTCATTCCGCCATCCACCTGTAGTACCTGACCAGTGATATATGACGACTGGTCCGACACAAGGAATAGAGCAGCTTTAGCTATCTCATCCACAGTAGCTCCACGCTGCAATGGAATATTCTTACACCACTCTGCAAGTTTATCCTGAGGTATCTTTTCCGTCATTTCAGTCAATACGAATCCCGGAGCGATCACATTGGCACGAATCCCCCTCGGGGCCAGTTCCTTTGCAACCGATTTGGTAAGCCCTATCAATCCGGCTTTGGATGCAGAATAGTTGGTTTGACCGGCATTACCGTGAATACCTACCACCGATGACACCGTCAGTATGCATCCGCTACGCTGACGCACCATCTGAGGAGTGCAAGCCTTAATGTAATTGAATGCCGATTTGAGATTAGTGTCTATCACTTCGTCCCATTGCTGCTCATTCATGCGCATCATCAGACCATCTCTGGTAATACCGGCATTGTTCACCAGGATATCAATTTTTCCAAACTCCCTGACAACTTCATTGACAGTATTTATTGCCTCCTGATAAACAGCCACATCAGTTTTGTATCCCTTTACCTTTACGCCACTCAATGATAGTTCACGCTCCATTTCAGCAGCACGTTCAACACTGTTCACATAAATAAATGCTACATCTGCACCCTCGTCAGCGAAAAGTTTAGCCATAGAGTAACCTATACCTCTTGTGGCACCGGTAACAAGTACCGTTTTACCGCTCAAAATACCCATATTGCATATTTTTTAACTACACCCCAGAGCTCCACAAATGAGTTTCTGGGTTTCATATCTGATCTCTTCTCTTGTATTACCGCGCCAAATGTTGCCTCTGATGTAAGACACCTCGAACCCTCTCATACAGTAATGGATAATCTCCGCAGTTCTTCTTACGCTTGTCACGTTAAAAACTCCGCATTCTTTACCCTCGCTTATGATTTGCTGCAGCAACGCTTTTTCCTTTTGGTCAAATTCTTTCCTGAAATGTTCCAAACCAAATACATTCCTGAAAAACTCTGAACGAAGTGTACCATTGCGGTCCACCATCTCTTTGAGTACAATGAAGCGACCGTAAATGAATTCGATTATTTTCTGCTTGGGATTTAGAGACTTTGTGGCAATGACAGATAATTTCTCAATAATGCGGTCTGTCTCTGAATTAATTACAGCCTGATAGACTTCAACTTTACTTTCAAAATAAGTATATAGCGTTCTGCGGCTCAAACCTGATTCCACAGCAATATCACTCATCGTAGTGTCATCATAACCTTTTCTTATGAAAAGCGCTTTGGCTGCATGTATGAGCTTGTCTCTGGTTATTGGGTTCTCCATAATCGGCATTTCAGGTTACAAAAGTAATCAATTTTGTGAATTTTTTTGATATTTAGGACAAAAAGCTTTGTATGTTTGATTGAAAGCAGTACCTTTGCACAACCAAAACGCATCGCGGAGTGGAGCAGAGGTAGCTCGTTAGGCTCATAACCTAAAGGTCGGAGGTTCGAATCCTTCCTCCGCAACAAAATGGGAGGCTCAAATGAGCCTCCCATTTATATTTTGAAAAACATTACCTCAAGCACGAAAGACTTCTGGTGTCAGTATCATCATAGATTCTGCTGCTTCAACCGGAACAGATTCCCCTTTCTTGGCCTTTTCACTCTTCTCATAATGCCACTTAGGATTCTTAGTAATCTTTTCAATCAAATTACTGGAATAGGCAATCCAAAACAGAATTCCAAGAACAATAAACCAACCCAATAGTTTCTTCCACCATGGAGTCTTGTCTGCATAAGGATCAGGTTCTGCCACACGCGGAGCATCGCTCACCTCAGTAAGGGTTGAACCGAATGTGATATTCACTTTGGCTGCAGCGTTAATCGCCCAACCGTTGGCATTAAGCAGAGGAGACAGACTGCGTTTACGCAATTTGAGCCAGGCTAAAATCATGGCGGGACCCGAAATAACAAGAATAATGGCCGCTATAAGTATGAGCCACTGCCACCAAGTAAAACCTGAAAGTTTATTTACAATCAAACCAATGCCTGCCATGATAGCTCCAAAAGCGATTCCTATAGCGGCAAATATGCCTACGTACTTGGCTATATCGAACATCTGTTTCTTCTCACCTGTAGAGGCTACCTGTGTAGTCATGTCTCCTGTAACCTTTTCATCCTTCTCAGAAGCAGTCTTCTCAATTGTTTTCTCAATGAATCTGCCCAGCTTACGGTAGGGTGACCAGAAAGCCTGACGGATACTTATGGGATTCTCGATTATCTTGAAAACCGATGCATCCCATATTTCCCCTCTCCTATCATAGAATAGGCCGTTCTTTCCTTCTCTCAAATCAGCTATATCGCCATCTGTCATAACGGCTGCAATAATCATCGTTTCACCACTAACCTTGTGTACGCAGTTACAATAAAGAATAAACATACCGCTCAATCCGGCAGTTGCATTATGAGGTCCCATATCAGGAACTTTGATGCAAAGCTCACAGCAACGCTCATCTATATAGAGCCGTCCAGCCTGAAATATAGCTTTTTCCTCCGGATTATAGAAATCCTTGAATGTAACGAAATTGCAAAGGAATGAATAGAAATCTCTGTACAAATGAACGAGCTTGTTCACCTCGTCAATGGAACGGGATTCTGATTCAAGTGCCTTGTCATCTTCCACAAGTTTGAGCAGATCAGCTTTGCGATTTTCCTTTAATATAGCCTTCACCTCATCCAAGCCTAAAGATTCAACCTCTGTGCCAACCTTAGCACCAAGCCAGGCCTCATAAGCTCCAAATTTGGCAATCACAGAATTCCACTGTTCCTCACTAATCTCTTTTATACCCTTAAAGTCCTTGTCGAATATCAAATTTTTTAGTTTGGAGAATGTTGACTGCCAGACTGGGTTTATTCTATCATCTATAGGAAGAACTCCTTTATCTGAAATTGCAGCTAAAGGATAGTGTGAGATTATATCATAACACTCTGACAAATTCTTGTCGCTAATGGCCTCAATTTGGCTTACCGATACATCAAGCGCTGACGCACTCTCCTGACTGAAAGCAGCTAACTTGCAACGCATGAAGTAATCGGCAATCTTCTCCTTGATTAAATTGACGGCATCATATGCCTCAGCAGTACCATCACCGTATGGAAAAATGGTTCCCTTTTCATCTTCAGCCTTTTTCTTCCATTCTGCATATGAAGCAAGTGCCAGATAGAAAGCCTCTATCATTTCAGCGTCAATACCAGGTAAACCGCTGCGATCAATTTTTGATCCCATTGTGGCGATACACTGTGTAATTGTCTTTTTGAGACCGTCATCTGCTGTTGACTGCTCGGTGATTATACCGTCACCGTTCAGCGCTGTCTTTGCAAATATAGCAACACTGTCATCAGTCTCAGAGATAGAGATACTGTCTTTTTCGATTCCAAGATTGGATAGTATCTGTCTGGCGGATGCGAGAAGTCTCTCCCCGTCCGGGTTCTTGGTATTGAATGCCGAGAAAGGAATGAAATCGTCCTTCTTGAGCAGAAGATCCGGATCATTAATAACAGATGTAAGCCAATCGGCAGCCTTTACCACTTCACTAACATGGATTCTTCCATCATGATTGTCATCCAACATACTTAGAGTCTTCTCATTAAACTCTAAACCAACTACAGGACTACTTAACACAGTCCACAATTTCTGGTCCAGTTCACCGAGATGTCGGATATCTTCACCACTTGAAATATTAACACGTGATTTTCCACCTATAGTGGAGAATTTCCATTCATATTTACCCATAAGCGTCAATTAAAATAATTATTACCCGGGTCCAAAAATATGAAATTAACAAGCCAAACCCAAAACAATCATAAAAAAAAAGAGCCAAGGATAGTATCCCCGGCTCCCCTGAAAGACGGCGGCGACCTACTCTCCCACTTGCCCGGTTCCGCGGATGCGGAACTAAAATAAGGTGAATGGTACTGTGCAAGTGTGTCGCCACAAATAAAATAAAAAGAGAGCCAAGGATAGCATCCCCGGCTCCCCTGAAAGACGGCGGCGACCTACTCTCCCACTTGCGCAGTACCATCGGCG
>Ga0208297_1001519_pt1 | contig 20531 bp, 20 predicted proteins | sample LMS_cellobiose_e_FD_187367 | JGI IMG/M metagenome (GOLD analysis project Ga0208297, IMG submission 187367) | Rumen-fistulated moose microbial communities from Alaska, USA - LMS_cellobiose_enrichment (SPAdes) (version 2) | ecosystem: Host-associated > Mammals > Digestive system > Stomach > Rumen... | reverse complement strand
TTCATTATTATATGACGCACATCTTCATTTGTCAAGCACTATTTTTTCTTTTTTCAAAGTTTTTTTCGTGCTCACCTCACGAGGAGGGGTCGTTTTCTGAACGCTCCGTTAATATACCAAAAGCCCTCCGCGTTGTCAACACTATTTTGAACAAAAAAACGCGATTTTTTGAAAAACCGCGTTTTACTGAATTTTCAAGCGTTAGGGGCTCTTTTTGTCTGCTTATAACCGAAAGTTAGCCGCAGATTTCAAAGCGATCGTTCGGGAATCAACTACCCGCCCCTCTGCCCTTTTTCTGACCTGTTTTTCATACGAGAAAGCCGGCCCGAAAGGACCGGCTTTGGATCGATATCACGATATATTAGAGGATGATCTCCACTACGTCGTTGTTCTTGAGGCCTGCTGCGTTGGCTTCATCGGTATCCACGTGCATCTCGGCAGTGTGTCCCTCGCCGCTGCGGATGAGGACGTTGTTAAATACGAGACCTCTCTCGCCGCCTACCCTTACGCTGACCATCTGCTTATCAACCACGCCGGCTTCCTTGGCCTGATCCGCGGTGAGATGGATGTGCCTTAATGCCGCGATGGCGCCTTCTGCGAGCTCCAGTTCACCGCAGGGTCCTACCAGCTTGATGGGGGCGGAGCCTTCCAGCTTGCCGCTCTCTCTTACGGGAACGCTGATGCCCAGCTGCCTTGCGTCGGTGAAGGCCAGCTCGATCTGGGACTGCTTTCTGACCGGTCCGAGAACTCTGACGCCCTTGAGGGTGGTCTTGGGTCCTACGATGTCGCACTTCTCCTCAGCCGCGAACTGGCCGGGCTGCTTGAGGTAGTTCTTGACGGTGAGCTGATGGCCCTCGCCGAAGAGGGTCTCCAGGTCTGCCTGGGAAAGGTGGATATGCTTGTTGGAAATGCCAACGGGAACAGTGTAAGCCATTTTATACTCTCCTTCTTAAAATAAATATAATGTGCCTATATTATAACCGAATCACTCGGTCTTTACCCAGGAAATATACGGAAGATTCCTGTATTTTTGATCGATGTCCAGTCCGTAGCCTACGATGAACTTGTCCTCCACCTCGAAGCCCACGTAATCGGGCCTGAGGGAGACCTTCCTTCTGGCGGGCTTGTCCAGCAGGGTCGCGATGCGAAGGGACCTGGGCTCCCTCTTTAAGAGATAGTCCTTGAGATAGCTCAGGGTGAGGCCCGAGTCGATGATGTCCTCCGCGATGATCACGTTCTTGTCCTTGATGTCGGAATCCAGGTCCTTGAGGATCCTGACCACGCCGCTGGTCTTGGTGCCGCCGCCGTAGCTGGATACGGACATGAAGTCGATGGCGACGTCGAGATCAATCTTTCTCATGAGATCCGCCATGAAGGGTACCGACCCCTTGAGTATGCCGATGAGGAGGATGTCCTCTCCGCGGTAATCGCGGGAGATCTCCGCGCCTATCTCGGCGACCCTCTTCTGGAGCTGCTCCTCGCTTATAAGGACCTCTGAGAGGTCGTATTTGGTATCAGACATTGTTTTCGTTATCCTCCTCTTCGTTTACGGTAAAATCGACGTCTATGACGTCTTTGCCCCTGAACTCCTTTCCGCTGCTCCCGGAGGGCACGGCGTAGCGGTCCAGCTCCTCCCTTAAATAGTAGAGGATGAAGAGCCACAGCACCGCGTCGTCGAGAAAGCCGAACACGGGGATCACAGGCGGTATGAGATCCACCGGCAGTATGAGATATATGAGGCCGAAGACCACCAGGGCCTTCTTTCTCATGGGGACGGTCTTATCCTTAAGGAAGGACGGGATCGCCCTTATCCTTCTTCCTAGCACAGCGAACCACAAAAATCTCATTGCAGCAGGCTCTCCATACAGCCGAGAAGCCGGTCCTGCCCGGTCTTTTTCAGGGCGGACACGGGTATTATAACATCGCTCTCGCCGGTGTTTAAGGTCTTCGCGATCAGAGAGAGGGCCTTTCCCTGCTCGTTCCTTGAGACTTTATCGGCCTTGGTCGCGACCACGATGCCGGAAAGGCCGTAGTAGCGCAGGTAATCGTACATCTGGACGTCCTGAGCGGTGGGCTCGTGCCTGATGTCGACCAGCTGGATGACCTTCTTTAGATTGGGCCTGGCGGAAAGATACTCCTCCATCATCCTCCCCCAGTCCTGGGAGACGGACTTTGAGACCTTCGCGTAGCCGTAGCCGGGAAGGTCCACGATCCTGAAGCTCCCGTTGATCAGGAAGAAGTTGATGGTACGGGTCTTTCCGGGGCTGCTGCTGACCTTGGCAGCGTTCCTGTTGTTGGTCAGCAGGTTTATCAGCGAGGATTTCCCCACGTTGGAGCGGCCGGCAAAGGCGATCTCCGGCAGATCCTCCGCCGGATACTGGCCCTTCTTCACCGCGCTGCAGAGGAACTCCACTCTGGTGATCTTCATATGAGAGCCTCTTTCAGGGCGTCGTCAGCGGTGTCGAGCAGCACGAACCTGAGGTCGTTTCGCACGGTCTCGGGAAGATCGTCGATGTCGGCCTTGTTCTCCTGGGGCAGAAGTATGGTCTTCACGCCCATCCTGTGGGCCGCCAGGACCTTCTCCTTGATGCCGCCCACGGGAAGGATCTTGCCCCTGAGGCTGATCTCTCCGGTCATGGCCACGTCCTTTCTCACCGGTCTTCCGGTAAGGGCGGAAATGACTGAAACGCACATGGTGACGCCTGCGGAGGGGCCGTCCTTGGGGGTCGCACCTTCGGGGACGTGGATGTGGATGTCCTTGGTCTTGTAGAAATCATCCTGGATGCCCAGCTCGGCGCTCCTGGAGCGCACGTAGCTTATGGCAGCCTTGGCGGATTCCTGCATGACGTCGCCCAGCTGTCCGGTCAACACGATGTGGCCGCTTCCGGGAAGGGCCGCTGTCTCGACGAAGAGGGTCTCTCCGCCTACGACGGTCCAGGCCATGCCGGTGGCTACGCCGACCTCGTTCTTTCCCAGGAGCTTGTCGTAATGGAAGCGCTTCTTGCCCAGGTACTCCTCCAGATTGGAGGCGGTGATGCTGTGCTTTTCATCCTCACCTTCGACGACCTTGCGGGTCACCTTGCGGCAGAGGTTGGCGATCTCCTTCTCAAGGCCTCTCACGCCGGACTCTCTGGTGTAGGACTCGATGATCCCCTTGACCGCGCCGGGGGTGATGGAGATCTGGGTGTTCTTGAGCCCGTGGGCCTTGATCTGCTTGGGGATCAGGTACTTCTTTGCGATGTTCTGCTTCTCCTCTTCGGTGTAGCCGGAGATCTCGAGGATCTCCATCCTGTCGAGGAGGGGCCTGGGTATGGTCTCGGTGGTGTTCGCCGTGGTGATGAACATCACGTTGGAAAGGTCGAAGGGGACCTCGAGATAGTGGTCCACGAACTCCTTGTTCTGCTCGGGATCCAGGACCTCCAGCAGAGCGGACGCCGGGTCTCCCCTGTAATCTGCGCCGATCTTGTCGACTTCATCAAACAGGAACACGGGGTTGTTGCTCTTGCACTCCCTGATGGCGGTCATGATGCGGCCGGGGATCGCGCCGATATAGGTCCTTCTGTGGCCGCGGATCTCCGCCTCGTCCCTTACGCCGCCCAGGGACATGTGGACGAACTTGCGCCCGGTGGCCCTGGCTATGGATCTGGCGATGGAGGTCTTTCCTACCCCCGGAGGCCCTACCAGACAGAGGATGGGGCCCTTCTCGTTTTTGGCGAGGGCGAGGACGGCCAGGTATTCCACGATACGCTCCTTGACCTTGTCCAGGCCGTAGTGGTCCTCGTCCAGGATCTTCTGGCACTCCTTAAGATCGATGTCCTCTTTGGTGGACTTGTTCCAGGGAAGATCCAGGATCCACTCGATATAAGTCCTTATGACGGAAAGATCCGCAGCGTAGGGAGGCAGCTTCGCCGCCCTGTTGATCTCCTTTTCGACCTTTTCGGTGACCTCGGGGCTGAGCTTGAGCTTCTTCAGCTGCTTCTTCCACTCCTCGGCCTCGGCCTTGATATCGTCGTCCTGGCCCAGCTCCTCCTGGATGGTGCGCATCTGCTCCATCAGGTAGTGCTCCCTCTGGGCCTTGTTCAGGTTGTTCTGGAGCTTGGTGTTCAGCTGGTCCTTGTAGGTCTCGATCTCGTTCTCGCGGGCAAGATATCTGACCACCAGGGTCAGCCTCTTGACCGGATCCACGGTCATCAGGACCTTCTGGGCCTCTTCGGGGAGGACGTCCATCTGGGTGATGATGAAATCAGCGATGTAACCGGGCTGGTCGTCCCTCTCAAAGCCCTTGAAATCGTCGTTGGGGAAGCGCTGATGGTCGGACCTGTACTGGGTATAGAGATCCGAGGCGGTCCTGATCAGCGCGAGGACGTCGGGAGTGAGGGCCACGTCGTCCGCCTCTTCGATCTTCTGAAGCTCGCAGACGAAATACGGGGCCTCCCGGACCATCTTTTTCATTCGGGCGCGGTACTGGCCGGACACCAGGACCCTCAGCTGCTCTCCCGGCAGCCTCAGGATCCTCTTGATCCTCGCGACCGTGCCTACGGTATAAAGATCCTTCGCCGTGGGAAGATCCACCGAGGGATCCTTCTGATTGGCGAGGAATACGAGGGAATCGCCGTTCATGGCCGCCTCAAGGGCCTGGACGGACTTGTCCCTCTCTATGTCGAAACGGACCTCAGTGCGCGGGAACACGCTGATGCCTCTCAGGGCTATCAGCGGCATGGACTGGGTCTTGACCTCTTCGTTCATTAGTTCTTCTGCCATTTGATCGCCTTTCTTTAGTTATATCTTATGACTTATGACCGCTGCGGATCAGTCGTTTGACGCGGCCGCCTGGGGATCCAGGGTGAGCAGAGGCTCCGCCCCGTCTATGACGTCCGCGGTCACCGTCAGCTTTACTATATCCTTTCTGGAGGGGATGTCAAACATGATGTCGGTCATCCTCTGCTCCAGGATGCTGCGAAGGCCTCTGGCTCCGGTCTTCTTCTCGATGGCCTTCTCGGCCACCCTCTGAAGAGCGTCGGGAGTGATCTCAAGATCCACTCCGTCCATCTCAAGAAGAGCCTTATACTGCTTGAGCAGGGAGTTCTTGGGTTCGCTGATGATGCGGACCAGCGCCTCCTTGGAGAGCTCGTCCAGGACCGCCACTGCGGGAAGTCTTCCGATGAACTCGGGGATAAGCCCGAATTTCAGCAGGTCCTCGGACTGGACGTTGTCCAGGATATGGGGATCGTCGTCCTTGACGGATACCACGTCGGAGTTGAAGCCGATGGTCTTTTCGCCTATGCGCCTCTGGATGATCTTGTCCAGACCGTCGAAGGCTCCTCCGCAGATGAAGAGCACGTTGGTGGTGTCGAACTGGATGAACTCCTGCATGGGGTGCTTGCGTCCGCCCTGGGGCGGGACATTGGCCACGGTGCCCTCGAGGATCTTGAGCAGAGCCTGCTGGACTCCCTCGCCGGACACGTCCCTGGTGATGGACACGTTCTCGGACTTCTTCGCGATCTTGTCGATCTCGTCCACGTAGATGATGCCCTTCTGGGCCTTCTCGACGTCGAAATCCGCGGCCTGCAGCAGTTTGAGCAGTATGTTCTCCACGTCCTCGCCCACGTAGCCGGCCTCGGTCAGCACCGTAGCGTCGGCGATGGCGAAGGGAACGTGAAGGGAGCGGGCCAGGGTCTGGGCCAGAAGGGTCTTGCCCGAACCGGTGGGGCCGATCATTATGATATTGCTCTTCTGGATCTCGACCTCTTCCTTTTGTTGGGCCTTGGGGAGCTTCTTCATCTCTTCGGCCCTTCTGATCCTCTTGTAGTGGTTGTAGACCGCCACCGCCAGGATCTTCTTGGCCTTGTCCTGCTCAATGACGTAATCGGACAGGGCGTCGACGATCTCTCTCGGAGTCGGAAGAGCGTCGGTGCTCTCAAGGGGAGCCTGATCGGGATCCCCGTCCTGAGAGGTGAAGATCTGCATGGCCGTCTCGACGCAGTTCCTGCAGATGTAAACGTCGGGGCCCGCTATGAGCCTGCCGCCCTCTTCGGCGGGAGATCCGCAGAAGGAGCATACCAGATTTTTCTGTCTGTCGTATTTCGCCATTTTCTATCTCTTTTCGACCAGTTTGTCGGCAAGACCGTAGGCTACGGCTGCCGCTGCGTCCATGTAATTGTCTCTGTCGGTGTCCCGGGCGATGACTTCGAGGGGCTGTCCGGTCCTTTCGGAGAGGATCCTGTTCAGATCGTCTCTCTTCTTTAAGATATGCTGGGTGTGGATGCGCATGTCCTCGGCCTGGCCCTGCATGCCTCCCAGAGGCTGATGGATCATGACCTCGGAATTGGGAAGGACGTAGCGCTTGCCCTTGGCCCCTGCCGCCAGGAGGACCGCGGCCATGGACGCCGCCATCCCAACGCATATGGTCGACACGTCGGGCTTGATGTACTGCATGGTGTCGTAGATGGCGAGGCCGGAGCTGATGACTCCGCCGGGGCTGTTGATGTAGAGGCTGATGTCCTTATCCGGGTCTTCGGACTCCAGGAAGAGCAGCTGGGCGACGATGAGATTGGCGCTCATGTCGTTGATCTCCCCTTCCAGGAATATGATGCGGTCCTTAAGGAGCCTGGAATATATATCATATGAGCGTTCGCCCCTGGCAGTCTGCTCTACGACCATCGGTACAAGATTCATTCTTCCACCTCTTTCTGTGTTTTCTCAACTAAAACTACGGCGGAACATATCAATGCTCCGCCGAAATGTGACTTTCTTCAGTATTTCCTTAATTCTCTGAAGTCTCTTCAGCGTTCTTCTCCTCGGAAGCTTCCTCTGCGGGAGCCTCGGCGGGGACATCTTCCACATCGGTGAGGACGGCATTCTCATAGATGAAGTCGATGGCCTTCCTGTTCCTGATGTCCTGCTTAACGTACTTCTCCTGACCGGCCAGCTGCTTCTTGAGATCCTCGGTGGTCATGCCGTACATGGCAGCCATGTCGTTGAATTCCTTTTCCAGCTCTTCGTCGGAAGCCTCAATGTTCTCGGCGTCGGCGATGCTGGTGACGAGGAGCCTGGTCTTGACCCTCTTCTCGGCGTCAGCCTTCATGTCGTTCTTGATATCTTCGCGGGTCTTGTTCAGGACCTTGGTGTACATATCCATGGTCAGTCCCTGATAGGCCATGTTCTGCTCCATCTCTTTGAGCATCGCTTCGGCCTCGTCGTCGATCATGACCTGGGGCACGTCGAAGGGATTGGCCTCGTAGACCTTGTCGATGACCGCGTTCTTGGCACCGTACTCGGCAGCGCTCTTTGCGGAATCCTCGAGCCTCTTTCTGATGCTGTCCTTGAACTCGTCGAGAGTCTCATACTCGCTGTAGTCCTTGGCGAAATCGTCGTTGAGCTCGGGAAGCTCCTCGGTCTTCACTTCGTGTACGGTGCAGTGGAAGACGGCGTCCTTTCCTGCCAGGTTCTCAGCATGATAGGTCTCGGGGAAGGTGACGCAGACGTCCTTCTTCTCGCCTGCGGAAACTCCGACCAGCTGGTCTTCAAATCCGGGGATGAACTGGCCGGAACCGAGCTTGAGGCTCTGGTTCTCTGCGGTGCCGCCCTCGAACTGCTCTTCGCCTACGAAGCCTGCGTAATCGAGGATCACGGTGTCGCCGTTCTGTGCGGCTCTCTCTGCTACTACGAGCCTTGCGTTCTTGTTCTGCTCAGCCTCGAGTTCTCTGTCTATGTCGGCATCGGTGATCTTCCTGATCTTTCTCTCTGCCTCTACGCCTTTATAGTCCTTGGGGACGACAACGGGAGCGACGGGAACGGTCACGGTGATGGTGAAGCCTTTGCCCTTGCCCAGCTCTTCCTCACCGAAATCGACGTTGGGATAACCTACAGGATCGATGTCCAGCTCTTCGAGGGCCTTGGGATAGGCTTCGTTGATCATGTCGTCGATGGCGTCCTGGAAGAACACGCCCTCGCCGTATCTCTTCTCGATGATGCTGCGGGGAGCTTTGCCCTTGCGGAATCCGTCTACGATGATCTTTCCGCGCTGTGCCAGATATACCTTCTGGGTCGCTGCGTCGAACTCTTCGCCGGTAAAGTTGATGGTGAACTTTGCTTCGTTGTTTTCCTTGCTAACTAATGCGGCAGTCATGTTTATCCTCCTATCATGCCTTTTACAAGACAATTAGTTATTATATCATTATTATCTATTATCTTCAAGGGAAAGCATTGCCAGCCCCCTTGCAAGTTTTGAAGTATTTTCAGGCTCAAGGCCGTATTTCTCTCTGATCAGGTCGCCGAGGGCGATCAGGTCTTCGGTCTCTCCCAGGTAGAGCTCCAGCTCCATCTCCAGGATGGGCGCGGTGCCGGCGTCGGTGATGATGCTGCCGGTGTCGATGGCCATCTCCATTATGCTCTCGTTGTAATGGACCTTGATGCGGCGGCGCAGGAAGCGGGTCTCCAGGAGATTTACCAGCCTGCGGTCTCCGATGAGATCCATCAGCCGCCTTCCGTCCTCGCTCTCCTTGAACATGTCCACCGGAGGCTGGATGAAGATCTCCTCTCCGCTGACCGGGATGTTGATCTCTCCCCTCTCGTGAAGACCGTTCTCGGCCTTTCCGCCCCATTTCAGAGTGGCGAAGGATATGTCGCCCTCCGCTCTGACCCTGACGGCCACGTTGTTCTTTGAGAGGATCCTGTCTTCGGTATCGAAATACACGGCCTTCATCACGACCTTCTCCGCGGTGGAGTTGTCGGAATAAGGCGATACGAAGGCTTCTTCCCAGATGGCATCCGCTTTTTCTCTCGAGGGGATGCCGTATTTCAGTTCTGTCTCCATCTATATCTCCGTCCAAACAAAAGCATGCGCAGTATGATACCATGGCAAGCCGCCAATTGCAAGCTTTTTCGGCGATGCTTATGCTCACTCTCCTCTATTAGTGAAACGCCTGGATAAAAAAAGCGGATGAGCAGTCCTGCCCACCCGCCTGTTATTTGATCGTTCCTATGAAGACCCGGTCAGGTCACTTTTCCGCGGCCTCCACCGTCCTGGTGGCGATAATGTCCGCACCAAGACCCAGGACGTTCTCGCAGAGCACCTGTCCCATGACCACGGGAGCCTTGACTTTCATGGACTTTACCACATCCACCACGTCGAACATGCGCTTCTTGGAGACTGGCGCGCTGGTCCTAACGCTGACCAGAGGCATGACGCCCCCCTCCACCAGGACCGACGAGGTCACCGATCTCATGGGGTCGGTAATCATGCTCTTCGCGTACTCAAAGCCCCTTCTGCAGAGGTTGCCGGTGCAGGAGATCATGGTCTCCCCTTCGTATTCAACGCTCAGTTCACAGCCGTTGGGACAGACCGTGCAGATGTATTCACTCTTCAATCCTTGCCACCACCTTTACGGGGCCTTCGCCCCTGAGCTCCGATGCTTTGATATCCATGTGTACCATGACCGCGGGGACCGCCTTTTTGAGCCTGAGCCTGCTGACCACCCTGCCGTCCTGGAAGGCCTCGTAGCATACCTCCCTCATAGGGGAAGACGGTCTGAAGGACAGGGTCACGTCTTTTCCGCCGCTGATCCTTCTCGGGACGGTATATCTCACGCCGTTTCCGGCTTCGACCGGTATGCGGCAGTCCGGGAGCCCGCCGTCAAGATATTCCTTTACCGGCCCCGCCAGGGATTCCGCCTCAAGAGACACGAAATCCACCAGATCGTGGACCTGCAGAACGTTGCCGCAGGCGAAGATGCCGGGGACGCTGGTCTGGCAGTTCTCGTCGGTCACCGGTCCTCTGGTCACCGGATCCAGCTCCACCCCCGCCTGAAGGGAAAGCTCGTTCTCCGGTATCAGCCCCACCGAAAGGATCAGGGTGTCGCAGGGCCAAATCTTCTCGGTGCCGGGGATGGGCTTCATGTCGGGGCCCACCTCGCTGACCGTCACCGATTCCAGCCTCTTCCTGCCGTTGATGCGGGTCACCGTGTGACTGAGATACAGGGGGATACCGAAATCGTTGAGACACTGCTCGATGTTTCTGGGAAGGCCGCTGGGATAAGGCAGTATCTCAAAGACCGCCTCGACCCTGGCGCCCTCCAGGGTGAGCCTTCTCGCCATGATCATGCCGATGTCGCCGGAGCCCAGGATCACCGCCCTTTTCCCGATCATCAGATCCTGCTTGTTGATGTAGGCCTGGGCGACTCCTGCCGTGAACACTCCCGAAGGCCTGTCCCCGGGGATCGACATGGCGCCTCTGGGCCTTTCGCGGCATCCCATGGAGAGGATCACCGCGTCGGCGCTGATCTCAAGGAGGCCTTCCCTGGTCGCAGCGGTGATGACCTTTTCAGGGGTCAGCCCGATGACCATGCAGTCGGTCAGATATTCGATGTGCTTTTCGTTCACCAGATCGATGAAGCGTCCTGCGTATTCGGGGCCGGACAGGGCCTCGCCGAACCGGGTCAGCCCGAAGCCGTCGTGGATGCACTGATTGAGGATCCCGCCGAGCCTAGGCTCTCTCTCCAGGATCATCACGTCTTCTACGCCTTTGTCATGGATGGCGATGGCGGCGGCGAGCCCCGCAGGGCCTCCTCCTATGACGACCGCCCTCCTGTGTATCTTCTTTATCATATCTGCCTGACCTTTCCCGTGAAAACGTAGGCCCCGGTCTTGTTGTAGCGGACCTCTTCGGGCTTCATGCCGGTCTCCTCCATTAGAAGGGCTGCGACCCTCATCTGGCAGTAGCCTCCCTGGCAGCGGCCCATCATGGTGCGGCAGCGGTACTTGACGCCGGTCATGGTATGGACCCCCAGGGGGTTCCTGATGGCCTGGAGCACCTCGGCCTTGGTCACCGTCTCGCAGCGGCATACGATCTCGCCGTAGTCGGGATCCTGCTCGATCAGGGCGGCCTGCTCCTCCGGGGTCTTGTCCCTGAAGGTCACGATGCCCTTGCGGTACGGGTCGAAGGTTGGATCGGGCTCCATGGGAAGGACCTCCTGCAGGAGCCTCACCGCCTCTTTCGCGATGGGGACCGCGCTGGTAAGGCCCGGGGACTCGATGCCCATCAGGTTGACGGCTCTGGGAGCCTCCGCCCTTCTTTCGATGACGAAATCGTGGAAGCCGCCCTGCTCCTTAGAGACGAGCTTGGGCCTGATCCCGGTGAAGTTCCTGATGAAGTGGTCCCTTCTGATATGGGGGAAGATCCTTCCGCCGTCGGAAAGGAGCATGTCCATCACATCTTTCTCCGCGGCGTAATCGTCGGGATCGTCGATATATTCGTTGCTGGGCCCGATGAACACGTTGCCCTCAAGGGACGGGGTGATGTGGATGCCCAGACCTCCAGCCTTGGGATTGGGCACCGGATAGGCCGGGATGGTAAGCATCTCTCCCGCTCTCTTGTCCAGAACGTAATACTCGCCCTTGCAGGGATAGATCGTGTATTCGTCAATACCGAGCATCCGGGATATCCTGTCCGCTCCCAGCCCCGCGCAGTTGATCAAATAGGGTGCGAGGAAGGATCTTTCGCCGGAGTTTACGGTATACATGTTACCGTCATCAACGATGGAAGTTACCTCGGTATCGAAGAAGAACTCCGCGCCGTTCTTCTGTGCGTTCTCCGCCAGAGCGACGGTATAGATGAAGGGGTTCAGTATGGCGGTGGAGGCGGACCACATGGCGAACTCCCCCTCCACGAAGGGAAGCTTTTCCTTTATAAAGGCCTTGTCCACCATCTCAAGCCCGGGCACACCGTTGGCTTCGCCCTGAGCCTTGAGCTTTTCGAGGGCCTTCCTGTCGTCGTCGTTAAAGCCGACCACCAGCTTTCCGGTCCTCTTGTACGGGATGTCCAGCTCCTCAGCCAGCCGGTCAAAGCCCGCGTTGCCTTCGACGCAGTACTTTGCCATCTTAGTGCCCGGCCTGTTGTTGAAGCCTGCGTGCAGGACCCCAGAATTGCGGGCGCTGGTGCCGCAGCACACATCGGGCATCTTCTCCAGCACGGCAATGTCCAGCTTGTATCTGGAGAGCTCCCTCGCTGCCGCGGAGCCTATGACACCGGCCCCGATGATTATGACGTCATATCGTTCTTTCATATATCATTCCCTGAAAAAGCGGGGACCGTCCTATGGGCGATCCCCGCGGCTCACGATATAAAGGTATATTCTCCCAGCGGATCTGTCAAGCGTTCCTACTGCTCTTCATAAAGAGTGCAGGATACGAAATGACCGGGAGAGGTCTCGATCAGAGGGATGTCCCTGCCCAGGCATCTTTCGCTGGGTCAACGCTTGCCCCCTTCAGCGCAACGAAGTATTATTGTTTATATTTTAGCAAATTGAAGTTGAATGTCAATGCAATATGACAAAAGTATCCGCATATTTTTGTTGATATGCTCATTTTTGATACTTTGTAATATATTATTCGAGATTTTTTGATATAAAGATCGTATAGTATAACAATCGTATACCGGTCGTCAGATGCATATTATGCACATATCTTTTCTCTATCCGGGCCCTGCCTCCGAACTGGTGTCCAGATCCCCGCGTCCCCGGTTTTAGTTTCGGAGGCCTTTGTTCCGCCCCGATGTACATGGAATTCTCGGCAGATTGCTCTGGACTAACTAATTCCAAAAGTGCTATATTCATCAAGACAAATGAGTTCAGATCTCATGTGCCGAACTGATCAGGCCGGGATATCCCGGAGCCGGGTCACTTTCGTGACAGCGGAACTATTCCGCGGGACAGCTTTGCCGCTGCCCCGCTTTTTGTTTTTCCCGGACGGGCGTCCTGCCCTTCCCCGGGACAAAGGAGGAACATATGAACGATACAGGATACAGCGCCGCCGCAAGGACCGTGGATCCTGCGGAATACAGAAGGATCACCGACAGGGTCTCCGCCATAGGAGTCGCGGCGAATCTGCTGCTTTCAGTATTCAAGCTTGCCGCGGGCGTCATAGCGAGATCCGGGGCGATGATAAGCGACGCCGTCCACTCCGCGTCCGACGTCTTCGGAAGCCTCATCGTCATCATCGGAGCGAGGCTCTCCACCAAGGACCCGGACGGGGATCACCCCTACGGCCACGAGAGGCTCGAACCTGTGATAGCGATCATCCTTTCGGTGATACTGCTGATCACCGGCCTGTTCATCGGATACAGCGCGGTCAGGACCCTCAGAAGGCCCGATGAGGACATCGCAGTGCCCGGAGTCCTTGCCCTGATCGCGGCATGCATATCTATCGCGGTCAAGGAGGGGCTCTTCCGCTACACCAAAACCTTCGCCCGAAGGCTCAACTCCAGCTCCCTCATGGCCAGCGCCTGGCACCACAGGTCCGACGCCCTTTCATCGGTGGGCGCTGTGGCGGGCATCGCGGCATCGCGCATGGGACATCCCATGTGGGATCCCCTCGCCAGCATCGTCATCTGCATATTCATCGCCAAGGCCGCATACGATATCTTCATGGACGCCGTCGGGAGGCTGGTGGACAGGGCTGCCGACGAAGAGACCTCTTCCGCCATCAGGGCGGCCGTGCTGGGCGAAGAAGGAGTCCTGGCCGTCGACAGGCTGGACACCAGGGTCTTCGGCAACAGGATCTACGTGGACGTGGAGATCGGAGCGGACGGAGACCAGAGCCTTCGCAGCGCCCACTCCATCGCGGAAAGGGTCCACGACACCATCGAAGCGGGATTCCCTCTGGTAAAGCACGTCATGGTCCACGTCAATCCGGTGCAGAAGGACTGATACGGTCAAAAATGCTGCATGAGCGACAGATAGACATCCCGCTCAGAAAAAAGCCTTATGTATATGCAAAAGGCTTTTTATTATGCACGAAAACTGGTAAAATATGTGACGTAACAAGCCCGATATTACCGGATCGCGAAAGGATATCATATGGACAGCAGATTCTCAATGGTGCGCCCCGTCCCCTACATGGGAGTCATCTGGGCGACGAACGAAGCCTCAAAGCTCGGATATTACAACGGACATCCCGACTGGTGCAACCTGGGCCAGGGACAGCCCGAGGTGGGCGTGATCCCCGGAGCCCCTCCCCGCATCTCGGACATCGCCCTCACCCCTCAGGACCACGCCTACGGCCCCCTGGGCGGGACCGTCGAGGTCAGGCAGGCCATCTGCGACTTCATCAACAGGAGCTACAGACAGGGAAAGAGCCAGTATACCATCGACAACATCAGCTTCGCCTCAGGCGGAAGGCTGACCCTTACCAGGCTCTTCTCCATCCTCGCCGACGGCGACCGGGTGGGCTACAAGAACCCGGACTACACCGCCTACGAGGACTATCTGAACACCCTGCGCCAGAGGTGCGTGCTGATGGAGATCAGGGCGTCGGAGGAGGACGCCTTCAGCGTTCCCCCCGAAAAATTCATGGATTTCATCCATCAGGAGAGGCTGGATGCCTTCGTATTCTCCAACCCCTGCAACCCCACCGGCGAGGTGATCAAGGGCGAAGATCTTAAGAAGTACGTGGAGGTCGCAAGGAAGGAGAACTGCCTTCTGGGCGTGGACGAGTTCTATTCGACCTATATCTACAACGAGGACGGCTCCCCCGCCGACGCTCCGGTGTCGGTCCTGAGCTACGTTGAGGACATCGAGAACGACCCGGTGGTGGCCTTCGACGGTCTCACCAAGGGCTTCAGGTATCCTGGCTGGCGCTGCGGCTGGGCCGTCGGTCCCAAATACATCATCGAGATGATAAACAGGGCTGCCAGCGCCGTGGACGGAGGCCCCTCCACTCCCGCTGAGCGGGCAGCCATCGAGGCCCTTAAGCCCGGCGCCGCGGAGCAGGAGCTCACCGCAACCAGAAAGGAGTTCGCGATAAAGAGGAAGATGCTTCTCGAAGGCCTTGAAAAGCTGGGGATCAAACCGGTCAGAGCCCCCCTCGGAACCTTCTATCTCTGGTGCTCGGTGAAGGACCTTCCCGGCAGCCTTTCCGACGCCGACGAATTCTTCTTCGCCTGCCTTAAGGAGAAGGTCATGACCGTGCCCGGCCACTTCTTCGACGTCAGGCCCTTCAGGACCCGTCCCGCGGAAGAGCCTCTCAAGCACTGGGTCAGGTTCTCCTACGGCCCGGACAGGGCGACTATCGAAAAGGCCCTGGCCCGCATCGAAAAGCTGGTGAAGGAAGCCAGGGGCTAGGTCCCCGTCCGGCGTCCAAACCGTTGGAACCGGCCCGCGGTTTCTGGTATAATAACAGATGTGCGGAATGCACCTTAATAATCCGGAATACGAACTCAAGGAGGTCTAACATGTTTTTACCAAACAGTGAAATGAAAAGAGAACCCAAGGTCGAGCTCAGGGGCGGCAAAGGCACCCTGACCCTTACCCATATAGTTCCCCCCGAGATGCTCCACGGAGCTGGCACCCAGCTGGGCATCATCACCATCCCCGTGGGCTGCTCCATCGGAGTCCACGCCCACACCGAGAACTTCGAGACCTACTACATCCTCAAGGGCACCGGCAGGGTCACCGACGGCGGCGAGGAGAGGATCCTTAGCCCGGGAGAAGCCGAGATGGCGGACTGCGGGAACACCCATTCCATCGAGAACATCGGAGACTGCGATCTTGAGATGCTCGCGGTCATACTCAACAACTTCGATGCGAAGAGCGGCCTTGAATAGGCGAAAAGAGAGCTTACAAACAAAATCGGCCCCGGGATGATCCCGGGGCCTTCGTCATTTTTTGCCGGATATATCAGGCTTTGCGGATATCAGAACTCTTCCGCCATGGCGGGCTCGCTGAAGTATCTGCAGACCTTCTTCAGAGTCTCGGCCGCCAGCCCGTCGGGCACCATTATATGGACCAGACCGCCGTTCTCAAGCTGCCTTGCCTCGTTGGGCAGGATGTATGCAGGGATGGGCTCCTTGGGCCTGTTCAGGACGGTTATGACGGAGAGTTCACCCTTCTTGTGGACGAACAGACCGTTGCCAAGGCTCCTCATGTTCTCCTTTTCGGTCAGGCTCCTCGATCTTAAAAGGGCTGCGCCAAGAAAACCGCCGGAGCTTCCCGGGATCCCGCAGATCGTTGTCCCGCTGCTCTGAACGAAGGTGGACTTGACCCTGATGGTTATCCCAGCCCTCTTCGCGGCCATGACCGCTTCGGGATGGACAACCTTGAAGCCCCATCTGGCCAGCTCGACGATATCGTCATAGTCAATGGCTTCGATCACCGGCGCCTCGGGCAGCTCGTCCGGATCGGCCTTGCAGATGCCGGGGACGTCGGAGTAGATGAGCACCTGCGAGGCTCCCAGCCTTGCCGCCGCCTCTACCGCGGAGATGTCGCTGCTGCCTCTGCCCATGGTGGTCACCTTTCCGTCAGGACCGATGCCCTGATAACCGGTTATGACCGGGATTATCCCCTGTTCTATGAGGCTTTCGACGTAGGAGGTGTCCATATCGAGGAATCTGGCCTTGCCGAACCTTCCGTCGGTCTTTATGCCGGCGTAAGCTCCGGTGAGGGGCGCCGGCCTGTGCCCTGCAGCCTCCAGCTCGTCGCTGAGGACGCAGGCCGCGATGGTCTCGCCGCAGCTTGCCAGAAGATCGATGATCTCAGGACGGCTATCCTCTCTCACCATCTCAAGGAAGGTATCGGTCGCATAGGGAGAGCCTGCCTTTCCCATGGCCGAGACGACCACTACGACGTCCTTTCCCGAACCGATCAGCTCCTCGATGTGGGAGATCACAAGGGATCTGGAATCCCTGGTAGCGACGGAAGTGCCGCCGAATTTCACGACTATCAGTTCTTTTTTCATATGAGCTCCATTTCCGCCATCTTCTCGGCTATCTGCACAGCGTTCACCGCGGCGCCCTTCCTGATCTGGTCGCCGCAGCAAATGATCATTTTTCCAGATATTTACAGATCCCGCACAAGACATCCTTGACGCTGCTATCATCAACAACGATATGTACTAAGCCATCCGATACCATTTTGACCGACCCGGAGGGGATCAGATCTGAAGGAAGTTCCGCCAAAGGCCTGCAAAGGATGGTGATAACAGCCTTTTCTCCTTTGGGAGATGCGAACAGACCGTTCCCAAGAGAAAGGCTCGTTTCTTCTTTCCCTACAGACATATTCCTCAGCACTGCTGCGCCGATAAAACCCTGCGCAGGTCTGTCTAGACGGCATATGTCCGTACCCTTCCCGCTCTTAAATGTCGACAGGGCCTTCACCGGTACACCGAATCTTTGGGCTGCAGCTACCGCACCGGGATGTATCACCTTAAATCCCCAGCTTGCGAGTGCAAGAATGTCATCGTAATCTATTTTCTCTATATATGGCGCCTCGCTCCAAAGCCTTGGGTCTGCCTTGGCGATACCCTCAACGTCAGAATAGATCAGGACCGCATCTGCCTTCAGGTACCCGCCGATCTCTACGGCTGAAAGATCGCTGCTACCTCTCCCCATGGTCGTTACCCTTCCGTCAGGGCCCGCCCCCTGATACCCTGTTATCACCGGGATCGTTCCTTCCATCAGGAGATCATACACTATTGAGGTGTCCATACCTGTGAATCTTGAACTGCCATAGACTCCGTCCGTCTTGATCCCTGCATATGGACCTGTGAGGGCCTCTGCCTTAAAACCTGAAGCTTGAAGCTCATCGCAAAGCACACAGGCCGCGATGGTCTCACCACAGCTGACGAGGAGATCAAATGTCTTTTTATCAGAGTCTTCCCTTATCAGGCTAAGAAGCGTATCCGTCGAATATGGAGCGCCGGCCCTGCCCATTGCAGAGATGACCACGACAACGTCATTTCCCTCATCTTTCAGCTTTGAGATGTTGTCTATTATCTGAGCGCGCGTCTGCTTTGTAGCGGCAGATGTCCCGCCAAACTTCGCAACTACCAGCTTATTACTCATATGAGCCCCATTTCGACCATCTTTTCTGCGATCTGCACCGCATTTACGGCAGCGCCCTTCCTGATCTGGTCGCCGCAGCACCAGAAGGTCAGACCGTTTCCGTCGGAGGATATATCATCACGTATGCGTCCTACATAGATAAGATCCTGATCGGAGGTATCTACCGGCATCGGATAAGTATTTGTCTCGGGGCAGTCGACCAGTTTCACTCCCGGTGCGGAGGAAAGGATCTCCCGTGCCTCGTCCGGAGTAATCGGTCTTTCAGTCTCGATGGTTATCGCCTCGGAATGAGACCTGAACACAGGGACTCTCACGCAGGTACATGCAACTTTAAGATCCGGAAGTGAAAGGATCTTTCGTCCTTCCCTCAGCATCTTCATCTCTTCATGTGTATATGCGTTGTCTTCAAAGTAATCGATATGAGGGATAAGGTTAAATGCGATCTGATGGGCAAACGCCTTAGGTTCTATAGGCTCTCCGCCAAGGATCTGGCCGGTCTGCACCCTGAGTTCATCGAGTCCCGCTATCCCCGCGCCGGATACAGCCTGATACGTCGAAGCGATCACTCTCTTCAGTCCCGCCCTGTCGTGAAGAGGTTTGAGGGGGACCATCGCGATTATGGTGGAGCAGTTAGGATTGGCAATGATGCCGTGGTGCTCTCTCAGAGCCTCGGGATTGACCTCCGGAACGACGAGAGGAGTATTCTCATCCATTCTCCAGGCGGAGGAATTATCGATGACCAGACAGCCTCTTTTGACAGCCTCCGGGGCAAGTATCCTGCTCACCTTGTCCGAGACCGCGAAGAAAGCGACATCGACGCCTTCAAAGGCCTCATTGCAGGAAAACTCAACCTCGACATCGCCGCCCCTGAAAGGCAGCTTTATCCCCACGTTCTGCTCAATATCGAGCAGCCTGAGTTTTTTGATCGGAAGAGACCTCTCCTCCAATGCCTTTCTCATCTCGCTGCCGACGGCACCGAGCGCTCCTACGATAGCGACTGTATATTCCTTCATTATGCTCTCCTCCTTATCCGACCCGGATCGTGAAACGTGTCAAATTTCTCGTATATCACAAATATACGATACCTGCGTTTGTTTGTAAAGGGAAAAGCTCCTATTATTCATAAGTATATAATTTGATCATTTTAGTTTGTTTTTTGATCATTGATGGGTGGTTTTTTAACATTCTACGTGGTAGAATTCAAATTGAAACGTTATATTTTCTATTTGACCATACAGGCGCGAAAGGAGACCATATGGGAATCGATAAGACATATCATGGATATAAAGCATTCAGTTACGTTAAAGCCGGAAAAGACTATGAACCGGTTCCCCTTCCCGAAAAAGGCGACCAGATCTTCCCTTGGCATATCTATCCCCTCAATCCGGATCAGGAAGCAAGATACAAAGAACTGGCAGAATCCACTATCATGATATCCAGCCACGAACATGCTTCCCTCTGGCCTAACGACATCCCCACTTACGGCGACAAGTATTTCGGACAGGGGCGCACCTTCATCGATTATGAATCTCTCTCCCACAGCATCTGGGATGGCGTATTCAATACTATAAACACGTCACACCCGACCAGCAAGAAAGGCCGCAAGTTCGACGACATCGTATACGAGCTTGGATTTACTCTCTGCGATATCGCCCAGCAGGACGATGTTATCCTCTGCCTTAAGGCTGACGACGTCATCAGAGCCCATAAAGAGCATAAGGTCGCTCTGTCGATGCATATTGAGTGCGGAGACTGGATAGAGAATGAGGAGGACAGAGTCGAAGTCCTTTACGGATTAGGCCTGAGGAGCTTCGGTCTTTCCTACGCAAATTCAAATTACATTTGCTCCGGAATCAGGGAAAGAAGAGACGGAGGCTTAACTGAGCTTGGCCGTAAGGTAGTCGCAAAAATGAATGCGGTAGGAATGATCGTTGACACCGCACATACCAGCGTCAATTCAAAGATGGATATCATCGAGGCAAGCACAAAGCCTGTCATGCTCTCACATTGCGGAGCACAGGCGCTCATCCCCGAAAGCATAACCAGTACTCCTGACTTTGTATTTAAAGCTATGGCAGACAAAGGCGGAGTCATCGGCGTTACCGCCTGCCCCAACAGCCTCGTATCGAAAAAGCATCCAAAGTGCGATATCGAAGCCGTCATGGAGCACTTCGAACATGTCAGGAACCTGGTCGGTGATGACTGTGTATGCTTTGGCCTCGATACCATTTATACTGACCACGCTGCCATGCATACTGCCTCCGGCCATCCCGGTCCCGACTGGAAATATGAGTGGACGCCTTACTGCTCAGGTCTTGAGAATGCCAGCGAAGGCTCGATCAATATCCTGCGCTGGCTCATTGCTCATGATTATTCTGATGAGACAATCAAAAAAGTCTGCGGCGGAAACATGCTCCGCCTCATGAGAGAATGTTGGGGATAACGGATGATTGACGATATATACATTATCGTCAATCGATGCAGCAACTCGCCAGCCTGTCCTGGCGAGTTGTTTTTGTCAACTGACAGTCTTTACTACAGGATCCCTCGATCACAAAACCGCCCACCGATGATGATATGCTCCCCATAAGGGAGACAGTGAAATATAAAAGATTTCATTGTCGACCTTATGGGGGTTTTTATGGCTCACAGGACCAAGTACAGCGTAGAAGAGAAACTGAAGATCGTGGAGGATTGC
>Ga0208297_1001518_pt1 | contig 20550 bp, 22 predicted proteins | sample LMS_cellobiose_e_FD_187367 | JGI IMG/M metagenome (GOLD analysis project Ga0208297, IMG submission 187367) | Rumen-fistulated moose microbial communities from Alaska, USA - LMS_cellobiose_enrichment (SPAdes) (version 2) | ecosystem: Host-associated > Mammals > Digestive system > Stomach > Rumen... | reverse complement strand
ATGTTTCATAAGGCAAATCGATATTAAGGGTTTTTGAATCATGGAGCGCTGGCAATCAATGCGGTTTGAGATGCAAGGTTTTTGTCGAAAATACTACCCCGCAGGGGTGGAGATTTTCGGCAAAAGGGCGTAGCCCCTTGACCTTGCTGCTCAAAGACGGCCCCGGCCGTCAGCATTGATTATTTTTGCGGCGGGATTCAAAAAACCTTGATAGCGATTGCTGAAACAGTAGAAAATGGGTATTTTTGCATTATGAACGTTGACAACACCCTCAAAAGCCTGATACCCCCAAGTATCCTCGAAGGAATTCCCTCCGAGCGCAGGGTCCACGTTGCCGACAGAATCATTCAGTTTTTCAAAGAGCAGAATCAGACCCTCTATGACCAGATGGCCAGACTTGGGGAGCTGACAGATGAAATGACGGCAGACTGTACGGAGAAAATTCGCGCCGCAGCACTTGCCGCTCACAATCACTACTTCAACAAGGCTCGTTAGTTCGTCATTTTTTAGGAGCCTTATTAAGAGGTTCGTCAAAACTTAGGAGGCTATACAGTGTGCTGTCTGGCTGTTTTTCTTATATGTAACCCGTACGACCCACTGGCCCATCATCCAGAATGGCCCCTTTTTCAAGGAGAATTCGTCAAAATTTAGGGAGCGCGGGAAAAGTTCGTCAAAACGTAGGGAAAAGTTCGTCATTTCTTAGGGCGGGGTGCGTCATAATTTAGGACGACGGGGCCGATAGTTCGTCAAAACTTAGGAAAAGCGTTAGCTGATATAGGCGTATCCGACTGATTATCAGCAGTAAAATCAGATGTCATCGTGGCTATACAATAGATTATCAAAGGATAATACAACCTTTCTACAATCGCGCGCGCTGAAAAAGAAAAAGGCTATTGGCCCTCTTCCTGATCAATCCGCTCATAACGCTCCAGCCAGTCTGCAAACCAGATGTCCATCGAGGACAGGAGGTAGCGGTTGACATCCTTGATATGGCGGTTCTCCCTGACATAAGATACCAAGTCCATCAGTTTGGCCATAAACGGGCGGAGGTCTTCAAACTCCACCTTGGCAAAGATTTCGCCGATGGTTCCCATGCTTGCCCCAATCGAAGATAGGATGTTGAAGCAGATGTCATAGGCATTCCGCATCTCTTCACGGCGTTGCTCCTCTGTCATGGAAATCTTCACCTTGAAAGCCAGCTGACGATCAGAGCCGGATTCATACTGACGCATCTCGAACCAAATGGGGAAACGGGCTCGCAGTTCCCTCCGGGCGGGTTCGATAATCTTCAAAGAAACATTGTCGAACCGGTCGTAAGCTTCACTCAGGCACAGAATCCGCTTCAAATTGCTGAGGGAAATGACAAATCCTCCCTTATTGCGCCATGAGGAAATGAGCCAATAGAGACGGACCGTGTACTTGTTGGTCAGGGACAGGGCCGATGACTGTGAATAGCTCGAATATCCCTCTTCCGTCAGAAGCAGGCGTCCGACCATCTCTTCCTGCAAATAGATATCGACATTCTTCGAATAAGCCGGGAAGGAATAGCCCACAATGAGACCGGAGAAGCGGTTCACCAGGTTGAACTGCGGTGATGAGCAGTGAAGCGGATCCGGAAAGATGATTCTCGTTTCCTGCAGTTCTTCAAAATAGGTTCTGAGCCTTCCTCCGTTCCTTATCCCAAGGTGGAACTCTTCCACCGGAATGGTCAGGATACGGGTCTGCCCTCTCCTGGTTACTTCTCCTCTCCTTGGCAATATGGCATCAGGAACTTTGATACCGTTTTTCCGTCTGGACACCTTGAACTGGATGGCGGTCTGCAGATGGCTGACGATGGCAATAAGGATGCGGAGATGTGCAAGTTTAAGGTTGCCCTCAATATACGCGACACCGTTTACGTGAAGAAGCTCATCACGTCGGACAGGTTCCTTTGCGTAACCATCCAATTCACTATCGTCTTTGAATTTTTGCATTAGGTAAACAAAATTTTGTCGCAAAATTATCAGAAAAATTTGGATTATCCAAAAAATCTCCTTTACTTTGCGACAACAAATTGTTTACGCAAAGAAATTTTAAGTTTACGAAATATGCGAATTATCGTACTAAATACCATTCTTTTTCTTTCGCTCGCCCTGCTTCCTTTCCCCGCATCGGCGCAGCGGACAATGTCTGGCCAGTCCTCCCTGTGCATATCCGCACTGTACAACGGCCCGTCTGTCTGCGCCGATGCTTTCTATGAGCAGTACACCCTGGGAGGATTCTGGCAGGCGGGCGTGGAAGGGAAACTCTACCATGTGAAAATCAGTACCGGCGATACACTCGACTATATACACACGGTTGCTTCTTCAGGATATATGTGCAGAGTGGCCGGTACACGGAACCGTCTTCTTAATCTATATATGGGAGGTAGGATCTTTCTGGGTGTAGAAATGACCGACCCGTGGGACCGGCTTCCGGAATACTATGACACCGGGCTTGCGGATTACAAATTCCTGTACGGCCTTGCTCCGGCCGTATCAATGGAGGTCTTCATCGGCAATCATTTCGCTTTTACGCTAGACGCCTCCTTGCCAGTCAACTTTTCATCCCCTATATCCAACGTCCATTACGAAGCGGGCCTTGGATTCAAAGTATTATTGTAAGTATGGAACCTATCGTCAATTGGATTGGTAACAAAGACCGGGAGGCGGAACTGCTGATTTCCCTCTTTCCCCGGGAAATCCGGAACTATTATGAGCCTTTCGTCGGCTCGGGTGCCGTCTATCTCAAGGTAAAGGCGCGTGAGTATTTCATTAATGACCGCTGCCGCGAACTGGCGGAGGTGTATCGTGCCGTCAAGGGTAACAGAGTGCAGTTCTACAGGTATCTATCAAGTTTTGCCGATGCTTGGACCAATATCGACGTTGAATACTTCCTTCTGTCCGACTATCTGATATCAGCCTACAAAGCATTCCGGACTGAGCAGACCAATTTCACGGACATGAACTCGGAGGTTGCTGCCTACCTTGCCCGCATCCCATACGAGCACATCTTTCCCATCCGCTTGACGGATAATTACAGTTTCGAGATGGAAAAGCGCTTTTGGGTGGTGAAAAAGTTCATCAGCATGCATCGGGAAGAAAGCGACGGAGGGTCTTACGACGATGCCAAGATCCTGAAGAAACTGCGCACGGCCCTGAAGTGTTCGGTCTATGCCTACCTTCAGAACATATACAACCGGCACAAAGAATTGGATGACCTTCGGGCAGCGCTCTTCTACTTTTTGATGACCTACAATGCTTCAGCGGCCTACCTGATGGACAAGCACCATGAATTCCGGGTTCCTTATATCGGTGAAAAAGGCAACGACCGGAGCCTGGACTGCAGAATCATCGAGTTGAAGAATCCGGACCTGAGAGAGAAACTCAATCACTCATACATTGGAGGGTCCGACTTTGCGACCTTCCTTGCCAGGACGAAACCCCGCAAGGAAGACTTCATATTCATTGATCCGCCAGAGCCGGGAAACTACATCCAGAACGGCGGTTGGGAATTCACCCCGAAGGATTATGACCGGCTGCAGAACTATATCCATTTCCATTGCAGCAGCCGCTGGATGATGGTGCTCAGGAACACAGAGAAAATGCGTGATATTATCTTTGGTGAGGAGGCATTCGCTTATACCGGCTTCAATAAGTATGACCTGAAACTGGTGGATCTCGAAGACGAGAATGCGACTCACATAATTGTATGTAACTATTGTGATGGAGATTAGGCTTCCGCAGGATGCCTGTGCGTGAGAATGAGGCTGTTGGACGGCACCCTGCGGAGCCTTTCTCCTTTTTTGATAATCCTAAAAACCTTCTGAATATGAAAAAATTAGCTTTTCTAATTTCATTATTGTTCTTCTGTGCGGCAGCCGCTTCGGCCCAGACCTGGGCCGTGGCGGTGAACGCCGCCGATGCCATTGAGCTGGGGACCATCGGTATCGAAGGTTCCGCATCGGTCGGCCAGCACTGGAGCATCCACGCCGGTGCCAGAGTCAATCCCTGGACCTTCGCAAAGAAGGACACCTTCAACGGCCTGTTCTCCGAGCCAAATCCGGACCAGTTCCAAGACCGGAAACAATCTTATGCCATCGGGATGCGCTGGTGGCCGTGGAATGTCTATTCCGGCTGGTGGCTGGGCGGCAAGGCCCAGTACCAGGAATATAATCGGGGCGGCGTGCTCCGGGAAACCGCCGAAGAGGGCGATGCTTTCGGAGCTGCATTCTCCGGAGGGTATTCGCTCATGCTGAAAGATCATATCAATCTGGACTTTGGTCTGGGCCTCTGGGGAGGCTGGACGAAGTACACCACTTATGCCTGTCCGAGCTGCGGAAAAGTCGAGGACCAGGGCGAGAAGTGGTTCATCCTCCCCAATGAAGTGATACTCTCGCTGGTTTACATCTTCTAAAACGTAAAATCGTATGAGACAGTTACTTATAGCTGCGGCGGGAGCCGCGGCGGCGCTAGACCTGGCTTCGTGCGACCCGCGGGAGCTGGTTGTGACGGATAACAGCGCCCTTGAGAGCATCACCATCGAGGTGAACAACGACAACCCCAAGTGGGACTACGGTGAGGAGCGCGTCTTCACCATTGTCCCCACCCCGAATACCGCCATCGTCAGCGAATACGGCCTGTCCTTTTCCGACCAGGAGATAGTGGAGATGACTCCCGGCGAACTGCCGAATATCTTCAAGGTAACGGCCACCGGTGAAGGAAAACTGACCGTAACGGCAAAGGCTGTCGGCCACGGCGAGGTCCCGGGTCAGAGCGGTACCGACTGGCGGGTTGAAATAACCGAGCAGGTCGCATTCACCCTCCAGGACAACCGCGTAAAGCCCAAGCGCCCAGTGGTCACGATGCAGTTGGCGCCCACGACCGACATTGAGAAGAAAACTTATATGGCTGAGGAAGCTCCGACCGTCATCGCTGACAAACCGGACCTTCTGGTCACAGTAAGCAGTGACTCGGAGCGTGCCACCTACGCGCTTGTCAGCGCTGACAAGAAAGTACTTACCGTAGAGAAAACCGGCGCCCAGAGTTGGATGCTAAAAACGACCGCTCCAGGAAGGGCTAGGCTGAACCTGACCGTTACGGACGGCTACGGCAATCCCTTCGAGTATAGTTACTGGGTTTATTCCTTCGGCCACGTGACCATGACGGCCGAGTATGACCCCCTGATGGCCGAGGCCGGAATATCAATTTGCGAGCACGTTTATCCCAACCTCCAGGCTCAGGTGTATATGGCAGGGACCCTTTTCGGATGGCCCTGGAACGATGTGAACAACATCGCCACGCGGGACATCCCCGTGTTCAATGGCACACTGGATTTCAGCGAGGAGTTTGAGCATCCGTCTCTTGTGGACACCTACGACCTGCAGCGGGAAATCTACGACATGACCGTTGGGACTGGGCTGGATAAGGCCTGGTTCAACATTCACGAGGTCCGGTTGAACTACATCATCACCTTCAGCAATCCTTACATCATCATCGACGACCTCATTGACGATGATGACCGCGAGGAAACGCTCTGGTGGGACTTCAAGATTATGGGCGCCCTTCAGCAGGAAGGGATTGCGCCTGTGGAAATACCGGAGCCATGAGCCAGATAAGCGAATACATGCACGACCCCGAAGTAAGGAAAGTGCAACTACTTTGCGAGAATCCCGAACGCTATGCCATCCGCTTCGACGACGGCTCTGCCATGCTGACTGACGGTGAGGGCAATCGGATAGAGAGCCCGCTGAGCAAATTCGATTTCATCAACAAGGTCGAATACATCGGCCGGCTGGAAGGGAAACCACACTTCGCTTTCGAGGGTCGGGACTATGCGACCAGATATACGTCCGAGACCGGGATGTTTGATTCTGACGGCCATAGAAAGATGTTTCGGGACCCCCGGACGGCCGGTATCGAGGGTGTGGACTACATCAAGTGGGAATTCGAGCGGCTGGAAAAGATGGCCAACGACCAGACCAATCCACGCCGGAACGACCCTGTGCTGGTGGACCTGGATGAAAAGCAATCACTTGGACTTAGAATGAGATAAGATGAAGATAATCAAGAAAATAAAGGAACTTCGTAATAGACCCTCCGATTGGGAAACAATGACTCCGCGTGAGCGTAAGATGTTCCCGTATATTGCGTTATTCTCCTGCCTGCTCGTCCTCTTTCCTCTCCTGGTCATCTTGCTGATAGTGTCACTGTGTAGCCAAAGCTGTTCTGGTCCCAGCAAGATCCAGCGCGTGCAGACCGAGCAGATGCAGGCATCCATCGGACTGGTGGAAGAAGATGCTTCGCGTGCGCTCAGCATGACAGCCTTCGTTCAGGATGTTGCCAGGCCGGACACTCTTGTCGTGCGTGATGACGATGGACGTGAGTTCATCATCATGAAGGCCGTCAAGGATGAAAACGGCGAAATGGTGGCAACGGACGTCATCAGCGCCGCCGTGGTGGAGGCCCGCTTCCGGAATGTGGCCGAAAGGCGCGGACGGGTGGACATCGAGTTCCAGATTTGTGTCCCCAAGGACATGCAGGATGATGCCTGGCAACTGCGCTTCTACCCCCAGATGCACATCCTGGGCGATACCCTCAATCTGGAGCAGGTCATCATCACCGGAGCCAAATACCGCAAGGCCCAACTGCGCGGCTACCAGCAGTACGAGAAGTATCTGGCCAGCATCATTACGGACAGCACGCGCTTTATCAACATGCGTCTGCTGGAGCTGTTCATCCAGCGCAATATCCCGGACCTGTATGCTTTCAAGGCCGATTCTACCGAGGTGGCCGACGAAAACTTCAACGCCATCCTGGACATGAAGGTGGCCGGCAGCTACGCTTCGCAATACGGCGTGACCGGGCGGGATGCCATCGAGCACTATACCAATACGATATCCAAGCGCCTCAATGCCCGTCGGTGGGAGCAGAGAGAGAAGATGTACCGCCGGTATGTCAAGGCTCCCATCGTTCACGAGGGCTTGAGGCTGGATACCGTTATCACAGCTGCCAATGGCGATTTTATCTACAACTACGTGCAGACCATCCACGCCCGGCCGAAGCTCCGGAAGGTGGATGTGATTCTTTCCGGGGACATCTACGAACAGGACAAACGCCTGTACGAGATTCCCGCGACGGAGCCGTTGACCTACTACATCAGCAGCCTGTCGGCTTTTGTGGATGGTACGCCCCGCTATAAGAAGCAGATCATCAGCCGCCGGGTGGAAGCCAACACGGCCTGCTATATCGACTTCGAGCAAGGGTCTGATGTCATTATCGAACACCTTAGCAACAACCGATTCGAGATGGGCCGCATCAAGCAAAATCTCAGCAGCCTCATTGAGAACAAGGATTTTGACCTTGACAGCATCGTGGTCACGGCATCCTGTTCTCCGGAAGGTTCAGTTGCCCACAATACCAGACTGTCCCAGCGTCGCAGCGAATCCGTGAGCCGGTATTTCAGCCAGTTCATTGAGGCCTACCGGGACTCCCTGCGGGAGGAAATGCTGGAGCACATCTACTTCGACGGCGCCGAGGACCCGCGTGAGACGCAGACCGACATCAAGTTCATCTCCCGGAGCAATCCCGAGAACTGGCGGATGCTGGATGTGCTTGTAGCAGACAGCGATTCGCTCACGGCCGATCAGAAGCGTGATTACATTGACATTTGCCAAATCGCCGACCTCGATGCTCGTGAGCACGAACTTTCCAAACGTCCGTACTACCGCTTCATGCGGGAAGTCCTCTATCCGAGGCTACGCACGGTGAAGTTTGACTTCCATCTGCACCGCAAAGGCATGGTGAAGGATACCCTCCAGACTACAGTGCTGGACGAAGACTACATGGCGGGCGTGCAAGCCATCCGCGACCGGGACTATGAGACGGCCATCCAATTGCTTCGCCCTTACAAGGACTACAATTCCGCCGTAGCGTTCTGCGCCATGGACTACAACGCATCCGCGCTCCAGATTTTGGAGGCGCTTCCGGAAACGGATCAGGTTCACTACCTGCTGGCCGTCATTTACAGCCGCCAAGGTCGGGACGAGGAGGCCGTTGAACACTATCTCAAGGCCTGCCGGATAACGCCCGCCTACATTCACAGGGGCAATCTGGACCCTGAAATCTCCGAACTGATTAAAAGGTACAACCTTACAAACAATTATCTACAAACCCATTAAACCTCAAAAAGTTATGCGAAAACTTGCATTTCTCGCGGCCGTCGCCGCAACCCTCTGCACCGTCGCGTGCAACAAAGAATTCTCCACATCCAAGGTGGAAACGCCCGCCACTTCTGATGACGGAAGGGTGGAAGTCACCCTCACCATCACCGGAGGAGCCAAAACCAAATCGGCCGACCAGGACATCGATGACAACCTGAGCGTCGTCCACAACATCCAGTTCTTCGCCTTCAATGATGACGAGACCATCGACACCTACGTGAAGGTGACCAGCGGAATGAGCGGAAGCATGCGCGTCAAGGCCGGTCAGAAGAAGTTCTGGGCCGTCGTCAACGCCGATGACATCACCAACGTCCAGACGCTGAGCGAACTCAAGGCCATCAAGACCCAGCTGGCCGACAACACCGACGGGTTCATCATGGTAGGCAGCTACAACTCCAACGTGGGCTCCACCCCGATTCCCATCGAGGTCAAGCGCCTTGCCTCCCGTGTGGTCCTGAAGAAGGTCACCGCCGCGTTCACAAGCCCCGCCGAAGCGGCGCTGGACTGCGTCCTCAAGCGTGTCTATCTCATCAATGTGGCAGGCGATTTCAACCTGGGCGCCACAGATGACCCCACCGTATGGTACTCAAAGATGGCATACGAAAGCCCGACCGGGCTGGATGACCTGCTGAACACGACCCTCAGCCCCGGCCACAACCTCAAGAGCAGCGCCTACGAGGTCCCCAGTTACCATTACTGCTACCAGAACCACAAGCAGCCCGACACCCAGGCGACCAACTGGAGTCCCCGCTTCACCAGAATCGTGGCCGAAGTGGAACTTGGCAGCACCACCTATTACTACCCGGTGAACATCCAATTCATCGATTGCGGCAAGTCCTATGAGATTGAGAACCTGACCATCACCAGGAAGGGTTCCACCAATCCCGACCAGCCCATCACCATTCAGGACGGCACCTTCGAAATCTCCGTGAAGGACTGGACCGTTGTCCCCGTCACCAGCGGAATCACCATTTAACCGACGCGATGTCGTGATTTTATACTTTTCATAATGTTGGTGGGGCCGGAGGTCCTTCGGCTACGCTCAGGATGACAATCCGGCCCCTTTTTCAAATCCATTTTTCAGAGAACTATGCGAAAAATACTGACACTGTTGCTGCCCCTGGCCCTGATGCTGCCTGTCTCCTGCAGCAAGGATATAGAGCCGCAGCAAACCCAGACAGGAGACGAAATGCATACAGCAACCATACAGATCAGGGCCGGAGGTGCGCAGACCAAGGCGTACAACACCTCTGACCTCACGCTCACGGATGGCGTTCAGCGGCTTGACCTGTATATCTTTCACGAAAGCGCCACGGATGAAGACCGGCACGTAACCTTGACCCCTGACCCCAGCGGCACCACCGAATTCCGGATCAAGGAGAAGAAGGGCGAAAGGGTGGGTATCATCGCGATGGCGAACCTCGATGCCGATACCGCCGAACTGCTTGCCAGCCATACCCTTGCCGATTTTGCCGATGACTGGAACATGCCCTGTCCCATCGTCTGGACGGCGAACAACTTCGACTTCGACCGGATGCCGATGGTGGGTGCCGGAGACGCTTATTTCAGCGCGGACAAGACTGTAGAGATTGAACTTCGCCGCTTGATGTGGCGAATAGACATCGGCAGCATCGTCTATGATCCGGAGGATGACAGGCTTCGGGGAAAGGATGTTTTCGTGAAGAATATTGCTATTACGAACATCGGCAACCACTTCAATCCTACAAAATCCAGCTCCATTGGTCACTTCTACACTTGGTATCTTTTCTTCGGAAATGATGGTACAGGCGCATCGAGCGGCGGATTTGGCGGGGTGAATGACGGCTTCCGTTTCTACACCAATGCGCCCACAGGCTGGTCCCAGGCCGGCACATGGAATCCTGGAGGTCCCGGCATCCTGAACCAGCTCTATCCCCGCACCGTCAACAACAACTGGAAGGTGGACAAGGGCGTGCTGAACATTGATGCCACCGGGAAATACCTCACGGCCACTTGCCAAACCTACGATATTGCCAACGGCCAGGGCCGCCTGGCGACGGCGGGTAATACTGCCGTGCAATCAATGACCGTGGGCAAGAGCCTATTCGGCTTCATGGGGCGCGGCTGTTTCAGTAGCTACAGTGCCGTGAGCACTTACAATGACCAGGTACAATATCCGAAGCTGGTCATTGAACTGGTGATAGACGGCGTGTCCAAATTCTACCCGATCTGCATCACCTACCCCCAGCCGAACACCGTGTATCAGGTGGGAACCATCACCATTGTCGGTGAAGGGTCGGACTACTCCAACTTCATTGAGCAGAAGTACTACGCCACCTACACCCTCTCCGTGAGGGATTGGGACCAGTTTGAAGTGAACAATATTGACGTGGGCGTGGACCCCGTGACCGGGCAGCCCATAGGCGGACAACAGAACTAAAATCGACTGAATATGAGAAAATTACTATACATACTCGCAGGAGCTGTTGCTATCTTCTCGGCCTGCAACAAAGAACTGCCGGGACCTTCCGTGCATGAAGGAGATGACTGTGTAAGCCTCCGTCTCAGCGTGGCCCCAATGGAGGCTTTCCGTACCAAGGCCGACGCCATCGGCGACCCCTCGGAAGACGATGTCATCGACCGTCTGGACATCTTTGTCTATTCCAGCAAGGATACGCTCCTGTTCGACCACAAGGTCTATACGGACGCTTCCGGCGTGGACCTTTCAGCCGTGGACGTGAAATACTACGACGTGCAGGGCACCTACTTCTACTTCTTTGTCCTGGCCAATCTGGATTCTGCCACGGCCGATTACTTCGCGCAGCTGAGCAAGAATCAGGTAGTCACTTACTACGGCGGCCTTATCCCGCTGGAGAAAGGCAATTTCAGGCGGCACCGTCCCATCATGGGCGGCAGCGGCTCGGCGCAACTGGGAAAGTATTCCTGGTATTCCAGCCAGCCGGGTGACAAGACCGTTGACATCGAGTTGTACCGTTATCTGGCAAGGTTTGAGATTGAAAAGATTACGGCCGATTTCGACGATGCTGACCTGATGAATTCTGATGTCATTGTAAAGAGCATCGCCTGGACCAATGTGGCCAACGCGCTTCGACCGCTATTCAATTTCCGAAGCCCCAATACCACCGACAACGGCGGCTGCGTCTTGGGAAGCCGCTCCACCTATTTCCCGGATCAGGAGTTCGGCAATCTGGAATACCCCGACGGCTACCGCTACTACCAGACCAACGAGAACCATCACGGCTGGGTGTCGCTGCAGGAGAACTACAACCTGTCTCAATATGGCGCTACAGGTGAATTGGCGGCCGATTTCCCGTATATCTACAACAACAATTATAAGTTGGCCGAGGGTACGTTGAACATTGACGCCCCCGGATATATGCGGGATGCGACCTACCACGCATTCAGCGGCAGTACCGGCCGCGTGTGCTCTTCCACCAACCCTTCCCAGGGCCACGTTCTCAACGTGAACCGCGAGTTTTACATCTATCCCATCGGCCGGAACAGCTATAGCACGTATATGTGCACGAGCTTCGACAGTCAGGACGATACCATCAAGCTGGTCATCGAGGTGGAAATTGACGGAGAGACCTACTATTATCCCTACCGGGTAATGTACGTGCAGCCGAATTCCCGCTACCTGGTCCGGAACATCACTCTCAGGGGCCTCGGCAGCAAATACTCCAACTTCTACGTAAAGAAGTATTCCGGCAGCGTGGAACCCATCTCCATCAGTCCATGGACCGATTTGGAAGTGAACAACATCGACCTCGGTTACAAGGATTATGGCGGAACTGAAATCTATTAGGCCTATGCGAAAGAGAATCAGATACCTGTTCCTGCCGGTGCTGGTGGCACTGGCAGGATGCGAGCCGGAGGACCTGCCGACCACTTTCGGCGTGGAAAGCGGCGGTCAGGAGGTTGTGAATATCACCTTCAGTGTGGCGCCTTTCGATGACCCGGGCACCAAGGCGTCGGCCTCCGGCGTTACGGATGACGAAGTGGACCGTATCGACATCTTCGCCTTCGACGAGGACGGCTGGATACAAGGCCATACCGTTATCGGAGAATACGGCGGAAGCGCTTTGGACCTGTCGCAGACGGTGTTCACGGATTCCGGCCTGCCGTCGGAATGGCGCAATTACCTGATTATGGCCAACCTGGACCCGGACAGCGCCCAGTACATCGGCTATCTGGACAAGGTGGACATCGCCCGTTATCCGGAGGGCTTCATTCCCTGGAGCGCAGGCAACTGCCGGGTGAACCGTCCCCTGATGGTGGCTACTGCCAAGGCACGCTTCGGGGTGAAAACCAGCGTGAGCGCGGAGCTCATGCGCTACTGCGCCAAGTTCGAGATAGGCACCGTTTCGGCCGAGTTCTGGGGCAGCCCGGACCTTTACCGGAACGTGTATGTCCAGCACATCGCCTTCGTGAACTGCTGGGACCTGATACGCATTTGCCAGTATGAGCCGAACAGATTCACGTCCACGCCGCAGGACATCTTCGGCGCCACCTGTTCTCCCGGGACGGACGCTTTCGGCAATCCTTCCAGCTATTACTATATGGCAAACACGTTCATGACGATGGGCGGCTGGAGCGAACACGGACTCACATACGCCAGCATGGACGGGACCTACAACCAGGGCACCTGGGGCGGGAAGGGCAAGCTCCGTCAGGACTACAACTATATGTATAACAACAACACCAACCAGCCCAAGAACACCATCAACCTGACCTGCCCGGAGAGTTTGCAGGTGGTTTCGCAGCATACCTGGGACACCAACGCCTACCTGCCGCAACTGGCGGGCAAGCTTTGCAGCGACATTGACGGTTACCTGGGCCCGCTCACCGTGAACCGCGTTTTCTACACGCTCCCCACCAAGTACAACGTCTGGTATGATGAACCGCTATACGGGACTGATTCCCAGAACAGGGAGCAGCGGCTGGTCCTGGGGGTGAAGATAAACGGAACGCTTTACTTCTACTCCAAGATGATAAAGGGCCTCAATCCCAACATGTGCTACAAGATCAGGAACATCACCCTGAAGGGAGAGCCCTCCGAGTATGCCAACGCCTGGGTGCGCGGCGGTCAGGTGACAAAGGCGGCCGATTTCGAGTCCGATGAAGTCGTGAGCCGCACTCACGGGAATGTGGTTGAAATAGACAATCTGGTGCTATGAGACGGAATAGATGCTTCGCTGCGCTCAGCATGACAGTCATGCTCGCAGCACTTGTTTCCTGCTCGGTCAAGGAAGACCGCAGCGACTGTCCGTGCTGGCTCACGGTGAGAGCTTCCTACCCGCAGGAGCTGGTCAGTGCCTGGTTAGGCACCCACACCCTCTTCGAGAAACACGCGGGCGAGCTTGTTGACTACCGGGTTCCCCGAGGAATCGTGGAGCTGATGGCTAGCACTGGAGATTTCACCGTGCCGGAAGGGCAGCAGATGGCAGAGTTGTTTGCCAGCTTGACCAAGGTGAACACCGTGTGCGAAGAAACGGAAGTCATTCCCGCCTTGCACAAGCAGTTCGCCCGCGTGGACATCGACTTCAAGGACGAGGATGACGGCCGAACGGGCTATGACCTGCTGGTTATAGGAACGGTCGTTGGCGCAGATAAACGCACGCTGGAGCCCGTGGAAGGGCCTTTCTGCTGCGTACCGGAGCCATTCGCCGATGGCCGTGGATATGAATTCCGTGTTCCGCGCCAGAAGGATGAGTCCCTCAAACTGGAGATGTCCGTCGGCGGCAAACTCATTGAAACCATCGACCTGGGCTACCTCATCGGCAAGACCGGCTTCGACTGGAAAGCCGAGAACCTGGGCGATGTTTCCATCCTCTGCGACCTCCCGGCCCACACTTTCACCATCACGGTGATGGAATGGGAAGGGCCGGTGACATTCAACATAACGATATAAACCTAAACCTAAAAGTTTTGTAGTTATGCATATATGTTCATGAGCGGACGCCTGTGAAGGTCTCCGCTTCTTTTTTGCTGCGCTGAAAGAAAAACCCGGGCCCGGGCGTGTTTGAATCAGTTTTTAATTGTTGGTCTCAGGACTGGTTTCGTCCATCATTATTTCCATGTATCTCCTCTGGAGGTTATACTCCTCGGAGATGTCGATTCCCGCTTTGTCCAGCAGTGAGCGGGTTGCATTCCAGCTGTCATCTTCGGAACAGAGAGAAGCGATATCGATGATAAGGTCTTCGAGCGTTTCTTCGTATTCCTGCCGCTCCTTCAGTTGAGCTTCTGTCGGGAAAGGAACCCCTTCGAGAAGAAGCATGGCATGGTTGAGAATCCTGATGATTGTCACACCGCGGCTATGGATGTGGTTCAAAATTGTGGTCTGATTACTCATAATTGTTTTGAAATTAGTTGTTCTGAGTTAGCATGATAGAACAACCGCCGGCGGTTTTGACAAGCGCGGCCCTCACAGGAGGACGCGTCTCAGTGGGTCCGCGTTTCCGCTACAAACTGCTCCAGCATGTAGCGGACAATTGTTTCAACCAGAGAGTAAAAGTCCCATAGGCACTTGGTTTTTAGTGTTATACATTACGCCGGGTTAAATTGTGAAGAGCTGGCTTACATCACTGCAAACCAGCTCTTACTGACTCTTTGGTTGCATTGTGATGCTCTATTGCTAACTCTTTCATCAATTTGAACCAGTTGCAAAGGTACAACACAGATGTGCCAAGTTATGACACAAGCCGAAAAATTAACATGGCGCATTGCAACGCACGTTATTTCAATGATTTACAAACACGGATTGGCGGAATCAAAGAAAATGATTAAATTTGCAGTGCATAACAAGCACAGACACACATATAGTGTAGACATACACAAGCGTTTTACGCTTTTGAACCGGTAATAAACGATCCCAGCAAGATTTTGAACAGTCCAGGTTCAAGGGTGGTAGAACGCCTGCATCCACCACTTGGTGGCAGGCGTTTCACCAATCTGACTCATGGACTGGTTCATGCTGGGATCATACCGGGGGAAGATTGGCTGCTTGCCGCCAAGTTTTGTTATCCCCCTCAAAGGCCGACGCAGAGATAGGCAGATTGCCCAAATCCGCGGCTATGGATGTGGCGACTGCTCACTGGCAGGCCGTCCGGAAGACCTGCCTTTTATTTTGAGCCAAGTTTCCTCAGCCGCTTGCGCAAGTCGTCGTACTCGCTCAGGACATTGTACAGACCGTCCTCTGACAGCACACCGCGTTTGATTTCTTCAGAAAACTCCCCGGCTTCGTCGGCCTCGAAATCCTTCTTCCAGAGGCCCGATTCCATATATTTGGCCAGCTCATTCATGGTGCCAACGTTCTTCTCAAAGGCATCGAGACCTTCTATCAGCGTCCCGTTCACCCCGCAGGCGCGGTCGAAGGCCAGTTCCATGGCCCGCACTCGCTCTGCCGGCGTCGCTTTCTCATCGCAGAGGATGGTTTCCCATTCATCGAGGTTGTCCAGGTCGGACATATAATCGTATCCATCGGGCATGAAGCCGCCCTCGCTGTCGCCCGAGGCGTGCATCTCCTGATACTCCCGGTGAATCCTCTTGCGAAATGCGTTCATGAGCGAATACACGATGACCGTTGCTATACCCATCATGGACAGGCCCAGCAGCAGGCCGTCCCAGAAAGATTTGGCCCACATCCAGCCGATGGCGAGGAACAGGCCGCCGAAGATGATGAATCCCAGGTTGAGCAGTTTGAGTCCCTTGGGTGTCGTGACCCAGATGAACACCATCACGGCCACCACCAGCAAGGAGCAGATTCCCCCTGCGATGTGGAAGAATACGGGATTCTTGAGGGTATAAGCCGCAATAGCCAGCACCGACGATACGATGACCAGCGCTTCAATCGGGGATTGGGCTTTCTTTTCTTTCTCCTGATCCATACTACTCATTGATTTCAAAAGCGTCGGCCGATTTGCAGAAGGAGCCCTCCAGGCCGAGGACGCATTTCTCAATGATGCTCCGGGCGGTATCTTCTGCATCCTTTTCACTGACTGCCGTAACGGTGAGCGTCTCGTGCTCGTCGTATTCCGTGGTGATTTCCACGCGATAGTGCTTGATGGCTTTATGGTCGCCGGATTCCATCGCGGCGACAGTGCCGTCTGACTCCCAGTTGATGGTCGAAGCCGGAGCTGGACGGACGTTTTTGAGCAACTTGACTTTCACAGGGGCATCCCTCCCATCATAATTGACCTTTCGGAAGCGCTTGCAACCGGCCGTGCAGGCCCATATCGGAGGTCTGCGGGGAATGTTGTCGACGCCCATGATGGCGGTCTTGCGGTACTGCATGAGGAATTCCCATTCCTCCATGTCGCCGGTGCCGTAGATAATATCCGTGATTTCTCCGCCGCATACCGGGCACTTGGACGGTTTGCGGGTAACGTCAATGATTTGAGTACGTATAGCCATAAAACTGTGCTTTTATTTCTTTCTCAATAAGAGTAAACCAGTCCGTATTTGTCGCAGAGGGCCTTCAGGGAGCCGTCCGCTTTCATATCAGCAATCACCTTGTTCACCAGCTCCAGCAAGTCCTCCTGTCCCTTACGCATCAGCACGCCGATTTCACCGTCGGTGAAGGGTTTGTCCAGCAGCGGTGCTGCCAGCCGCGCATCATTCTGCACATACCAGGGCGCCTCGGTGATTTCCGTAATCATCACGTCAGCTTCTCCTGCGGCCACCAGGCCGGGAATTTCCTCATTCTTCGGGTGTACAATGATTGTGGCGTGCATCAGGTAGTCATTGGCGAACTTCTCATTCAGCCCGCCGGGATTCACCATGACGCGAACTTCCGGTTTATCCAAGTCCTCAAGTGTCTTGAACTTGTCCACATCGCCAACCCGGCACAGGATGGTTTTTCCGTTAGCCAGATAGCCGTCGCTCATCAGCATCACCTGTTTGCGGGCATCTGTAATGGTGATTCCGCCGATGGCCAGGTCAAACTTCTGCGGGTCGGAAATCACATCCGCCGTGAGCGTGGGCCAGGAGGTGGGGACAAAGGCAACGCCGACTTTCAAGCGCTCGGCAATCTTCTCCGCCATCTCAATGCCGAATCCCCAGTATTCGCCGTTATCTTCCAGGTAGCTCAGCGGCCGATAGTCACCGGTGGTACCCACCATCAGTGTGCCGCTTTCCTGAATCCGGTGGATGGTAGGATGCTGCGCATCGCCATTGCGGGTGCACTGGACGCAACCTACTAAGCAATAAAGCGTAACGACAAAGACGAGAATTCTCTTCATGGGCCTATAGGATTACAATGCTACCCCTCCAGTATCTGCCCTGCGGCGTTCTTTGTGTCTACCTTCTCAATGATTCGCTCCAGAATGCCGTTCCCGTCAAAGATGAACGTGCGCCGAAGTGTGCTCAGCGTGGTTTTGCCGTACATCTTCTTTTCACCCCAAGCACCGAAAGACTGAAGCATTTCCGTGGTGGTGTCTGCCAGCAGCCGGAACGGCAGTTCATATTTGGCCCGAAAACCAGTGTGCGACTTCGCGCTGTCCTTGCTCACGCCGAACACGTTGTAGCCGGCAGCGGTCAGTTCCGCGTAGTTGTCACGGAAGGAGCAGGCCTCAGCCGTGCATCCAGATGTGTTGTCCTTGGGATAGAAGTAGATGATGGTCTTCTTTCCTTTGCCGATGAAATCCTCTGACTTCACCATATTTCCGTCCTGGTCCATAACCTCGAAGGACGGCATCTTGTCACCGATTTTCAGCATATTCTTATAGTATCATTTCCATTGACGTATATTGCGGAGCCAGCCCCAGCTTCTCGTAGAATGCCTTTGCGCCGGGATTGCATTCCCAGACGCGCAGGGTGATGTTATGACAGCCGTTCTCTTTTGCTAGCTCCTTCACGTATTCGAATAGCGCCGTGCCGATATGCATCCCACGGGTTCCTTCCAGCACGCACAAGTCATCCACGTACAGCGTTGTGAGCGGCATCAACGCTCCACTGTCCTGATGTTTCAAGGCGCAGAAAGCGTAACCCAAGACGGCGCCGTCCTTGTCATAGACGAATACCGGTGTTTCCGGGTTGGCAAAGATGGCCAGCAGTTCCTCGTCCGTATATTTCTTTCCCACCGGGCGGAACAGGTCCGGCCTTCCGGCGTGGTGTACGGCCAGTACCTGGCCCAGCAGTGTATTTACCGCTTCCAGGTCACGGGGTTCTGCAAGACGAATGAGAAAATCAGTCATGGCTTCATGGCCGGTTAATCTTTGTTATACGCTAGCGAGATCTCGTCCCTCACATATGCTTCCAAGCATTTCTGCTTATATGCAAACCAATCCTGGCGATAGGGGCAACTGTCAACAATGGCTTTGAACCGGGCAAAAGGATGGTTGTTGGAAAGGGCCGATACGAGCCTGCTCCTGAGAGATGATTCCCTCTCGGGCAGTTCATCTACAAAGCCCTCCATGAACTTGAAGGACTCAAAGGATTCCGGCGGGGTCAACGTGATGCGCCTTTCCCATGAATCCACTTCCTCCAATAACCCCGAGTCCTCGTCTGGGGTTTCACAGTACTCCCAGGAGCCGGGATTCAAGGTAAAGACGGTTTCATTTGTGTCCGGGTTCAAATAGCAGATGTGGCCACAGTCAAGCATTTCGGCAATCTCACGGACCGTTTCATCCGGAAGAATCGCCATGCTCTCCTCCAAGTAGCGGACGTCCTTGCCATTCATTTGGGCATATTCAATTTCTGAACGAGTGCTTTCGCCGATATATCCGTCCACGTTAATGACGTAGATGGCATCTGCCATGTCAATCTTGCGCTTATGCATGTCGTCCAGCATCTGCTTGGTGCCTTCCGTCCATACCTCGTCGTCTCCGCTATGGCCAAACAGACCGACGCTAATAACGATGTTCCCTTCAAGGGTAAGTCGCTTCTGGGCTTCAAGGAATTGCTCTTTGAAGCGCGTGCTGCCGCAGAGTGTTATTACCGGATACTTGCCAACCATATTGCAGACTATGTTAAAGACATTTCAGAGCATTTTGGGAAGTTTGTCGGAATCTCCGATAGGCTGAAAGGAAGATCTGAATCATCAACTTCTTCCCACGCCTTATCCATCAAATCCAGTTCCTGGCATTGTTGAAGGACCAGTTTAAGATAACGCCTCAGTACCATTATTGAGGGGAATTGCCCACGTTCATTATACCAGGCCATCAAATCCTTCTTTCCTTTGGAGCTGTTGCAGGACTTGCAACTGCATACCAGATTCTCCACGTTGTCTGCTCCGCCTTTTATTCGGGGAAAGAGGTGGTCAACGGAAAGATTCTCGGTAGAGCCACAGTACACGCAGCGGGCGCCGTTTTCCATCTTCCAGCGTTCATCCTTAAACAGCGAGCTTACCTGTAGTTTTCCTGACAGCAAGCCTTTATACATCCGCATCCGGATGATGAAGGAGGCTTTATCGTAGGTCGGGAGTCCCCGGTTGATGCCGTCGTGGGCCATCGCCAGGTTGGCGTATGACCAGTAAATCAGCTCTGCAACTGTATGAGGCGTAATTGAAGGCATCGGTTATCTTATCTCTTACAAAGATAGCCAACTTTCTATAAACAAACACAATAAAAACAGTTAAGGTATGATTTACGGTTACATCAGAGTCAGCAGCGACAAACAGACTGTTGAGAATCAAAGGTTTGAAATCAATAACTTCTGCTCCCGTGAGGCGTTGAGCATTGATGGGTGGATTGAAGAGACCATCAGCGGGACAAAGAATTACAGCAAACGGGAACTGGGGAAGCTCCTGAACCGGGTACAGAAGGATGATCTGATTATTTGCGCCGAACTATCCCGGCTGGGGCGCAATCTGTTTATGATTATGGAGATCCTGAACATCTGTATGACGAAAGAGTGCCGGGTATGGACTATCAAGGACAATTATCGGCTGGGTGAGGACATCCAGAGCAAGGTTCTGGCCTTTGCTTTCGGGCTTTCGGCGGAGATTGAGCGTAACCTTATCAGTCAGCGGACGAAGGAGGCTCTGGCGAGGAAGAAGGCCGAGGGCGTGGTTCTCGGGCGGCCAGTCGGAAGGAAGACCGAGGAGGGCAAGTACAAGCTCTTCCCCAAGCGGACGCTCATCGTGGAACTGCTCCAGGCCGGGGTGTCGCAGCGGAAGATTGCGAAGATCTGCAAGGTGGACCGGAACACTCTGGGGCGGTACATCCATTCGTTTCTGAAAATATAGGAGCGATTATGTGCAGACACACGCCGTCCTTTCCCGCTTCTCTTCATCAGAATCCTGGTCCATTCTTTCCGATATAGAGCGTTCCATCAAGGCAAAGATTGAAGCTGTCGGGACTCCCTTGAAAGAT
>Ga0208297_1001513_pt1 | contig 20589 bp, 19 predicted proteins | sample LMS_cellobiose_e_FD_187367 | JGI IMG/M metagenome (GOLD analysis project Ga0208297, IMG submission 187367) | Rumen-fistulated moose microbial communities from Alaska, USA - LMS_cellobiose_enrichment (SPAdes) (version 2) | ecosystem: Host-associated > Mammals > Digestive system > Stomach > Rumen... | reverse complement strand
CCGTCCATCTGTGCAAGCAGATCCATGGACGCGCTTTCCGCGATTGCCGATGTGACCATCATCATGAGCGCTGCCATCAACACAACCAGTCGTCTTTTCATTGTTCTGACCTTCTTTCTGCATCATTTTGATTCATAACATACAACGGATTAAAAGCCATGTTTCTTCCGCTGCGAATGCTGTACTAACCGGAGTAAAATGACAGGATAAAGACCCAACGCAGGATAAGCCGTTTCGCCGTTTTGTCTGCGGATGTCATTCTGATTCATCACCTTTCCGACCGGTTAATGAATGGCCGCCTTCAGCCGTAGCGGTATTTCTTTCTTTTGCCAATCATAAATCCGAAAGAAACAAAGAATGCCAATACTTCACTTGCGACAAGGGAATATGTTACGGAAAATATGAATTTACCTTTTCCGCACGCCTGTATTCTCTGAACCCCTGATCTCTTCGTGGTAGAAATAATCCACGATGATCGGATGCCCCTGAGGTACGCGGCCATAGGGCATCTCGTTATCAACGAAGGGACAGTTATACCGCTCAGCCATCTGCTGTGCCTTTTCCTCTAACGCCCGGAAATAGCTGCGATCCTTCCTGTTGTAGATCGCCTCATACAGCGGAAGAAGAGATGGATACTTCGTGGCAATGTAATCCATGATGGTCTTTTTGAAGCCGCCCCGCAGGTTGAGGTTCTCCAGCCAGAACAGGTCGCACTGATTCTTCACCCGCTCAAAGATGGCCTCAAAGTCCGTAATGCCAGGAAAAACCGGCGACACAAAGCAAACCGTGCGGATGCCTGCGTCATAGACCGTTTTCATGGCGGCAATCCGGCGCTCAATGGATACCGCTCTGTCCATGTCATTCCTGAATTCTTCGTCCAGTGTATTGATGGACCAGGAAACCGTCACCTGTCCCAGCTCTTTCAGCAGGTCGATGTCCCGCACCACCAGGTCGGATTTGGTGCAGATCAGGATATCCGCGCCGCTGCCCAGCAGCTGCTTAAGCAGTTTGCGGGTATTGCCAAACCGCTCCTCCTGGGGATTGTAGCCGTCCGTCACCGAGCCGATGACTACCCGCTGTCCGGCATATTTCCCGGGGTTTTTGATCTCCGGCCAGCGCTTCACATCCAGAAATGTGCCCCATTCCTCCGTGTGACCGGTAAACCGCTTCATGAAGGAGGCATAGCAATATTTGCAGGCGTGGGTGCAGCCCACATAGGGATTGACCGAATAGCCGCCTACCGGCAGATTCGATTTGGTCATGATGTCTTTTGTTTCCACTTCACCGATCAGAATGCCATCCATCGTCATTTGCGCCATGCTCTCTGTGCCTCCAATACTTCACAAAACGCCTGAGGAAGCTCCTGGATCATGGATACCTCACCCATGATGGGCGCCAGGTCTTCCTTCCAGAATACGGGAATGTTCAGCGCATGCGCCTGCTCCGTCAGGGAATATGCCCAGGCAGGTTCTGTGCGCACCTTTTTGCTCTGCGCGCCGGTCATGGTACCCACCACAACCCAGTCCATGCCAGACAGATCAACCACACCCGGATCGTCAAACAGGGGTTCAAAGGTCACGTGGTAATGCTTTGCCTTCACATTCTCCCGCAGCGCGTCAATCCTCCACAGCTCACTCCTTCGCGTCACCGTGACGCCAAACCAGGCATTATCAAGATCAGCGCTGATGTTCAGCAGATCGGGGCGCTTGGACAGGAATAAGAACTGATGCTGGGGATTCTCCCGAATCTTTGAAAAAACCTGTTCCCGCCATTCCATTTCCCAGCCTGCCAGATCACTCATGCCCGTCAGAAGATAATTATGAGGGCAGGGCTTGTCCATCATGCGCATTTTCTCAGGGAAAAACTCAGGATGCGCAAAATCGTCAATCATGTGCCAGCGCTTGACATTGTTTCGCGCATAGCAATAAGGACAGTCCACCGTACAGCCGATCACCAGATTCATGTTCTGGATTTGATCTTTGATACAGACGGCCATCAGAGCGCCTCCTCCACATTGGCCAGCACCCGGCGGAGCAACTCTTCCAGCTGCTCAATCTCGTCCTGCGACAGGCCCTTGTAGTAGATGTCGCTGATCTCCCTGGTCACGTCATTATACGCTGTCTCCAGTTCCCTGGCCTGACTGGTCAGATAGATGCGGATCTTCCTGCGATCCTTGTCACCCCGATCCCGGTAGATGAGTCCCGAACCTTCCATGCGGTCCAGCATGCTCGTCAACGTCGTCATAGCCAGCCCGGTCTGCCGGGAGAGCTCGCTGATGGGCACGCCGTCCGTCTGCCACAGCACATAAAGGATGCGTCCCTGTGCACCGTTGAAAGCGTCGATGCCCTTTTCGGCCAGGATGCGTTCAAATACCCGTCCGCCCACCTGCTTGATCCGTGTAATCAGAAATCCGCCCTGTGAATTCATAAAACCCTCCTGCAAGGAAAGGGTCAGCCGCTTCAGCACGACTGACCCTTTGTCTTACTTCTTCTGCGCCGCCGCGAACTCCGCATAGCCCTTCCAGCCGAATACCGCGTCCACATCTTCTTCGCCGTAAACGGCCTTCACATCGCACAGATGCACCACGTGGTCGTCCGCATCCATGGTCTGAGCAACGGTAGCATGGATCAGCAGCTTGCAGGGAACAGGCGCTTTGATGGCAGTGCCTTCAATTTCCTGCATGGTGAGCTGGCACTTGACGGCCTTGTCGGTATCCCGGCCGGAGCAGGTGCCGCAGCCGATCAGGGCAGGGGTCAGCTCCACGCCGGGCACAGCCACAACGACTTCCTTGTTCTGAGCCAGAAGCTCCAGGGTGTAAGCGCCTTTGTTGATCGCGAACATGATCTTGCCAGGATTGGTGGAAGCGATGGTCCACCAGGCCAGGGTTGCCATGTTGGTGCTTCCGTCGGGCTTCTCGGTGCAGATCAGCACCATGGAGTTGGGGGATGTAAACGCGGGGATATTGCCGATGGTTACTTGCTTCATTGGGAAAGCCTCCTTGATTGATTTCGTTTAGGATTGTACTATATAGGAATAAATTTGTCAAGATGCAAATTGTCATCGATTGAGCGCAGCGAAATAAGATGAAATAAGATGTATCGAAAAAGCAAACAGGACACGCCAAAGTGGGCATGCCCTGCTTGAGTGCTACCGGCCTTCATTAATCCGCCTGACTTCTTTCAGGTCCACCTTGGGATTCCGATTCATATCCAACAGCCCGTTGACCTCCTGGAACACATCCGTCAACTGTGTGTAGCAATAGCCGACAAACTGTGAATTCTTCTGGAAGGCCCTGGTGATGGCTTCAAAGCGCTGTAGAAAGGCTTCTTCGTCTGTTTCCGCGCCATTGTAGCCCCAGCTGCCGTTTGCCGCATCCTTCCTCATGGCAATCCCGCCATATTCAGTCAACAGTTTGGGCTTTCCCTGATGACAATACCCCTTTGCTGTAGCCATGCGTCCGCCACCCGGATGTCCGTATATCATCGAATCTTCCTGCTGATATGCGGCGGACAATTGCTCCGGCCACGCTGTATAATCATGAAGCGTGAAAAGATCGCTGGCAGCCTGTTCCCATCCGTCATTGCCGGAAACCGCTCGAGTGCCATCCAGACAATGTACCATGGCGTACAATGCGTCCGCCAGGCATTGGGCTTCTCTTTGAGTTTCAATATATGGAACGCCCCAGCTTTCGTTCAGCGGTACCCAGGTGATCAGGCAAGGATGATTATAATCCCGTGCGATGGCTTCAGCCAGGTCGCGCATCAGGCTGCGTTTTTCGCTGTCACGCAGCCAATAAGCGCTTGGCAGTTCGCCCCACACCAGCAAGCCGAGCCTGTCCGCCCAGTAGAGGAATCGGGGATCCTCCAGTTTTTGATGCATCCGAACGCCATTGAAGCCCATTTCACGTGCCAGTTCAATGTCTCTTCTGAACGCTTCATCGTCCGGCGCGGTAAGCAGTCCATCTGGCCAATAGCCCTGATCCAGAATCAGACGCTGATAGAGCGCATCCCGATTCAGCAGGATCTGATCGCCCACAATTTCAATTTTCCGCATCCCGAAATAGGTATCCACCCGGTCCTGTACAATTCCATCAATCAGTGTTTCAATGATCAGATCATACAGCGCGGGGTTCCACGGACTCCACAGATGTATACCATCCAAACGCTCGTTATGGCGCAGGTACAGATCGGTCTGTACAAAGCGATCAGTAGTGACAGCAATTTCCTGCTGCGCCACAAGATTCCCCTGGTAAAAGGCTGTCAGTCGAACAGAACCGTTTTGAGGCAGTTCATTCAGCGTGATTTCCGCTTTCAGGAAAGCCTGTTCAATGCAGGATGTCAGCCGGAACGAAACGGGGTAGAATTCACCAACGCCTTCCAACCACACGCTCTGCCAGATGCCAGTCACAGGCGTATACCAGCATTCAAAAGGTTCCGGACGAAAACTTTGCTTGCCCCTGGGCTGATCAAAATCCAGACGATCCTCGCATCTGACCGTCAGCCGGTAGGTGCCGCCTGGCTCTGTGAGGTCAGTCAGATCAAACGTAAAGGGCGTGTATCCGCCGGTATGTCCGCCCAGAAATTGCCCGTTCAGCCATACATCGGCATAATAATCCACCGCGCCAAAGTGCAGCAGGCGACGGGCAGTCATTTCATCCGGCAGCGTGAATTCCCGTTCATACCACACAACGTCGCAATGCTCGCTGCTTCCTATGCCGGAGAGACTGCTTTGATACGCAAAGGGCACCTGAATCTTCTGAGCATCCGGCAGTGAGTGGTACCAATGTTCCTTTTTCCCTTGGTTTGTCCAATCGAAGGAAAAGCGCCAGGACCCGTTCAGGCTTGCCCAACAAGTCCGAACCTGATCAGGGCGAGGGTGATTCTCGCGTTCTGCAAACGAAACTGGATTCATGGCAGCCTCCTATTTATTGGTTCTTCACAGAAAGTTAGGGGAAAAGAGAACCTATTTATCGTTCGGAAATTGCGGATTCAGCACCGAGTCCTTTTGCGCCACACGCTTGTCTCTGCCGGGATACATGACATAGTACGGCGGAATTTCATTGACCTTTTTGAGCAGCTCCTTCATCAGCTTTGCCCGACTCAGCCAGAGCCTGATGGGGTTTATCTTCGGCAGATCCCTTTCTGTAATTTCACCTTTTGTACCGGAGAACTTCATCACCCGCTCCTTAATGTAGCGCAGGTCATAGCGGGCGGGATTGACCTCGATGATCTCCTTGTCCAGACCCGTCAGCATGTAGACGGCCTCCAGCGGCGTGCGGACGGAGGTTTCAATGGTGAATACCACATCCATGGGCACCTCCACATACTGTCCAATCAGCGCCAGGTTGGTGCAGCCCTCCGGGATGATGGTGGGCCTGTCGCTCTCCTTCCGAGGCATGAACTGGGAGGTGATATAAGGCATCATGCAGGTGGAGATATGGGCATGAGCCAGTACCTCCTCCTTCATGTCCAGCATGCCGAAGTGGTAGAGCATTTCCTCAATGATCTCATTTCCGGTGCATTCTGCCATGGGCTTCTGAATATAGGAGCCTTTTCGCTCTCCAAACAGTCCGTCACCCCACAGCACGTCGCGATTCTTTTCTCTCTGATCAGGAAAATAATCCCGGTCATAGATCACCAGGGACATCTCCCAGCCGGAATCCATGAAGGTGATGCCGCCGCCCGTGCCGCTCTTGCTGCCGGTCATTTTTTCCAGCCGCTCGAAGAAGGCGGGATAATTCTCAATTGTCAGGAAAAAGCTCATCCATTTGGTTTTGTCAATATCGCTCAGGAATTTCTCCGGACGGCCAAACTTGGGATGCCGGGCAGCAAGGTTCTTCCATACGGTGAACAGGCCCATCTCCTCCGTATCACGATTGGTGGGCGCAATGTGGGTGTTGTCACCGTAGGAGGCGTTGGTCATCATGGAACCGCTGGTCAGGAATACATAATCCTGGGCTGCGACGGACACGGTCTTCTGCCCCTTGATGCGGATGCCAAGTACTGTGCTGCAGTCAGCGTCCATATCCAGATCATAAACCGCTGTGTCCATGTGGAAGGTGACGCCCTTGCTTTCCAGCCAGGCATGAATGGGCTTGATGATGGAATCCTTGTCATTCCGTTTGGTGTGCAGAATGCCCTCCAGGTAGTCCAGACGGTTCAGCAGACCGAAGCGGTTGAAGTACCGCTGGGACTCCAGAGCGCTGTGGTAGGGCTTAAAGGCCAGCATGGAGTGATAGCACCACCACAGGGAGCTGTGGAAGAATTCACTATCCTTTCCAAAGTAGTCCTCAATGGTCATGTCCTCCAGTTCCTTTTCGGGAATACTGGTGAAGCGCTCCATTTTCAGCAGCAGCTCCGGTGACATGCGGTAATCGTGTACCCGTTCATAGATATGCCCCTGCTTGCACAGCAGTCTGCTCTCTGAGTGGATGGGCATATCCTTGTTGGCCTTTACCGACTCATCCAGCACCGACATACCGGGACTTTCCAGCGAGGGGATCTTGCTGCACAGGTACCAAAGGCATTCCATGAAGGGCTCCAGTTCCCGCTCGCCGGGGCAGATGTAGCCGTTTTCCCCTGGAAAAGCGTCGCAGCAGCCGCCCAGAGAATTTCGCTTTTCATAGATGGTAATGTTCTCGCCGGGCATGCCCGCGTCATCGATCAGGAACACCGCGGCAGCCAGGCCCGCGATTCCGCCGCCAATGATGTGGGCTTTCCGCTGTTCGATGCCCTTGGGCGCGGGCGCTCTGTAGAACAGATTGTAGATATTCATGGCGTTCATCCTTTCAAAACATATTTGACATTGTTGACATACCGACACCGTCTAAATTATAATAGGCTGTGAAAAGACCATCAACCATTGATTGCAGGCTGCTTGTCGGTATATCGACATTAGAAACCAAACTGTCGGGGTTATAGGAGGAAGACTCATGAAGGTCAGGGATCTAAACGCCTCATCCGTGAAAACCAAGCGGCTTATCAAAAGCGCATTTGCAGACCTTCTGTATGAAAAGAAGAACATCGGCAAAATCTCCGTCACCGAGCTGACAAAGAGGGCGGACATCAACCGCAGTACCTTCTATGCGCATTACAGGGATGTGTACGCTGTAGCGGAGGACATCAAGGCTGAAACCCTGAAGGCTTTCTTTGAGGGGAAATCTCTGGGCGGTACGCAGGACATCGAACCGTTCTTCGATGATATATATGCTTATATTAAAGAAAATGACTCCTTCTTCCGCCTGATCTTCATTTCCGATGAAGTGACAAATTTTGTGCGCCGTTTGGGAAATATATGCAAAGAGAGAATCTATGACGCTTTAAGGAATGACCCTGCAATAGCGGACAAAAACCTACTGGAATTAGAAGTTTCTACCTTCTCCGATGGACTTGCTATGCAGTTTATCCGGTATTACCACAGCGACTATCCTGTCACGCTGGAAGAGATCATTTCATGCGGAAAGCTCTGGTGCAGAACGATGCTGGTGAGAAGAACATCAAGTTCATGATCAGTACAGACAATAACGGGCTGGCACGTATTGAAGATCGGCAGCCAGGTCGGATGGGTGTCAGGCAAGTACAGCAATATCATCACAGGCTGACTTTTGCTCAATTCTGAGCTTAAGTCCATGAATGCCGCTGGCAGAGAATCTTTTCTCTGCTGGCGGCAATTTTTTTGTGCAATTTTTCGGCAAAATGGACTGCTGCTCTCTGTTAGGAACTGAGAGGGGCAATGCCTCTCAGCTTACCGGAGGTGAACAGCATGACGGACGCGCAGAAAACTGATATCGCCGAGTATCCGGGATGTACAGCGAGATATTCACACAATAACTTCAGCTCAGAAATGGTCGAAAGCCCGATTAGCCGTCGATGGGGACAATCTCCCTGTCGGCGGCATTTTTGCTTTTGGGCTACTGTAAAAACAGCTGACTTTTGGGCGTAGGAAGGTGAACCGACAAACGATTGGAGGAACACCCAGATGACGTTTGATGAAAAATCCCAAATGATGGCAATGCGGGAGTCCGGGTGCAGCTATACCGAGAGGCCATTAACTATATGGATTCTGGCTCACTTAAGCAGAATTTCCATTCCCAGCATTAGTGTTCGTCAAGAAATCAGCTTATGTATCGAGTTATTAAGCTCGAAGGTCTTCCAGAGTACCCCAGGCCGCGTTCATGGCGTTCGGCGTCCCGTTTTCATCATATGTGCCGATAATGAAAACACCTTCCGGGGTAATGACAGAGCGTTTTCCTTCAAATTCCATTGGATTCTTCCTTCCTTACTTCTTTTCCACAGCGTCCTTCATGGCTTTTCCGGGCTTGAAAGCGGGCGCTCTCTTTGCTGCGATCTTTACTTTTTCGCCGGTGCGGGGATTGCGGCCTTCACGGGCGGTCTTGTTCCGCACTTCAAAGGAACCGAAACCGGGAATGATGACTTTTCCTTCTTTGGCAAGCCCATCAATGATGGCATCCAGGGTGGCATTGACTACGGCATCTGCTTCCTTCTTCGTGATCTGAGCGTTGGAGGCCACGGTTTCGATCAATTCACATTTGTTCATGTTCAAATCTCCCTTCATAGCTATTGATGAAAAAATATGCTTGTCAACTGTTTCAATCCATCTGATATTATACCCGAATCCGTGCCATGCTGCAAGTCAAGCATGGCTATTTTATTATCAAAAACGAGGTGATTTCTATTTTCAGCAGGTACTTTTCCTCAGACTCGGAGGGCATTTTCTGATGGGTCATTTTCTTTTTCGTGAATACTGATACTGATGCAATGAAAATGTCATCCGTTATGAGCTACCTGATCGTGAAATGGTTCTTCCTGCAGGAAATCAGACCGTCCCTTTGCATTTTGCCCAGTTCCTTTGACAGTGCGCTGCGCTCCAGATTCAGATAATCCGCCAGCTGCTGGCGATCGAAGGGAATGTCGAATTCGCGGCTGTTCTTCTGGAGGGACACTGAATTGAGATAAGCCATCACCCGGCCACGGATAGTCTTGGGCGCGGTATGAAAGCTGCGGCCGGAGAGGATCAGGTTTTTGTACGCTGAGATTGTCAATAAATTCGCGATGTATTTCAGCGCCCAGGACCTCAGGCTGCTGGTCAGGCCTTGAATCCTGCCGCTCCGAAGAAAGAGAACGCGGCTGACTTCGCTTGCTGTCACATCCACCAGCATGGGTTCATTCTCCAGCAGCGCATAGGTTTCCGCGAATACCTGGCCCCTTCCCACATGGCTGATGATCGTACGATTGCCCCAGGCGTCGTTGCTCTCGATCGTTACGCTGCCATCCAGAACAAGCCCCATCCGCTCCGTGGCCAAACCGGCGCTCAGGAGTGTTTCGCCCTTTTCATAGAGCTTCTCATGCGCTTCCAATACCTGTATGGCTTCGATCATCTCTGCTTCTGTCATTCCCCGAAATAGTATGGTTTTTTGTAACTGCCGGATATCCATTCGATTTTCTCCGATCTTTTTCTGAAAATGTGGTTAAGACCACATACATCTTGTGCAAATCATACTACAATACAGCCGTAAACGCAAGGAGGTGTTTTTCATGATCCGGAAGATCATTCACATTGATGAAGAAAAATGCAATGGCTGTGGCCTGTGTGCCGAAGCCTGCCACGAAGGCGCGATCGAGATGGTAGCCCAGCTAACGTTTTTTTGCTGTCATGGCTGTTTAGGCACAGTAAACCGGGATCTCTTGAAGGCCTTATTTCAAGCCACTTTGAGCTGTTTTTGACAGTGTCTCGTATTTGAACTGTCATTTCTCCTTCTGGCGGACGATGCCCTGCTAGCACTGGCATCGTTGGCCATCCAAAGCTCATGGATGACCGCAGCCATTAGACGCAGAACACCGCGTGTGCGTTGGAAGTGCTCCAGCGTGGCCCAGGCAAATATGCCCACGCTCATCGGATTGCACCTGACCAGCTTCATCAGCCGGATGTCCTCCGCCAGAATGTCCGGCCGGTCCCGCCACTGATCCGGATTGTAGTCGCCGCCATGCCCGATGAAGGGCAGATTCAGTTCCGCCATTTTCATTCCTTCCCCGCCGCGATGGCTTCATTCTCCCCCAGCCGACTCAGCTTGCGGTATCGTCCGGGGGACGCGCCGTACTTCCGATTGAAGCGGCGTATGAAATAGGACAGGTTGGCAAAGCCGCAATTCTCCGCCACCACGCCGATCTCGTCCCGGGTCTCCTTCAAATAATACACCGCCGCCGAGAGCCGGTAGTCGGTGAGGAAGTCCACGAAGGTCTGACCCGCCTCCTGGCGGAAGATGCGCATGAAGTGGCTGGGGCTGTAGCCCGACACCGCCGCCGCGTCCGCCACCGTGATGCGTTCGGCATAGTGGGCCTTCACATAAGCGATCACGCCCTTGAGCCATTCGGCCTCCTCCACCAACGGCCGCACGGGGCCGGTGTGCCGGTTGCAGTACAGCGCGTGCAGGAACATGAAGAGCTGGCTCTTCACCACCAGCGCGAAGCCCTGCGGCCGCGCCTCGCAGGCCCGGTCGGCGGCATCGAGGGCCGCGGCGGCCGCGTCGTGGAAGGCGGTGCCCGGGCGGATGGGCCGGTCGAACAGCAGCGTGCCCTGCCTGAGGGCCTGGATCACGTGGTGGCGGCACCAGTCGTCCGTCTCGGTGCTGTCCAGTATGGACAGGGAGAAGATGATGTTCTCATACTCCATGGGCCCGTCGGGGGCGCCGTCGATGGCGTGCAGCTCCCCCGGCAGCACCGGAACGATGCAGCCCGCCTCCACCGGGTAGCTCTCCAGATTCACCGACACCGTGCCCCGGCCCTTCTTGATGTAGATCACTTCCATCTGGTCGTGCCAGTGCAGGTTCACACGGTCGAAGTCCAGCGGGATCGTGCACAGGTAGGTCTCGTAGGCAAAACCCGGCTTTTCGTGCAGCTTGGTCTCCTGGTACTGCGTGTATTCCTCCAGCTCCACGTCCATCCCTCCCCACGCGGCTGATGATGATAGAATTATACAACTTTGCGAGCGTAAGCTGCAAGCATTTTTTCAAAAAACAGATTATAATGCCAGAGTCATCGAAACAAGACCATGGAGGGCACGACCATGAAGCTGAGAGATTACACAGAAAACAGGAAGTTCACGGACTGCACCAGGCTCGAGCTGTTCAACGCCCTGCTGCGGTATGTCGCCGACGCCGCGAAGGCGCGGGGATACAACGAGGGTAGGAAGAAGGTCTACTACATCTCCGCCGAGTTCCTGATCGGCAAGCTGCTGAGCAACAACCTGATCAACCTGGGCTTGTACGGGGAGGTCCGGGATGAACTGGCGGCGGAGTGCATCGCCTTGTCCGAACTGGAGGAGTTCGAGCTGGAGCCTTCCCTGGGCAACGGCGGCCTCGGGCGGCTGGCGGCCTGCTTCCTGGACAGCCTCGCCACGCTGGGCCTGCCCGCGGACGGCCTGGGGCTCGCCTACCACTGTGGGCTGTTCCGCCAGAGCTTTGTGGACCGCCAGCAGACCGAGGCCCCGGACCATTGGCTCAAATGGGGCCAGGAGAGCTGGATGCGCCGCACAGACGTTCACTATGACATCCCCTTCGGCGATTTCACCGCCCGCTCCACCCTGTACGAGATCGACGTCACCGGCTACCAAGGCAAGTGCGGCAGGCTGCGCCTCTTCGACGTGGACACCGCGGACGAGCGGCTGATCAAGTCCGGCATCGGCTTCGACGCAAGGGATGTCGCCCGCGGCCTCACCCTGTTCCTGTACCCCGACGACAGCACCGAGCAGGGGCGCCTACTGCGCGTGTACCAGGAGTACTTCATGGTGGCCAACGCCGCGCGCCTGATCCTGGATGAGTGCGTCGCGCGGGGCAGCGACCTGCACGACCTCGCCGACTACGCCGCCATCCAGATCAACGACACCCACCCCACGCTAGTCATCCCGGAGCTGATCCGTCTGCTCCAGGAACGGGGCATCGGTGAAGACGAGGCTGTATCCATCGTGAGAAGCGTGTGCGCCTACACCAACCACACCATCCTGGCCGAGGCGCTGGAGAAGTGGCCGCGGGCATATCTGGAGAAGGTCGCGCCCCAGCTGATGCCCGTCATCGACCGGCTGGACGCCCGGGTGTGCGCCAAGTACGACGATCCCTTCGTGCAGATCATCGACGAACAGGGGAACGTTCGCATGGCGAACCTGGACATCCACTTCACCCACTCCGTCAATGGCGTGGCGAAGCTGCACACGGAGATCCTGAAGAACTCGGAGCTCGCGCCCTTCTACGCCATCTATCCGGAGAAGTTCAACAACAAGACCAACGGCATCACCTTCCGCCGCTGGCTGATGAGCTGCAATCCCGCCCTGGCGGCCCGGATCGACGACGCCATCGGCGCGGGCTGGCGCAGGGACAGCGCTGAGCTGGAGAAGCTGCTCGCGCACATCGACGATGCGGCGCTGCTCACCTCCCTCGCCGAGATCAAGCGGGCCAACAAGCGGCGCTTCGCCGATTGGCTGCGGGGGCACCAGGGTACCGTCATCGACCCGGACAGCGTGTTCGATGTGCAGTCGAAGCGCCTCCACGAGTACAAGCGCCAGCAGCTGAACTTGCTGTGGTGCGTGCGCACGCTGCTGGACATCCGCGCGGGCATCCTCCCTGAGCGCCCGGTGACGGTGATCTTCGGCGCGAAGGCAGCCCCGGCCTATACCATCGCCAAGGACATCATCCACGCCATACTGTGCCTGTCCGATGTGATCGACGCAGACCCGGCGGCCCGGCGGCATCTGCGCATCGCCATGGTGGAGAACTACAACGTGTCCGCCGCGGAGAAGCTGATCCCCGCCTGCGACATCTCGGAGCAGATCTCCCTGGCGTCCAAGGAAGCCAGCGGCACGGGCAACATGAAGTTCATGCTGAACGGCGCGGTGACCCTGGGCACCCTGGACGGCGCGAACGTGGAAATCGCCGAGCTGGTCGGCCCGGAGAACATCTATACCTTCGGCCTGTCCTCCGAGGCGGTCATCAACAGCTACGCCCGGGGCGACTACGATCCCGCCGCGTACCTCGAGGCCGATCCGCGCCTCAAGGCGGCGCTTGACTTCCTCGTCTGCGATGAGATGCGCACCATGGGCGACGCCGCCCGGCTGGAGCGCCTGCACGCGGAGCTACAGAATAAGGACTGGTTCATGACCTTCCCGGACTTCGCGGACTACTGCGTCACCAAGGCCCGGATGCTCGCCGACCTCGGGGATGAAGCCGCCTGGGCGAGGAAGGCCCTCGTGAACATTGCCATGGCAGGCTATTTCTCCTCCGACCGCACCATCGCCGACTACGACCGCAACATCTGGCAGGTGGGCAGCGCCCGCTGACCTCTGCCGCCGAATATCAGCCCCCGGCCTGCGTCCCTTTGCTGTTGAGCTTCGAAGCCATCCTCAATATGGAAATACAGCCGGCTCTGATTTGGATAGACCGTGGGGTCGTTTCGATACACTCACTCTTTGGTGCGAGGATGTCCGGCGTAGCATGGAGGGCTTTGAGCAGGTCGTGGCATTGCAGTCAACGGTCTTTCCTCCGGAGGAATCCTATTCAATAAACCAGATACTGGAGCTTTGTACGCTGGAAACCGTCCTATACAAATTCCAACGACGCCTACCGGAGGGTCGTGTGGCGCTGCAATCGGAAATACGGCCAGGGAGAAAGGTGCTGCACACCCACGATAACCGAGGAAGACATCAAGAAGCTGTTTGTCCAGGCATTCAACAAACTGATGTCGGAAAGGGCATCAGCCATCATGGACTGCGAGGGACTGGCTACGGAGCTTGAAGACTCCTCTGGATTGGATCAGGAGATTGAGGCAACTCAGAAAGAGATAGACACGGCTGTCGAGCAGAACCGCAGGCTTATCCGGGAACAGGCTGTCACGGGTATGCCAACGGAAGAATTCGATGCCCGTGCCGCAATGCTGAACGAGCGATACAAAAAAGCGGATGAGAAACTTGCCCGATTGAAAGCTGAGCGCGAGGATCACCTCACCAGGGGCAAGGGCATCCGCCGATTCCTGTCCGCCCTTGACGCACAGCCTCAAAACCTCGAAGATTGGGATGAACAGGCATGGAACCTTCTGGTCTCACGGGTGATCATTCGGAGGAACGGATGCGTTGAGTTTGTTTTCAGGGGTGAAATCACAATCACGGTCAGAGCAGCATGATGCCCTGGCCGTGATGCTTTTTTGCGCCGGCGCGTTGCCGCCATTTTTACTATCATACGGTAAAAAACCGTACTCGCATACGATGCTTGGCTACTACCATACGATACTGGCTACTGTCATACGATTCTCGGGTACTGGTATACGATGCTGGGTTACTACCATACGATACTCGGCTACTGGCATACGATTCTCATTTCATCGTATACCAGTAGCCCATGGGGAACAGGAGGTCGAGGGGCCGAAAGGGCCCGCAGAGTGGCTTACTCGCATACGATGCTTGCCCGGAAATGCCGTGAAATCAGGGCCTAAAGCCAAAAAAGTCACAACCCCAATCTCGTATCAAGATTAGGGTTGTGATGTGGTCAGACTGTCTGAAAACCCAAAGAAAAACTTTATTGGAAGAGGGAGATCTGGTATAATAGAAGAGGGCGATCCGAATGAGGTATATCAAAGGATCAGACAGTCGTCAGATGACAATGGGGATATGGAGCATCGAGGAAGAAGTGGCGGCGAATAGTCCGGCACGGTTTATTGAGGTGTTTGTCGACAGCCTCGATATGGCAGCTCTGGAGATAAAGCGGGAAAAGCCTGCACAAACCGGAAGACCACCATATGCCCCGCAGGATCTGCTCAAGCTGTACCTGTATGGCTATCTGAACGGAATCCGCTCTTCCCGGAAGCTGGAGAGGGAATGCGGCCGGAATATCGAGCTGTTTTACCTGCTGAACCGGTTAGTACCGGACCACAACACGATTTCCGATTTCCGAAAAGACAACAGAAAAGCGCTGAAGAAGGTATTTCTGATTTTTGTCCGCGCCTGCAAAGATATGAAGCTGATGGACGCGAAAACGCTTTGCCTGGATGGGACAACCATTCGTGCGGTAAATGGAAAGAAAAAAGCGGTCAGCGAAGAAATTGCCCGCAAGAAACTGGAATACGCGAAGGCGCAGCTGCAGGCGGTAGAAAGATATTTGCAGACATTGGACGAAAATGACCTGCATGAGAAAAGGCTGGATAAGCCGATGGCTCTGGATCTGGACAAGGACCATTTGCCGGATCCGGAGAAGCTGAAGGAGCAGATCGCGTTTCATGAGCAATGTTTGAAGGAACTTGCTGAAAGCGACCGCGGAACGTTGCTGTTTACCGATCCGGAGGCCGGCATGATGCCCGCCAAGGAAGGCGGAATCAAAGCCTGCTATAACGTGCAGACGGCGGTGGACGCCGGGAGTCATATGATCGTCGACTTCGATGTAACAAACAGTTCGAGTGACCGGGGAACATTGAATCAGACAGCAGAGAAATGCAAACAGGAAATTGGCCTGGACAGCGTCAGAGTGATTGCAGACAAGGGCTATGAAAGCATAGCGGATATCGAGGAATGCCTGCTGAACGGGACGGCTGCGGATGTCGGCTTTATTCAGGATCGGGATGATCGGGTCATTTCAATGGAATATGAAGCAGCCGAAATCACGGATACAGAAAAGCAGTCCACCAAACCGGAAAATATTCAGCGCTGCCTACACGCCGGTGTTTTGCCGGATTGTCTGTCAGGCGGAAACATCCGGATCGAAGTGCAGGAGCTGAGTACTGTCAGCTGCTTTATACGGCATGAAGACGGAACCGTGACCTGCCCGATGGGGAGGCAGCTATTCAAGCAGAAAGATACAAAGTACGGTACAGAATATTCCAGCAAGGAAGCATGCCGAACCTGCCCCAACCGGTGCACAGATTCCAAGGCAGCCAAACACGTCAACATCGGGCGTAACAGCACTTACGTGCCGGTCAGGATGTACGGCTCAAGCCAGTACCCGCTTCAGCAGATTCCTGTTAATGGCGTGAGCAGCAAAAACCTGAACAACTTCGGCAAAATGGGCAGAGCCGAAAAGCGCGTCATGATTTTTATCCGCAGGGACATACCCAAACAAAAACAGCGCCAGCAGACCAGCGAGCATCCCTTCGGAACGATGAAACACTATGATGGCGCCGGGTACTTCCTGTGCAAGGGCAAAGAAAAAGTGACAGCCGAATACGCACTCAGCTGTCTGGGATATGATATCCGCCGGGCGATCACAATTTGCGGGGGCGTCAAAAGCCTGATCCAAAGATTCAAAGGGATCAGTCTGCCCAAATTGCCCAAATTAGCGGAAATCTGAGGGGAAAGCCCCTTTTTTATTGTCAAAAATCGCTTTCTGAAGCCACACAAGCGATTCTATGATGTAAAAAATGTCCGAAAACTTTACGTTTTCGGACAAATTGTGGTGGTCGCAACAGGACTCGAACCTGTGACCCCATCGATGTGAACGATGTGCTCTACCAACTGAGCCATGCGACCTTATTCCGAACTTTTTAGCCTTATCCGCTGAAATCGTTCGGTTATTTCAGCTTCCTGCGCTTGTCGGTCTTGTCTACCAGTGGGCCGGTCACTTGAGATACTCATGAACCGGCAGTTTGATAACTTGACCAGTGGGTTCTACCAACTGAGCCATGCGACCAAGTGAGGTTTGATACCTCGACCACCTTGTACTCCCCATGTGTGCAGTTCTCACCTACAAACCGATAGTTTTCAGTATTACATGTAATAGATGGCAAGCAGGTTAAAGTTTGTGCCTGTTTAGCAGACATCTATTTCCTTTGCATTTCGTTGTATTTCTTAACAATACCGTTTAGAAAATCCAAGTGTTCAAACCCTTGCAGAAAAACGATGTTAATCTCGCGCATCATACTGAGATTCTCAACGGATAGCGCAACCAGTTTTCCTTTATTTATCTCATCCATGCATGCGCTTTTTGCAAGGATGGAAACCCCGAAGCCCCGGCGTACCAGATCCTTAATGCTGGCGATGCTGTCTATTTCCATTGCCACATTGAAGTCGTCTATACGCAGACCTTGGCTTTCAAGCGAAGTTGAGAACAGGTTGCGCGTATTGGAATTCGGTAATCTCAATATCAACCGTTCTTTTTTTAGCTGATTGATGCTGATTATGCTCTGTTTTGCCAATCTATGAGTAGGCGGTACGGCAAGCACCAGGCAATCCGTGTCCAGCATCATATATCGAAATGCCGAATCCGCGATCTTCCCCTCCACAAACGCGAAATCCAGTTCAAAACTGCTAAGCATGGTATACAGATTATCCGTTGTATTGGTGAGGATTTTGAGGTTCAATTTGTCGAACTTATCAGTATAAGCCGCTAGCGCTTCAATGATGGCGCTGCTTTCAGCGGTATGGGTAATTCCGATCGTGAGGGAGCGGATCTGTTCCCGCTCGTTCCTCAGCGTCTGTTTTAAGTTGTTGGACAATGCTGCGACCCGCTGGGCATACCGGACGATCAGTTCCCCCTCGGATGTGAGCGTAAAGCGGTTGTGCGCATGCTCAAAGATCTTTACATCCCAATATTCCTCCAACTGCTTGATGTGCTGGCTGACAGCAGGCTGAGACAGACCGAGCTGATTGGCGGCTTTGGAAAAGCTTCCGGTTTCCACGATTTTCAATAATGACAGAAGCCGATAATCGACCATCACCGGTTCACCCCTTTCGAGTCAGTTCGTTTCCACGCTCAATGAAAACTGATGGGAAACTGCGGAGAGCTTGCGGATATAGTTTATAAACAGAATGTTTGCCGCGACGCAGCAGAGCGCATCCGCCAGAGGCGTTGCAAGTACGATCCCATAGGTCGGCAGCAGACGGTTCAGAATGAACATAAGAGGAATGTCGATCAATCCTTTGCGCAGGAGGGCCAGAATAAAAGACTTACGCCCCTCACCCGTAGCCTGGAAGAAAGAAATGTAGGTGTAGGCACTTGCGGAAAATGGCCCACCGACACATAGAATGCGGAGAAACGCCGCCCCGTATAACAGGGAAGGTGATTCGTGATGAATAAAGATACCGGTAAGCTGCCTGGCGAACACCAGGTAACCGATCATACAGATGCTCGCCATACCTACGGCGGCTATCTGAGCGACCCGTACAGCGTCCCGCATGCGCTTCCGGTTTCCCGACGCGAAGTTATAGCCGATCAAGGGCAGTGCGCCTTGCGCAATGCCGCGCACGATACAGTGCGCCAGCATATTGATCTTCTTCGCGACGCCGACGCCCGCCTGCATGGCAAGTCCGGAAAGCGACATCAGTTTATCCAGTATTGCGTAAGAGATGTTTTCAAACAGGGTCATGATACAGGCGGGCAAACCCGCGCTCAGCACTGCTCCTGGAATATGATTATACCACATGGAAGAGGAAAAACGGAAGCATAGAAGCGTTTTTTTCCTGATGGCGAACAAAATGACGATGAAATAGATCAGGGTGATCAAATTGGAGAGCGCAGTGGCAATGGCCGCGCCCAGCGATTCACTTCCGGGAGGCAGAAGCACAAACATGAAAAGCGGGTCCAGTATAATGTTCAATATTCCGCCGAGCATGATGCCAGCGCTTGCGTGGACCGCCCGTCCCTCCGCTCGAATCAGGTGAGAAAAGAAAGTCCCCATGGCAGTCCAGCTTCCGCCCAGCACAACCGTACAGACGAGGTATTCCACTGCATTTTTATGTACGGTGGGGTCGGTACCGCCGAGAAGATCCGCAAACACGTCTTTCCCAATATACGCAAGGACGGAATACAGCGCCGCCGTTATCAGGCAGCCCCAGAACGAAAAGGCTGCGGCGGCTTTTACCCGTTCCTCCTCTCCTCTGCCCAGGGCACGGGAGATAACGCTCGCGCCTCCTACGCCAAACAGGTTAGAAATGGCGGAGAGAAACATAAAGGCCGGCATGCACACGGTGACCGCGGTTAGTTTGGCGTCATCGCCCGCAAGACCGACAAAAAAGGTGTCCGCCATGTTATAGACGACCAGGATGATTTGCCCGATCACAGTGGGAAAAGCTAATTTATAAATTGCCTTTGGAACGCTGCAGTTTTCAAACAGATCCTTTTCCTTCGCATTCAGCATGCGGCTCGCCCCTTTGCATTTTATAATAAAACGTAATATACTCAAATGCCAGCATGAAACATGCCGTAATAAACCATGAGTCACCACAAATAAACGAATAAACGAGATAGCAAAGCTTTAACATCGTACGGTACCAGTTATCCCGACATAGGCAGAACGCGGCTATACAGCAAAAGAATCCCAAAACATCACCATAAATTACGAGATGCGTGGAATACATATCCAGCAGGAGCGCCGCTGCAAAGCACCAGCCGAACAGTATCACATTTGCAACAAGCAAAGCGAAGGTTCCGTTTTGCTTCTTTACCGCACGAAGAAGATCGCAGGGCAGATACTGCGGGGGACAATTACAGATTTTCGTTGCAATTTGCAATCTCTCATCCGGTGAGTAGAAACGAACGGAGTATTTTGCGCATTGCTTGAATAATTCACGCATATGATCATCACCCACTAATCGAATGAATGATGACATTATATGAGCTTGAACAGTGGAGTGCAAATTAAAGTTACAAAATGGGTTATCAGGTATTCTTATAGGCAACTATGAAATGATGGATCGACAATAGACATTAGCAAAAATGGCACAACATTGCGTGAAAACCTATATAAAATATTGATAGGAAGCACAAAAACTCTAATATCTTGATTGATAGCACGAAAGACCGGCGTGGAATGGAGGCACTCAACTATGGGAACGGAGAAGCGCCTTTTCCATAGGAAAGCAAAAAGGACTTGAAAAGAGAGACGACAGGTGCTATTCTATCAGTGTAAAAACGCCTGGAGGAGAGTAATGATTATTACGATTGGAAGACAACACGGCAGCGATGGCCTTTTGGTTGCTCAGCGTCTTGCAGATAAGCTGTCAATCCCTTGCTACAGCAAGGAAATTATTGACCGCACGGCACGGGATTCCCATTTCAGTGCAGACGTCATCCGCTCTTATGATGAAAAACATGTCTCGTCCATTTTTGTGTCCGGTCCGCATTTTTTCGGATCGGGAGAGAGCTATCAGTTGGATCGGAAGATTGCCGAGGCGCAGTTTGAAGCAATACGGAACCTTGCCGACGAGGGAGACGCGGTCTTTATCGGACGTTGCGCGGACTATGTGCTGAGAAAGCGCAGCGACCTCGTGAGAGTCTTTATCACTGCAGATCTGCCAAGCCGTATCCGAGCCTTGATGGAGCATGGCGATGTAACTGAGGAACAAGCCAAAAAGAGTATCAAAGATGAAGATAAAAACCGTGCCAGTTATTACCGCTACTACACCGATCAGACATGGGGCGATGCCAACTGCTATGATCTGTGCCTGAACAAGGGACGCGTGGGCGTTGATGGAGCGGTTCAAACGATCCAAAGCTATCTGAAGGCTCTCAAATATTGTTAGCGCTTTGTAAAGCGGCCGCAGACAGCGAACGAAGGTGGATCTTATCATCGTGCTGTTTGACGGGAAGAACCCGTGAAGAAGCTC
>Ga0208297_1001512_pt1 | contig 20591 bp, 17 predicted proteins | sample LMS_cellobiose_e_FD_187367 | JGI IMG/M metagenome (GOLD analysis project Ga0208297, IMG submission 187367) | Rumen-fistulated moose microbial communities from Alaska, USA - LMS_cellobiose_enrichment (SPAdes) (version 2) | ecosystem: Host-associated > Mammals > Digestive system > Stomach > Rumen... | reverse complement strand
ACGTTCAAAAGGGAGATTCCATCGACTACCGCCCCGACACCGCCGTCGCCGCGGGTGACGTCATCGTCATCGCCGATCTGATCGGCATCGCCAGACTCGACATCGAAGCCCATACCCTCGGCAGTCTCGCCGTGGTCGGCGTCTTCGACATCACCAAGGCCGAGGGTCAGATCCCGGCCGGTGCGACCGTCTATTGGGACGCCGGTGCGCAGAAAGCCACCCTCGTTTCCGGGTCCAACCATTACCTCGGCAAGGCGATCCTCGCCGCCGACGCGGAAGCCGAAACGGTCCGGGTCCTGCTCAACGCCCCGTATTCCCTCGCCACGGAATTCGTCGCGGGTGATCCCATCAGCGATCTGGTCGACAACAGCGGCGGCACGCCCTCCGAGACCATCGCCCCGATCCAGGAATGCGAATGCAAGGATGCCATCGCCTCCCTGATCCGCAAGACCAACGCGATCCTCGCCGCTCTCCGCGCGGTCGGCATCATCGCCGAAGAGTAATGGGGCTGCTGGAAGAAGCGGCGGCGTGGCTGAACAGCCAGCGTGAAGAGTGTCTTTCCGTGCCGATTACGTATCAGGCCAAGGGTGGAACATCCGCCGAACTGACCGCGACCATCGGCCGGACACTCTTCCGCTCGGAGAATGAGTATGGAGTGACGATCCGAATCGAAAGCCGGGATTTTCTGGTGAGTGTCGATCAGATGCCGCTGGAACCGCAGCGAGGCGACCGGATCACTTACGCCGGACGCATCTACGAGGTCCTCGCCCCAAACGGCGAACCCGTGTGGCGCTGGTCCGGTCCGCAGCACGTAACCCGCCGAATCCACACCAAGGAAATAGGAGGTGCATAATGCCAAATGGAGATACTCCCGACCATCGGGATCTCTGGGATGCGCTGAACCAGGCTCGTCTTGAAATTGCGGAGATGAAGGGAATGCTGTCCATGCATTTTGCGGACGGAAACCATCATCACCCGCCCTGCAAGGCGGCGGCCGACATGCAGAAGACCATGCTCTCTGCTGTCGGCGCGGCTCTGCTGGCGCTGATGGCGGCGGTCGGAAGCATCATCGCGGAATTTCTGCGGAGGTGAATATGTCCGCCGTCCTCGACATCGCCGAAGCGGTGGCGGGAACTCTCGAAGACTATCATGCGGAAGTCCTCTTTTTCCCGGAATTTGAACTTCGGGACATTGAGAAAATGAAGGTCATCGTGGTCCCGCTCGCCGAAGAATTCAAACCACTCAGCCGCACACAGCACGAGGAAATCCTGAAAGTTCAGGTGGGATTCCTTAAACGCGGCTGTGAAGATGAACTGCCCGAACTGCTGAGGACCGTCGAAGGTCTCGGACTGGGCTTCCTGAACCAAAAGCTGGCCGGAGCCACGTGTGTTGGCGTGGCGTTCAATCCCATCTACAGCCCGGAGCACCTCCGGGAACGCGGCCAGTTCACAAGCGTTATCGAGCTGTCCTTCAAGCAGTTTCGATGAAATGCCGAATTGAATTCGACGACCGCCGAATTCTCGTAGCCGTCAGAAGCGGCAACAACATCGCCCTCCGCCGCGCCGGAGCCTACATCCGGAAAGCGGCAAGGAACCGAATCTCCACCTCGGATAAAGCATCCGCACCCGGCTCACCGCCTCATACCCGGCAGGGACTGCTCAAACAGTCTCTGCTTTTCGGCGTGGACAGCCGACGGGAATCCGTTGTGATCGGTCCGGCCGAGTCCATAATCGGCACGGCGATGGTGGCGCATGAATACGGCGGCACGTACCGCAAACGCCGTTACCCGAAGCGTCCGCTGATGGGGCCGACGCTCGAAAAGACGGCAACCAAACTTCCCGCATTGTGGGAAAAATCTGTAAAATAAGGAGAAAAAACATATGGCCATTGTTCTTGGTCTGAACGCAAAACTGCTTCGAGGCGCGGCCGGTTCCCAGGCAAACATCGAAGTCAAAAATGTGAAAGACCTGACGCTGAACCTCGAATCCGGCGAAGCGGACGTCACCACCCGCGCCACTGGCGGCTGGCGTGCCTCGGCGGCCACTCTGAAGGAAGCCAGCCTTGAATTCGGCATCCTCTACGATACCGAGGACGCGGACTTCCAGGCGTTTCAGGCGGCTTACTTCAGCAACACTCCGATCTCGCTGTTCATCACGGACGGAGCAGAAGGCGGTCTCGACGCCGACTGGTCGATCACCGCATTCACCGTGGAACAGCCTCTGGAGGAAGCGGTCAGCGTGTCGATCACCGCAAAACCGACCGCATCCTCCCGTGCTCCGGAATGGAAATAAGGGAGACTGAGCAATGAAAAGTTTCACCGATAATACGGGCCGGACGTGGACCCTCGCGGTGACCGTGGGCACGATCAAGCGTGTCCGCGCTCTCTGCGATGTGGATCTGGCGAACATCATCACCATCGACTCGGGAACGACCCCGAAAGTCGATCTGCTGGAGAAGCTCGGCAGCGATCCGGTGCTTCTGGTGGATGTGCTTTACGCGGCAGTCAAGCCGGAGGCCGACGCCAAAGGCGTGACCGACGAGGAATTCGGCCGCGCTATGTCCGGGGACGCCATCGAAATGGCGACCACCGCTCTGCTGGACGAGGTGATCGATTTTTTCCCCGAGACGAAGCGCAAAGTCTTCCGGAAAATTCTGGACGCGACCCGGCGCTTCGAAACCAGGGGAAAGGCGGCGCTTCAGGCGTTGCTGGACGATCCCGCTTTGGACGGCAAAATCGACGAGGCCCTCGCTCAATTGATGACCTCATCCTCGAACTCGCAGGGATCGCCGGAGTAAATCCCGACCCGTTCACGCTCCGCGAGCTGGTGAAGCTCGCGGATGCGAGGGGCCGTTTTGAGTGGGAGCAGACTTCCGCTCAGATGGCCCTCATCGTGAATCTCCTGCGAGACCCGAAGAAATCCAAGCCCGTCAAGGCGGAGGATTTCAACCCCTATCGTGTGCGTTCCAGGGACAACTTCATCCCGAATGTTCCGGTTTCCGTTCTGAAAGACATCTTCATCAAAAAATAAGGAGGCTCCATGTCCCTTTCCGGCACAATCCGCGCCGGAGCTGCTTACGTCGAAGTGACAGCCCAGACGAGCAAGCTCCAGCGGGGGCTTGCCAATGCGCAGGCTCAACTTCAGCAATTCGGGCGGTCCTGCACGGCCATCGGCAAGGATATGCTGATGCTCAGCGGAGCATTTGCGGTCCCGATGGCGATGGCTGTAAAGGGTTTCGCCGAGTTCGACGACCAGATGCGGCTCGTCAAAGCCGTAACCAAATCGACCAAACAGGAATTTGAATCCCTGACGCAGGTCGCGGCCAAACTCGGCCGGGAGACCTCCTTCACGGCGAAACAGGTCGCTGACGGCATGGTCAGCCTCGGACGGATGGGCTTCTCGCCAAAGGAAATCGAACAGGCGATTCATCCAACCCTCGACCTGGCACGGGCTACCGGAACCGATCTGGGGGAAGCGGCGAACATCGCCGCGAATTCGATGAGGATCTTCGGGATCGAGGCGAGCAAGATGTCCGATGTCGCCGACATCCTTACCGCGACAGCCAACGGTTCTGCCCAGACGCTCACCGACCTTTTCGAAGCTCTCAAAATGGCGGGACCGCAGGCGAAGGCGGCGGGGGAGAACATCACCGACACCAGTGCCGCCATCGGTGTTCTGGCGAACCTCGGCATCAAGGGCTCCCTGGCGGGAACGGCTCTCCGGAAAAGTTTCTCGCAGTTCGCCAAAACCAAGGTGCAGGACAAGCTCAAAGCGGTCGGGATCTCGACCGTGGACGCCAACGGGAACCTCCGCAAAATGGCGGAGATCATCGCCGACATCGGGCGGGTCATGGCGACCATGCCGTCAGCCGAGAAGCTGGCTTTTGCCGAGGACATCTTCGACATCCGCGGATCTCTGGCCGGTCTCTCCCTTGGCGGGAACGTCAAGGAGCTGGACGCCTTCATCGAGCGGCTCTATGATGTCAAGGGCACGGCCAGAACCACAGCGCAGGAGATGGATGACGGTCTGGGCGGTTCGTTCCGAAAATTGATGTCGGCGGTCGAAGGCGCGATGAACGCGATCGGGAAAGCATTGGAAGGCACGCTGAAGCCCTTTGTCGACAAGGTGACGACCGCCACTCTCGCCGTCATCAAGTGGATCGAAGCGAATTCGGGTCTGGTTACCGCCTTTGCCGCGACCATCGCGGGAACGGCGGCGCTGGGGGCGGCTTTGATCGTCATCGGAGTCGCCGCCAAAGGCGCGGCCGCCGGGTTCGCGGTCATTCAGACGGCGATAAAGGGATTCACATTCCTGCAGGGCGTGTGCATCGCCCAAGGCGTGGCGCTCAAAAACAGCATCTTGCTGATCGGAGCGGCATTTGTGAATTTCCGGAATGTCGCAATTCCGGCGATGGTCGGGACGGAGCAGCTGTGCGCCGCCTTCGGGCTTGCTTCCACGGCGGCCAACAGGACGGCGGCGAGCATTGTTCTGATGAGCAACGCCGAAGCCGCGGCGACAGCGAAGTCGATTCTTGCAGCGAAATGGACGGCGATGACCGGCGCGCTGAAAGCATTCCGGACTTCCGCAATCGCAGCCACCATCGCCACGAAAGCACAGGCTGCGGCGGAGGCGGCGATGGCGGCGAAAGGAGCCATCGTTGCCGGCTGGGTTGCGATGACCAATGCCCTCAAGGGAATGACCCTTGCAACGGCGGCGGCCACCGTTTCCACCTACGCCCATACTGCGGCGGAAGCGATATGCACAGCCGGGACCATTGCACTTAACAAGGCCAGAGAGATTGCCATTGCAACGACCGCTCTTTTCACGGCGGCGAACCTCAAGGCCGCACTCTCCATCTCGGCGGTTGCTGTCGGGAATTTCCTGTTGGCGGCTGCCGCGAAGGTGGCGGCTGTGGCGATGATGGCGCTGTCGGCGGTGATGACGCTCATCGCGGCCCACCCGGTCGCGGCGGCACTGATCGCGCTGGGGATTATCCTGGCGGGAGTGTGCATTTACCTCTACCGGGCGGCGAATTACACTGCCAAACTCTCGGATGAGGCCGGGAAACTCCGGGAGAAGAACGACGAGCTACGCAAGACTGACCAGCTCCGGATGGAACGGCTCAAGCAGCTCTCGGAAAAACAGCGGCTTACCAATGCGGAGATGGCGGAGGCCCGGCAGCTTGCCAAGGAACTGAAGTCCCGATACGGCGACCTCGGCATTTCGATTTCCAACAACACGGTCCGGATCCGGGAACTCGACAGCGCGGCAAAGCGCCTCGGCGCGGTGCAGCTCAGAGTTGAGAACGCCGAGGACATGGAGAAGCTGAAACGGCTGAAGGAACTGTCGCTCAAGGTGAGACTCACCGTTCCGGAACAGAACGAGGCGGCGGGACTGATCGAAGACCTGTCCGGCAGATACGGCGATCTCGGGATGGAAGTCGACCGGGCGAAAAAGAAAATCATCCTGCTCTCGGCCGCCGCCCAGCGGCTTCAGGGCATCCGGATGGTCACCAAGGTGGAAGAGCCGGACCTCGCCAAATTCGACAAGCTGAAAAGTCTGTCTCTGGAGGCGAAACTCTCTGTCGAACAGCAGGGAGATGCGGAGGCTCTCATTGCCGAACTCAGCCAAAGATACGGCGATCTCGGCATCACGGTCAACCGGACCACCGGACAGATAGAACGTCTGAACACGGTGGCAGGTTCGATCTCCGACCTGACTTTCAAAGTCCGGGGAACGGAGGATATCGAGAAACTCCAACGGCTGAAACAGCTGTCGCTGGAGGCCGATCTGACTGTTGAAGGCCAGCAGGAAGCCGCCCGGCTGCTGGAGGAACTGACCCGGAAATACGGAGACCTTGGCCTTGCGGTCGAAGTCACCGGAGCAAAGGTCGCCTCTGTCAACGATGCCCTGGCACATCTGAACCGGATCCGGGTGATGGTCGATGACGGCGATCTGGAGAAATTCGAACGGCTGAAGGCTCTGACGCAGGTCGTGAGACTTGATGTTCAGGGACAGGAAGAAGCGGAGACGCTGATTGCCGATCTGTCGAAACGCTACGGCGATCTCGGACTTGCCGTGGACAAGGCATCCGGGAAAATCGTTCGGATGAACACGGTGGCGGGAAATCTCCGGGCCGTCGAACTTACCATTACCGACAAGGTCGATCTGGCGAAGATCCGTGACCTGCAGGGAATGTCCCTTCAGGCGGAACTGACGGTTTCCGGAATGGACAGTGCGGAACAGATGATCGCCGAGCTGGAGGAAAAATACGGGTCTCTCGGTGTGGCGGTGGACCGCACGACCGGGAAGATTACCGTGCTGAATGATGCTGCCAGCCGGGTCCGGAATATCGAACTCGGAGTGACGGACAGCGGCGATTTGGAAAAACTCGCCCGTCTGAGAAACCTCTCCATGCAGGCCAAACTGGATGTGGAAGGCCAGTCCGAAGCGGAAAGACTGATTGCCGGACTCTCGAAACGGTACGGTGATCTGGGGCTGGCAGTGGACAGGGCCGCGGGAAAAATCGTGCGGATGAACACGGTCGCAGGAAAGTTGCAGGATGTCCGGTTCAGAATTGATGATGAAACCGATCTGAAGAAATTTGACCGGCTGAAGAAGCTCTCCGCCGAGATCGTCCTCACGACCGAAGGACAGGCAGAAGCCGAGAAACTGGTCTCCGAACTCTCCGCCAAATACGGCGATCTCGGGATCACTGTGGACAGGACGGCTGTCCGGATCGCCGCACTGAACGCCGAAGCCGCCCGGATTTCGGCGGTCGAGCTGGAAGTGAAGGACTCCGGCGACCTCGCCAAACTCCGCAAGCTGAAAGCCCTCACTCTGGAAGTGAAACTGGATGTTGACCGGCAGAACGAAGCGGAATCGCTGATCGGGGATCTTTCCGCCAAATACGGAGACCTCGGCGTTTCCGTTGACCGGGCGACCGGGAAAATCGTCCGGCTGAACTCGGTGGCGGCAAGCCTCCGGGAAATCCGGATCAAGGTCTCCGGGACAGAGGACGCGGACAAGGCTGCCCGCCTGCAAGCACTCGCGGTCATGCCCAAACTGGATGCGTCCGGAATTTCCGAGGCGGACACGCTGATAGAACAGCTCTCCGCCAAATACGGCGATCTGGGACTCTCTGTGGATGCCGCCAACGGCCGGATTGTCGCTCTGACAGAAGAACAGAAGAAGTTCGCCGAGGCGCAGTCCATCATCAAAGCAGGGAACGATCCGCTGAAGGAGACACACCTCGCACAGCTGGAACGGCTGAAGAAGCTGACCGAACAGGAGAAACTGACCGCCGCCGAACAAGCCGAAGCACAAAATATTGTTAATGCGCTGAATGGTGCATACAATGGATTGGGGCTCGGAATCGATGCCATCACGGGCAAGCTCAACCTTGCGGCCGGAGCGCAGCAGAAGCTGAACGATGCCATGAAAAAGGCGACTCTCTCGGAGTTGGACGCCGAAATCGCCGAACTGGAAGGCAATATCAGGGAACTCGGAAAGGAAAACGAGGCCCTGATGAGCTACTGGAACCACAACCTCATGTCCCAGATTACCGGTCGCCAGCAGGAATCGGTCAACAAGATCGAGGCCAACGGCGACAAGATGGCTGCGATGAGGCAGAAGATCGGCGCTTTGCGGATGCGGAAACAGGCGGTTCAGCAGGACAAGCCCGGCGCGGTAACCGGGACGGACGGCAAGCCGGGTTCGACCACCGCCGAGAATGTGGAGGCGGAGAAACAGCGCCGGAAACAGTCCCAGGATGCCGCCGACGAAGCGGCAAAGCGCGTAGCGGAGATCGACAAGAAGCTCGCAAGGGAGCGCAAGACCGACCTTGAGAACGAAATTGACGATATCAATGCCCTTCGTGACGAATACAAAGCCCTGATCAAAACCATGCTGGACTACGAAAAATCCAAGCCGGAAGGACAGCAGGACAAGGCGAAGATCGCCGAGCTCGAAGGCAAACTGAAACAGGCCGACATCACGGCACAGGAGCGGATCGCCAAGGCTCGGGAAAAGGCCGCCGAGAGGATGAAAAAGGACGTTGCCGACTTCCAGAAGAGCTTCGACGAGGCGCAGAAAGGCGTCCGGGAACGCCGCGCCGAGGATGCCCAGGATCGGAAGATCGATGACACGCTCAAATCCGACAAGGACGCTGGCATTCAGATGCTCCAGGGACTCATCCTGCAGTATCAGCAGGCCGCCGAAGCCGCGAGGCAGCAGTTCCAGCGGGAACTGCAGGCGGCTCAGGCGGACGGGAAGATCGACGACGGCGAGCGGGAACGCATCTCGGCGGCACAGGCCGCCTACACGCGGGCGGAGTCCCTTGTCGACAAGTATTCCGGAAAACTCCGGGACGCTCAGGGCGGGACGGAGGCCGCCGCGGACCGCTCGCAGACCACCGGAAGTTTTCTCGCGGCCGCGCTGACGCAGGCGCTGGGCGGCGGGGGGAACGAGGCGGAGCGGACCGCCAACGCCACAGAACAGATGGCGCGAACCACGAAAGAAACCAACAAAATCTTGAAGAAAATGGGCAGAGGAGGCAGTTCCGAAACGACTCTCGCCTACACATGAGGAGGACTTATGGCAGTTAAAGTAGAACTGAGTTACGCGGAACACCCCAAAGCAATCGACAAGAACGGAAAATACACCTCCATCGAGGTGCAGTATCTGGTTTTCGGAGTCAAATCCGAGGAAGAAGCGCTGGCGGCGGTCCACGAAGAAGCCCCTGCGGAAAGCAAGGGGCTTCCGCTGGACAGCATCGAGATCGACACCCGCGAGACGAATGACACCTTCCGGGTGAACGCCATCTACCGGGAGGAGGATACCACTGTCGACGATTCGAACGATGATGACGACGATGAAACGCCCACGGAGAGCTTCGACTGCGGCGGGGGGACCAAGCATCTTCTCTACAGTTTCGGACAGAGAAAAGTCTACGGAGACAAGGACGCCGGGGGAGCCATCGGCTGGAACGGCAAGTCCGGTGATGACTGCGAAATCGCCGGGGTGGACGTTCCGACCGCCCAGCTGCGAGAGACCTACACCAAGCAGATGCGGATCGGCAAACTCACTACCGCTTTCAAACGGAAGGTGGCGGCGCTGGTCGGCAAGGTCAATTCCGGGTCTTTCAAGGGCTGGAACGCCGGGGAAGTGCTTTTCTTGGGGATGAGTTACTCCACACCGGCAAAGAAGGCAAAGAAGGTCACCGTTTCCTTCAATTTCGCCATCCAGCCGAACGAATCCGGAGTAAAAGTCGCCGGGAAGTCGGTCACCAAAAAGGGCTTTGAATACGTGTGGGCGATCAGCAAAACGGTGGCGTCCAGCGGAACGCCCAAACTGGAGGTCGAAGGCATCTATGTAGACCAAGTGTGCGAGTATGCCTCCTTCTCCGGGCTGGGACTGTGAGGTGATTTATGGCATTCTTCCCAGATGTCAGTCCGGGGGATAAATTCAAGCCCAACGCGCTTCTGTCCAACAATGTCCGGCACATCGTCAACGCACTGAACGGCTTCAACGGCAAGCCGGTCATGGCAACGGGGGGCATGATCCGGATTCAGGTCTACAACAACTCCGGCTCAACGCTGGCGGCGGGGACGGCAGTCAACTTTTCCGAAAGCGGCTCGCTGTGCGGGGACGCAGTCCCGGCGATCAAGCTCAAGGACACAGAGAAACCGTGGGGCGTTCTGGTGAACCAGCTCAAATCCAAGGGCATCGGGAGCTGCATCCTCTGCGGTCCGGCGCAGGTATCGCTGACCGGAAGCGGCGATTTCGCCGCTCCGACCACGAGCAATCCCTCCGTCTTCACGCGGGGAGCGACCGGTGCGCCGGTGATCTTCGCAGGGGACGGCAAGGGTGTGGTTCTGCTGGGAGCGATAGCGCAGGACATCTATGACGGCCCGTTCGCGCTTTCGTATGATACGGAAAAGAAGCAGCTCAAGGTCAATGCCGGATACGCCAATATGAACGGCGAATGGAAAGATGTCGCGGAAAAGACGCTGTCACCGTCCACCGGGACAGTGTGCGTCTGTTCGACTCTGGGCGATGATGGCAAATGGACCACGCCGGAGATCAAGTTTTCCACGCCGGGGCAGTATGCCTATCCCATCGGGAGCTGCAAAGTCTCCGGAGAGTCGGTCACCGTGTGCTCCTTCCGGGTCCCGGTGGCGGTGTTCCTGGTGTCCGACGTCTGCTCGACCACGAATTGAGGTGGAATCATGGCTGAAGAAAAGCAACCGCCGAATATACTCTGGCGGGACAAGAAGACCGGGAAGATCATCCGCAAGAAAAAGAACGGAAGGCTGATCGTCTGCTGGGTGTGCCCGTGCTGCAAGCCGAAAGTCATCGCCAGCACGATCACCAACGCCAGCTCCGGACAGCGAGAATGGGATCTGACTCCATACCAGGGGGAACGGATCGGTCTGCCGGGGGCGCGTTGGCGCATCCGGGATGTCGGGGAAAGTCACCACAACAATCCCAATGCGTCCTGCTCGGGTTCGATTTACTACAACGGGACCATCGACGAAAAAGGCAGACTGACCGGTCTGCCGAACAAGTTCACCAGCGGCTATTCCTACAACGGCTACATGGAGCTGCAGATGGGATGCGTCCGGGAGGACGGCAGCATCGAGTGGCCGTGTCCGGGAGAATGAGGAGAAAGAGATGTTTGAATTTACCGATACGAGATATACCCATATGCCCTTTGCGTCGCCGGGGGAAAACGGCGAGCCGGAGCAGTTCTGCTGCATTCAGATCGACGGTCTCTGGAAACTTCATCACTTCACCGGGCGGAAATGGAAGCGGGTGAAGACCGGACTTCCCTCCGACGCCACCGAGTGCGGTCCGTGTGCGGAATACGAGGACGGCATCTGGAAGATATCCTTCATCGCGGGCGGCTGGAAAGGCGACCGGAGATTCCGGCTTTACCGGATGTACGGACTGAACTCGAAACCGATGGCGCAGAAGTTCGCCGACGTCGGCTTCGTCAGGAAGGATCAGGTGTGCTACGGCTGGCGGCGCGGACCTGTGATTATTGAGGAACCGGGACGGATCGTCACTCTGAATTTCCGGAACGTCGCCTATCTCTACCGGGTGTCCTACGATCCTTTTCAGCCAAACAAGCTGCTGATTTCCGGGGAATACCCTGACGGAGAGATCTTCTCCTGGACTTATAAACCGGGGCTGAAGGAACTGAAGAGCGTTTTTGCGGACGGCGTCGCCGCCTACAAATGCGCCATGTATGACGGCGAGTGCTACTATGCGGAGCGTATGGCGGGCTTTGAAGACCGGAGGATCCGGCAAGCGCAGACCCTGGGATTTGCCGCACTTCCCGCGGAGGAATACATCACCGAAACCGAGGAATTCATCGCGAATCACGAAACCCCGGAGTTTGAATAATGAGCTGCTCATGCCACGGAAAATCGGGGGTGTCCGTCACCCGGACTTCCCCTTACGATCAATGTACCACCTGTGCCAAGAAGCACATCGTCAAGGCGTGGTCGCTCTGGAATGAATTCACCTATACCGAGGACAACCGGGACACGACCACCGGACAGCTCCGGCTGGCGGTGGATCATCTGATGTATGACCACCGGGATATCGCGCTGCAGGCTCGCGATCTGGCGATCCTCATCGAGGAGAACCGGGACGCGGAAATCGGGGATGGCTGGGCGCGGCTTCTTGCCGCTGTTCGCGAGGCTTTCAACGCCGAACATCCGGACGCAGTGACGCGGCTTCATGAACTCGAAAAGGAGAAATCATAATGCAGAATACCATTTTTTACGTCGCGGCGAATGAAACGCTGGGCGTGGTGCGGGATTACGCCAACGCGAAGAACGCGACAGCTCCGGTGTTGGTGCGGGGTGTGGAAGCCTGCCTCAAAATGCGGCTGTTCGCAAAAGGTGATGGACCGGAACCCTATCCGCTGTCCGCCTTCAGCAACGTGGTCAGCTGGGCGTGGGCGATGGACAACGATTTCAACGAGGCCACCACCTACAAGCTGGTCGGAGACAATGCCGACATCACCGTGAACACGGTCACGGAGGAGATCGACGAAGAACAGTATACTTACACCGAGATCTCCATTCCGATGACGCAAATGAACACCGAAGAGCTCGCCGTCTGGCTGGGGACGCAGAAAAGCATGTCCGGGCTCGCCGGGGAACTTGTCGGCTACGATGCCGAGGGGCGTCAGATTTTCATCCTGCAGGTGGAGGGATTCACCGTCAGGAACCGGATCACCAGTCTGGGAACGCCGACCGAGGCCGTGCCGGACTACCTCACCGCCGCGCAGGTCCGGGCGCTCTTCGCGGCGGGAATGGAGTGCGAATTCAGCGAGGACGGGGAGAACTGGCACGGTGTGCAGACCGCCAACGACAACTATCTTCATATGCGGCTGCGAGGCGAGTCGCTGGGCGTGTGGAGCGATCCCATCGTCCTGATGACCGGGCCGCGAGGCTACACCGGACGGGATTCCTTCTGCTATGTGGCATACGCCAGCAGCAACACCGGCGCAAACTTCTCCCTTGAACCGGCGAATCATCTCAAATACAGGGCGGAGATCCACACGGACACGGCAATCGCCGAGCCAACCGCTTCGGATTTCGCCGCCGCCCGGTGGATCAAATACTGCGGGGATGACGGCGAAGGCGTGGGCGACATGGTCCAGAGCGTTTACGATCCGGACGGAGACGGCAAAGTCCTCGCCGCGGAGGAAGCCGACCACGCCGGGAGCGCCGACGCCATCCCGTGGGGCGGCGTTACCGGGAAACCGGAGAATTTTCCTGCTGCCGCGCACAGTCACAGCATGACCGACATCGGGAATCCGGTCTACCAGAAGGTATATTCGGCGTCAAATCCGAAGATCCTGTATTTGGATTCTCCGATCATCAGGAACACGCAGAGCAATGGGTCGGGGACAATCGAACTGGAATTCACCGGCATCAAGACCGCCTACGAGGGTGAGAACGTCAGCGTTTCCGAATCCCAGATGCTGACGTGGGAGTATCACGTGCTTTGCTCGGCAGACGTGACCGGAGTATCGGTCGGATCGGAGAACTGCTCAATGGTCGGAATAAACATTCCGGAGACGCTGCCGCTGATAAACGGGAACTACACTTACCATGTGTTCGTCATCCGGGCGGTCTATCGCTACGGCGCGGTCAACGATGTGAGATATCAGGCAAATTACGCCTACTCTTACGAGGCGTAAACCATGATCATCCCTTATCAATACAATAAAATGGCGGCCGGAGCGACCGTTTCGGACCCGAACCGTGCCATCGCCGGGAGCCGGGGTGTGTTTACATATCTCCGGAACGGGAGCTGCAACCAGAGCGGCATGATCATGCAGAGCCGATATCTCGCGTCCAGTACGATCAGCCGGATGGAGATTTACTCCGAGGGAAGTGCACTCTACACGACCGTGGGCAGTTACGCCAGCATCACCGTCAGAAGCGGAGGCTATGCGTCAGACACCACCGTCAACTCGGCTGGGGTGGTCCGGGTTCTGTCGGGCGGGACCGCCGACGATACAGAACTGAATTACTACGGATACCTGTATGTGGAACCGGGAGCCGTTGTCAATGGGGGAAACATTCATTCCAACGGGTCATGCTATGTATATTCAGACACGGAAATCAACGGCATGCATGTTTCCTACGGCGGAGGTCTCTACGGTCAGGGAACGAGCGTCACATTCAACAGCATCGTGGTCTCCAGCGGCGCGAACTTTTATGCTGGGCAGAATTCCGGAGTGCAGGTCCTGCACACGACCGTTGCTCCCGGAGCGGGTTTCTCCTGCTATTATGGGATGGACGTCAGCTGCACAACCGTGATGAGCAACGCCTATCTGTATGTTTCAAGTGGAGCCCGATGCATCGACACGGTAGTCTCGTCAGGCGGGAGGATTTATCACGGTGTCTGGGGACACGATGAAAAAACGAAGGTCACCGGATCGAACCAGTACGGGAGTTTCTACCTCTCCAACGGGACGGCCTGCAATTATGTGCTTGCGGGCGGGATATCGCAGCAGCTCTTCTATTATGCCAGTGCGCTGAGCACAGTCATTTCCAGCGGCGGCTGTCAGCAGATATCCTTCGGGGGTGTGGCGCAAAACAACACGATCTACAGTTCCGGTTCGCAGTACATCTACTCCAGCGGCCGGGCGATGGACACCGAAATCAACAGTTACGGATTTCAATTTGCCACATTTTTCGGAACGGCGATCCGGACGTCGGTCAACAGTTCCGGTTATCTCTATGTCACCAACTTCGGCAGAGCGACAAGCCTCACCCTCAATCGGGGAGCAAGCTGTTACTGTTCCTACAACGGAGCGGTCACTTCCGCCGAAGACGGGGGCTGGCTCATGTTTTCGCAGGGGTGCAGCGGTCGGAACATTTCCATTCTGTCGGGGGGATACTGTTATTTCCAGTATGCCTGCTCCGGTCGGGAGATCGACGTTGCCAGCGGCGGCAGTCTGTATGTCTACCAAAACTGCGAACTGGACGGGATCAACATTTCGGATGGCGGACGCACGGAAATCTACTCCATGTGCCAGATTTCCAATCTGACGCTCGGCAATGCCAGCGCCTACACGGGCGGTTACTGCGGTTTCACCAGCACTGTGATCGGCAATTCCGCCCGTTTCTGGGGCTCCAACTACTGCATGTATGAGGGCTTCTCGGCCGGAGAAAATGTTGCTGTCAGCATCTGCTGCACCTGCGGGATGACGGACGTTTCCATCGGTTCAGGCGGGTATCTCTCCGCCTCGGCCCGGACCAGCGTCACCCGGATGGACGTGGCGGACGGCGGTCTGGTGTGGTTCTGCGACAACTGCTCCGGAACATCCATGACCTTCGGCGAAAGCGCCCGGATGAGCATGTATTACACCTGCTGCGCGACCAGTCTTCAGATCGGCGCGGGCGGCAGCCTGTATATGTCGGAACGCTGCTCGGCGGAAGATGTGGAACTTGCGGACGGAGCGTCCGCGTGGCTCTGCCAGTCCTGCTCGCTCTCCAACATCAGCGTTGCATCCGGAGCGGAACTGACAGCTTCATACTACACCGAACTGGCCAATCTCCGAATCGCGGACGGCGGAAGTGTGCTGATGGGCAGCAGCCGATGCACCGCCAGCGGAGTGACCGTCGATTCGGGCGGGTATCTCTCGCTTGCCAGCGGCGCTTCCGCGCTCGCCGTCACCAGCGCGGACGGGGCGGTCATCGAAGCGGATGAAGGCGCTTACATCGAATATTCAACAACGGAGGAGGAATCCCATGAATGACAATATCACCATCCAGTGCGAGCCGGTGAAGGACACGCCTTTGCCGGACCCGCCGGAGAAGAAAACGAAGAAGCCGACATTCGTGCCGCCGCCTTCGATCCCGACGCAGGAGGCGGTAAACGACATTCGGTTCGACTTCAACAACGGTCTTAGGGTGCAGTTCCCTGAACACGGGGAATACCGGTGCGTCTTTCGCGACCTTGACACCGGATGTCTGCTCTACAGCATGGACGTCAAGCCGGGCTGCACGGTCGAAAGCGTGAAGAAGTATTATGTCCGGTTCTCGCTGGAAATCTATCGCTCTTACGCGCTGGACGAACCGATATTCCGGCATGATTTCGACCTGACCGGGAAGGATGTGCTGATACAGATCCCGGAAGGCGCTCTGGGCGACGCCATCGCGTGGTTCTCCTGCGTGGAGCGTTTTCAGCAGAGGCACAACTGCAAACTCGTCTGTTCGATGGAGCCGCGAATCGCCGAGATATTCCGAAAGCAGTATCCGGACATCGCGCTGGTCACCCGGCAGGAGGCGGAGAAACTGAAGCCCTACGCGACCTACCATCTGGGGCTGTTCTTCAAGGGCGATACAGATCACCAGCCGATTGATTTCCGGCAGACCGGACTTCACCGGACGGCGGCCGCCATCCTCGGAATGGACGATCTCCCCGATGAACCGCCCCGCGTGGATCTGTCGGCCGAGCGGAAGATCAGGGAAAAGTATGTGTGCATCGCGGCGCAGGCATCCAGCCAGTGCAAATACTGGAACAATCCCTATGGCTGGCGCGAGGTGGTCTCCTATCTGAAATCGCAGGGATACCGCGTCCTTTGCATCGACCGGATGACGGAATACGGCTGCGATTATACCTGGAACCACATCCCGTATGGGGCTGAGGACTTCACCGGCGATCTGCCTCTGCAGGACCGAATCGACCTCATCAAAGATGCGGATATGTTTATCGGACTGTCGAGCGGACTTTCGTGGCTGGCGTGGTGCTGCCGCGTCCCGGTCGTGCTCATCTCCGGCTTCACCGATCCCTGCAATGAGTTCTACACGCCGTATCGGGTGCGGAACCGGACCGTCTGCCACGGGTGCTGGAACGACACCAGGATCGAGTTCGACCACTTCAACTTCCTCTGGTGTCCGCGCAAGGAAAAGTCCTGCGACAAATTCGAGTGTTCAAAGGCGATCACCGGCAAGATGGTGATCGACACGATCAAACGCATAGAAAGGAGTGCAAATGGAGCAGATCAACGCGACGCTTGTTCTCAATAAACTCTCAACGACCCTCGTGGACGATTCCAAGAAGGAGACCACGGTCTTCCCGATGCTGTTCCGCGGGATGCCCATCGAGCTGGTGGTGAAAATCCTCACTCCCACGGGGACAGCGTATCCCGCCGAGGAACTGGCGAACAAGACGTGGCGCTTCGTTGTGTCCAATGTCTGGCAGCCGGAGCGGACGCCGCAGCTTGCCTCAAGCGACATCACGGTGGTGAACAATGAGATTCATATCGTCCTCGACGAGACCAACACGGCGGAACTCGCCTCGGTCATCGGGTCACAGGAGATGGTATCCCTGGGGGCCGAACTGATCGGCATCAACAACGGTGAGACCGCGCCGTGCGTCATCATGCAGTTCGGACTGGATGTTCACAACCGGCGCGGCGGGACGGGAGCCCCAGTCCCGGTCGAGGGGGACGCCATCTCCAGGACGCAGGTTTACGCTCTGATGAACGCCGGATACGCGGTCGAGTTCAGCGAGGACGCCGTCAACTGGCACTCCGGGCAGAACGATCCGGACGGCTACTGGCGTTTCCGCAACGCGCTGACCTCTGCCGGGGAATGGTCCCAGCCGATGCGTCTTCCCAAAGGGGAACGCGGAGAAAAAGGAGACAAGGGCGACAAAGGCGATCAGGGCGAACAGGGAATCCAAGGCATTCAGGGCGAAAAAGGAGACAAGGGCGACAAGGGCGATCAGGGAATCCAGGGCGAGCGAGGGGAAACCGGAGCCGCCTTCCGGATCGACGCCTCCGGTCCGCTGGAAAACCTCTCCCAATATGATGATGAGGCCGCGAACTTCGGGTATATGGACACGGACTCCGGGAATGTATATTTGAAGCTCTCCGCCACTCACGCCGACTGGTCGGACCCGATCCCGTTCCGGGGACCGCAGGGTGAACGCGGACTTCAGGGCGACCGAGGCGAGAAAGGCGACAAGGGCGACAAAGGCGAACAGGGAATCCAGGGGGAAAAAGGCGACAAGGGCGAGAAGGGAGAAACCGGACCGCAGGGCATTCAGGGCGAGAAGGGAGAGAAAGGCGACAAAGGCGATCAGGGAGATCAAGGTCAGCCGCTCCGTATCGACGCCTACGGGCCGCTGAGTTCCCGAACCGACTATGACGCTTCGCCCCGGAACTTCGGCTACATGGACACCGATACAGGCAGTCTCTACCTGAAACTTTCCAATGCCCCGGCCGACTGGTCCGATGCGATTCCCTTCCGGGGGCCGCAGGGACTTCGCGGTGAAACCGGACCGCAGGGGCCGCAAGGCGAACAGGGAATTCAGGGGATTCAGGGAGAGACCGGCCCGCAGGGCCCCCAAGGTGTGCAGGGCGAAACCGGACCTCAGGGCGAGCAGGGCATTCAGGGTATCCAGGGAGAAAAAGGCGACAAGGGCGACAAGGGCGATACCGGCGACACCGGGCCGCAAGGCGAACAGGGAATTCAGGGTGAGAAAGGCGACACCGGCGCTCAAGGCCCCCGAGGCTACACCGGCCCGGTCGGAGATCCCGGACCGCAGGGACCGCGCGGCAGGGACGGCCGGGGATTCGACGAGCAGTCGTTCCCGATCACCCAGCCAGCGCTGCTCTTCGTAGCCAATGATGTGGTTCGCGGCATCTCTCTCGGCGAAGACGGCCAGGTACTTTGCGTGGAAGGCGGTCAGCTGGTGTGGAAGACCATCGAAGGAGGCTCCGGTTCTTCGGATGCTCCGTCGGCGGTGTTCTCCTTCGGCACGACCAACGCGAACCTGCTCCGTTCCCCGTCTCTTTCGGGCGGGGGAACCGGCAACGGTCTTGACGGAATGCCGGGAATCGAAATTCCCGCCTCGGACACCCAGAGCACAGATTACCCCATCGTTTAACCGAAAGGACTGAATATGATCTTTTCCAACATTGATTTTACGCTGAAATATCTCGACCCGTCCGCCGAGGAAAACGGAGACGGCACGACTCCGGAATCGCCGCTGAACGCATTCCCGGAGAGCATTGGGGATCTCGGCGACAACACGGCGTGGATCATCCGCCGAACCTCCGAGGAAAACTCGGCGCTTCTCCCCAGCGGCAACACCTCGGAAATCCGGAACATCCTCTTCATCGGGATGCCGAAGAGCACCGATCCTCTCTGGACGATGATGCCGCGCATCGCACAGGAGGCGTGGGGGAGCGATGAGGCGGATTACGCCAGCATCCGGGCCAACACCGGAGACGAGCCGTGGGGCGATGAATACGGTTTTGTCCTCCCGGCCTGCAAGACATTCATGCTCCACCGGGTCTATGTGTTTCGGGACGATTCCTGGGCCTACATGTCGATCTTCAAATTCCCGGCGCAGGACTACACCGCCTCGATCAGCATTGAGAACTGCAAGTTCGGGCAGAAAGGGATCGACCTCGACAGCCAGGACTTCACGACCTCGACGAACACCTCGCGCTGCAAGGCGTTCTTCTACATCAACACCGCCCACGTGCTGTCGATGCACCGCTGCATCTTCAACATCGTCAACGACGGCGATGACTGGTACGGCGACACGGCGGACCCGTTCCACCTCAACAACGCCAGCTACATCTCCGTTTCAGATGTTGACGTCTACACCACGACCAGTCAATACGGAGGGGATTACGGGCCGGGCGGCGGGACGGCGCTGTGCTTTTCAAACGGCAGCTGGGGCGGAGCGTTCAGCGACTATCAGAATCTGCGGTTCCACATTCTGGTGAACGGGACCTGGGGCTATATGCCATGCCTGTTCTACTCGGCGGTCAACGATTACTGCCGAATCCGGAACATCACAGCAACGGTCGAGGAACGGAAACTCGGGACGAACAATCCGTCCCAATTCTGTGTCGGGCAGAGCATGATCCGCTCTCACGGAAGCCGGGAGTTCGAGATCGACGGCATCACCGTCACGATCCCCAAATGCTGGAGGATCACCGAAGGCGGCAGAGTCGTGTCCATCTCCGGCTTCTGCAACAGCACCATTCCCGGTTTCAGCAAGTCCGTCCGGAACATCACCATCTCGATGGCGGAGACGGACGGCGTGGACAACGAGGCGTCCACCGGCAACTACTACGAATGGGTGCGGCAGGGGATCGGCGACATCGGAAGGTATCCGTGGTATTCCGCGCTGGAACTTTCCTTCTCGGAACGCAGCTATTCCGAGGGTGCGTGGGAACCGGTCATCGTCAGCGGAATCACGGTCACCCATCCACACGGCGTGGCGCTGTATGCCTACGGCTGTCAGATCCGGAACTGCTCGTTGAAAGGCACGATCAAACTCCGCAGGTGCGTCGCTGACGTCACCTCGATGACGAGCTTTTATCCCGGTTACGCGCTCTTCACCGCCGAAGCATCCACACTTCGGGTCGGGACGCTGACTCTGGGCAAGGAGAATGCGGAGATCACCGGGGGAGCCGACGATCCCGCCGTGGGGTCCTACTACTCCGACACGAGCTTCATCTATGTCGGGACCAGCAACGGACCGCTCAAAAGCAACATCGGCGGCACGGCGACGAACGTCTACAACGGCTACAACGTTATCTGCGGCAATGAAAGCGACTCCGGGCACTACACCTGCCGGTCTGAGAACTATATTTGCGACACCTGGAATGCGAGGCGCACGGGCGGAGCACCCGCCTGTCTCAAGATCGTCAGTTCCGCCAACGGGTCCGGCGGGATGTCCCTCGGCCGCGCACCGTTCCGGGGATTCCAGGTCACGCCAGCCGCGACCGGAATCCACAAACTGGAACTTCACATCGCCGCCAAAGGAATCTCCGACCTTTCCGAGCTGAACCGCCGTCTGCTCGTCCAGGTGTCGGTCCCGCGGGCCAGCGGAACGCAGGACGTGTATTTCAGTTCGACGTCCGGACACTGGGAGGATGATTCCTCCTCAGAATGGGTCAACGATTCCGAAATGGTTCAGAAAAAGCTCGTGATGCCGCTCAACATCACCGAGGCGGGAGCGCTGGACGTGAAAATCCACTACCAGCTCTACAGCGCGTCCGGGTATGTGTATATCGACCCGTCCATC